>Ga0207933_1000401_pt1 | contig 43514 bp, 67 predicted proteins | sample NGESurdeep092012_4_FD_184488 | JGI IMG/M metagenome (GOLD analysis project Ga0207933, IMG submission 184488) | Arctic peat soil microbial communities from Barrow, Alaska - NGEE Surface sample F53-3 deep-092012 (SPAdes) | ecosystem: Environmental > Terrestrial > Soil > Wetlands > Peat ... | reverse complement strand
CTGCGATAACCTTTGAACTGCCACCCCAACGGACGACTGCTGCCTTGCCCGCCTTTGGCTTGTTTTGAAGAACGCCACAGATTGGGTCGGTACTTGCAGCCGCAATGACCACACTCTGGTCGGCGGTTGTGTCCACTTTGACAATGACGAACTCAGCGGCGCTGAGGTCAGCTGTCGAGAGGAAGGACTTCTCGAAATCACGAATTGCTTGAGACATAGTGAATGTTTTAAATAATGATTAATTAATTGCGCGTGCCCGTCTCTGCGACGTAGCGTTCGTGCAGTGCTGCATCCTCCGCGAAGGTCTGCTTGAGAGCGTCGCTGTACGACATCTTCTTCTCAGTCATGAGCTTCGTGGTCTTTGCTTCTACCTCCGATTCAGCTGAACCCGTCATCGTCCCAGCATCGCCCTTCTCGGCGAAAATCTGCGAACTTGGCAGTTCTGCTACCAACGTTGCAAACGCAGCGCGTTGTCCGTCATCGAGCTTCTCCATGAAAGACTGAAGGGCTGCTTCACTCTTCGGGAGGAACCGTCCGACACTGTTGGTTTTTGAATTGAAGACGAGGCTTTTGACAGACGCAGTGATCTTGCTCGTGCGGAGCTCTGCGAATGCAGACTTGCCCTCGTTCGCTGCCTTGGTGAGTGCTGCGAGTTCGCCTGCACTGATCTGCACCTTTTCGGATGCGTCGATTGCAGTCTTGGCTGAGCCGTCGCGGTTGAGTCCGGCTGCCTCGTTGGCATCGCCCTTCTCCTTTTCCTCGCGTGCGGTCTTTTCCTCGTCCGTCTCTGCAGGGGCATCCGCCTCGCCTACGACGTCTTTGTACTCCACCTTCTGCTCGTCAGTGAGCTTGTCGGCGTTGGTCTTAATAAAAGCCTTTTGCTCGTCGGTCAGAGTGGCCTTGTCGAGCTTGAGAATTTCTGCAATATCCATAATGTTTTCGTTAGTATTAATTTTCTTTGTAATGTTTCTATCCGAGAAGACCACGGCCTCGAGTTCCTTGAAGTAAGGGCTCTTTGTGAGTGCGCCGCCGGTGAGAACGTTCTTCGTAACTTCATGCGTCTCTGGGTCGGCGTATTCGAGGAAGAACTCAGGAGAGAAAAACTTGTATTGCTTGTCGCTCAAAGTCTCTACTCCTAGCTGGTTCCAGTCTACCACGCCCCACAGACCGTCGTCACGCGCTTCTACCGAAGTTATCCACCCCTGCGCAGGCAGCTCGGCATAGCCCTCGTGCCCGGCTGTGATGAAGATACCCTTGCGGATACCTGCATTAAAGTTGGACGCGAATTGCCGGATGTCAGCAGGCGTAATAATTATTGGACCGTAGAGGTCATGATCCCACGTCCCAATCGGTATCAGGTGAATCGTGCGCGGTATCGTCACGCTACCTGTGCCACCACCCCCATCGTCGAACTCGAAGGGGAAGATGCCGATGTATTTACCGCTCGCTCTCACGCGAGCTTGTTCAGTGGTGAGTGTCTTCATGGGAATACATAAAGATTAACACCCCTCATGGTGCTTTCATAGTCAAGGTGTGGATATCTTTGTCGTGCGCTCTCCCCGGAGGCTGGGACTCATATTGTGCGGGAGCTTGGTCTGATCCGACTTTACCGCGCCTCGGGGGACAGAGCACGATCGTGTGGACTCGCCGGGATTTGCACCCGGGTCCTTCAGTGTCATTGAAAAGCGTCTACGATGCCTGTCTCAAGTAGCGCTTGAGCTCGTCGGCCCGCATACGCGGACCCCGGGGCATTGCCCATTGGACTGGGTTCATGTTACCTCCACCATACGTGATTGTTTACGCCGGGCCATTTTGCGCACGTCCGCAATATGGTCGACGCCGTCGCTAGGCGAATGCAGGAGTCCGAAGACTGCCAGCGTTCGAGAAGTACGGAGAAGCAATAGATTTTGCTTTTGAGTTTTACCCGAGAGAAGCGATCGGGTGCGCTTGCATCGCAACTTTTCAAAGAACGCCGGAGTCGAATCTAATTCGAGCCCAATCAACTGACCGGAGCCATTGCGCTCTCGTGTACCAGTCCAGCCCATTATCTCAAAAAAGAACACCCCGTCAACGGCGGGGTGTTAGTTACTGGCGGCTGGGACTCGCCAGAGATATGTGATCACCTCCTTTGAAAGAGCTGGTGGGGGAGTGATGCGGTTGATGTGTGTGTCCATGTGGCTAAGCCTTGGACCTCGGTTGCATTGCTCCCCCGTCTTTATTCTACACCCGATATCTCCGGTAGGTCTATGGTCTGTCCGGCCAGTGAGTGCGTACAGTCTCCGAGGTACTGGATTCTGCCGTCGGCGACGAACGAGTGACAACATCTCTCGGTGCGCCACTCCTCAAAGCCTGCTATCGCGTTAGGGTTCGCCGGCCAAGTGACTCGTAGTGATGGTGTGAATGTTGGTAGCTCGAGCGAGCCATTGAATCCCCACACGGGACCGATGTCTCCGATGCCACGCGCTACGACGACGGTGTGGCGTTCGTCACACCCCTTGCATTCGATGGCTATGTATACGGTGCCGTTGCCGTCTGTGGCTCTGCGTGCGCGTGCCATGTTATTTCTTGGCTGCCTTGGCTGCTTGGTCTTTGACGAATTGCTCCGCGAGCGAGCCCGGCTTTGTGATTGGCACCTTCGGTTGCACGAGCGAGTTGACGTTGCCACCGTAGTAATCTCCGACGTTTGAAGGCACGCCGTCGATTGGTGGTGGGTTCACTTCGTCCTTGAGGATTGCTACCCAGATGCCTCTGCAGTTGCTGTGGAATATGTCGGTGTCGGTCCACTCGTCTCCCTTCTCGACAACGCGACTATCCATGCTCAGGCAGAAGTTGCAGGTCTTGCTGTCGAGCAGTTCACTGCGCTGGAGGGCATAAATCTCGTCGCTGTTGCGGTCAAAGACATCGTTGCGTCCCATGTTCATGGCTTGCGAGATGAGTGTGCTTGCCGCGTCGTCTACCGTCTTGGCGATCGCCTGCTCAAGGTCAGCGTCAAGTTGCCCGGATACCTGCAGTGCGGGTACGTCGCTTTTGAGTGCGGTGGATACCCCGAGCTTCACCTGTGCCTCAAGTGCGGCTGCTGTTTTCTGTGCGACGGTCTGTGCGATGAGGTCGATGTTCTTGAGTGTGTCGGCCGTGTTGGCTGGCGTGTCGATGCCTATCTCGTGCGCGACGTCGGTCTTGCCGTGCACGTATGCATCTTGCATCGCCTTTTTAATCAGTGACTTGTATGCAATCAAAAAGCCCAGCTCGAGCGTGGCGATGGTTTTGTAGTCGTTGTCCTTGAGCGCTTGGTGGAGCTTTGCCATGAATGAGTCCTTGGAGTCGTTGAGGAGCGCGTTTGCATCGGTCGTGAAGTCCGACTGCATTTTGTCGAGGTCGGTCTGTATAAGGTTCCAGTTCACTTTCCCTTCAGCGAAGGTCTGCGGTCTCCAGCTCGTGAATCCGTTTGCATCGCTGAAGCGTCGCACTGGCTTCTTGTGCTCGTGTGCGGCCGCTGGCTTCGGTGCAGGCTTCTTGGGTGCAGGTTTAGCAGCAGGCTTCGGTGCCGGTTTCGTGTCGCCTTTGCCGGTCTTATCCTTCTTGTTTTGCGCAGCGGTTGTTGTTGCATCCTCGACGTCTGTCGGATCCGTTGCGGTCGTATCGCTCTCCGGTGTCTCCTCGATGTCTTGGTCGCCTTGCTCGAGTTCTTGGACGCTCGGGTCGTCTTGGTTGGCCTCCTCGATCTGCTCCTGTGTGCGTGCTGGCAGGCCCATCGATGCGCGGACCCACTGCTGGTCGTCGTCGGTCGGACTCAAGAATCCGGATGTGGTGAGCTGTGCGATTGCAGTGCCGAGTGCAGCTATATCTACCTTGCTGATGCCGGAGTAATCAAGCACAGGGTATGCCTTCACGTCGTTGAAGTTCAGGTCGACAATCTCTTTGACGAGTTGCTTGTTGAAAACGTCGCGGACGGTGTTTGCTATCGCCTCCATCGCTTTGAGGAAGAGGTCGGAGTGGTCGGTTGAAAGCGCACGGCTTCCGCTTCCGGCTCTCGATGCGCCGAGCTCGAGAAACTGTGCGAGCACGCTCTGCAAGATTTCCTTGTTGTGGTGCTCGATGGCTACTGTAGGGTCGCGTGTTGTGCGTGCGCCCATGTTGGCAAACTCGAATGTGTAGCCGGGTGGAAGCACCATGTATGCCTTCTCGTTTGCGCGGAGGTTTTGCAGTGTGGTCTTGGCTCGCTTCTCATCGTTCTCGGTGTATCCCACTGGCATCGTGAGCGTTGGCACGCCGAGTCCTTGGCGCTCGAATGCGAGGCTGTCTATCGCGTAGTACTTGCTCTTGCGGTACCAGTGCTGGTATGCGGCTCGGAGCATGGATGTGCCCCACCAGTTATCCCCTTCTCGCTCGTTGACGAATATCAAAAGTTTGGAGCCGGGGATCTGGGCGAGCTGTCCATCCTGTCGGATCTGTTGGATGCCGAAGGTGTGGTCTACCAACTCCCACTGCAGGATACTCTTTGGGAGGCGCGGTGCGAGCTTCGAGAGTGTGACGTATGTCTTGCCCTCGTGGTCCATGGTGCCGTATACCTTCTCGAAGAGCATCACACCGAATGCGGTCATGAGGAGTGCTTGGCGGAGGATGTCGTCCCACGTCATGTCTTCTACCCAATCGAAGAGCGCATGGCGCACGAAGTTCGCGATCTCCTCGTCTTGGGTGCTATCGCTTGCAGGCTTCACGTACCAGTCGGCCCGGCGGATTGGGAGTGTGCAGACCATCATCGCTGCGCGCACAGTACCGTCGGACTTGCGCATCTCCTCGAAGACGCGGATGCCTTGGATGCCCTGCAGTTGCGGATTGTATTCCTCGGTGATGATGCCGTGGAGCAATCGTGTACCGGAGTCGCCGAGCTCAGCTCTCGGGAATGATGCCGCCAGTGGTCGGCTGTCGTCTGTTTTCTGTAGGTCCTTTTGGATGCTCACCTGCGCACTGACTGGACTCGGCTCGGTTGCCGTTTTCTTCCCTGTTGAAAACTTGAGTGATATGTCCATAGTTGATTAAAATTGTTTTTTGTCGTCTCCTGCAGTTATACCACGTTCGCTCCCAACGTCCGGCTGGTTATCCTCTCCTTGGACCGGAAGCCTGCGAGTGACTGTAGTGAGCTTGAAGTGCTGAAGCGCGCACATGAGTGCATCGGGGATGTGGTCATTCTTTTTGACTGGCTTGTCAGTCCCCTCCTCATATCGATAATTCTTGATCTGGTAATAAGCATCCTTGAATTTCTTCGGCATCTTGAATTTCGCCTGCTCAAAGTGAGCGCGCAGGTTGCCGAGCATCGACCCGTTGCCCTGATCGTTCGTTCCGGTGCTACCAAACTTCTCTTTGCTGAAGACGACCTCAATGACGACGCACCCGATGTTCTCTTTGCTGAGTGCGTTTTGCAACGCGACGTTTTCAAATTTGCCAGCGGAGTCTGCATAAATAAATCGGATGCGGTGTGCTTTCACTTTTGCGACTGTCTCAGTGATGATTTCCTCGGCCGACGTTTGGTGGTAGTTGACGTTGTCAAGCATCACCGCTACATCGTCTCTGTGGCGCATCAGCTCCACTACGGATGTCATCGTTGAGAAGCCCCAGTCGATGCCAAGCACGGCCGTCGCTCCTGTCACATAATTGTAACGTGTCTCTGTGTTGCTGTCGAAGACCGACCTGTCAACATCTTCGGGTTTGAGGACGAGCCCGGCGCTCGAGGGTCGTGTGCCGAGGTACTCCACCTCGAACCAGTTCTCGGTTGGCTTCTCTCTCCATGCCTGCACGATGTTGTCGATGTGCACCCAGCCCTCTGGATCTCCTGTGCGCCCCTTGGCGTGCTTCTTGAGGCGTTCTATGCCGTTGAGGTTGCACACCTTGGTGCCGTCCTTCAGCGCGCCGTTCTCGAAGTAGTCAGCCGGGAAGGGGAGTGTGACGTCGAAGATGTCCCACTGGATGCGCGTGTATCCCATCTCCTCTGCGTTGTCCCACGTCTCTGCGAAGCGTCCGAATATCTTGTGGAAGGTCGAGGCCATGACGACGAGTGGGTTCTCGCTGTCGTTCACCATCGGGAGTGCGTCGTCGATGAGCTCGTCGCTCGTCTCGCAGGTCTCATCCGAGAGGAGCACGTCCGGGTGCTTGCCGCGCACCTGCTTCGGTGATGCGGTGACGCAGTTGAATTTGTGGCCTTCGTTCGCTTCGGTCTCGCCTATCTTTACGCCCTTGATGCCACCGGCAACGCTGGTTGCTACACTCGCGTCCATGTCGCAGTAGTCCTCGAAGTAACCGTAGACCACCTGCGCCTGCACGAGCGAGCCGCCCATGTTGACGACGCTGCGCTTTTTTAGATACCAGAGGTCAAAGCCCAGCGTGCCGAGCAGTTTGCTCTTACCACCCCCGCGCGGTGCCTTGATGATCGCTCGGGTAGTTGCCCCAGTCCATAGGAGCGCGTACGCCTGTTTGATGACTTGGGGCCACCGCATGCCCTTCTTGCTCGGGAACGTCTTGTGCATCGTTATCGGCTTCTCCGAGTATTGGGTCCGCAGGTCTCGTTGTCCAATGGCTATCCTCAACGACGCGAGCGTCTCTAACGGCGCTTGAGTCGTCAAGGAGTTCTCTGAGGTTTGCATAGTGCTTTGATTTTAGTGGCTCTGGTAATAATTCGATGAGGTGTCTGATGTCGTTCACTCCAACTTCGACCTTGTTGGTGTGCTCGACCTCTGTCCTCGGGGAGAATTTCTTGAAGTATTGCAGCCAGAGCAGTTGCGACATTGGGTTGCCCTTGACTGCGCTGCGGTAGATGCCGTGAATGACATCCGGCGTTTTGTCGGTGCTCCACATCTTCAGGATTGCATCGACACGTCCCTCAAAGTCCGCGCGGTGCTTCCATGCTGTCGGTGTGTTGATTCCAATCTTGTAGTACTCGCAGAATGCGGTTTGTGTCTCGATGCCGAGGTTGCGTTTCTCGAGTGGTGGCATCGCGGTCCACAAGACGAACTCGCGGTAAATGTCTGCCCGTTTTACGGGATGTGACATTTCACTGTTTCTCATCGAATTGGTTGCCATATTGTTTTCGCGTCGTTGTCTTGTGGTTGGGCGCGTTCTTTACATTCTAACCTACTTTTGAGCGGGCCGTGAAAGTGACTCACTGTCTTGGTCGCCTGCGAGTAGCTTGCGCATGACGTCTCTGACCACGTTCACCGTCACTGCGTTGCCGAGTGTCTTGTATCTCTGGGTGTCGCTTGTGCCCTCTACGCCGGTCCATCCGTCTGGGAAGCCCTGCAGTCTCTCGCACTCTGTCGGTGTGAGGCGCCGGATGCGAGCGCCTGCGACATGGTTGTTATGATGGTATTCGCTTCCGGTCATCGTGGGTGCGATGTCATGCTTGCCTCCCTTGTTCTTGCCTCGTGGTCGCTGGAGCAGGTACGAGAACTGGCTTGAGCTTTTCTTCGATGCGAGGCTCCCGCTTATCGGCATCTCTCGTACCTCTCCTCGTTGGTTGCCTGCCACGATCGTGTACTGTTGCATTCCGGTGTCCAATGTTTGAGCTATCCCTTTCCCAACTCGACCACGCGGCGTGGTCGAGTTGGGCACTGAGAGGTTTATGCTGTCTCCCACGTGTGCCTCTGCGTATCCCATCTGCGTTGCCTCCGGTATGAGGTACGAGTTTTCTAGGTCCGGGCCCCCTTGCTTGGCGCGGAGCGTGTGGGCCACGACTTCCCTCTCTTGATTGCGTGCTTCGTCAGTCCGGCTATCACCTTCTCCGAGAGGAAATACTTCGGGTCGACGTGATCCTCTAAGATGTCCGACAATGAACACTCTCTCTCTGTTTTGAGGGACTCCGTGATTTTTACTGTTAAGCACTTGCCATTGGACGTCATACCCCAGCTCAGCAAGCGTGGCGATGATGGTGCGGAAAGTCTGGCCATCGTTATGACTGAGTAATCCCTTGACATTTTCAAAGACGAATAGTCGAGGCTGTTTTGCTTGCAGTATTCGCGCAAGGTCGAAGAAGAGAGTACCCCGAGTGTCTTGAAACCCTCGTCGTTTTCCAGCGATGCTGAAAGCCTGACAAGGAAATTCGCCAACGAGGAGGTCGAAGTCGGGAAGAGAGGCTGCGTCGATTTTGGTGATGTCTCCATAGTTTTGGTGAGTAGGGAAGTGGTGCTGGTAAATGTTGCATGCGTATCTGTCTACCTCTGAGTATCCGACGCACTCGTGCTCGGCCCCTATGCCGAGTTCGAATCCGCCGATGCCTGTAAATGTTGAGACGTATTTCATAGTTAGAATTTCTTCTTGAGTGGCCATTCCTCTCCGTCCTCCTGTGGATCGCCTGCAAACGCACATCTGTCGCATGCCTTCTTCCCTTTGAGTTCCTCGGGCTTGTAGAGGCTCTTGCAAACGGGACAGCGTACTTTCGGTGCCTGCCCGGGGGTAATCTTTACTCCCATACGATGCTTTTGATTCGGTTGATAATTCTCTGCCATCGGGTCGGTTGCCCTCGACGTGCACGCAGCTCTGCGAAGGCTCTCTGCATCTCAGCGTGTGCGAGCATCTGGCCTTTGCGTTTCCGGCGGCGTTCCGTCTTTGGTGTGGGGTTCTTTGCCTCCTCGAGTGCCTTCATTTTGAATCCCACCATCATGTGCAGGCGCTCGACTGCCTCCTGACATTGCTCGATGGTCCTCATGTTACTGAAGTGCTCAGTGCCATCGTGTCGCTTCAGTTGTTTCCTGAGCTTGTGGTAGACCGTCGTGCGCTCCGTTCCCATCGATACGAGCCGGTCGATTAGTTTATGGCCCTCGTCTTTGAGTGCCATTATCTTCATCGACCTCATGACCGCAGGATGATCGCTGCCCGGGCATCTTCGACGCGCATGCTCAGACCGTACATTCCGCCTGCGAGTGCCGAGGCGATGATGTGCATGTAACGCGCACGGACGTTGCGGTCCTTCTCTCGTTTGCAGAAGTATCGGTACTGCGCACCGTATGCCTGTGCCTCTGCTTCAGCGCGGAACTCTGGCTTGTCGAGGTACGCTCTCCACCACTGTGCCGGACCGCCCATGTCGTACTGCTGCTTGCTGTGTATCGCTTCGTGCACTTCGAGAGCGGCGTCAATGACGACACCAGCGGGGTTGTAGATAGTATCGCCCCATGAATAAATGGTGGCCTTGTCGTCGATTGCAAAGCGCTGGTGGCATTCTTCGTATACCCATGCCGGTGGCTTTTCGTTAACGATTTTCATAGGCTGTTGAAGAGTTCGATGCCGTCCCTCAGTCCCTCCCCGTTGACAATTTCCCCGATCGCCGCGGCGACGTTCTTCTCGGTACTTAGTCCGTACTCGTCGCAGAGGTAGCTCAGGATACCTACCTCGCGCATCTTACGTGGCCGGTGTGGATGTCCGAGGCGACGCTCTCCGCCGGAGAGGTCCTCGAAGCTCGTATTGAGACGACCTATCTCACGCCAGTAGCCGTCGTATGTGTTGGATACCGCGTCTCCGATTGTCTCGATCTCGTCCCTATCGAATAATGCAACGCAGACCATGTCGTGCCCGGTGTGGATGAAGCCGGAGAATTCATGCGGCATCACCTTCTCGCCTCTGCAGAGGTCGAGCATGCTCTTGTTCATGTAGACTGCTATTTTCACTCGGCCGAGGTCGCGCTCGCTCTGCTTGCGCCCATAGACTGCTGCGCAGTGCTCGTCACAGAACATGGTTTTGTCGCCGGTTAATGGACCCATGCATCCCCAGCAGAAGAAGATTTTGTTGTTGGTTCGTTGTGTCATATCTGGTGTCGTTCCCACCCATCGCCCTGCGGCTCTCGAGCGCGTGGTGGCTTAGTAATTAATTCGCGGAGTTTCATTTCTGAAATGGTGAAGTCGCAGTCGCGCTTGCCGCATTCGAGTATCGCAACGTCTGGCTTCTGGATGAGTGACGCTCCGCATTTCGGGCATTCGCCGTCCTTGAGTGCTTTCCAATTCATAGGTCCATGTTGAATGTTATCGTCACCTCTATCCGTGGCTTTTTATTGCCGCAGGAGTGGTGCGTCTGGACGTCGACGTGCTTATCGTCCATGAAGAGTGCGTCGTTAATGCCCTTCACGATGTTGTCAGGGTCCGAGTGGTTCTCTTTGCCGAAGAAGATGTGTGCAACGACGCGTGCACGCACGCCCTTCTTGATTGGCTTCTTCTCGAGCAGGTCGTGAATCTCTCCCATGTCCTCCCTCCGGATCTGTTTGTTGGGGAAGACGGTGTCGAGGTACTGCGCCACGACGTATGTTTTCCACGCCGTGTACCGCATGTATCGCGGGCTCCACTTGGATGCCTGCGTGGTTCGAGTGTAGGGGATTGGGTTGCCCTCGTTCTCGTCCTCCTGATTTCCGAAGACTATAAAGCTCACGGAGCCAGAGACGGTACTGATTGAGTTGGCCATATCATTCTTGGATGCTCGGACCGCCGAGTGTGCGGTAGACGATCGGCGTGCCGTTGTCGGTCGCACGCAGGATCCCCTCTTGCATGCCCTTGCTGATTCCGTAGTCGGTATAAACGGCGACGAGTTGCGCGTGCCTGCCCCACTCGAAGCCTGCCTCCATGCCCCGTGCCCGCTCTGCAGGCGTTGAATCGTCCAGAACCTGCGTATAGAGCAGGTGACTGGCAATCGGGGCTTCACAGCGATTTAAGCTGTCCTTGAGGCATTCTCGGGCGTAGGCGAGGTTTTTTGGTATGTCCCCGGCGTACGGGCTTTCGATGATGACGCGAATCATACCGTTGGCACTGGCTGTGCTCGACTTATTCCGTTGTAATGGATGACGTGGTCGAAGCAGCGGGCGCTTCCCTTCGCTCGCGGGTTCACGCAGTAGTCTGCTACGCACGGCTTTACGAGGACCTTGCCGATGTGCTTGCGCTCGGGTCGGATGCGCTTCATACGAGTGATGGGGCGTTCCTGCGTGCGTATGCGGCGTGTCGACCGGCACGTTTCGCTATTCTCTCTGCTCGCATTGCTGCGAGTTTCTGTCTCCATCGTGGGAGTGGTTTCTGTCCGACGGCCGCTTTGCGGATGGCTGCTCGCTCATGTGCCAGTGCTCGCTTGCGTGCAACGCGCGATGCGATGCCGATCTTGCGAGTCTCCCATGCCTCGGAGGTGAAGATTCCCTCGTGTGTCGGGGTGCCGTCTTCATTCCTTGCGGTCTTACTAATCTCGAGTGGTGTGCGCATTTTGCGTGCGAGCTTCACTTTGTCTTTGTGTTTCATCATACCTATTTGAGTGCGATGGTCGCTGCTATCGTGAATAATGCAATGACGGTTGCGAGCGCAAGCAACACCTGATTCCTGAGCCCCTTGCGTTGCATCTCGACACTCTCGTTGTGCAGTTTGTTATTGGCTCGACTCAGCATGGTGTTTACGCTTGAGTCCTCCTCGATTTTCGAGCGGTGGTTCGACCAATAATTCATCTCTCGCTCACGATTCTCCCTGTCTACCTTCTGCTTTTTTGTCTCTCTCATATTTTTATTGCTTTGCCGCCGGTGAGCTTTTCCCAGCGTTTAATAATCACGTCAACATACCTCTCGTCGAGCTCCATGGTGTAGCAGCTTCGATTGAGTTGGTCCGCAGCGATAAGGGTGCTGCCTGATCCTCCGAAGAGGTCGAGTACGATGTCGTCGCGTTTGCTCGAGTTCCTGATTGCTATCGACACCAGCTTGAGAGGCTTTTGTGTCGGATGGTCGTACTTCATTTCGCGTCCGAGTCTCCACACTGTCGACTCCCCTTCCTCGTCTTTTGTCACTTGTGCCCGGAGTGTCTTCAGGAGTTCCTCGTCGCTCGGTTCCTCCGTCCACTCCGTGTACTGCTTGCGATCGCCGTAGAAGGGGAGTGGTGAGCCTTTCTGGTGGCAGTAAAGTATCGGCTCATGCTTCCAGCGATAGTCGCCGAAGCCCCAGCTCGCCACCTTCTTGACCCAGATAATTTGGTTGCGCACCTCGAATCCGTTGGTGTTGAGTGCGTCCTCAAACTCTCGATGTGTGTGGCTGGCGTAGCAACAATAAAGCGCGCCCTCTTTTTTGAGTGCGTTCTTGTATTGCGCGAATGCGCCGGTGAGCAGGGCTCTGAATGAGTCCTCGCTCATGTCGTCGTTTTTTATTGTGTTGCTGGTGTTCTTGCCATTCCCTTTGTAGGCGACGTTGTATGGCGGATCGGTGAAGACCATGTCGACGAGCGCCCCCCCCCTCAGCGTATCTACATCCGCCTGCGCGGTCGCGTCTCCGCACATGAGTCGGTGTCGGCCGAGCTGGTAGACCTCACCGCGCTTACTGGTTGGTGTGACGATCGCCGCCACCTCTTTGTCTGCATCGAAGTCGTCCTCTCCGTCCTCGCCGAATATCTTATCGATTTCCTTGCTCTCGAATCCCACCTGTGCGAGTAGGACCGGGTCAAACTCTGCGAGTAATTCCTCGTCAAACTCTCCCTGATTCTTGTTGAGTCGGAGGTTGAGCGCCTTTTCCTTTTCGAGTGTGAGCGAAATCCAAACAACGGGGACGGTCTTGAGTCCCTTCTTTTTTGCGATGTCGAGTTTGAAGTTGCCACCAATCACCACTCCCCGGCGCTCGGCCGAGGAGTTGGCGACGATTGGTTGAAGCATGCCGAACTCGTCCATCGAATCGGTGAGCCCTTTGCGTGCCGCGTCGCTCCACTTGCGTGGGTTGTAGTCGGCTGGCTTCAGCTCATCGATCGGTATTTCATGGACTGTGAGTGCGGTTTGCATAGCTAGATTGTGATTGACTTCACGAAGTTTGGCTTCTTGAGTCCCTTGGTGCGGCTCGTTGCGACGAGCTGAGCTGCTTTCTTACTCAGGAATATCACAGGCATTTTTGTGCCGGTGTGGCTGTTGATGTACTCTACCAACTTTCCGCGCTGGTAGACACCGTAGTAGGTCTTCTTTGCCATACCTATATGCCAGCCGTCGTCGGCGCAATTACTCCGGCTGCTACCCAGTCCTTTGTCTGTTGTGCTTCAGGGTCGAGGTCGACTGTCGTACCTGCCGCATGGTCTACCTTGTCGTCGGTCGTGAGGGTCTGAGCGTCGGCTACGGTGAAGCTCACGAGCTTACTCGTATCGACGGCGTTTGCCACTGGCGCCACCACTGGGGCGAGCGCTTCGTCCGACCACGTCTTCACGAGGTCTTCATCACTCAGTGCGATGAGGCTGTTGAGTGACGCGAGTATGTCGAGTGAGTTCTGCACTGCACCCTTGCGCTCCTCGAGGCGCTCTGCGATGGTCTTGTGCTGTCGCTTGCCGTTTTCCCCGATGATTGGGTGACCACTCTCGTTGGTGAGGACTTCCTTTGTCTCAGCGAGCGGTTCTATCGCCAAGAGTAATCGGTCGGCCGTCACGTCGGTCATGCAGGCGATGAGGTTGCGCGTCCACACGTTCTTGTAAAAGTTGAGCCACTGGCGGGGTGAGTACTCCTGTGTGAGCATCGCGTCCATACTTGGCATTGATTTTTCTGGGTCCATGTTGTTGTTTTTAGATTGATTTTTTAATGTTGCACTTCGGTGGTATCGTCTTCGTCGTCGTCTTCGTGGGTATCAGGGTTCACCTGCTCCTCGATGTCCTCTGCCTCCTCCGGGTCTTCGGCCATAACTATCCGCGATCGCCGCGCACCGCACCCGTCTCCTCTCTGCGTGTCGGCCCGGTCTGATCGCGGAGCGCCTGTACGCCGAGGTACTTTACTTTGATGGTCTGCTGCTCGGGTAGTCCGAGCTTCACCATCTTTTTGTGTACCTTGAGGAGTTCGTCACCGTAGACTGCGAGTGCCTCACCGACGGTGACTAGCTGCTCTTTTGTGAAATCCTTTGCCATATCGTTTTCGATTAATTATTAATTTCCGCCTCCGAGCTGTACACGCTCGATTGGCATCTCGAGCAGGTTCCTCAGCGGCTCCATGCCGAGGCTCCGGCGCTCGTGTGTGAATCCGGGCGTGTAACGAATCTCCCGGGTCTTGTCTTCGATTATCGAGACGAGGAAGCTCGGGTTGATGATGCCCTGCTTCACCTGCACCATGAGACCACGCTTGGCACCCTCCTGCACCAGTGCCACCTCATCTGGGTCGAGACGAATGTCGTCGCCTCGGCTCATCACTGCTTTGAAGCCCTGCATTATTTTTGTCATGCTGATATTCCTGCTGCGCTTATAATCCCCTTCCCTTTTCCACTCGACGTTTTGCGCTGCTTGTCGGCCCACGCCTTCAGCTCCCCCAGCTTCGACTCCAGCTGGGAGGGCGTCGTGATCGTGGGAGCATATCGCTCCGCGTTTGAGTGTTGAAGGTAGGCGACCATGTCGAAGGTCCGCTTGAGGCCGTGCTGCTGAATGAGACGCCACGCGGCCTCTCGCTGTGGAGGAATTCCGAAGAGTCGATTATAAGAAGGGTTCACGTCTTTGAATGCTTCGATGACATCAGCGATTTGCTTCTCCTCCTCCGCGCTGCGCGCGGGATTCTGTTTTACTTTCTTATCTTTATTACTTGGGCCCTCTGTGTTACTTACTGGTCGGGAAACACCACTGTGGGAATTCCCCACTGTGGTGTTTTCCGACTCGGGCTCCTGAGTCGGGATTTCCGACTGAGGCTCTGCATGTGAAATGATGTATTTTACCCTCCCATTTCCCTGCCTGACTCTGAAGAGGTAGCCTTGATCCTCGAGTTCTTTTATCCCTGTCAGTAGTGCCTCACGACCGTCGACTGCATCGTCCTTTATGCGGTGTGTCGAGAAGTCCCACGTCTCAGGTTTACTGAATAGGTAGGCATAGATTCCCTTCGCTTTCCAGCTCAGTTTCTTGTCGTTCAGGACGTGGTTTGCGACCTGAGCGTAGGGTATTTTTTTGTCGCGTTCGAGTCTCATAATTCCATAATCTTCCTACGCAGGATGATGTATGCGACCTGTGTCACTGTCGCCCCTTTCTTTTTTGCGAGCCTCTCGAGAATCCTCATGTCGTCCTCTGTGACTCGGAGTCCAATCATCCTGTTGCGTGGCTTGTTTATCTCAAGCTCCCACGCATCATAAACACCCATTGCTGGGTGCTTTTTGTGTGCCTTTAGAGGGTCAGTTCCTGCCATGAAATTATGATAGCACAATGCTAGCATCTTCATTCCATCTTCATCTGTGGATAACTGCGCCGATAACGAAAAAGACACCGCCGTTGCGGTGCCTTTCTCTTGTTGGACGTTCGAGTTACTTGGTGTTTACCATGCAGCCCGATGGGTAGAATGCTGGGCACGATTCAATCACAACTGCCGCTCCTGCGAGCTTTGAGGTTGTGTGGAGGGTGTATGTTGCGCCTGAAGCAATCCACATCTGTGAGCCTCCGCAGCCTCCGCCGGGAAGGTCTACGTGCCAGCCCGGTGCCATAGGACCGGAGCAGTAGGGGAGTGTGCTACCTCCGCCTGCGCCTGTTGCTGATACGTTGATTGAGTGGTTGATGTTGTCTCCGGTGAAGACGAGTGCTCCAAGTGCTCCGAGGTTTGATCCGTCGAAGGTGACGTTGGATACGGCGTACCCGGTGTCTGCGCCGAAGATGAACGACTGGGTTGCTCCTGTGGGGACGATGGTCACACCGGAAGGTGATACCGATGCGTGTGCACCGGACGATGCGGTGACGATACTGTCAGCGAATGCTGAGGCAGGACCCACAAAGAGAGCTACTGCGACGAGTGATGCGATGATGTTGTTTTTCATATAATTATTGATTGTTTATTTTAATGTTGGCTTGGTAATTGTCGACCTTTGGGTGTCTATAGGGCGCATCCCATTCCCTGTCATTATAGCAGAGCCCCTTGCTGCATGCCCGCGATCTCCACGTACCGTGTGGGGTCGTAGTCTGCGTAGTCGAAGCGGCGGTCCACCTTGATGTGCTTATTGCGCTTCTCGAGCTCGCGTGCCTTTTCAGTGTTGCCAGCGAAGACTGCGGCGAAGGTCGTAGTCTCGTCTGTGTGCTCGATGATCTGGTTGCGGAAGACTACGACCTGCGCTGGTATTGGCTCGCCGCGGAGTGCGGCCCAGCCTCGAGCGGTGACTACCCAGAGTGCACCGGAGCCTGCGCTTTTGTCTTTGTATTTTGCAATGAGCCCGAGCGTGCGTGCGATCGACGTGTTGTTCTTGAGTACGTGTCCTATCGACCCCTCGGCGTTGACTCGTATCTTGTTGGCCTCGGTGAAGGGTATCCCGTCCGCTACGCGCTTCAGCACGACCTTGCTCATCTGAAGGACCAGCAGTGCCACGAAGACATCTACTCGTCGCACGTACTGCGCCATGCTCTCTCCGCAGTTCGGGCAGTGGCTTTTGTCGGCCAGCGCCGGGATCGCCTCTTTGAGGTGGTAGCGGAGGCGGAAGAGCTGCGTGTCCTTGGAGCCGGTGTCGAGCTCGTCGAGCAGTGTCGGGTCATTCTTAATCATCCGCGCTGCTATCGCAATGATGGGGAGCAATTTGCCGGGGTGGAAGTTTTGTTTCTTCATAGATGGTTGGGAGAAAATTCCAGACTCTCAATGTCTTCATATCGCATGAAGTGCCCGCTATCATGATGACCGCCGTCATTCGAGAACGAGTCCACCTCATTGGGGTCGGTGTACCCACTGCTTGTGCGATTACCCTCTTTATAATTGTGCTGCAGCTCAAAACCCTTACAGCCTTGCTGTGTCGCCTCCTTTGCCCATATCGTCAGCCATACTTTGTCTTGAATATTCTCAGGCTTGAGAACGATCGTATCTGCATTTTTTAGCTCTAGTTTCATACTTATTCAGCGATGAAGCCTTGAAGTCTAGTAATGCCAGCTCCGGGACTCATAAAAAGCATATCCCCCTTGCCGGTGAGTTTCTCTGCACCTTCGACCCCGAGGATGACCTTACTGTCGGTCGCGCTCGCCGTTGTCAGCGCGATGCGAGTGGGGAAGTTGGCCTTGATGAGGCCGGTGATTACATCGACGCTCGGGCGCTGTGTGGCGATGATGAGGTGGATGCCGACCGCGCGTGCCATCTGTGCGAGGCGTACAATCATCTCCTCGACCGTTGGCATCTCGACTTCAGGGTCTGGTGCCGTGTAGGCCATGCCCATCTTTGCGAACTGCTTCGCCATCTGCGTGACCTTCTCGCGGGTCACGATCGTCTGCAGGCTCTCGCGCTTCTTCTCTCTGCGTGAGGCTATTTTGCCCTGCAGGATGAGGTCTGCGAACTCGTCGACGACTGTGACGATGTACTGGAGTGTTTGTCGTGACCCCTCTGGTGCCGTCATTCGTTCGCGGTCGTTGTACTCTTTTATGTTTCGCACTTTTGCCTTCTCGAGTAGCTTGTAGCGATTCTCCATCTCGTCGGTGAGTCCCTTGAGTATCAGGAGTGCGTCGGCGTACTCGTAGGCAATCTTTCCGCCGTGGAGGTGCTTGTCGCCCTTCCACTCTGCGAGCTCGACGCGCTTCGGGTCAATGAGTATCAGGTGCAGATGGGTCGGTGTGAGCTGTTTGGTTAGCGCCTTCAGGAAGGTGCGGACCGTCACACTCTTGCCGGACCCGGTTGTGCCGGCTACCAAGAGGTGCGGCATCTCATCGAGGGGTGCCAAGTGCGGTGCCCCCTGCACGTCGATGCCGATTGGAAGCGAGAGCGTGTCTTTGATTATCTCCGCTTTGCTCAAGAGTGCGGTGGTGCGTGATTCGTTTGCTACTTCGACTCCCACCAGCGAAGTGCCCGGGATCGGTGCGAGTATGCGTATCTCGCCCTTCGCTTCGATTGCGCGTGCGATGTCGGCCTTGTGCTTTGTGAAGCGTGACATCGTAGTTCCGGCGCTCACCTTGAAGCGGTACTGCGTGACGCTGGTGCCTACCTTGGTCTCCTCGGGCTCGACGGGGATGCCGAACTCTGCGAGGCGCAGCTTAATCTTATCTTCAGGGCGGAGGTGTTTGTTGACGTCGCTATCGAGTCGGCTCGGGACAAACTTCTTGCTGGTGTATGCGATGTCCTTGACCTTGTGCATCACCTCGACGTCGCTCATGTCGCCGGAGAGGAGGCCCTGCGCGTACAGGAGGCCTGCTTGCTCTCCATCGAATGGGTCGGAAAGGTTAGGGAGGAAGATGGCATCGGGATTTGAGAGGAAGCGCACCACGTCGCGGTAGAGGTTATAGAAAATGATTCGGTATTGCTCGTGGCTGAATGGTACGGCGTAGTCGCGGATCTGCGGCTTGCCTGCATTCTCTTTGGCGTTCTCGGTTACCTTCACCTCTCTGAAGAGCATCCGGTCTGCACTGATTCCTTTGGTCGCCTTCAGGAGGTGCCAGAGGAATTGGCTTTGCACGATCTTGATGTAGTCCTCCTCGTCGTACTCGGTGAATGATTTCACGAATTTAACGTCGACTATCTCAATGCCTCCGTCCTTGCGCTTGTGCACAATGTCCGGGACTCCGACTGCTGGCAGTGGCATCTCATCGCCGTCGATTGTGTGGATTGTTGCCTCCATCTTCTCCTCGCACATGAGTATCTCGTTGTACACGGGCTCCTCTGCGAAGTAGAAGCGCATCGCCTGTGCGTATGTCTTCAGCATGCCCTCGCGGGATCCGGTCTTACCGAAGTCGATGTTGGCGTCTGGGTAGTCGACGAGGTATTGGAGGCCGTAGTCAATCGCTATCTCCTGTGCTGCCTGTGGATCGGCCGGGGTGGCAACGTCTTTGTTGCCGCCGTAGTAGACCTTGAGTGCCTCATGTCCGGCTCGGCCGACCATGCCGGATACGCCGGTTGGGCGATCGTACACCCCGAGGATGTACTTCAGTTTATAAATAATCGGGTTGCGCAGTAGTTGCGTGAGTCCCGAGTAGCTCATCTTTTCGACGGGCATCTGTGCCATTCTTTGTGTCTCGTTTTGCATTGGATTGCAGTGTTATTTGGTAATAGCTACACCATACTCCCGTTCGCGTTCGTTTGCAAGCGTTTGTGTTTGCTAGGGTGTGGACAACTCGTTTCTGCCTTGCGTCGCTCGAGGTCGGCTTTTGTATGGTGCTTTTTACACAGCCATCTTACTTTAAGTAATTCAGTGTAGTCATCATGATGTGCTTCTACTTTTTTACTCCCACACCAACAAAGTCCCTTTTTGAGGTTCCCATTTCTGGTGGCAACGAAGACTGCTCTGTGTGCACGCGTTTGTAGTGGGTGACGTTTCCTCCACCTTGCGGTAGAAAGATAGGCAGGTGTTTTGATGATCGGCCTACACTTTAGGCAGTACGCATAGACTCGTCCCTTCACCTTTATAAAACGTACCTTCTTTCGACTACTATTGCATTCTCTACACGTTGCCCAGTAACTCATCTTAGCGTCCGGCCTTCTTGTCTGCCGCGCATGCAGTGCACACCCCGCCCTCGACGTAGTCGGCGTGGTGCTTCCCTGCAGGACACTTCGGCTCCTCGCCGGGTGCCTTCTCTGTAGTGTCCGTGTGGTCCTCGGTGTCTGGTGCGTCAGGTGAGTGGAATGCCCGGCCCACAGCGGCTCCTGCGGGGTCGAGACGTGGTTTGTCGAGTCCTTCGCCCTCGTAGTCCTTTTCGATTGCCTGCTGCAATTCTACGGTCTTTGGGAGCAGTTTGGCGTGCTGAATGAGGCAGGTCTTCTTCCACATCCACATCTCAGGGTCCTGATCTGAATTCCACGGGCTCTGGGAGGTGGTGGAGGCCTTAGAGAGGGCCTTGATGCCCATGATGGCATCCTTATCCATCACCTTGAAGGTTCGTGCGCCTCCGGCCATCTGGGCGACTGTGTAGGCCCCTATCGGCTCACCCTTCGGCTTGCCAAACATCGCCGGCTTGTGAATCAGGACCGCGTTGAGTCCCTCTTGATAATCGAAGGTATCGTTTTCGTATATGATATTCGCGCTGATTGCCTTTACTTTGTCGGTGCGGTAGAGGAGCGTCACGATGCCTTGGTATCCGAGTTGGAATTTGGCCTCGTTCTTGTAGGGGATGATGTATGCCTCTCCGCTCACGCCGGATGGCATAAAGCGAAACTGCGCGGCCGTTACCAGTGCAGTGAGTAATGTCTGACGATCGCACTGTAGGAGCTTTGGCACGCGGCGGACGTATTCAATCGCTGAGGTCATGAACGTCAACGCCTCGGCCTCGTTGCCTCTGAAGTAATTCTTGACGGTCTTGAGGTAGTCGGTTGCGAGGTCCTTCTTGAGTATCTCGAGGTCGGTTGGTGGGCGCTGGTTCGGCTTGGTGACGACGTGTGTTTCTTGGGTCATGGTATTGCTTTTGTTTAGGCGAGGTGGGTGATTAATTCACCTTGCCGATAGTAATGCGTGGGGGACGCTCATTGGTTGATATTGCCTCCGGGCACTTCGCCTTGATGATTTCCTCATCGTAGACGGTCTGCGTTACCGGCGTGTAGGTGACGGTGAAGCTGCCATTGCTTACGCCTGACCCGGCCTCTGCTACTGCGTCTCGCAGTGCGTTGTCGGCATCGATGACTGCCATGGCGAGGCGCTGGTGCGCATCGAAGACTGAGGCGTTCTCGCGTTCGTGACTGAGTAATGCGTCCATTGCGTTGGTGTAGGACTGGAGTGCTGTTTCTTTGCTCATGGTATTGGTATTGCTAGAGTCGGACGGATCCCGTCTCGACTGATTTTATAAATTTGAGGATGTTCTCCCCTTTGAACTGGTACCGTACGTTTGTGCCCTTGCCCCGCACGACCGGCTTTAAGATTGAAGCAATCTTTTTCTCGGTCACCGCCTTCTGCACCGACCAGTAAGAAGGTAGCCACGGGAACATTGCATGTTGCACGATATCCCTGAGCGTGTACCACGCTTGAGGATCTATTTTTGTTTCCTTTGCCATGTGATTAATTGTAGTCTATCGGTTGTTAACGGTCAAGAGCGAACACGAACGGCTGGGGATAGTGGCGGTAGTCCTAATCTGGCAACGCAGGCGGGGAATTGCTGGTGCCAATTCACCCCGTTGCGAACGACCATCTGGGTCACTATTGCCACCTGCTCGTCTCGGTTCATGTAGGACGTCGAGGTGCTGAGGCCATAGATACCTGCGAAGGTTCTAAACGTCCCGGGCTTGAATTGCAGGATGCCGTAGCTGGGAGTGCCATCGCTATCCTTCGGGTTGATTGCCTTGGGGTTGCCTCCGCTTTCGCACCACTCGAGGGCCCCGAGCCATGCCTGCTGTTCGCTGGTAAGTGGTGCCGGTGTCACTACGACTGTCTCCGGTGCCGTGTAGGTCACTTCTGTGCCCTTCAGGAGGCTGTGGAGGGCCATGCCGGTTATTGCTATGGCAACGAGGGCGATGACGATTCTGGTTGTTTTCATGTTTTTAGGCTGTGGGAGGGCTTTAAATGCACCCGCCGGTCGCCAGCTTAATGGTAGCATCATTCGCGCACCCATGTGACCAATTCTCCCGGGTCTGTGTAGTGGTGGCAGGGAGGGTTTGTGCACACTCCCGTGCGGTTCTTCGACCTGTTGCCGCTCTCCAGTATCTTCACCAGCACGATCTGTCGGCTCCCGCAGGTGAGGCACTGTGCCGGGATCTTGCTGGGGTCGAAGGTGAGGCTTTCGTACTCGTCGTTTGTCATTGACTCTCGTCTCATACTCGGTGGATGTGATGAACGGTAATGGAGCCTCCCGGTATCCCCCAATCGATGCCGACGACCAATGTCAGCGACTCTAGCCAGACCTTCTTCTTCATCGCAATGCGCCACTGCTCTGTTGTCTCCATGGGTGGCCAAGGCTTCGGGTGGCGGATGTCGTGACCACGGTATGCGAGTAGGAAGAGCTTCAGCTCAATGGTCGGCCACTTGGTCATTGAGTGGTACCAGCTCGGGTGCGCGTGCCGTGCAATCTCGAAGATGAGCTCGGGGCGACTCATGTTGGCGACTCTCTTTTCGTTGTTATCCATACTTTTTGTTGAGTTCGACTATTGCTCTAGTAATTCGCTCTGCTCGCTTCGGCTCCTCGTTTTTTATGCACTTCTCCCTTGCCTCCCGAAGAGCCTCGAGTGCTTCCATGGCTGTTGCTACGGTGATTTCTATCATAGGTTCATTTCGATATCCGCAAGCGCTCGATCGATGCGAATGATCGCGTGTTTGTATTCGGACATGGTCTCCTCATCTGCGGTGCGTGCCATGCTGTTGCGCAGGTGCTCGAGGCGCATCCTCTCTGCCTTCAGAGTTATTTTCGCCGTGAGCAGTGTTTCTTTTGATACGTGTTGCATAGCTGTGTGATTAATTTGTGAATTAAATTATGCACGATGCGATGCGAGCCACTCATCGACCGACGAGATCGGGATCTCGAAGTCTTGGTCGATTGGAAGGTGTGCAATCACATCGAATTTGAACTGTTGATAATTTGATGCTGCGACGTGTACGTCCTGCGTGTGCTCGAGCAAGATTGCAAGCGCGAGTTGCGCAGGTCCGGACCCTCCGTATCCCCATGAGAATCCGTCCGGCGAGTGATTGTAAAGCTCCCTCGATGGTGCCGGATTCAGCTCCGTTGCACCGTAGTACACAGTGCGATCGGATGCTTGGCCGGTGATAGTGAGATTGTTCATACTATGCGTTCGCTACCACTGCACACGTTTTTGATTCCGTATCTACCTCGACCGTGAGATACTCTCCCCACTTGAACCACTGACGGCAGAGATCTCTCACCTCCTCTCGTCTTTTCTCCTTCACTGCCTCAAGCTCGTCTGCGCTGATTCCTTCGACTGTCACTTCTTCCAATGCCTCAGTGATGCAGTCTTCGAGTGCGTCGGGATCCTTAAATGTAATCTGTACTTTCATATCATTGTTGATCTTAATTGCTAATACCCACACATTACTCTCGTTCGTGTTCGCTGTCAATCGTTCGTGAACGCTCGGGAGGGGATAACTCCCAATAGCAAAAAAGCCCCATTGCTGGGGCTCTTTTGTCAGGGGCACTGTGCCGACCGGAATAAGCGCTATCACACGCACCTCCATGCAGCCGGCAATACCGTGCAGCCGATGTTGGCTTCCGATCGGCTCGGTGCCCCCGATTGACTAGACTCCGGTCGCTCCACTCGTGCTCGCTGACACCTGCAACTGGGTCGTCGTCGTGTTGGACCCTCCAACGTCGAGACCGAGGCGCTGGTAAATCACGAGGAAGAATACTTGCGAGACGGTGAAGGTCTCGGTGAAGTACTGCACCAGTGTCGCGTAGTTGAGGAGGTCGGCGAAATGGAAGCCCGGCATCGTCACCTCTTTGACAATCGATGCGAGGAACGCCATACCGAACGCGAGGAGGAATGCACCGTCACCCTTGAGGACTGTGTTGTTGAGTACCTTATTGAGGGCTGTCGCTACTTCAGTGAAGACCGACGCAGCGATGCCGAGAAGAATTGTTATAACCATATATTTATTTATGAGCAAACATTTTATTAAGTGCCGCACGAGTCAGGCCTCCAACGTGACCGTTGGCGCTTGCGATCGTCGCGGCGTTGGCGATTTTGTACTCCGTCTGGTATGCCTTCACTGCGGCCGCAGTGATACCTCCGAAGTACTGAGTCACCGGCTGATTGAATGGGAAGTTGCCCGTAATCTTCAGCGCAATCTGCAGGGCTTGCACATCCGGTCCCGTGGCACCCGGTGCGAGGTCGACTGCCCACGTATGACTGAAGTCCTTCTCTGCAGGGAGCGCCTTGATGATGGCGAGCAGTGGATCCGGGATCTCACTTGGCATGAAGGCGTCCACGATTGGATGCTCGTCGAAGTAGAACCAGCCGTCGTCTCCGTCGTTGTTTTCTGGGAGCGGACTGTTTGGGATGCCGCCTGTTGATGCCCACGCCTTGCTCCAGTGGTTACGGAAGAAGCCCATGGCTCGGCCGGTTGCTGCCTCAGTCTCGATGCCGGTCAGGGTAATGTCGTGGTTGTCGATGGGAGTCACTACCTTGCGTATCGGTAGAACGGCACCCTTCGCCCAGCTTGTTTGTCCGTTTGCTGCTGTGTACCACTCCGCCCCTACTGTGAGCTGAATCACGATGCCGTCTGGCTCGCGTTGCAGTGCTTGGTAGAGCTGGTCCACCGTCACACCATTGTTGTAGTCTCCGACCTGAATGTAGCCGGGGATGCGGTGGTTGTCTGCATCGGTGAATGCCATCGGCGGGATGTTGACGATCGCGCGTCCGTAGGTGTACGCGTCGTAGCTGAGCGTGGTGTCGTTAGGTACGACCGCCTGCGTTGCAACGCCGTACTTGACGCCCATCTTGAATGGCATGTTGGTGTACGTTCCCTGATCGACGATGCCGTCCTCAATCTTGCACATGGCGTATGGGAAGCGTGGCGAGAGTGTCGGCATCACTCCCGTGAGTCGGAACTCGCGGTGCATGTGCACCTCCGCGTATGCGTGGTTTTGGCACGCACCAATGAGGCCTTGGAAGACGTCCGGCACCTTACCGAAGTCCGTTATGTGGAAGTTGTAATGCTTTACTGCAGGCGCGGCCCCGGCGATGTGTGCGAGGGTCACCTGTCGATAGTCTTTCGGTGAGCGGATTGCTCCGCCACGTGCGAAGTCCTTCATTTCTTGTTCGTTCATGGTATTGCTTTTAGGATGAATAAAGAGGGGGAGTGCTCTATGTTTTCATAGTGGTATTGCGTTAATTTTTAAGCAGCCTTGGGGGTGAGTGCCGTGACGAGCAGGTTTATTGACGTGGTCAGTTGCTTAAGTTCGGCGGCGTTGGTCTGCGAGATTTCGTGGTTTTCTTTGGCGACGCGCATCAGCTCGGGTGCTTGTTTGAGAAACGACAGGATACTTCCCTCGCTACCGTTGAAGAGCTGCTCGAGCACTGTGTTGCGTCCCTGCATCTGATGCAGTTCCTTGGTCGTGGTGTCGAGCCTTCCCATCGTCGTCTTGAGGTTGTCCTCCGTAAGCTTGAGCGATGCCTGCAGGTTGTTGATGAGTGTGCTTGCTACTGTGTCGCTCTCTCCGCGTCGTTGGCGCACCTGCATTCCAAACATGCCCAGCACAACAAGAACGCCGGCTATGATGTAGCCTCCGAACATGACGATGTTTGTTAAGGTTAAGACGTTCATATTAGGGGGTGTGGTCCTCGCAGGTATGCGAGTACTTTTCGAGCAGTTCCTTTTCGAGGTGATCGTCGCTCTCTCGGCCGTGATTGACTGGGAAGCGGAACTCTCCGCCTTTCTTGCCGCATGAACAGACAAGGTCAAAGACTATTTCGTCCACCTCGACGCTGCGCTCGAGCTTCTCGTGCGTCTGAGGATTCTCAAACGTCCGCTTTTCTACTTTTGTTTCGTGTCGTAGTGCCATAAAATTATGCGTGGTAGTTATTGACTCCTCTGTAAGATAGACCGTTGGCACCAGCGGCTCCACTCGCTGCTCCGAAGCCGTTCGTGCCACCTGCACCGCCACTCACGTTGTAAGTGCCCGAGTCAGCTGTGAGACTGAAATACAGGACGATGATGTTGCCACCTGCGCCACCTCCGCCACAGCCCCCCTGAAGGCCACCGGACGTGTTGTGCGGTGCTGCACCTCCTGTCGCACCACCGGCATTGAGAGCCCCCGTCGTGAAGTTATATGCTCCACCGCATTCGATATAAAGACCACCACCTCCATTTCCACCACCTCCACCACCTCCCTGAGAGAAACCGTTTGCGCCTCCCGTGGTGCCATTGCTTCCATTTCCACCCGGAGGTGCCCATCTTGTGAAAGGCGACAGCGCGCCAAGCCCTGTGCCTGCTACCACGATTTGATTGCCGGTCGATGCGGAAGCACTGCCAGCTCCGCGACCCGTAGTTGATCCACCACCTGCTCCACCGATGCCTGCAGTTGAGGAGCTCGGGCTGTCTGCGTTAACCCACCCGTCAGGACCTCCGCCGATACCGTTTACGGTTATGGCACTCGTACTCGAGGTCGTGATGGTCACATTTCCCTGCGAGCGCAGAGTGACGCTCGTGCCGTAGAACGCACTGGTGATGGCGAGATTTCCTGTACTGGTGATGCTCATGCTGGTGTAGTTTTTCTCGACGTATGCACTTGCGGCCGATATGGTCGTCGTGCCACTCGTAATCGACAGCGCGCCATCGGTACCTGTACCTCCGTATTTTGAAATCGCTACACCGAGGCCGTTGACGTATACGTTGTTTTTGAAATACCCATTGGTCCATTCCTTGCTGAGACTTCCGAGTGCTCGGGTGTTGTCAGCGTCGGGAATTAGGTCAGTCGCCACGGACGCTGGGTTGAATGCATTCTCGACCATTGGTCGCACGTCGTTGAGGATGTATCCGGTCCCGCTCGCTTGGTTTTCGTAGTCGTTGAGGATTGTCTCGCTCACGACATTGTAGAGCTCGCAGAGCGGTATTTTGTTTGCTGGGTAGGTAGGTGCGCTCGGGCTCGCGTTCTCCGCGCCGGTCGTCCACGCGAGTGTTCCCGATGAATCTATGGTGAGTACGTCGATGCGTGGGTTCGATGCTGGTGCAGTAACAGCAGGGGATGAGCCCCCGAGAAACTTCACCTGCACTCCGTTGACGTAACAAATACCCGGCTCGACGTACACCTTGAGTGTGGCGGCCGTATAGGTGCCACTGGTCACTGTGGTACTGCAGGAGAGGCTCGTCAGTGGTGCGTATGCCGACTTGTTGTTTGAGCCCAGTACGGTGCTAGTGCCGTTTTGCGAGAACGTGAGGAAGCTGAGGAGTGTCTGGTTTGCAGTGGTCGCTGCTACCTGCGTGGTGTTAGTGAGGAATGGGTTTTGCAGGAAGGCGAGGAGGTTTGCCGATGTCGCCGCGGCACTCGCTCCAATGAGTACGTTGTTGGCTGTCGAGCCGATTGCAGTCACGAAGTGAATCACGATCGCGGTGCCGTTTACGGTGATGGTGAGTGTCTGTGTGTTGCTCGCGTTGGTGCCGAGTGCAATGGTGCCGAGTTGCTGGTGGCAACTCAATGCTGCGGCACCGGAAGCATCCGCACGAATGGCATTAATGTCTCCGGAGTAGATTGTTTCGGCGGTCGTGATAGGTGCGCTTTTCATAGATATATTTTAGCAGATTTATTGCGTGATGGTGAAGACCACCTGCACAGTGGTGTCTTGGCCGGACGACTTCACGTAGGGGGTGCCGAGGAGTGCGTGGTTAAAAACCTGCCCGGTCCCGAGGCCCGATGCTCCGTCAACGAAGGTTGCGAATTCGTAGTACGTCTGGTTGGTGAGTGATCCGTCGGGGAAGAAGAACTGAAGCACTGCCTGTGACTGTCCGAAGTCTTGCTGAAGCGATGGCACGGTGCGGAATGCCGGGGTTGTGTTGCCCACGTCGGTTAATGCCACTGCAGTGTTGCCGGTGCCAATCTCTCCGTAGTTGATGTTGAGGCTGTAGGTATTCACCGCAATGAGTCGCTGAATGACGAGGTCGAGGCCGGTGCTCCCGGCCTGCATAATCATGTTCTTGGTCACGCTCTCCGATATGAGTTCCTGCGTGCCTGCGCGGTATGCTCGCACCGTTATTTCTCCGGTGATGCGTACACCTTCTGGCTTTTGTTTGAGGAGTATGTGTAGGAGCTTTTTTATCATGAAAATACGCTGAAGCCGTATCGTGCAGTGCCGTACACGTATGGTGCGGTCGTAGTGGTAATTGTAACAGAGTCGTCGATTTTCACATCCTCCTCGATGTCGAGAAGTATCTGCAGGACGGTGCTTGGATCCACTTGGTTTGCTCCATTCTGTTGTTGCAGGAGGGTGAGCATGATGTCTGTAAAGGTCACGTTGTCGGACCCGATTGCCTCCACCTGATAGCGCAGTGCCGTAGGTGTGTGCCCTGTGGCCTCTATTCGCTTGATGACGAGGGGGTAGTTGCTCACCCCGAACTTGACGCTGTTGAGGAGGATCGTCATGCCAATGCGGAGGCCTGTGGATAACGTGTTGAATTTCACATCGTAGACGGCATGGCCGAACTCTACGAGCTCCGCCTCAGCACGTTCCTGCGCTTCAGGGACGCTTTTAATCTGCGGGTCGATGATGGAGTCTTGGTACTCGCCGAAGGTGCTGATGCTGGTGCTGTCTTGGACGTGCGCAACGATCGGAATCTCTGCAAATCCAAAAGTCTTCAGCGTGTGCCCGGTGCCCGGGTCGCTATTCATTCGCAGGAACGGCCCCGAGCTGTTGTACATAACTTGAAAGAGTGAGGGGTCGTCTTGTTGGTCGACTCCAATGCTCTGTGATACGCCGTCGAGTTCCACAAAAAAAGAGCCGGTGTATCGGTAGGCCAATGGGTATATGACGGTGCCAGCGACGGTGGTGTAGACGTCCGGGGTGGTCCCTGTGGTGAATTCCTTTTTATAGGTGCCCCCGATGACGTAGATACTGTTTTTGAGGTTGGTTATATTCTGGTCGATGTCGATGCTCGGCCAGATGATATTTCCTCCGGTGTCGTCGATGTTGAAAGGTGCCGGGTTGTACTCACTGCTGCCGGTCACCGTTGTTGCAAAGAAAAAATGGAGCGCCTTGGTGCTGTCGATGAACCAGTCCCATCCTATTTGCTTGGCGACTGCCTCGATGCACTTGGTGAGGTTCTCGTAGTTGAACGAGATTGTGGAAATGTTGAAACCGCCCACCTGTACGTGGGTCACGCTGTCGAATCCCCCGGGACCGAAGCGTGTCACAAGGTCGTTGACGATGTAGGAAGGGTCCTTGTTGACGTAGGAGGTCTTCACGAGCTTGCTGTCGAGCGCATAGCCGTAGTCGGTCACGGTGATTGCTACCTCGATGAGTGCACCTACACCACCGCGCACGGTCTTTTCAATTTCAGTGACGTTGCCTCCGAATATCGTCCCGCTGGGGTCCGCCAGTGCGATGGTGTCTGCGAGTGCTGGAATGAATGACGAGCTCTCCGGCTTCAGGAGCATTGAGAACTTCATCGTGCCACGTTCTTTTGTGAGCACTGAGACACAGTCGAGAGTATTCCAATCGATGTACGATGAAATATCTGTGGTGCCGTTCCAGAGTACGTTGACGGGAGCTGTCATACTAGTTGTAGTTCTTCAGCTTGAGCTGCTGGTTAATCATCTTTGCGATCTGGTTGGCGAAGCGTGTCGCGGTGGAGCTGTCTGTGCCATAGAGGGTGCCGATGTTGAATGAGATATTGAGTCCGCCACTTCCACCCCCGCCAACGCCTGCGAGTGAGCCGCCCCCGTTGAATGCCGACAAGGGGATAACCGCTTCAGGACCGGCCTCACCAATAAGAGCAAGGGTTGGGCTATTTACAATGCCACCCTCTGCCATCGCTCCACCGAATACAAAGCCGGCCGCAGCGCCAGCAGCTCCCATGAAGTTGCCCATGCCCGAGACTGCACTAGTAAGGTTGTTTATAGGCGCCATGATGCCACTGATGAGTTTCTGAATGCTACCGATGGCCGCCTCCGAGTCGCTCACTATTTTGCCCCAGATGCCTGAAATGAAGCCCGATATCCAGTTCCACGCTGCCTCGATGTCGCCCTTTATTGTTTTCCAGTGGTTGAACATCCAGTCGACGAGTCCGCCGATGCCCGGGAAGAGGATACCTTCGACAACACTCCACGCTAGTTTTATTGCGGCCACGATGCCGTCCCACGTCACGCCGGTTGCCTTTGATATTTTGTCCCAATTCACCACTATGAGCGAGGCGAGGAATACAACACCAATTACAATCAAGGCGATGGCGATACCGATAATGACCGCCATCACCGTGAATGGCAAAGTGAAAAGCCACAGCACGAGGACGATCGGCACGAGTATCGCAAATACTACCGAGAGTCCCGTGAAAAATGCGGCGAGTGACGCAATGGTGAGACCGATTGCCTCGACGACTTTCGGATGCGCTGCAGCAAAAGCTGTCAACTTGGTGACGATGTCGTCGAGTGCCACTGCAGTCTTCGCTGCGTTTTCCAAAAGGGGAGCACCTGCAGTCTCGAGGAACTTCTGCCAGTCTGCCGTTAGTTTGAGTGCTGCTGCATCGTAGTCCTTTGCGGCTTGCCCTCCGATCCTCTGTGCCTGCTCGAGTTGAGCCAGTTGAGGCTGCAATTCTGCAATCTTTTCTTTCACCGTTGCAAGACCGGCCGCCTGTTGCTCCTCGGCCGACCCGAGCTGCCCGGTCGTTTTGCCCTTGCCCGATATTGGTTGCTCGAGTTTGTCGCGCTGTGCGACGAGCTGGCTCATCTGATCCTGTGCCTGTGCGAGTTTCACTGGATCGCCTGCGGCTGCAGTTATGAGTGTGCTCAGCATTCCCTCAAGACCCGAGGCTGCCTGCTTTGCGAGGTTGGCAATCATCAAAATGCGGAAGACGGACATTGCTCCCTCCATCGAGGACGTAGCTTTGCCTGCCGAGGCCGCGGCACTGTCACTCATTGCAATGAACGCTGCGTCTACTTCCGTCTCTGTCATAGTCCCGAGTGCGGCTATATCCTCGAGAGAGGTTTGCCAGCTCTCACTCGATGCGCTTGCTGAGGCGAGCGCACTATCAGAGAGGCTTGAGAAAGCACTGTCTCCCTCCTCCACCATCGTGGCGTTTGCTCCGGTTATCGACTCGTCTGCATCGGTCCACGCGTTCACTGCTGCCATGGCAGCGTCTACGGCCGCCTCCTCTGAAGCGGTGAAGGCGCTCGTCATGCTTTCCGATATGGAATTGGCGGCCTGCCCAATGGAGGTCGCCATCCCATCTGCAGTCGACGCGACTTCCTGCAGCGTTGAGCTCGCGTCGTCTACCGCAGTGATATTAATTTGTAAGTCGTTTTCTCCCATGGTGTTTATGATTTAGAGCGGCGCTCTCGCTCCTCCGACTCCGACTGCATCATGGTGAGCAGTATGGCGATGAAGAACGTCGGCTGCTCTGAGTACTCTTGGTATGTCCAATGCATCTCTCTGCAGAGAATCGCGGCGACCATCTCCGGCGTGAGGTCTCTCGTCCACCCGTTAGCGAAGTAGTTGTCCCACGCGTACTTTACTTCGCTGGCGCTAAAGAAAGGCCAGCAGCCTCTTTGATCTGCTTGACCGCATCGTCGTATTCACCGCTTGGCAAATTCTCGAGGGCATCCACTGGTGCCTCGGTACTGCCGTCGAATGAGACTACGAGGCTCTCTATCTGCTTGCGCTCGTATCCGATCGCGTTCTCGAGAGGCATCTTGGGCTTCTCGCCCGCCTCTACGGCACCTACACCCTTGAAGAGTGCCGCCTTGAGCTCGTTGTTTTCTTTGCCGGTAAGGTACGCCTTGATTACGACTGTGTGGCCCCCGCTAGTGGTCAATGTCTTTTGTTCTCGTTCCATAGTATTGCTTTTTAATTTTAGTAACCTGAGGTGATAGTGTTTCGGAGGGTGAGGTCAAACATTTCCGAAGCGCTGAGTGAATAAAAGGCGGTAAATTTCACCGTTTGTGAGACGATGCCCTTGTTGTCTATTTTGCGTGATACCTCACTGAGCTTCACGCGCGCGAAGTTCGCAGTGAACGTCGGGTGCGATGTCGTTCCAATCGTAACGCCGGAGACCATCTTGACGTTGATTGCTTTGTAGATATCGCCGAGCATCACTGTGTCGATGAATGTGCGGTCGGTGTAGTACAGCTCGAATGTGCCACTTACCTGCATTGCCTTGTTGAGACGATCGACGGGGTTTATGTTGCCGAGTACCTCGTCGTCTTCAGTGTTGGCCTTGAATGAAAGCTGCACCTTTTTGCTGTTGACTGGTGTTGGACCGAAGGTCAGCGTGCCGATCGCTCCGGTCGATGCTGCCGAGAGGTCGAATGCTGCAGCGCCCACAATCGTTGCGATTGTCGTGCCAACTGGCACGTTGGTGCCGGAGACCGTCATGCCCACCTGCAGGAGCGTGGTCGAGATTGAAAGACTCGTGACGTGGATTGATGATGCCGCGGTGCCGGTCGCTGTGAGCGTGCCGTTTGCGCCAGCCAACGTCGGAGCGTATCCGATGGTGATGTCTTGCGGACGGAATGCATTGTCAGCGGCGTACGCTACGGTGTTGGCCTGTGACGCGTTGCGGTTCGCCTTGATCGTCGCCTTGTACATTGCGTACTTGTCGAGCTCACAGGTCACGTCGAGGCTGTCTATCATGCCGAGTGGGTAGACGAGCCCGGTCGATGCGTTTGGCTCGTAGACACAGACGGAGAGCGATGGGTGTTGCGCATTTTGTGCAACGGTGAAGACGTGGTCCTTCACACCTGTTTCGACTGCGCCGATAGTGTCAGTACCCATGAGCGCCATCAAAAGCAAGCCGAAGCCTGTATCTGATACGCGGCCCTCGAGTACTGCCTCGCTGTATACGTTACTCACTTCCTGTCCGACGCCATCCTCAATCACGCCGATGGAGGTCTCATCCTTTGCGACCTTTACTTTGTCGTCGACGGTGAGCGATGAGTCTGGCAGCCAGTACGTTGCGACGACTGCAGTGCCGCGTGTCGACTCTTTGCCGATACCAATATCAAACTGATGCCCGATAAATTTAGTCATGATTACTTTTTAGTTGGTTCTTTTAATAATTCCGCGAGCTTCGACTCTGCCTCAGCTTGCGACGTTGCGCTTATTGTCTTCCCGTGAATAGGGAAGAAGTACTCACGCATCGTCATGGTTTCGGCAGTCGTTGCCGGTGCTTCTTGCTTTGCTGTTTCTGTGGTGTCTTCAGACATGGTGTAATTATATGCTACTACCGGAGTTGCACAATCGAGGCGACTGCGGTAATGGCTCCCTCGATCGACCACGAGCCTGCCTGCCTTTTGTTCATCACCATTCCGTAGTCTATTTTTGTCGGGGTGCTGATGTCAGTGTAGATTTGGTGCGTCGGGTCAACGCCGAGGTTGTGACGCAAAATATAGAGCAAGGACTGGGGTTTTAATAGGTACGTCACTGGGTCGCGGCCCTCGATGAGGTCGTAGAGCGTTGCGTTGCCCGGGACGAGCGTGGTCTCGTCGGATATGTCTTTTCGGATGTCGGTCACCACGGTCAGCACAAGAGTCACCATGTGGATATCTTCGGCGTTGGTGAACTTTGAGACAGTGCTTTGTCGTTTTGCAACGATGAGTGCGGGCATCATCGAGACGGGAATCACTACTGGGTCTCCCGCATAAATGGCACGGAAGGCGCTCGTGTTTGCCTTCACGAGGTCGATATACTTTTGAATTATAGGGTCGCTTTGTTGTGTTGTCATAGCTATCTATTTGCCTCCTCGATGAATTGCCTCTGGAAGTTTTTGACGACTACCTCGCGCAGGTTCTCGGTTAATTTCATCATAACACGACGGGGCATCTTGTTGCGCGGTGCACTGCTCTGGTGGTACTTGAAGTATTCGGCCGCGTTCCAAATCTTCAGCGACGTCGCGTCTGCCTGTGAGAGGAAGCTCTCGCGCATGGTGCCCGTCGCCTCGAGGATGCCTTGGTCAGGGTACAACTTTGCTTTGCGCTTTGCGTATGCCATTGAGAGTGGCGACCAGTCCTCGTCTATCGCTCCGCCCTCAGTCTCGAATACTTCGTAGCTGAAAAACTCCACGAGGTCTTCAGCGCTCTGCTCGAATGCCGGGGTCCAGTCTTGTACGGCGTTACCTATATTCAGCAGCACGCGGGAGAGTTCCATCTGGCCGCCGACGTTGAATTGCAGGCGCATAGTTTTAGAAGCGTTGGCCGATTGTAAATACTGGAGGTTCGCAGTCGGTGTCGTCTGGGTAGCTTTGTACGCCGTTGGAGAGGATGCGTGATTGCATCTCCAGCTTGTCGGATCCGAGGAGTTGCTGGCCTCCGGGTGACTGCAGTCGCTTGAGTACACCGCGCGCTTCACCGAGCCACTTGATACCTTCTCCGTCTTTGCCGAGCTCCTGATAGTCCATGTACCCGGCCGCGAGTAGCATGGTGCAGTTCTCTACGAGGAATGGGATCTCCGGCGAGCCGGTGCTGTTTATGAGAGGGAGTATGTATCGTGCGTTGAGGTAACTGTCCACTTCACTCTCTGCGCGCTTGCGGTAGACCTCAATCAGTCCGTCGGTGACGTAGGGGTTGTTGGTGAGGCCACCCTGCTTTCTGATTGCGTAGAGGCTGCAGTAGCGCACGCTCTCGTCGGCGAGTACGGTATCTGCATCGACGAGGTTGCTCTCGTCTGTCGTGGTGCTGTTGTAGTAGGTGCTCTTGAAGTATAGGTATCCCTCGCCTCCGGTGTACTCGAGAATAGTGCCTTGCGGGTCGTTGACTGCGATCGTCACTGGCGAACCGTATCCTGTCAGCTCGGTGTAGCTTCCGGTTGCGGTCAGTGATCCGTAGAATTTGCGCTCGTTGTATCGGTACTTCACTACTGGGTCGTCGATCTGATGCGCGAGTGCCAAGGTTGCGACGGTGATTGTCGTTGCTGCCACTGCAGTGATTTTGCAAAGCTCGGCCACTTCACTGCCCTCGAGTCCGATGACGACGTAGTCGTTCACTGCAAAGCCGGCACTGTTGACGATGCTCAAGACTACGCTCGAGCCTGCTGTTGCGGCCGCGCTCAGTGCGCTGCGCTCTCGTTTGATAAAGTCCTCGGTGGGTGCTAGGAGTACTTTCATAGTGGTAATTATAGCACCGTGCGCTCGGGTGTGCGCGTGGTGAGGGTGGATAATATTTTGGTTCCTGTTTCGACTGTCGTCTGCGCTCTACTGCCTGTGGTGATGGTGTCGGTTTGTATGGTCTTCGTTGGAAGTATCTGTGCTCGCTGGTGCGTCGTGAGGACGTGCCTGCCTTTGCCTTGCTTTACCTGTGCCACGATCGACGCGGTCCCGGTGATATTCTGGGTCGTAATGGCGGAAACGGTCGCTTTGCCCGTCTCGGTGCGACTGGTGGTGTATTGGAGGCGTGCTTTGCCCATCTCAGTGGCCGATGAGGTCTTCAGGAGGCGTGAGGTGCCCTGAATGGCCCGGGAGGTGGTAATGGTCACTCTCGCCTTACCTGTGGCGGTCTGGGCGGTCTGGGCGGTCTGGGCGGTAATTCGTGAGGTGCCTGTCTCTGTGCGTGCCACTGCTTTGGTGATGCGAGCTACTCCGGTCTCTGTCTTACTGGTTTGAACCTGCAAGCGTGCCACACCCGTCTTCGTTTGAGTCGTCGTGCGCAGGATGGAGGCTTTGCCGGTCTCGGTTCGTGCGGTCGTCGTAGTGATGCGGCCGACACCACTTTCGGTCTGAGAGGATGTCTTGAGGATTGCAGCTTTGCCGGTCTCGGTCTTTGAGTCGATCGTGGTTATGCGGGCGAGGCCGGTCTCGCTCTTTGTCGTAGTCACGGTGATTCGCGCTACTCCGGTCTCGGTCTTTGCTGTTACTTTAGTGATTCGCGCTACGCCCGTTTCAGTCTTCGAAGTGGAGACGGTGATACGTCCGACACCAGTCTCGGTCTTTGAAGTTGTGAGTTGCACTCTCGCTATACCCGTCTCCGTTTTCTGTGTCGTTACTTGCACGCGTGCTACGCCGGTCTCAGTGCGCTGGGTAGTCACCTTGATATTTGCGACACCTGTCTCGGTCTTCGTTGTTGTGGTGGTTGACGAGGCGATGTTTGCCACACCACTCTCGGTCCTCGAGGTCGATACCGTTACACGGGAAACACCCGACTCTGTCTTGGTCGTTTTTGCAGTGATTCTCGATACGCCGGTCTCGGTCTTCAGGGTGGTTGCAGTCACACGGCCGACACCCGTTTCTGTCTTCAGGGTTGATGCGGTAATGCGCGCCACACCACTCTCGGTCTTCGTGGTCTGGATCTGAATGCGAGCGAGGCCTGTTTCTGTTTTTGCTGTCACTGCAGTCACTCGAGCGATACCAGTCTCCGTCTTGGTGCTGGTGATTTGAATGCGTGCTACGCCGGTCTCAGTGCGCGCGGTGCTCACCTGCACGCGAGCTATACCACTTTCGGTCTGATTTGTGGTGCGGAGGATCGCGGCTTTACCAGTTTCTGTGCGCGTCGTGGTAGCGGTTATCCGGGCGAGTCCAGTCTCGGTTCGTGAGGTCGTCGCGGTCACTCTCGAGAGGCCGGTTTCGGTCTTCAGGGTAGTGACAGTGATTCGAGATACACCCGTCTCCGTCTTGGACGTCGTGGCTGTAATACGTGCCACACCAGTCTCAGTCCTCGATGTGGTGGCTGTTACACGGGAAACGCCGGTCTCAGTGCGGCTGGTTGTCGCTGTGACGCGCCCCACGCCGGTTTCGGTCCTTGGAGTGGTTGCGGTGATCCTCGCCTTACCTGTGGCAGTCTGGGCTGTTGTGGCCGTGATTCTGGCTATGCCCGTGGTGGTCTTTGAGGTCGTTACTTGGATTCGTGAGACTCCTGTCTCCGTACGCGCTGTGGTGATCTGGATGCGACCTACACCAGTCTCTGTCTGAGAGGTCGTCTTCTGCACGCGAGCGACACCGTTCTCGGTTTGGGTCGTCGTAATATTCCGGGTGTTGCCCGGGTTTTTTATTGCGTGTGATCTAAGTGCGATGAATGCCATGGGATTGGTGTGTCTGTCGCATTGGATTGCGGCCGGCTGTTTTTATTTTAAGACCTGATTATCTTTCGACCTCTGAGGTTGCTAATAAATGTACCGTCTCCGGGCTTGAATGGTGCTGGTTTGTAGCGCTCCTCGGTGCGCCCTTTGCCGAGTCTTTGACTGTCGTAGTACACGATGATCTGGCAGGTTTGTATGTCAACGACCGCTGTCGCATCGGATGTACTGGTTAGGGTGCAAGCAATGGCTGCCCCGAAGCCCGAGTTGTTGATGTCCGATGCCACAAGCGTGAGCCCCCAAAGATCTCCAAGACCGCCATACGGTTGCGTCCCTTGATACTGAGGAGCACCTCCAGATTGCAAAGCGTATGCAGTCACGGTGTCGGCCTTGTCGGTGCTCGCTGCTATTGAACCGTTAGTCACGAGCTTTACGTTTGCGTCTTTTACGGTCGGGCCCGTGGTGCCTTTGTACTTGCCAATGCGCACCTGTATGCCTTGGATGACGGCATCGGCGGGTAGTTTGAATCCAAAATTTGTGCATTTTAGATAGTGCGTTGTCTTAGTGGTGTTGACAACTCCTGTGCATGTCGTGGCGGTACTGATGCTATTGTAATTTCCCGCGATTGTGTTTGGGCTTGCCCACGTTTGAGTGCCTACGGTGGAGTCATCGGCCGCCGTGCCACATGTGGTGTATGGTGTTACGTTTCGTGACATAAATTATACGCGCTCGAGTCGAAAGCGATGGAGCGAGCTGTCGACCATGGCAGCTGCTTTTTCTGGATCAATCGGGATACCGAAGTCTCTTATTTTTTCAAACTGCTTGACTGGGTCAGCGATTACATCTCCGTAGTTTACTTCCAGAATCTCCATGTCTGGACGCTTGCGCAATGCCTCCAGCGTCGCATCTTTTATTTGGTCGTAGAAATGAGTGGCGACCTCCATGTGGCCCCACGTTGTATTTGGAGAGAATGCCCGCATCGAGGCGCGTACCTCATCTGGGTTGCGCGTCATAAACACCACCTTGTACGCTCCGGGGCGAAGGATGTGGAGGTCGCGCCGGAACACTTTTACGACCTTGCCCTTGTGGTCGGAATGAAAGCTCGGCCAGTCTGTTTGCTCGTCATCGGTGTGATAGAAGCCATTGGGGTTGGGCGTATAGTCACTGTTGCCGTAAATCAAATTCCATGCCGTGTCGAGGAACGGATCGAAGTACGCCTCTAGGCCACCAGCCTCAAGACAGCGCATCATCATTGATGATCCGCTACGGTGGAAGCTACTGACGATGTAGACGGTGTCATTTTTCATAGGGGTATTGTTTGCCGGTGCGGCCGCCTTCGATGTAAATAAAGCGACATCCAGTGATGTGTCGCACTTCTTCACGCAGTTTCCTGTACGGACAAATTGTGGAGACAATGATGTCGAAGCCCTGACGGTCAAGTTCCTTTGCCAATCGAGCGATGCGCAGGTTATTTTTCCAGCGGTCCGCTTTCGTAAAGCCCAAGCCCGGCCACACCGCGCGCATGGCGTCGCCATCGAGCAGTATTTCGTGCCTGCGCATCTTGTTGGCGAGGGTTGTTTTGCCGGCCCCGCTATTTCCGGTCAGCCAAGTTATCATTGCGTATTTGTGTTGCTGAGATGGCCTCAAGCTCTGGACTAAGGTGTACCTCTCGGATGCCGTACCCGACCTTTCTGCCGTACACGATTTCTTCGATGTCGGGGAGCGTGATAATTTTTACCCTTTCCTCGTTAGGGAAGTATGCGCGTATGAATGCCGTGCGCTCATCAATGGTGTACGGGTCTGTGTCGCTCTTTGGTGTGTCCCTCAGCGCAACGCAGACACTCTTGCCCTCGTCGAGTAGCCCTTGCACTATCGCCGCATGCGCTTTGTGAAACGGCTGGAATCGTCCGGGGTAGAGTGAGTAAATCATGGTTTTAGAAGAGGTCGAGATACTCTGGAGTGAAGTTGTCGGCGAGCTTTTTCTTGAGTGCCACAAAGTCGTCATGCTGCACTGTTGTAAGGCCTCGCGCGACCGCATGCACAAACTTTTCAAAGCGCTGCAGGTCTGCTGCGTATTCCTCGCGTGGCGTTAGAGTCTTTGGCTCCGGTGCGTGGATGTCATGGGTAATTTCCTCGCTCGGAGTTACGATCGCTTCATGGATTGCTGGCAACTCATTTAAGTCTGCGAGACGTGCCTTGATGCACTCTGTAAGCCATCCCTCCGGCTGGCCGCGGCTTACGACGATGTACTCCTCGAATGTGTCGGAGTCGCTTTTATATTGCACCTGTACCTTGAGTTGCCCACGCTCAAGTACCTTGCCGATTATTTTTGCGGAGTAAGCCATGTTAGTTGAGTGCCTCGAGCGTGTACTGCATGCCGGTGATTGATCCGGTGGTGACGGTCGACTGATACGTCAGCGAGAGTGCGGTGTCGGCGTTGAGCGCAACGGTAACAGCGGCCGGTGTGTTGGTGCTTGCGCCTCCGGCTGAGCCCATGAATGCTGGTGCATTGTTGCTCGCTGCGAGCTGCTGGGCGAGGGTGACGAGTCCCATTGCGAGGATGGTGCCCGATCCCCCGTTGGAGCGGACAGTCAGGTCAATCACCATCGTTGCCATGATGTCTGTCTCGGCGGTGATGTTGAGTGCGATGGCGCTCGTCGTTGCAAGCAGTGTACCGGCAACGCCTCCCCATCGAAGACGGAAGGTAATGGAGCCCGGTGTCGTCACTACGTTGGAGTACTTGAACCATGCGGTGATGCGCAGTTTGCGGCCGTCACGCATGAAGCCGTTCGGGATAGTGTTGTCAGGGAATAGGATGGTCTCCGATGAGCCCGTGATGGCTGTGCCGTTGATGCCTTGCTCATCGGCGATCTCCTCTACCCATAGTTGTCGTGACATAAAATTGTTTAGTCGAATTGCATTACTCGTTGATAAGTTTGTTGCCCGGGCACCTTCCATCCCATGCGGTAGACAACGTCATGACTCAGCTCGGTATCCTTCTCCTTGCCCTGATTGAATTTGTGCGTGTGCTGGCGGAAGAATATCAGCTCGAAGCCCGGCATCTCCTCCTCGTGCATGTTGAATGCCACCCCGTCAATTTCGAAGTGGCCGTCACGTAGGTCTACGCCGAACTCATGCCCTTCCCCCTTGAGGACGAAGGACACGAGTTGCTTTTGCTTGGCGAGCTCGAGAACGTCGAAGAATTGAGAACGCTTCCCGGGTTCGATGATGCTCTGGTCATCTGGCGTCTGCACGATGGACGAGCCATCGATGAAGGTCGCAGTGAAGAGGTACTTGAGCGGAATGATTGATGCTGTAGTCATTGGATTGACGTTACTGGGTAATGGTTTAGATGCCTGTGAGCCCGGCGATGAGTGCTGCCTTCTTCTCCTCGATGGATGCCTGAGTTATCTGGCCCTCGTTTGCTGCCTTGTGGGCTGCGATGAGTTCAGCGAGTTGTGCTGCGTCGGTCCCGGCTGGGAACTTGACGAAGTGACCGCTCTCTACGCTCGTGAGCACAATCTCCCCGGCTCCATCGATGTCGATCGTGTGATCGCAGTCCTTCTGCAGGGATGCGTCAAACATTACGACCTTCTTTGATGTATCTGTGTCCATACTTAGTTCTCGTTATACTGAAGAGTAAGGGTCACCGTCGCCGTATCGCCTGCGGCTGCCGAGCCAGATGTCTGGAGCTGGGTGGTGAGGTAGTTGGTGTAGCATGGGTTGGTCGCCTGAGACGCTGCCATCGTTGCTGCCTCTGGTCCGGTGCCTCCGAAGAAGACTGCCACGCCAGAGCCGATTGCGACGGCTGTCGTCATGTCGACGGTGAGCGATGCGTTTGTAGAGGCGCTCGGTGTCGTGTAGGCCAAGCCTGACGTCGTGGTACATGCTGGGCATCCCTTGAGTGTGAGTCCGGTGCCGAACGCTACCGACGTGTGTGCGAAAAGGCCCGCACTGATCTGGTTGAAGGAGCCCGAGAAGTGTCCGAAGTTCCAAATCTCGAAGCTGTTACTACCGGCAGTGATTGGCGCTGCGGAGTACGCGGTGCCCACGGTGTCGGTGTTCTTCCAGTTGGTGTCGGTGATCGCAGTGGTGCGAGTCGTGCCCTTTGTTGGAGAGCCCGTCTGCGTACCTGTGTCACGTTCAAATTCGAATGTTGCTGCCATGGTGGTTTCGTTTACTAGTAATTATTGGTTCTTGATTGGGATGACTTGGCCCCAGAAAGCGGCGTTTGCGCCGGTGAGTGTTACTACGAAGCGAACGTCTTTTGTTGGTACGGGGATCTTCACGATGAAGCGGTCAATGGACGATGCTGAGTTGCCTCCAACAGTAGTTGATGCGTATGGGATGTTGATTGCGTCAACGGTTCCGTATGCATAGGTCGGGTTTGGTGTAGTCGTTGAAATGTTCACGAGGATGCCGTAGCCCTGATACCAGTCGATGCCGTCGACACTGTACTCTGGTGTGATGTGTAGCACCGCACTCGTCGAGCTTCCGGTGAGTTGGCCTGCGAGGTAGACGAACTCCGCCTTGGTCGCTGCCTGTGAGCCACTCGGTACTGCAGTCGCCACACTCGAGTTGGTGAGCGTGTTGTACGTCAGTGTCGATGTGGCGTTGCCGGGTGTCATGTACGCTGGGGTCGACGTTGCTGCCGATGTCTGGACAGTGCCCGAGAAGTAGCTCGCTCCATAGGCAATGCCCGCCACTCCGGAGAGTGCGAGCGCTACTGCGAATATTGCTATCTTTGTTTTGAGGTTGTTCATGGTATTAGAGGTCGTTACCTGATGGTGCAGCAGGCTTGCCTGCGTTTGGGTCAACGTCTCCGGTCCCGACGATCGGTGCACTGCCGGTGTCCACCTTGGTCTCGGTTGCGGTTGTGTCGACCTTCTCTGCAGTGGTCTCAGTCTTCGGTCCCCACGTGTCTTCAGGGGCGTTTTCCTTGGCTGATTCTACTGCGTCAAGTGCTACTGCCTTCTCGTTAGCGATTGTTTCGGCTGCTTCCGCAGTCGTCTTGGCACCTTCCATCACTCGAAGAACGCCGTCGGTGACGAGCGTCTCGAGAGCTTTCAGGTCTGCCTCGGTTGCCTCAATGAACGATCCGGCAGCGTAGACGTCGCCGTTGTGTTTGAGGTTCGAGAGGACGTATAGGATAGTGTTCATGGTATTGCGCGATTAATTATTACAAGGATTGCACGTACTCGACGAAGATTGCCATCTTGCCTGCAGTGAGTGCTTCCACCGCTACCGTTGCGATGATTTCACGCTCTGCGGTCGTCTTGATGTACGTTGCTGCTGTGCGGGCCGCAGAGAGGATACCTGTATCGCCTGCTACGGTCGCTTCAGCTGGGTTGCCCGGGAGACACCCACCGAGACCTGCGCCCCATCGTGTCGTGCCCGAGTTGATGGCTACGGCTACTACGAGGTCACCTGCACCTTCTGCCTTGAGTGCGATGGTCGCTGCACTCGTGCCAGAGGTGAACGCTGTCTTCACGTCCGTCCATGCGTTGGTGATGATTGCTCCGATAGGAAGAAAGACCCCGAGGCCGTGTGCCGCGACGGTCTTGTTTGAAACGCCAGCACTATCGTTGACTGAGGTGTCGTAGATAGCAGTCGCGGTCTTTTTGAGACCGAGGACCGCTTCGCACTTCACTGCGCCACGCTGTGACTGGAATTCTGGTGCTACTTGCTTAAGCTGTGAGACGTTTTTTGCCATAGTGATTTTGGGCTATGGGCAGGGGTTTGATTCCCGCCTGCTCGGGTCCGCGGACATTCCGCGGACCCTTACGAGCCGTTTAGTTAGGCTACTGCGTTTTTGATAAAGTAGGCGGCTGCGGCGGCGATGACGGCCTGTACGTAGTTATCGCTACCGATACGCACGTAGGTTCCTTCGCGGTCCTCGTCTCTCCAACGCTTAGCGATGCGTTGTGAGTAAGTGAAGGTGACACCGAAGGTGAGCATCTTGAGACTTACGCGTGGACTGATGTAGACGACCCATGCGTGCTTGCCCCAGATGTACGCGAGTGCGTCTGTCTGGCCTTCCTTGCTTGAGAGGCTGCCGGCTTCACCGACAATGACCTTTTCGACTTGGAAGAGGCGAGCGAGCAATTCAGGTGTCACAACACCGAGCTGTGAGTACTTGATGCGCTCGAGGATTTGTGGGTGCTCGCAGAGGATATCCATCGTCTGCTTACCAAGCACGAGTGTGTTTGGCTTCTTGAACGTGGCAGAGTGCACTGTGGTGCGAGCTGTACGTACGTCACCTACTGGGTCGGAGTTTTGGTAGTCACTCCACTGTGACGTTCCGGAGAGCGTCGTATTCTGAGTGAGGGTCGCTGTGTTTTGCATGATCGTGGCCGCGTTGGTCTCACGGTCAAGGAGGAGCTTCTCGGTGATGGTCTCAGTCTCATCGATGAGCGGGTTGAGGGCTGCATCTGCCTGATCCTGAACTTCGTCCGACACGAAGCCCTTCAGAGCGTGGTCATCGCAGGAGAACGTCCCCGTTGGTGCCACTCCGAAGTCGATCTCGTTCGCGCCGCTACCAGCTGCACGAGTCGTCTGATCGACGCGGAGGTTGCTCTTATCGTATATGTAGTATTTACCTGTCTGCTTCGCTGTCTTTACCATCGGGAAAAGAATGTCAGCGATGAAGGTGTCGTTGGTGTACTTGATCGAGACGTTACTCAACGCTGGATCGACGACGACATCCTGTTGTACGAGTGCCATAATAGTGTTTTAAATTAATGGTAAGTAAGTTTGATAAAAATCGACTAGGTGAAGCTGTTTTTCGCAGGGTGCGAAAGCTGAATCTCGACGACATCGCCGGAGACTGCTGAGCTGAGCGCGAGGCCGAGCACGACATCCTTGTTGGTGGTTGTCGTTACGCAGTGACCGGAACCGTCTGAGGTCACGCGGTCGCCACGAGTGATCGTGCCACCTGCGATAACCTTTGAACTGCCACCCCAACGGACGACTGCTGCCTTGCCCGCCTTTGGCTTGTTTTGAAGAACGCCACAGATTGGGTCGGTACTTGCAGCCGCAATGACCACACTCTGGTCGGCGGCTGTGTCCACTTT
>Ga0207933_1000400_pt1 | contig 43536 bp, 38 predicted proteins | sample NGESurdeep092012_4_FD_184488 | JGI IMG/M metagenome (GOLD analysis project Ga0207933, IMG submission 184488) | Arctic peat soil microbial communities from Barrow, Alaska - NGEE Surface sample F53-3 deep-092012 (SPAdes) | ecosystem: Environmental > Terrestrial > Soil > Wetlands > Peat ... | reverse complement strand
TCCCCATGCCACGCACAAGGTGAAACCGCATATCTTGCTTCCCATTATTAAAGATTTTTATGACCATCCAGAAGCTCGCGCCGAATCCAATCCGTTTTCAGAAATTACCGGCGACTAAGAAGTGGTGCCTGACTAACCAACCATTGTTTGAGCTAAGTTGTAGAGCAAGTTTGGATAAACACCTAGTACCAAGGTGATCACAAAGCAGATCGCAATTCCACTTCCAACTAAGAATGATGGGATAGCAACCGTAACTGTGTCATCGATAGGTTCTTTGAAGAACATAAGCAGAACTACGCGTAGGTAGAAGAACAGCGCAATTGCACTAGATAAAACACCAACTACGACAAGAGCAACATCACCTGAGTTATAAGCCGCGGTAAAGATAGAAAACTTAGCGATAAAGCCGGCAGTTAATGGAATTCCACCAAAGCTCATAAGAAATAGAGTGAAGGCGGTTGCAACTCTCGGTGACTTTTTCGCTAGCCCAGCCCAACGGTTGAGGTCACCGACTTCGCCCCTAGAATCCTGGACCAAAGTTGCTACTCCAAATGCTCCAATAGTCGCAAAGCCGTACACCACTAAATAGAAGACAGTTGCACTCAATCCAATACCGCTGAAGGCGATCACACCTACAAGAAGGAATCCGGCGTGAGTGATGGATGAATAAGCAAGGGATCGCTTAACATCGCGTTGGGCGATCACAGCAATCGCACCACCGACCATCGTCAAAATGGCGACGGCGGTAAGAACTGGTCGCCATTCACTTTGGATGGGGGTAAAGCTCACAATAAAAATTCGATAAAGAGCACCAAAGGCAGCTACCTTCGTGCAAGCGGCCATAAAGCCAGTCACTGGCGTTGGCGCACCTTGATAGACATCAGGAGTCCAAGAATGAAATGGCGCTGCGCCAACTTTAAATAACAAACCAACCGATATAAAGATCACTCCAATATAAAGGAAGATGTGATTAGTTCCCGATAATCCGGCAGCTTGTCCGATTGCTGCCAGCGAGAGGCTACCCGAGAATCCGTAAAGAAACGCGCTACCAAAAACAAAGAATGCTGATGAGTACGCTCCGAGTAGAAAATACTTGAGCGATGCCTCTTGCGATAGTAACCTGCGACGACGAGCAAGTCCCGTAATGATGTACAACGGAATCGAAAGCACTTCTAGTCCGACAAATAAGGTAATCAAATCTTTTGCCACTGGGAAGAGCAACATTCCAGAGATCGCAAATAAGACAAGCGGGTAAATCTCTGACATTTGAACGCCACTTGTGATGGCAAGGGATTCCTCTTCCGATCCAGGAAGAGCAGATGCTTGCGGCGCAAAGTGATCGTTTTGAGCAAAGAAGAGAAGCGCGACAAAAGAGAGCGCCAAAATCGTTCCTTGTAAAAATAAGCCAAAGCCATCGATTGAGACCGAGTCAACTGCGGCGATCTGAGATGTCTTCGTTCGAATTGAAATTACCCAACCCAAGGCAACAGCAACAGTAATAAGAGCGAGCGTAAATTGAACTCGGGCACGATAGGCACGCGAAACAAAACCTTCGACGAGAACGCCGACCAAAGCGCCACCAAGGACGATCAGAATCGGTGCGAGCAGGTGATAATCAAGAGTAGGTGTCGTAAACATTATCGACCTGCCATTGGAGTTGGGTCAGTAATCCCGGCCTGCGCCATCACTGAACTTGTCATCGGATTAATGAGGTGAATCACCGGCTTTGGATAGAAGCCGAAGAAAACTAGCGCCGCAATTACCGGCGCGATAGCCAACTTCTCGCGCCAATTTAAATCTGGCGTATCTTCATTGCCAGCCTTAAGTGGGCCGTGCAACGAACGTTGCACAAGAATCAATACGTAGAGGGCAGCCAAGATGATGCCGAGAGTGCCTATAACAGCGGCAACTGGATAACGTGTAAAGGTGCCAATCAATACGAGGATTTCACTGACGAAACTTGATAGACCTGGAAGGGCGAGCGCTGATAGTCCAGCAATAAAGAAACACCATGCCATGACGGGAGTTATTCGTTGCAAACCACCGAAATCTTCAACCTGTGTTGATTTGCGCCTTTGGATCATCCATCCACCAACTAAGAAGAGCGCCGCTGTAGAGAATCCGTGGTTGACCATATACAAAGTGGCGCCGGTTATTCCCTGACTTGTAAGGGCAAAGATTCCAAGAACGATAAATCCGAAGTGCGAGATGGAAGTAAAGGCAATTAACGAGTTGAGATCTTTTTGACCGATGGCAAGGAAGGCGCCGTAGATAATTGAGATCACCGAAAGAACAATGATGTAGGGAGCAAAAGTTTTTGTTGCCTCGGGGAAAAGCGTCAAACAGAAACGAATCATCCCGTAGGTACCGACTTTATCGAGTACACCTAGAACCAAAATAGAGGTTCCTGGCGTTGCCGACTTAGCAGCATCCGGCAACCAGGTGTGGAAAGGAAAGAGTGGGGCTTTAATAGCAAAAGCGATGAAGAAGCCCAAGAAAAGCCAGTCTTGGGTATTGTGACTGATCTTCATATGAGAAAGTGTCGTGACATCAAATGAAAGCGTGCCGTTATGGACGCCAATGATGAAAATTCCGATAACAGCAGCCAACATCAAAAGGCCACCAAAAAGACTATAGAGCAAGAACTTCAGCGCGGCCGCTGCGCGATCGCCACGACCAAATCCGCCGATCAAGAAGTAAACCGGAACCAACATCGCTTCGAAAATTACATAGAACAAGAAAACATCTGTCGCAGCAAAGACCGCTACTAAGGAAGTTTCAAGAATCAAGATCAACATATAGAACGTTTTGACGCTCCAGCGACCACCCTCTGCTTCATTCCAACCACCAACTATGACGATCGGTACAAGAACTGTTGTAAGCAAGATCAGGACCAGGGCAAGACCATCAATTCCAACGGCATATTTAACACCGAAAACCTTAAACCAGGAATGTGATGCAACAAGTTGGAACCCAGCATGACCGAACTTGTACTTAGTCAAGATTAAGAGTGAACTCACTAAGGTAATAATTGAGGTCGCCAAGGCAATGAACTTGATCGCTTGCGTATTTTCGCGTGGAACTATTGCAAGTGCGAAAGTGCCGACCAGCGGCAGAAAGATTGTGAGTGTCAAAAGATTCACGCGGTTACCACCCAAAGAATCAGGGCACCGATAAAGACGCCGATAAACATGGTCAATGCATAAGAACGAACATAACCATTTTGAACCTTGCGAAGAACATCCGAGATCTCGTTAATCAGCCATGCAACCAGACGAACTGCACCGTCAATCACATTGTGATCAGTTGCGACCAACCCGGCAGTAAGGGCAGTTCCTGGCTTAACCAAGACAGCTTCGTTAAATTCATCTTGATAAAAATCATTGCGGGCGATCTTGGTGAAGATCGAAACTTTCGTTGGGGCTAATTCAGGCACAGTGCGATACTTGATAATCGCGTACCCCGCTCCGAGCACTACTCCAGCCAGGGCAAGCAGCGAGACGACCAGCGGCTTCATTAATTCTTTTCCACCCGCGCTGTTGGAAGCATTGACCACTGGCTGCAACCAGTTGACCAACGAACTTCCAAAACTCAACAAAAATCCAGAGGCTACCGAACCAATTGCCAGAACGATCATTGGTCCCCACATCAATACCGAACTCTCATGTGGGTGCGATCCATCTTTCCACCGCTTTGCGCCAGCAAAGGTCAGAACAACAACACGAGTCATATAGAAAGCGGTAATTGCTGCGCCTAATAAGGCCGCACCACCAAGCACAATTCCTTTTGCGCCTCCTTGATTAAAGGCGGTTTCAATAATCTTGTCCTTCGAATAGAAACCAGCGAATGGCGGAACACCTAATATCGCAAGGTAGCCCAGGCCAAATGTCACCGTTGTAATCGGCATCAACTTTGCCAAGCCGCCATACTTTCGCATATTCACTTCATCATCCATGCCATGCATGACTGAACCTGCGCCTAAGAACATTCCGGCTTTAAAGAAGCCATGCGTCAAAAGGTGCATAATTGCAAAGGCATAACCAACTGGGCCAAGGCCCGTTGCCAAGATCATATAACCAATCTGAGACATCGTTGAAGCTGCAAGTGCTTTCTTGATGTCATCTTTTGCGGTACCAATGATTGCTCCAAAGAGCAGCGTGATGACACCGACCGTAACAACCAAAATTCGTGCTGTTGACGAGGCGTCAAAGATGAAGTTGGAACGGGTAATCAGATAAACGCCAGCAGTCACCATTGTCGCGGCATGGATTAGAGCTGAAACCGGCGTTGGACCAGCCATCGCATCGCCCAGCCATGATTGCAGTGGAAACTGCGCAGATTTACCGGCTGCCGCCAAGAGCAACATCGCGCCGATCGCAGTAAGAGCTGCAGGAGAGGCATGTGGAGCACCCGCTTTAACTCCGGCAAATGAAACGGTTCCAAATTGCGAGAACGAAATCATGATTGCGACAGATAACCCAAGATCACCGATGCGGTTGGCAATAAATGCCTTCTTTGCTGCTACTGCATAGGCAGGATTCTGATTCCAGAAACCAATTAAGAGGTATGAGGCGAGGCCAACGCCTTCCCAACCTACATAGAGGTTGAGGTAGGAATCCCCAAGAACCAAGAGCAACATCGCGGCAATAAAGAGATTGAGATAGGCAAAGAAACGACGGCGATCCTTATCGTGATCCATGTATGCGATCGAATAAATATGGATCAGCGTACCAACGCCGGTAATCAATAGGACAAAGCAAATCGAAAGTTGATCTAAGAGCAATGATGCATCTACCTTGAGATTGCCTACTGAAATCCATTCAAAGACTTTTTGAGTGACAGCGCGATTGGCGCCCGTGTAGCTATGCATTGAAATGAATTCAGTTACGCCAATTCCGAAGGTAGTCGCCGAAACTAACGTCGCAAGTAGGTGTCCCCATTTGTCGGCGATCCGTCCAAGTAGAAGCAAAAGTCCAGCGCTAAAAAGCGGAAGTGCGATTAAGTAGACGAGATGGCTGCTAGTTCTCATTAGTTTTTCAACAAACTGGCATCATCAACTGAGGCCGATCGACGGGAGCGGTAAATTGTTACGATGATCGCAAGTCCAACCACTACTTCACAGGCGGCAACTACCATCGTGAAAAAGGAAGCCACTTGACCATCAAGATTTCCGTGGATACGCGAAAAGGTAACCAGTGCGAGGTTTGATGCATTAAGCATCAATTCGATACACATAAAGATGACGATCGCGTTACGGCGAATCAAAACACCTAATGCACCAATCGTAAAGAGGATGACCGATAGGTAGATGTAATTCGAAATATCCATTTAGTCCTCCTGCTCTTCGAGAGATTCCAGAGCAAAGCCTGCGTCGCTAATGATTTCACCACGTGCGCGCAATGTCTGTGAAACAGATGTTGGAGCGGGTGATCCATCTGGCAGTAGTGCCGGAACATCGACTGCATTGTGGCGGGCATACACGCCAGAAGTCGGCAAACCAGCAGCGTCGCCAAGTGAAGCTTTACGAAACCGAGCAATCGAAAGATCGCGCTGAGCAAATGGCGAGCGAACTTTTTCTGAATGCGCCAGAACCATCGCGCCGAGCGCTGCGGTAATCAAGAGTGCTGAGAGCACTTCAAAGGCCCAGACATATTGAGTGAAGAGCAACTTAGCCAGACCTTGCACATTTCCGTTGGCATTGGCGGTCGTAAGTCCTACTGCTGGCGCCCCGACCGTTGCCCGACCTATTAGTGAAACGATCAAACCAGCAAAGCCAATAGCTACGATGATCGAAGGAATTCGTTGACCTTTAATATTTTCAACTAATGATTCTGAGCGATCAACACCGACCAACATCAAAATAAATAGGAAGAGCATCATGACTGCTCCGGTATAAACGATTATCTGAACAATTCCCAAGAAGAGCGCATCCTCAGCGATATAAAAGATTGCCAAAGTCACCATCACCCAAGCCAGTAAGAGTGCAGAATGAACGGCCTTCTTGACTACCAAGATGCTCAGCGCAGCAACTACAGCAAGAGGTGCCAAGATCCAGAACTGAACTGCTTCGGGAGTTGCAGTGCGACCCACAGTTAGGGCGAAATGATACGAAGTATGCAACATGTTAATTCTGTCCCTCACTTGCCTGCGATGGATCAGAACCAGTTATCTCACCGAGGTAATAATTGACATGAGTTGAATCTGGATACATGGGATGAGGTGGGGCGATCATTCCTTGGCGAAGGGGAGCTAAGAGATCTTCTTTTTCATAAATCAATTTGGCGCGGTCATCATCAGCCAACTCGTATTCATTGGTCATTGTAAGTGCGCGAGTTGGACAAGCTTCGATGCAAAGACCGCAGAAAATGCATCGAAGATAATTAATTTGATAGACCTGACCAAAGCGCTCACCCGGTGAAAAGCGAGCCTCGTCGGTGTTATCTGCGCCTTCGACATAAATTGCATCTGCGGGGCATGCCCAAGCACACAATTCGCAACCTATGCATTTTTCAAGACCATCTTCATACCGATTAAGTTGATGGCGACCATGGAACCGCTTCGCAGTAGGTTCCTTTACCTCTGGGTACTGAACCGTGTTGACCTTTTTAAACATGGTCGAGAAGGTGACCCAAAAACCAAGTAGTTGCTCTGAAAAACTCTTCGCTTCGTCAGCCATTGTGGATCTCCAATTCGACGACTAGACGCTCTGAGTCTGCGTTTAGCTGACCTGGAAGAGCAGGAACTGGGAAAGATGGTGCAGGCACTTCTGGGAACTGCGCTGAAGTCTTTAACTTCTCTTTTGAACGGTCAAAGAGCGTAGTAAACAACACAACAAGTAATACAACTCCAAGGCTAAATCCGATAATTATCGGGCGGCCGACTGAACGCTGTGACATAACGCGCAATGAGGCAAGCACCAATATCCAAATCACGCTAGTGGGAATTAGTACTTTCCAACCGAATTTCATAAATTGGTCGTAACGCAAGCGAGGAAGAGTGCCGCGAAGCCAGACAAATAAGAAGAAAAACGCGACAACCTTGCCAATAAACCAAAAGATAGTGAACCAACCGCCGAGCCAGCTTTCAGTGAAAGTCAGACCGGGAAGTGCGTGATACCCACCTAAAAATAGCGTTGTGGCAAGTGCTGAGACGCCAACGAGATTGACATATTCGGCCAAGAAGAAAAGCGCAAACTTAAGAGAGGAGTACTCGGTATGGAAACCTCCGACGAGTTCGCCTTCGGCTTCTGCCAAATCGAATGGAGCACGATTAGTTTCACCGACCATTGAGATAACATAAATAACGAATGAAGGAAACAAGATAACCGCGTACCACCATTGGTGTTGAGCTGCAACAATATCTGACGTCGACATGCTTCCTGCGTAAATAAAGACGGCGACTAGTGAAAGCCCCATAGCCACTTCATAGGAAATAACCTGCGCGCTAGCGCGCAAACCACCTAACAGCGGGTAAGTAGAGCCAGATGACCAACCAGCGAGAACGATTCCATAAACACCGATGGAAGCGATGGCCAAGATATATAAGACGCTAACGGGAAGATCCGTTAATTGCATTGCCGTTTTATGTCCGAAGAGAGTTACCTTGCCGGTAAAGGGAATTACTGCAAAAGCCATAAAGCAAGCAGTTGCCGAAATAATCGGAGCGATAATAAAAATAATCTTGTCGGCGGCGGCGGGGATCAAATCCTCTTTAAGAGCTAACTTCACACCATCTGCTAGTGATTGAAGTAAGCCGAACTTACCGACGCGGTTAGGCCCAAGGCGCATCTGCATCCGCGCCACTATGCGGCGTTCGCCCCAGACCGCCATCAAAGTACAAACAACGCAAAAAACAAAGACTAATAAAGCTTTAACCAGGATCAACCATCCTGGATCATTTCCAATTAAAGCCGCGGTACTCATTTTTTTGTCACCTTCACTGCCCCACTGGTAAATCCAAGCGATGGAATCACTTGGGATCCCTGTGAGTTACGCGGAACCCAAACCAAATTATCCGCGATAGCTCCGATAGCAACGGGAAGTTCGATTGAACCGCGTTCACTTGAAATTATCACCAGATCAGCCTCGCCAACGCCGATATTTACCGCCGTTGCAGCTGAAATATGCGCCCATGCTTGCTTTGCGGTGCCGGCGAGATTTGCCTCACCTTGCTGCAAAGTTCCGAGGTCAAGTAAAAAGCGCCATGAAACTAATGTCATCTCGCTCGCTGCCGCAACCGATGCATTGCGCGCGGCAAATGTGGACTTTGAACCGTCCCAATACCCAAGTGTTTCAATTTCGCGTGCAGTAGCGGTGACTGTTGGAAGATTAATCGGAGTACCTAATTCATCAGCCAAGATCGAGAGAACGCGAACATCGCTACGCACCTGCGCATCTTCGATGCCTTTATCGAAGTGACGAGCGGATCCGCGCCAATCAAGATATGACCCACTCTTTTCTACCACTGCCGCAACCGGCAACACCACATCTGCAATGGCGGTAACCGAACTATGAGAAATTTCTAAAGAAACTACAAAGGTATTGAGAAGTTGATTGAGTGCATTCGCTGAAATATCCATTGGATCAAGACCGCCGATAACTACTGCGTCAAGTGAGTCATCGTTAAGTCCGGTCAAAATTTCAGAGGTGGAACGGCCGACACTGTGCGGAAGGGCAGCAACTCCCCACGCGCTCTGGAGATCAACTCGTGCCGCAGGATCAGTAACAGGGCGAAAACCGGGTAGGAGATTTCCGATCGCACCTGCTGCGATAGCTCCGCGCTCACCAGCGCGGCGGGGGATCCATCCCAGTTTCGCTCCACTTGATTGCGCAAGAGCAAACGCACCAGATAGTGCGCCCTCGGTTTCGGCAGCGCGTTCGCCTACCAAAATAACACTATTCGTAGTTAGTCCTGAAATATCCGCAACGCTTTTAACCAATTTAATTTTTAATTTCTTACTACCACGGCTAATAAGAGGTGCATCTGATATGACCGCGATTTCGCGCTTTCGAACCTGACGATAGATACGCAGAAAGACGATTGGCGACTCTTCCTCCGGCTCAAAGCTGAGCAAGACGACCTGATCTGCGGTATCAATATCAGCGTACGTCGTCGATAAATCGGGAAGAACTGTTGCTAGGAAATCGCGTTCCTCATCGGAATGTGGGCGAGCGCGGAAATCAATGTCGTTGGTACCAAGTGCGACTCGGGCAAATTTTGAATATCCGTAAGCATCTTCGTGCGTGAGTCGACCGCCTGCAAGAACGCCGACACGCTTTCCCTTAAGTCCAGCGACTGCAGCTGAAAGCGCTTCTGGCCACGAGGCTTCATGCAATTCTCCATCAGCACCACGTACGAGTGGACTTTTAACTCGCTCACGAGATGTTAGATATTTAAATGCCCATCGACCCTTATCGCAGTTCCATTCTTGATTAACCTCGGCGTCATCGCCAGCGAGACGGCGGAGTGTTTTGTCACGACGAATGTCTGTCCGTAGATCACAGCCCGATGCGCAGTGTTCGCACGCCGAGTTAACGGAAACCAAATCAAACGGTCTAGCGCGAAAGCGATACGACGCATCAGTCAAGGCTCCGACGGGACAGATTTGCACTGTATTCCCGGAGTAATAAGATTCAAATGGCTTCTCTTCATAAATTCCAACTTGTTGAAGCGCACCACGTTCATTAAGGGTAATAAATGGATCGCCCGCGATTTCCTCCGAGAACCGCGTGCAGCGGGCGCACAAGACACAACGTTCACGATCGAGCAGCACTTGCGTGGAAATATTAATTGGAGTCACAAAGGTGCGCTTTTCGCCTTCAAAACGAGTTTCTGGTCTGCCCACGGCCATCGACTGGTTTTGAAGCGGACACTCACCACCCTTATCGCAAATTGGGCAATCAAGCGGATGGTTGATGAGCAAGAACTCCATAATCCCTTCCTGTGCCTTTGCGGCAACAGGTGAGGTCAACTGTGTTTTAACAATCATTCCATTTTCAACCGGGATGGTGCAGGAAGCTTGAGGCTTTGGAAAGGCTCGACCATTAATTTCAACGTCCACCAGACATTGGCGACAAGCCCCAGCCGGCGCGAGTAAGGGATGATCGCAGAAGCGAGGGATTTCAATTCCAAGTTTTTCGGCGGCGCGGATTACCAGGGTTCCTTTAGGAACAGTTACCTCTAATCCATCGATGATGGCGGTAACAGTATCAATCGCGACTACTGTGTTCTCAAGGGACATCAGGCACCTGCCGTTTCAAAGAGCGTTGACGCAACTGGATCAAATGGGCAACCGCCCTCGCTAAAGTGCAAAAGATATTCGGCGCGAAAATATTTAAGTGAGGAAATAATTGGGGCTACGGCGCCGTCTGCAAGCGCGCAGAAAGAACGGCCGGCAATATTGTCGCAAAGATCCAATAGTTTCTCGAGATCGGCCTCTGTTCCGTTGCCCGCTTCTAAATCCTTCAGCATTTGAACCAACCAATAAGTTCCTTCGCGGCACGGGGTGCATTTTCCGCACGATTCGTGTTTATAAAACTCAACCCATCGAAGCACGGCGCGTACAACGCAAGTAGTTTCGTCAAAAATTTGCAGCGCTTTTGTGCCGAGCATGGAGCCCGCGGCCGCAACGTCCTCATAATCCAACGCGACATCAAGTTGATCAGCGGTAAACATCGGCGTAGATGATCCACCAGGAGTCCAAAATTTAAGTTGATGACCAGCTCGAACACCGCCGGCAAGTTCGAGGATTTCACGCAACGTAATTCCGAGCGGCGCTTCAAATTGACCAGGACGCATGACATGACCCGAGAGCGAATAGAGAGTAAATCCCTTGCTCTTCTCGGTTCCCATACTTTGGAACCATGTAGCGCCATTGTTAATGATTGCCGGAACTGATGCGATCGATTCGACATTGTTTACGACAGTTGGCATCGCATACAAACCTGCGATCGCTGGAAATGGCGGACGTAAACGAGGTTGACCACGGAAACCTTCTAGTGAATCAAGAAGCGCGGTTTCTTCACCACAAATATATGCACCAGCACCCGCATGCAGGGTGAGATCGAGATCGAATCCACTTCCAAGAATGTTTTTACCAAGCAATCCCGCCGCATAAGCATCTTCGATTGCTTTTTGAACTCGGCGAAAGACATGGACCACTTCTCCACGCAAATAAATAAAGGAATGGTTTGCCCGGATTGCATACGACGCAATGATCATTCCCTCGATCAAAACGTGCGGGTCGGCCATAAGCAAAGGAATATCTTTACACGTTCCCGGTTCTGACTCATCTGCGTTAACTACTAAGTAATGCGCTTTGTTATCGCCTTGTGGAATAAAACTCCACTTGTTTCCAGTTGGAAATCCTGCTCCACCACGACCACGAAGTCCAGATTCTTTAACGAGGGCAATGACCTCATCGGGCGTTGATTTAAAAGCTTTTTCAAGTGCCGTATACCCCCCACTTCGCTTATATCCAGCGAGGGTGAATGAATCGGCCTCATCCCAATGTTCTGAAAGTACTGGCGTCAATTGGGTCATTTCTTGCCCTGCGACTTTGCGATTTCCAGACCCAGAAGTGTCGGAGCGCCGGCCTGAACACCCTCTTCGGCAAGACCGTCGGAGAAGCCAGCGAGTACCGCTGAATTTTGTTTCCACGTGCGAAGGGAATTTGGACCACGAGTTGGCGCAGGTGGGTTCCCCATTCGAATGTTATCTACCAACTCGGTTACAGATGCCGGCGTCTGATTGTCATAAAACTCCCAGTTGACCATTACAACTGGCGCATAATCACAGGCAGCGTTGCACTCAATACGCTCGAGTGAAACTTTTCCGTCAGAAGTCGTCTGGTCCTTCTTAATACCGAGGTGATCACAAATCGATTCATAAATCGCGTCCCCACCCATTACAGCGCACAACGTATTCGTGCAGATACCGACATGATATTCACCAACAGGTTCGCTCTTGTATTGAGTGTAGAAAGTCGAAACAGCGGTGACTTCGGCAGCGGCAAGATCTAACTTGGTAGCAATCGTTTCAATTCCAAGTTTTGTAATATATCCATCTATCGATTGCACAAAGTGCAACAATGGCATAATCGCCGAACGACTCTTTGGATAACGAGCAATAATGGAATCCATCGTTGCAAATTCTTCAACAGTAAATGACATTAGCGATCTACCCCACCCATCACTGGATCAATTGAAGCAACAGCTGCAACTACATCGGCGATCATGCTGCCCTCGCACATTGCGGCCAAAGATTGAAGGTTATTAAAAGATGGATCACGGAAGTGAACGCGATAAGGGTGGGTTCCGCCATCTGAAATCAAATGAGCACCGATTTCTCCGCGAGGTGATTCAACCGTTGAGTACACCTGGCCAGCCGGCACCCGGAAACCTTCGGTAGATATTTTAAAGTGATGAATCAAAGCTTCCATCGATTGACCCATGATGTGGGCAATATGTTCCTCGGAGTTACCCAATCCATCGGCTCCAACTCTGAGGTCTGCTGGTGATCCAATGTTCTTATCTGCAATAACAACTGGCGCACCATCAAGTTTGTCCAACTTGTCACAAGCCTGTTCGATAATGCGCAAAGACTGCTCGAGTTCATCCATCTTGATCAAGAAGCGACCATAGGTGTCGCACCCATCATCGGTAATCACATCAAAATCATAATTTTCATATCCACAATATGGCTCTGACTTGCGCAGATCCCATGGCATACCGGTCGCACGCAATATCGGTCCGGTAATCCCAAGCGTGGTGCACCCAGCAAGGTCAAGATATCCAACACCTTGCGTGCGCTTCATCCAGATGGTATTTCCGATTAAAAGTTTGGCATTGTCTTTAAAGTTGTGGCGAAGTTCTTTTATTGTCTCTCTGATTTTTGCAATGCCACCTTCTGGCAGATCTTGTGAAACTCCACCTGGGCGAACATAAGCCATATTCATTCGCAGACCCGAGATCATCTCGAATATATCCAAAACTTTTTCGCGTTCGCGGAAAGCAAAGATCATTGGCGATAGCGCGCCAAGTTCAAGGGCACCGGTCCCCAAAGCAACCATGTGAGATGAAATACGATTGAACTCCATCATCATGACTCGAATAACGGTGGCCCGTTCTGGAATTTCGTTTGTTACACCGAGTAATTTTTCTACTCCGAGGCAATATGCGGTTTCATTGAAAATTGGAGCCAAGTAGTCCATACGAGTAACAAAGGTGACGCCTTGAGTCCAAGTCCGATATTCAGCATTCTTCTCGATACCGGTGTGTAAATAACCAATTCCGGCACGAGCTTCGGTAACTGTTTCACCTTCAAGTTCGAGAATAAGACGAAGCACGCCATGAGTCGAAGGGTGTTGCGGACCCATATTGACGACAATGCGTTCCTCTTTTGTTGCGCCAATTTCGATGACTAACGAATCCCAATCATTACCAGTTACCGAGTAGACGCGCCCTTCAGTAGTCTCACGGGAAGAGGCGTATGGATCATGTGTAGTCATCGATAAGACCTGCGCTCTGATGGAGGTGGAATCGTCGCTCCCTTGTATTCAACAGGAATTCCACCGAGTGGATAATCCTTACGCTGTGGGTGGCCAATCCAATCATCGGGCATCAAGATCCGAGTGAGTCCGGGATGGCCATCAAAGATAATTCCAAACATGTCGAAAGTCTCGCGCTCATGCCAATTATTTCCAGCCCACAATTCAACTAATGAAGGCAGATGCGGGTGCGCGTCAGGAACGCTGACTTCAAGCCTAATCCGACGATTAAAAGTCATAGAAAGAAGTGGATAGACACAATGTAATTCACGGCCTTTATCATCTGGATAATGCGCGCCATTGACACCCAGACAGATCTCAAAACGAAGTCCAGGATTGTCGCGAAGTACTTGTGCGACATAAACTAAACGAGCTGCTTTAACATGAAGCGTAAGTTCCCCGCGGTCGATAATTACTCGCTCAATATCCTCGCCAAACTCTGGATAGGAACGCTCAAGTTCATCGGCGACTTCGTCAAAATAACCACCGTATGGGCGCTCGGTCGAACCGGGATGTGCAATCTTGCGAACTAACCCACCAAAACCAGAAGTATCTCCAGTTCCCTTTACACCAAATGCTCCAGTCGCTCGATGCTGTTGCGTCATGATTTCAATAACCCTTGAATCTGGAAGGTCGGCTTTGAAGCGAGCGCAGTTGCTTCGACCTCGCGAATAATTGCCTCTCGGTTTACACCAAGTTTGGTGTTGCTAATTTGCTCATGTAATTTCAAAATTGCATCAATCAACATTTCTGGACGTGGTGGACAACCTGGTAGATAAATATCAACGGGGACGACATGATCAACACCTTGAACAATCGCGTAGTTATTAAACATTCCACCAGATGATGCGCAGGCGCCCATTGCGATAACCCACTTGGGATCAGGCATTTGATCGTAAATTTGGCGAACAACTGGCGCCATCTTCTGCGAAACTCGACCAGCAACGATCATTAAATCGGCCTGGCGTGGTGATGCTCTAAATACTTCCATTCCAAATCTCGCTAAGTCATAACGACCGGCTCCAGCTGCCATCATTTCGATAGCGCAACAGGCAAGACCAAATGTTGCAGGCCATAGCGAACTCTTGCGCATATATCCGGCAAGATCTTCGATGGTTGTTAGCGCAAACCCTGCGGGGAGTTGTTCTTCAAGACCCATGTTTAGTCCCCTTCACTTTTAATCCCATTCCAGTCCCCCACGGCGCCACACATAGGCGTAGGCAACAAAGACCGTGAGAATGAAGATCGCCATTTCAACAAGTCCAAAAAGACCAAGCTGATTAAAGGACACCGCCCACGGATAGAGGAAGACTATTTCAATATCGAAAACAATAAAAAGCATTGCCGTCAGGAAATACTTGACGGGAAAGCGTCCACCGCCTATGGCTACTGGCGAAGGTTGAATTCCACATTCGTATGCTTCAGCTTTAGCCCTGTTGTAACGCTTTGGGCCAGTTAGTGCCGCAGCAATTAGCGAAAATGCCGCGAAACCGAAGCCAATTCCACCGATCGCCAGAATCGGGACATATGGATTCATGCGGGGAGCATACGGGGGTAACCGCCGTAAGAATAGGAGCTGTGGCGACCATCACTAGTACCCATATGTCGAATATTCATGCGGCTAGTTGAGAAGCTCTGCGACCTTAGAACCCAATGTAAAAGGGTCAATCGGATGGGAAATGACGGCCTCGGCGCCTGACCACCTAGCTAGCCAACTATCATCCGGTCTTTGGATGATCAACATGATCGGCGGGCAATCGATGAGCTCGTCCTTCAAGGCGTGAGCTAAGCCCATACCGCCCTCTGGAACTGCCTCACCATCAAGAATGAAGAGATCGGCCCTGTATTTATCAGTCAAATAAAGACGGAGCGCATCGGCGGTAGCGAAATCGACAACCTTATGTTCCAAGTGTTCACCAGGTAGTTTCTTACCAAGGGCTGCGGTAATCGCGGCCCGCACCGACTCATCATCTGAATAAACGACTATTACTCGTGGGCGGCGCACACCTTCTAAAGTCGGATCGCCATATACGGGAGCTGCTACGACTGAATCGTAAACACGCACCTCCATGTTCGGCATTCTAGTACCACCTCCATCAGATTTGAAAACTCCTTCCATGTCCACATCAGCAACTAGTAATTGTCCAAAAGGCGATCTAAAGGTGAATTTTGATCGGTAACAAGTAAGAATGCTCACTGTGCCGATCTTTCCAATCTTTGAGACAGACCTGACGATCGATAAGACGGCGACGACCTCTATAGCCCAAGCGCGAAACCTGATTCATACCGCTGATTCGATTCGGAACCGAAAAGATCGGGCCAATAGGAAACGTTTTGCGGGGTTATTTAAAGATCCTAAGGCGATAAAAATAACAATAACCCTTACAGATGAAGTAATGCGGATTCACGCGACAAAGCAGGCAGCGATAATTTTCGCGCGAGTAGCTAAAAAAGCGTCAATCAAGGGTTTTGGAATCGTAAATGCTTTTGGGCTCCATCTTTTGGGACGAATTTCAAAGCTAGTTCCGACCATTGTTATCAAGATCGTTCACCAACGCGTTCGCACCTTTTCAAAAGGAATGATCCTCCCGTTTGAAATTGAAGGGCTTACAAAGATATTACGCCGCCGCTCAAAAGAGGGAATTCGACTCAATATCAATGTGCTGGGTGAGGCTGTACTTGGACAACATGAAGCAGATGCTCGTTTCAAACAGATCCTTGAGATGATCGCAAGGCCTGATGTTGATTACATCTCAGTGAAACTTTCAGCGGTCGTCGCACAAATGATAACGATTGATCACGCAGGAGCGTTAGCGAAAGTTTGCGGACGACTTCGAGTTTTGTATCGCGCCGCGCAAGAAGAAAAGGCATTTATCAACCTCGATATGGAGGAGTATCGCGACTTAGCTCTGACGGTCTCCGCATTTAAGACAGTACTCTCCGAAGCAGAGTTTTTGAGAATGACAGCAGGAATTGTCTTGCAGGCTTATCTTCCAGAATCTCATGAAGCGTTCTATGACCTTGTTACCTGGGCATCGGCGCGACATGCTAAATCTGGTGGCACAATCAAAATTCGACTTGTTAAAGGTGCAAACCTCGCGATGGAGCGGGCGGAAGCAGAATTAAACGGCTGGACGGCAGCTCCTTACCCAACTAAATCTGATGTTGATGCGAGTTACGCCAGATTAATCGATTCTGCCTTGCGACCAGAAAATGCAGAAGCAGTTCGAATTGGAATTGCTAGCCACAATTTGTTTCACCTTACCTGGGCCATCGAAGTTGCCCGCAAACGCCACGTTTTACATCAACTCGATATCGAGATGCTTGAAGGAATGGCAAATGCTGAAGCACTTGCAGTCACCGCCTCGGGACACCAAGTTTTGTTATATGCACCAGTCGCACGAGTTGATGACTTTGCCTCCGCAGTTGCTTACCTAGTTAGGCGGCTTGATGAAAATACTTCTGAGGAAAATTATTTAAAAGCCGCCTTCGAGATTGGTAAGAATAAAAAAAAGTTTGAGGAACAGAAAACTCGTTTTGAAAAATCGGTGCAGGAACGCCACACGATTTCAACATCCTCTCTACGCCACTCAATTAAGCCAAAGGTCAACTACGAATTTTTCAATGAACCATCCGGAGATCCAACTGAACCCCACTTTATCGCCGAAGTCGCGCGAGAGATTGCAACGATCAAACTCGAGCAAAAGATCCGCATACCCGTCATTATTAACGGAAAGAAGATAACGACAAACATACAAGCAGTCGGCATGGACCCCAGTGATGATGACCAACCTTGGTACAACTATTCAGTGGTTGATCAATCGCTCATTGATCAGGCAATTGTAACCGCAGAAAAATCTTCGTGGCCCGAGAAGAGTGCGGCGCAGCGCCGTGAAATCTTGGAGAACGTTGCTGATTACATGTCGACACAACGGGCGCGAAGTATTGCGGTCATGACGCGCGATGCAGGTAAGACAGTGGCAGAAGCGGATCCTGAGGTCAGCGAAGCAATTGATTTTGCCCGTTTTTACGCATCAACAATTGATGATGAAAAGAGCACGCCTGTCGGTACCGTACTTGTCGTTCCACCGTGGAACTTCCCTTATGCAATTCCAGCGGGCGGACTCTTCGCCGCTCTCGCCGCGGGAAACGCAGTTCTTTTTAAACCAGCTCCAGAAACGGTTGCTACTGCTTGGGAGCTGGCGCAACAACTTTGGACGGCAGGAATTCCGAGTGATGCACTGCAATTCTTGCCTAGCCTTGATGATGAAAATGGAAAGTATTTAGTCACTCACCCATCGATCAAAGCACTTATTCTGACTGGCGCTATTGATACTGCGCGAGCGTTTATTCAGTGGCGCGGTGAACTCAATCTACTCGCCGAAACCAGCGGAAAGAATGCGCTAGTTGTCACAGCTTGCGCCGACATTGATGCTGCTGTAAAAGATTTAGTTCAATCTGCATTTGGTCACGCGGGTCAAAAATGTTCAGCAGCCAGTCTTGGCATTATCATTGAAAGCATTTATAAAGATCCTGCTTTCAAACGCCAACTCATTGATGACGTATCCAGTCTTAAAGTAGGCGCTGGATACCAATTCGGAACTGCAGTTGGTCCCATCATTCGTGCACCGGAAGGCAATTTATCCCACGCGCTACATCACTTAGACGATGGCGAAAATTGGTTAATTGAGCCAGAGCAGTTAGATCATGCAGGACATTTATGGCGACCAGGAATCAAAGTCGGCGTTAAGCCTGGATCGTGGAGCCATCGCAATGAATGGTTTGGGCCTGTCCTAGCACTTATGGTCGCACCCAACCTCAAGACAGCAGTGAAGTGGCAGAACGGAACCGATTTCGGACTTACCGCTGGTATCCATTCACTCGACCCGGTCGAACTCGATTACTGGATGGAACACGTTCAAGCTGGCAACCTTTATATCAATCGCGGAATCACAGGAGCGATTGTTAATCGCCAACCATTTGGCGGTTGGAAGCAGAGCAGCGTTGGCGCAACCGCAAAGGCCGGCGGATATCATTATGTAAATTCACTTCGCAACTGGGAACCGATTCAACATTTAGATCTAGCCAAGCGCAGCGCATTGAAGTGGTGGAATGAAGTTGGCTCACAAGCCATTGATCACACGGACCTAAAAGTTGAGCGAAATTATCATCGGTATCGCCGGCCACTAACTCCGATCCTCGTCCGATTTGATAATGAAACCACTCGTGATGAAACTGCCTTTGCAAAGTACATCGCAGATATAACCGGAGCCTCGGTTGAATTTAGCAGCAGTAAGGAAGAGTCAATCGAGGAATTGGTGATTCGCGCTACCGGCAAAGTGCGTTGGTTGTCTCATGAAGTGCCACCGCGCGCGGCACTACTTGCAAAAGGTTTGAGTGTAGATGCTCGCCCTATTGCACAACGGGGCGATATTGAAGCTCCTCGTTGGTTACTTGAACAGAGCGTCTGTATCACGAACCACCGTTATGGAAATATTAACGGTGGACCAAAACCTCACTGCCCTGGCTTGAAATAATTACCCTTGGAAAACCGCCATTTCGCGCTCAAATGGATCTAGTCCCATCGGACCAATCTTAAGTGCGTAGTTATGCCAGGCCTTGATATCGAACTTATCACCCAGACGCTTCTTGGCATCGGCGCGAATGCGCATCCAGACTCGCTCACCAACCTTGTACGAAATAGCCTGCCCAGGCCATCCGAGGTAGCGATCGATCTCTGACTTCGCAAAGTCAGGCGCAAGAAGGGCACGGTCCACCATCAAGTTGAAGGCAGATTCCGCGTTCCACACATTGCCTTCAAAATCTTCATACCCGCAGTGCATTCCGATATCAACAATGATGCGAGCGGCGCGCAGCGCTTGTCCAGAGAGGTAACCCAACTCGTATGCGGGATCTTCAAAGGCACCTAATTCATCCATGAAGCGCTCTGCATAGAGCGCCCAGCCTTCGCCATATCCACTCATCCACGCATCGTTGCGCTGAAAGCGAGACAACCGATCCTTCTCAATAATCGCCGTCGCAATTTGCAAATGGTGACCAGGAACCGCTTCGTGATACCACGTGGATGCGATATGCCAAAAGTTGAAGCGGGTATGTCCCAAGGTCGGATACCAGGTTGTGCCTGGGCGAGAAAGATCTTCGCTCGGTGATTCGTAGTACGGAGCAGCAGCTGAACCAACAGGTGCAATTCGTGCATCGCAAAACTTGATCCGAGGATCGATATCGAAATAAACACCATCTAAGCGTTCAATTGCTTCTTGCGTGAACTCCTTGAGTTTTGCCAAGAGATTATCGATGCCATCAATACGATGAAGTTCGGCTTCCTCGCAATACTCAGCGACTTCCTTGAGGCTTTTACCTGACAAACCTAACTTCTCGGCTGCCTTATACATCCGGGCATTGATCTGTTCGAGATCTGCAATCCCCCACTCATAAGTAGCGCGAAGATCAAGATCTGCGCCAGTGAAGTAGCGCGCCCATGGGGCATAGCGCGCTGAACCAACGCCATCAACATCCAGTGATCGTGGTGCATGAACATCTCTCATCCATGCTGCCATTGATAGGCACGCAGCTTCGGCGTTTTGCGCAGCAAGATGCAAATCCGGATACTTTCCATCGGGATCAATTGACCTAGCCATCTCTGCATATCCGTCTGATCCATGAATCTCAAGTTGCTCTGAAATAGCCAATACTTGACGGCGTGCAGTGCCTTTGCCCAGTGCCTGCATTTCTTCGATCGTGGACTTCCAAGAATCCAACGCTGCGTTAACCGCATTTAAACGCGCAGTGACATTGGAAATGCCTTGCGGACCTTGAGTGTTCATCAGGGAAAAAGTCGAACGGATTGCTGCTGCCGGATTTGTGAAAACACCGTAAGTAGTAATACTCTCTTTGGAATCAAATAGTTTGAGCAAAGCCTCAACTCTTTCGATGAGTACCTCTTTAGCAATTCGATCGATATCATCAATCGGCTCCATCGCATCGATACGCTTTAAAACATCTCGACGATAATCAGCGGCCTTCGTCTTTGCTGCAATCGAAAAATCATCGAGTAGATGCTCATACCCTGGGATTCCAAGCTCGGTCGCCGTCATTGGGCTCATGCGTCCAAGAGTGTCGATATATTCGTCAGAGATGGCAAATATTTCAGAACGGTGAGTTGTCATAGTGCGATCATAATCCAATGCCCAGAATGGCAACGAACCTGTGATTTCTCTCTAGGATTTGTGAGTGATCATGCGCCGTGGCATCAACGCTCGCAACGCCTTATGGCACCTCTTTTTTTTAATGGGAATAATTTCGATGGCTTGGGTTCCCAGAATCCCAGAAATTAAACAGCAGTTTGGGTTAAGTGATGGCGGCTTAGGTTTCATCTTGCTAGGTAGTACTTTCGGGGCACTTATTGGTTCACAAATAAGCGGACGCTTAACTCATATTTATGGCTCACAAAAAATGGCTGGGGTCGGCGCATTCATTATGCCTAGCGGTTTATTTCTTATGGGTTCAGCTCACCAGATTCTGCAACTCTTCACTGGCCTTTTTGTTATGGGCTTTGGTTATGTGATGTTAGATATCACTCTCAACACCCAAGCAGTCGCGATAGAAAAATTATTGAATAGACGTTGGATGTCTACCTTCCATGCGATGTGGAGCGTTGGCTCATTCGTAACTACAGTCGTTGGGGGATTAATTGCACATTTAATCTCACCGCAAGCCGAATTAAAGATCGTTGCAGTTGCTGCCTTCATTCTTTTTATACCTGGCCTCTACTTCTTGCTTAGCGGTACAGCAGATGGTCATAAAGGTGATGATGGAAAATCAATCGGCAAGCTTTCTTTCTTTGATAAAACATCTCTTCCGTTATGGGCAATCGGACTTGGACTCCTTGGCTGCTTATTGCCAGAAGGAGCAGCGAGTGATTGGGGTGGAGTATTACTTCACGATCACATGCGAATTGGTAAGGGTGCCGATGCAATCGCTTTCGCAACTTTTGCACTTGCAATGATCACCAGTAGATTCCTTGGCGATGGATGGCTTACAAAATATGGTCCACGGAAAACCGTTCGTGTAGGTGGCTATTTTGCAGGAATCGTTTGGGGCGCTTCAATAGCGATAGCTGTCCCACTCTCTTCTCACTTAAAGATCCTTGCAGTGATTATCATTTGTATCGGTTTTGCAGCGGCTGGTTTAGGAATCGGTCCAATGGTTCCAGCCTTTATGAATGCTGCAGCTAAAGTGCCAGGTGTTGCCCCATCTGTGGCTTTAGCTCGCATAAATATTATTGGTCTTGCCGCTTACTTCATCGGACCAACCTTGACCGGTGGCGTCTCGCAGTTAACTTCTCTGCCAATCGCACTTTACATATCCGTGATGTTATTGATATTCACAGGTTATCAGTCGAGGGTAATAAGCAAATAAATTTCAACGCCTAATTCGGTATTGCTTTGGCGAATACAACAATATTTGATAAATAGTGTCCAGTTTTCGAATCAAACTTTCCTCCGCAAGTAATTAATCGAAGCTCAGCAAAATTAATATTTCCATATACCTTTTCGGTTGGAAACTGCGACTTCAGATAACTGGCCCTTTCGGTCACAGCAAAGACAACTGTGCTTCCATCCTGGCGCTGGACATCAATTTTGGCGCCAACCTTCAAATCTTTAAGGTGAAAGAAGACACCAAGTTTTCCACTCATATCAACGTGCGCGACAATAATTGATGGTCCAATCTCGCCGGGCGTTGGTGAGCCGGTATACCAACCTGCAACGGATCCGCTAGTCGGAACTTGCAGTGTTCCATTTGGTAGCAAGCCAAGTTTAATTATTGAAGAATCCACTCCAATTGAAGGTATTGCGATTTTCATCGGTGGAGATGACGTCAGATAATTCACGGAAACTGCGGTTCCATTATCGGTGGCAACAAATCCCTTTGGCTTATGTAATATCTGTTGAACGGTCAATAAAGCCGATGGAGTTACCGAAGGTGTTGGTGAAGAAATAGCAGGAGTTATACCTGTGGGTTTCGGCGTGGGTTTCGGCGTTGGTTTACTTGTCGGTTTAGTCGTTGGTTTAGTCGTTGGTTTAGTCGTTGGTTTTATGGTTGGTTTCGATGTAGGCATCACCGAAAGAGTTGGTGTTGGAGTAGCAGAAGGACTTGGATTTGAACTTGGAGTGGAAGTGGGTAAAGGTTTTTGAGATGAGGTAGGTGTAGGCGTTGACGATGCGGAAGAAGTTGGAGTAGGTGTTGAACTTGGGGAAAAGGATGATGATGGTGTTGGCGAACTTGTAACACATATCACCGAAACTGAACCCAAGCCAGTGGACCGTAAGTTAGAAACACCAGCACCACCAGCACCACCCGCACCACCAGCACCACCCGCACCACCCGCACCACCAGCACCACCCCCACCACCGGTGCCACCCGCACCACCGGTGCCAGTACCAGCACCAGTACCAGTACCAGTACCAGTACCAGTACTAGTACCAGTGCCAATGTCGCAACTTGGTGTTGGAGTTGGTGTTGGAGTCAGAGTTGGTGTCGGAGTCGGAGTTGGTGTCGGAGTTGGTGTTGGTGTTGGTGTCGGAGTTGGTGTTGGTGTTGGTGTTGGTGTTGGTGTTGGGAAATCATTATTGATTCCGCAAAAAGGCCTAGTAACATCACTATTAATAAGTGTCACTTTCCCAAGTGTTGTTAATAACCCTCCAATGATCACGGATGATGAATTCGCTGTGATATTTCCGGCAGTTAATACCGTACCTGAAAATCGAGTACCGGCGCCAAAATTCACTAAGTTGATGGCACCAGGCGTGATCAATTCCCAGTAAACATTACAAGCACTTGCTCCATTGGTTAATTTGACCTGGGTACCAGATGAACCGGTTGAAAGCCTCGCTGATTTGAAAATGAAGATGGAATTTAAGTTGCCTCCCCCATCTAGTGTTAGCGTGCCATTGATGGTCATGAAATAATTTATATTATTTACGCCGTACACCCCAGGACTTAGTGTTTGACCTCCCAAATCTGAAGTGACTACATGAGTAGTTGCTTGCGAAGTAAGAGTAGTGATTGCCGTTTGTAAATCAGTCTTAGCAGTTTGCGTGACTGAATCACCCAATTGGTTTGTTCCAGCTAAACAACCATTGCATCCTGGAATTCCCGTGATTGTTGTAGTGGGGTAACTACCAACATCACCGCCGATGCTCGCGGCGCCAGTGCTCGTTATTCCGGATCCAGCGAGAATCGCAAAATTCCCTGCAGTTCCCAGAGAAATAGTAGAAGTAGCGCTAGTTGCACCAAGAAATCCAAAGAGAATAATCGTCACAATTGAAATTACTGCGGTAAGAAATATACGTGTTTTCGCTGAGAAGGTATGATTGGCTCTACGAACTAATTCGCTCATTGGGAACCTCTGTTTTAGGGCTTCAGATTAATACACTCCCGTAAACCCAATTCAAGGGTACTCCAGATGCGCTAAAGGTGACCGGTTAATTTAGAAGTAATATTTCATTATGCTACTTCTGGTTTGTTCCGCATTTTCGTTGATTGTGGGTTGGATCTTTAGTATTGCTGGACACCACGAACTTTCACATCTTTTATGGGCTCTTGGTGGTGCTTCGGGGTTAATCCCCTCTATTAATTGGCTTGTCACGTCCATCCGAAAAAAACAATATGGATCTGATCTTCTCGCGCTTCTAACTATTGTCGCGACTTTAGCGAGCGCTGAGTACTTAGCCTCCGCCGTCATTGCGCTCATGCTCTCCACCGGTCGATTACTGGAAAGATGGGCGACGCAAAGGGCTGATCGAGAATTGCAGCAGTTAATAGCACGAGTGCCTCAGATAGCACATCGACTTAATGAAGACGGATCATTATCTGAATTACCGGTATCTGACATCACGGTAGGAATGAATTTAGTAGTTAAAGCGGGCGAGATAGCCCCTGCGGATGGCACTTTGCTCTGCGATGCAACTCTTGATCAATCCGCTCTAACCGGGGAAGCCCTACCGATTGAATCTACAACCTCGTCACCAATTTTAAGTGGTGTGCTTAACGCTGGACAGAATTTCACTATGATCGTGAATGAACTACCCAGCGAAAGTACATATGCTGGAATCATTGAACTGGTTCGCGCCGCTAAGAAAAATTACGCCGAAAATATTCGCCTGGCCAATCGCTATGCGATCTATTTCATTCCGGCCGTGCTTGGACTTGCCACTGCCACTTACTTTGTGACGGGAAAGATCGCCCGTTCGGTCGCTATCCTTGTAGTGGCAACGCCGTGCCCGTTAATCCTTGCAGTCCCCATCGCATTTGTTGCAGGCATGTCGTCGGCAGCCAAGCACGGCATCATTGTGCGATCAGGATTCGCATTAGAAAAACTCGCGGTGGCAAGTACTCTCTTAATTGATAAAACGGGAACGCTCACTTCTGGTGGATTGAAAATCGTAGATATATATTGCAAAAGTGGTTACACCAAGGAAATGGTCTTGCGATTAGCCGCCTCACTCGACCAACATTCACCTCACATCGTGGCCAGGACGATCGTGACTGCGGCTAGTAATCAACAGATCAAACTAGAGTTTGTCGAAAGCGCGCATGAGGAACACGGTCTAGGAATCACCGGTGAAATCGCTGGCCAACTGGTCTACGTTGGCAGGATTCGAAATATCTTACCCGACTGGGTACCACCCCAAAATGGGCTTTATGTTGGTGTCGAAGTCGCACGCGAATTAGTTGGTGTCATTGAATGCGCTGACCCAATTCGATCTGATGCCAAATGGGCGCTTCAGGAATTAATTCGCGAGGGTATCGAACGTATCGTGCTCGTTACTGGTGATACCAAAGAGGGATCAAAAGAAATCTTGAACAACTTACCAATTTCCGAGGCGTACTATGGGCTTACTCCCCAAGAAAAACTTAATATAGTCATTAAAGAGATGGTTCAGAGTAAAGGTTCTGTGATTTTACTTGGTGATGGCATCAATGACTCGCCAGCGCTTGCCACCGCTGATGTTGGTATTGCAATGGGAGGAGCAGGAGCTACTGCCGCGAGCGAGGCAGCAGATATTGTGATCGTTGAACCCTCCCTGACGCGGGTTGTATCAGTTCAAAAAGTGGCGAAATTAACAGTTAAGCGAGCACATCAAGTCGCAAGTTTTGGAATGGGATTATCAACCTTGGCAATGGTAATAGCGGCGGTTGGTTGGGTAACCGCATCGGAAGGAGCATTTTTACAAGAGGGAATTGATGTCCTTTCCATTTTATGGAGTCTAACTATTTTAGGTGCTTATTTAGGTAAGCGCTTCGACCAATCTACTTTGAACAAAAAGTAGATTCCGACAATACACAAGAGTTGTATTGCTATTCCCCAAGGGGACTTGATTGTGTCAAGCACCAAGTTGCTCATGGCGTGTTCTTTTAGAGTTGACGCGCCGAGAACAGAGATCGTGTAACTAATACCTCTTCCAAATGCAAACGCCACGGTTATTGGGAGGAGTCTGGCATCCAGTAGTCCGACGGCCTCAAATACTTGAGCGGAAGGAAGCGGCGCGAGAACGAAAAATAAAAAATATAGAAACCAACTTCTACCACCTCGACTGAGGTAGTTTCGAACGCTTTCTAAATTATCGACATACTCTCGCTTTAATTTGTATCGAAATAATCGCGTTGCGCGCGCGAGAAGATAGCGTCCTGACGAGGCGGCAATAACGCCAATTGCGATGATCGCAGTGGTATCGAGATTAGAATTGATCTTGTAAAAAGCTAAGATTGCCCAAGTGGGTGGAGCAAACGCGGGCAACAGGTTGATTCCGAATACTAACCCGGCGAGGACAAAATATTGACCCATTGGTAATATGAAAAATACTTACTCTTTAACAATAACGACCGGACAATGAGCATGCGCCAAACAATGCAAGCTCACGGAGCCGAGGAGAGTCTCAACGAAAGGGCTATGACCCCGATTTCCAAGTACCAAAAGATCCATTTCCCGACTGTGCTCTACAAGAACGAGTCCAGGGTAACCCTCGTCGGTAAGACAAGTTACGCCTTCTGGATCTCTCTTCCCATAAACCTCATGGACTACCTTGTCTAACCGATACTGAGCAATCCTCGAGGGTCTTTCATTCAATTCAGTTATATCAAAGTTCAATCCAATTGCGATTAACTCGACCGTCGGAAATGGCGTCTGCCATACAGCGAGGACTTTAACGTGGGCATTATTTTTGGATGCCAATTCCGCGGCCCATTTCAGGGCAGCAATTGATTTCTTGGAACCATCGACACCGACAAGAATTTTTCGAATCGCATTTCCGGCTTTTCGCTCTGACATGACACCCTCTCATTCACTCACTTTGCTTAACTAGTATCAGTATTGATATTAGCGAGCGAGGTGGGAATCGGAAATAGAGCCTGCACTCCTACTGAGATTTTTCAATGAGACCGATTTACCTACCTTTTCACAGCGTATTTTAAGTTAACACGCTCACTTACGCATTAATGATTACCTCCTGCTCATCGCTCTAGTACGTACAGATCCATACGAATCGATCATCGATGCGCTGGGTTCCGTAGGAATATTAGAGGGGCAGATTATGAACAAAAAAAGCATATACACACGATTGGCGGTTGTCACAGTTGCGGCATTAGCCATTGCAGGAATATCGGTTGCGGGCAGTAGTGCCGCGATTGCAACATCTATCTCATTGGAAAGCGCAAACAATTTTGGCCTCGTTGTCGGCGGAGGATTGACTAACGCTGGTCAATCAACTATTTCAGGCGATCTCGGCCTCGCTCCAACTATTTCATATACGGATACAGGACTACTAACACTCAAGGGTGCCTACCATTTTGGCGATACCGCTGCTGTTACCGCACAATCAAGTGTTGGAACTGCATATGGTCTTGCTGCTGCTGAAAATCCTTCAGTAGTCATTGTCTCAGAACTCGCGGGACAAACTTTGATTCCAGGAATTTATACAAACGTTGCAGGAATCTCTGTCAATGGAACAGTAAATCTAGATGCCCAGAACAATCCAAATGCAATTTTTGTATTGCAAACACCTCTTACGCTCACCACTGGAGCCGCTAGCCACATTAATCTGGTTAATGGCGCACAAGCATGTAATGTCTTCTGGCAAATTGGAACGACATCTTCTCTTGGCGCCGGTTCTGATTTCAAAGGCAATCTCTTGGGTAAGGGAAATTTTGCAAGTGCCGCAGGTTCTGTAGTTCAAGGAAGGGTATTGATCATGCAGGGATCTGTATCCCTAAACGCAACACAAATTTCTCGTCCAAGTTGTAAAGAGGTAACCCCATCTTTCACTAATAATCTTGGAACTGGTGAAGGGGCATATGTCTCACAATATGGAAATGCGAATTTTAATTTTAGCGTTATGGGGACAGTCCTTGGCAGTGCAACGCTAACAAATGTTGGCGGCCATGTTTCTTGGAATGTCGCAAAAAATTGGAAGTTCATCGGTGCGCCAGCTACCTATTTATATTCAAATGGCGCAGGAACAATCACTGGAACTGGAACACTTTCCTACTTTTCAACACAAGTGAAGGGTAAGGACTCTTCTACACAGAAGCATGGCAAACATGGCATACATGGCACAGGTGCTGAAGACAATGTCGGTCAGGGAAATGGCGGTCGTTGGATATCAGCCACCACTGGAGTTCCCAACTTCACCATCAAATACACGCGTGCAATTAACGCTGACGGCACCATCGGCAAGGTAGATACCTTTGCAATCGGCTTTACTGGAACAGCAAGTGCAGGAGTTCCACTACTTCCTGTACTTGGTACCCTCGTCCAAGTAAAGACGAACGTGCAACTCTCTAATGGCTAACGGTTCTACTCAAGGCCACTAGAGCTACCCAGTGTGCCCCTGGAATTCTCCGGGGGCACACCTCTATGTATATAGTCATAAAGCTAGGCGGGGATTAACTAGTTATTCGAATTATCGGACCCATTGTCGGACCCATTGTCGGACCCATTGTCGGACCCATTGTCGGACCCATTATCTGCTCCATTGCCTGCTCCTGAAACTTGCTGGGGTTTTCCTTTATCTGGAGACGGAGTTGGAGCAAGGCCTTCCGAATCGCTTTGAGGACCTGTTATCGAAAAGCCCTGTGACCCCGATGTTCCCGAATCAGGTGTGATTGGATTCAAATTGTTTGCCAAGGTGGGTAAGGAATTAGGTACTTCTAGATTCGGCTTTCCCTCCTCCTGATTTACTGGTTGATTTTCATTCTTACCATCACCGTGGCTCGCACTATTATCCGGATTCACTGACGGTCTAATTGACCTTGATGGCGATGCATTTGATTCACCACTCGAATTTTGGTTCTCCTGATTATTTTCATTACCTTGAGTATTCCCGGGTTCTGAATTTGAATCGGAATTCCCAAGGTTGCCTGTACCGTTCCCCGCGTTCCCCGCGTTCCCCGCGTTCCCCGTGTTCCCAGCGTTCCCCGTGTTCCCAGCCTTCCCCGTGTTCCCAGCCTTCAGGACGCTTGTCTCGACTTTCTTTCGTGGCGACACGGACTCAATTAACTTAGTAACCGGAGAGGTAATCACTCGATTGATGTTCTCAACAATATGTTGAAAAGGAGCAGGCAATATTTTCGCAGCGGCAAATGTTGGGAACGCAATTACCATGAGACCAGCACCAATGGCACCTCTCCAAGCAAATCGACGTTTCTTTGAAGACTTAACACCGTCCCTAAATGCATTGCGGATATTAATCGGCATAATTTGAGAGTCCTCTGATAGCGATGAAAATTTCCGCAATGAATTAAAAAGAGGATCGTTTATAAAGTCATCGTCATTCATTGTTATCACCGCCATTCACTGTTAGTTCCTCGCGAAGAGTCGACAGTCCGCGGTGACAGAGAACGCGAACCGAATTGTCGGTTTTACCGACTATCCTTGCTGTCTCTTCAACGCTTAAATCTGCAACAACTCGGAGCATCACAACCTCTGATTGAGCATCTGGCAAACATTTAATCTTTTCAACAATTGTTTTAATAGCTTCATTAGATTCAATAATCTCTTCTATGCGTGGCGCACGGTCCTCCAGATTGAGTTCTGTTACATCGCCACCGTATTTAACTTGACGATCGCGTTTACGAGTTCCATCAATCATTCTGTTACGAGTGACGGTATAAATCCAGGAACGAAATTGCTTGAAATCACCTTTGAATTTTGAAATATCTTTTGCCGCAGAGATCCAGCTTTCGGAAACAATCTCTTCGTAATCCATTGTTGAGCCATAACATTGTGCGGCAGCATATCGAAGCAGGCGCGAATTAAGGTTTTTCCAGATCATTTCAAATGCTTGCTCATCGCCCTTTTGCGCTGCAATGAGAAAGACCTCCAGTTCATTGTCGGCGCTAGAAAACGAGATATCGTTACTTGATTGGTATCCCATTCCACACCTCTACCCGATACTGGTTATTGAAGCGTTACGAATTGGCGATTCATTACACCCTCACACTATTAAAGTTTTCTGTGTTTATCCAATGAAATACTTTAAACGAGGATAATGATTGATTTGAATGCCTAACTTGCCTGAGACTGGCATCCATCAGCAGCCTATTTTCGTTACTTAGTCGGATTGAGTATTTGAATCATCAGTACCGCCAGAGACGCTCAGTCCGGTACCCGCAGAGGTACTTGATTCATCCGTCGAGTCATCGGTTGCTTGGACATCAACCGAGTCATCGGTTGCGTCATCCGATTCGCTACCAATAGATGGAGAAATAGATGGCCGCGAAGAAGTAGGTGGAACGATGGTTGTTGAAGTCGTCGCTGTTGTGGTTGCCGGGGTAGTCGCAGCCACCGCAGTTGTCGCAACTGCCGGGGTAGTCGCAGCCACCGTAGTTGTCGCAACTGCCGGGGTAGTCGCAGCCACCGTAGTTGTCGCAACTGCCGGGGTAGTCGCAGCCGACGTGGTCGTTGCATCAACCGTGGTTGTTGCGGACTCCGCAGCCGCCGTGGTTGCTGGAATAGTCGCAACCGCCGTGGTGGTCTTGTTTGTAGTTGTGGCGATTTCCGCATTAGCCGCAATGGCAGCTCCGCCAACGAGTACGGTGGTACCGCCAAAAGCTAATAAACGTAGAAAGTTTGATTTTCTGCTTTTCATGGTCATACTCCTTATGAATCAATCGCTTGAGCGGTTCTACCGATTGAACGGTTCTGGTTGGCACAGCGCTCAAAAATTGGTTCGCATTACATAAGAAACCCTGAGAATCTCACATTCTTTACACACGGTAAATATGGACGGCGGGAAGGTGTCAGTTATGTGGGCTATCATTAAGGCACGACGAACTGTTTACAGGGCGTTGGCTGCCTGAGGCTCCCTTACGGGGGCCTTCAGTGCTTTATGGAGCCCAAACTCTTGGCACATAATTTGGATGAATTCTTGGTTTCAATATTTGCCACATTTTTTGCACTTCCTTCGCCGTTTTCGGATTTGATTCTTGATGATCATTCATACGACGATAAAGAAATACGCATAAATCTGCAATTTGAATTCCAGAATGTTGGTGTGATTCAACATATTCGACGCTAATTATATTTGTTAAAAGTCTTGGGAAAGGCCCTCCCGTAGATCGAAGTTGATATAACGTAAATAAATTATTCAGTCGCTCTTCGGTCTCTATTTGATCTGAATAGATGATTACTGAATCTCTCATTGACTCTGCACATCGGTCGATTGCATCCATTAAGTTTTTATGAGTTATTTCATGCGGTGGTTGGGGATGGCTGTATCGGTTTTTTAAGAGTTTTATATCCACCCCTTGAATAATCAGTGTTCCCCGTGTCCTGGAAATTCTTCTCAATACATCTTTATAAATTGCAATTTTCGCACCATAGTTTCCTGCGAGAGCTTCCCAACCTTTTGCCGCGGACATTATCGAATGCCCGTGGTATTCGATCCCTGGAGAAATTCCAAAGCCTTGTGCGTATTCGTTGGCTTCCAAAATCAGCAAATCTAACAGCATTAAATCCTCAGCTTCAACAATAAAAGCAGATTGGTAGTATCGCCGATCCGAGTAAGACTCGTCTGTAAACGCCAGGAGCATGCGCCGAGTCTTTCATTAAGAGCTGAATCGTTTAGATGGGATGTGGACAAAAAATGGAGCCCCCCGTCAGGATTGAACTGACGACCTTCCGCTTACAAGGCGGATGCTCTACCACTGAGCTAGGGAGGCGGACCGCCGAGGGCGGAACAACTGCGAGGGGTAATTATGACACGCGCAAATGCGATAAGCGAACTCACATTGATCAGGGTAGGTTTCGCATGTGCGCCTCGGAGTCCTTGATGTTGGTTCAAACACAATCCACCTACAAGTGGTTGATACCCACCCCGGAGCCCGTCCTAACCCCACCTTTAATTACAAAGAAGAATTACGCCTCACCGAATTCCTCAATGCAGCAAATGAGATCAACGATGAGGGGATCGATCAGCTCCGTCGTTCTATCGGCAGCGCTGTACTGCAGGCCCGGACTGTTCAAGTAAAAGAATTTTTGCCATTTGCGACGTCAGCGCTACGCGAAGCGGCTAATGGTGAAGCAATCATCGCAAACATCAATAAAGAGTTCGATATTGATCTGCAAGTTCTTGCTGGTGATGAAGAAGCGAAGCTAACTTTTCTGGCGGCACGACGATGGTTCGGATGGTCGAGTGGTCGATTGCTAGTCATTGATATTGGAGGCGGTTCATTAGAAATCGCGGTGGGGGTCGATGAATCACCGGAAGTGGCAACATCACTTCCACTTGGCGCATCGCGTTTAACCCAGAAGTTTCTTTCGGGTAATCCCTATTCTCAAAAAGGTATTAGCGATATGCGATATCACATCGAGTCGCAACTCGAAGCCGTCTTGCCCGCGCTTGTGAAACATCAGGATTCCGATCGGTCTATTGCAACAAGTAAAACGCTTCGAACTTTAGCGCGCCTGAGTGGTGATTGGTTTGATACTAATGGCACGACAATCAAATTCGACATTATTCGCAAGATTGCGACACGACTTGCGGATATGACACATGATGAACGCACTAAATTGCCTGGCGTATCTTCTAACCGAGCAAAGCAGATTGTCGCTGGCGCCTTTGTCACGGAAAGCGTGATGCGAAACCTTGACTTACGTGAACTTGAGATCTGTCCCTGGGCACTTCGCGAGGGAATTGTCCTTAAATATATGGATTGGATGGAAAAGAGCTAAACGGAAGGGGCAGACATTCGGTCAATTTGAAGTACTTCTTTCTTGCTATGAAATAGTACCCACGCCTCACCTGGTAACAATTTATTGTCTGGGTAATTAAAATCGATCTTCTTAGTGAGTTTCTCCATCATCCGCGGTAAAACAGGATTATGGCTACAGAGCACAATCTGTTTATTCTTCTTAATCAATTCCTTAGCGTAATCAATCGCCTTTTCTCTATTCTTTTTATATGTGTACTCGCTGACCGCATTTGTAATAATCGGCGTGATCTGTAAGGCCTTTGCCATCTGTGAGATGGTATCCAGGCATCGAACTGCATCAGATGTATGAATTTCTTCTAAGCCAAATACTTGATAGAGCGACAACATTCGCTTAGCTTGCAATTGACCTATTAATTGCAAGGGACGGTCTTCATCCTCACCTTGCCATTCAGCGCGGTCCAGTGCTTTGGCATGACGAAGCATGATGAGTGCGGATGAATCGAACGGAGTAACTAGGAAGCGTTCCAAAATATATCGATCGCTATCGCGCGTTGCTTTAAACGCTGCAGACTCAATATCAAGCCAGATGATCTGATCGACCTCTTCATTGGCATGAAAAAAGGAGTGATCTCCAATTATCGAAGCACTCCAGTATGCAACATGCTTTAAGCCATCAGGCACATAATATTCAACAGAACCAACGTATGGACCAAGTCTGATATTGAGGCCAGTCTCTTCTAAAATTTCGCGATAGGCGCAAGAGATGAGGGCTTCTCCTTCTTCGACTTTGCCCTTTGGCAGCGACCAATCGTCGTAGCGCAGGCGATGGACCAGAAGCACTTCGATATCGCCATCAATGTTACGGCGCCATATAACTCCACCGGCAGCGATAATTGAAGGAGTCATTCGTGTACTCGATACCACTCGATTGCTGATGCGTGAAAATCCTTTAAACGAACGCCATCTGGACCGTCTTTGATTTCAAACCAATGACCATCTTGATGCATTTCCCATCGAACAAATTCATCGGAAAGATAGCTATCAATTGCACCGATTAAGAATCGCTTGTGATCATTCTGCGTGATCTGCACCAAACTTTCTACGCGCCTGTCTAAATTACGATGCATCAAATCTCCACTACCAATATAAATTTCATCATACCCATCGTTGGCAAAGTGAAAGATTCGCGAATGCTCTAGAAAGCGGCCAAGGATGGATCTGACTCGAATATTTTCAGATAGTCCGGGAACCCCGGCGCGAATCGAACAGATTCCTCGAACAATTAGATCGATCTTAACACCTGCTTGAGAAGCTTTGTAAAACGCTTCAACAAATTCTTCATCGAGAATTGCATTGAGTTTCATGCGAATGAATGCAGGTTTCCCTGCCAGATGATTCTCAATTTCGCGATCGATTCGCATCAGCAACCCTGAGCGCATGGTGCGCGGCGCTACCAAAAGCCGAGTAAAAGCGGTCTGAGGTGCAAAACCAGAAAGTTGGTTAAAGAGTTTGTTTACATCATCACCCAGCACAGGGTCTGCGGATAACAAACCAAAATCTTCATAAAGTCTGGCAGTTTTGGAGTTGTAGTTACCCGTTCCGATATGAACATAACGGCGGATTCCATTGGTCTCTTGACGGACAACTAGTAACAACTTGGCATGAGTCTTGAAACCAATCAGACCATAAACAACGTGGACTCCAGCATCTTCGAGTTTTCTGGCCCATCGCACATTGGCGAGTTCATCAAAGCGGGCACGAATTTCAATAACTGCCAACACCTGCTTCCCAGCCTCGGCTGCCTCAATTAAAGCTTGCGCAATTGGAGAATCCCCCGAGGTGCGATACAAAGTCTGCTTAATAGCTAAAACATGGGGATCTGATGCAGCTAATTCAAGGAAACGGACGACGCTGGAAGTAAACGACTCATAAGGATGATGCAAAATAATTTCATGCCTACGGATTGCATCAAAGAAACCATCGGGTGAATCTGGATCAAGCTCGCGTAAATCTGGTGCGACTTGGTTTCTAAATGGCGGGAAGCGAAGTTCAGGCATATCAATGTCGGCAAGTTGATTTAAACCCGTAAGATCCAACGGCTCTTGGTAACGACTTATATCTTCCTCTTTAATATTGAGTTCATCCATCAGAGTCTTAAGAAGTTCAGGTTGAATTCCGCGATCAACTTCGAGTCTGACAGGTGGTCCGAATTTTCGTCGCAACAACTCTTGCTCCATTGAAGCAAGCAAATCTTCTGATTCTTCTTCTTCAAGTTCAAGATCAGCATTGCGAGTTAATCGGAATGTGTAATGATCTTTTATCTCCATCCCTTGGAATAATTCATGCAAGTTGGCAATGATTACTTCTTCAAGCGGAACAAATCGGCGCACGCCCCTCTTGCCAGTTTCAACAAAGCGTGGAAGATTTGATGGCACCTTTACCCGCGCAAAAAGATCTTCTTCGCTATTAGGTTTCTTGACAACCACGGCAAGATTAAGCGAAAGTCCCGAAATGTAGGGAAATGGATGCGAAGGATCAACAGCAAGCGGAGTAAGCACTGGAAAAATCTTGGCATGAAAGACCTTATTGACAGCGATCTTCTCATCATCATCGAGTGAATCCCAAGCAGCTAATTCAATTCCGTACTTTCCAAGGTTGGGCAAAATCACATCGTGAAAAGCCGTCGATTGGCGCCGCAAAAGTTCCTCCGTTTTTTGAGCGATCTCGCTCATCAACTGAATCGGTGTGTAACCTGCGGTGTTAGCTTTTGTGACCCCTGATTCCAGTTTACGCTTGAGCGTCGCGACGCGAATCATGTAAAAGTCATCGAGATTGGAAGAATAGATCGCAAGAAAGCGACAACGCTCTAGCAGTGGGATGGTTACATCTTCGGCCAACTCAAGCACACGCTCGTTAAATGCCAGCCAAGACAACTCACGATCGATGAGTCGTCCCCTGGGATCTTCGACGATTCTGTGAGGCATGTTTCTAGTTTGCCGTATTTAGGTGAACGGAAGGTTACTAAACGGTTGCCGCAGCGCGATTTGCTGCGATTTGATGTAAAACGATCGCTGTTGCGACGCTGGCATTGAGTGATTCAACATCCGAACTCATCGGAATCGACAGGATTAAGTCGCAGGTTTCGCGGACTAACCGCGATAACCCCTTACCTTCGCTACCTACGATGACATAGACCGATTCCAAGGAGAGGGAGAATTTAGGTAACGATTCATCGCCTTGCGCATCGAGACCAACGACGAAAAATCCGGCTTTCTTTGCATCAACAAGCGAGCGAACCAAATTGGTCACTTGCGAAATCGGCAATCTGGCAGCCGCGCCTGCCGATGATTTCCAGGCAGAACCCGTCATCGCCGCAGTCCGACGCTCAGGTATGACGACACCATCAGCCCCAAATGCTGCCGCGCTTCGGACGATTGCTCCTAAATTGTGTGGATCGGTGACTCCATCAAGTCCGATCAATAACCCGGGCTTATTGGCCTTCTTGAGCAACTCTTCAAAATTTGCGTAATGAAATGGCTTAATCACCAGCGCAATACCTTGATGCATCGTCGTGCCAGTTAACCCATCCAGAACTCCTCGAGAAACTTCCTTAATCATTAAATTTTGATTCTTTGCTAGGCGCATCGCCTCTTGCATCCGCTCATCAATCTCTACGCGCTCTGCAACCAACAACTCCTTCGCAGGAATCTTGGCACGAAGCGCTTCAACAACGGGATTGCGTCCAGCAACGGCATCAGATGAGGGTTTGGTTTCACGCCGACCTTCAGGTCTACGGGTTTGTTCTCGTTTTGGCGCTGCTGCGCTCTCGCGACGCTTTTTACCTGGGCGCATTAACCGATACTCCATCTGGTACCTTGCGCGGTATCTTCGATAACGACGCCCAGTTCCACTAATTGATCGCGAATTGAATCTGCTGCTGCAAAATCTTTTCGAGCACGGGCCGCTGCTCGTTGTTCGAGTGCAAGGGCAACTAATCCATCTAATACTTCTGCGCCTGCATCTGAATTTCCTACAAAGATTGGATCAAATGGATCGCAGCCAAGAATAGAAAGTGCTCCGCGGATTTGCGCAGCAGCGCTCTTGACCTCAACTGTATTGCCGGCGCCGAGCGAGGTATTTCCAATGCGCATAATTTCTGCGATGACCGCGAGCGCTGTCGGAACGGCTAAATCATCATTCATTGCATCAGCAAAACCTTGTGGGATAACTCCAGTTGGTACTTCTCCTAATAGGTCAGTTGCACGTTTTAAGAAACCCTCGATGCGTCGGAAATTAACCGATGACTCCGTTAAAGCTTCAAAAGAAAACTCGACCATAGAGCGATAGTGCGCGCTACCCAAATACCATCGAAGTTCGATGCCTCGAAAACTTTTTAGGATTTCGTGAACTTGAAGTGAATTACCCAAAGACTTGGACATCTTTTCACCGCTTGCAGTCACCCAAGCGTTATGCATCCAAATATTGGCAAAACCCCACCCTGCAGATGTCGACTGCGCAATCTCATTCTCGTGGTGTGGGAATATTAAATCTAAGCCACCACCATGAATATCGAAAGATTCTCCAAGGTAAGCGTGTGCCATAGCAGAGCACTCGAGGTGCCAGCCGGGACGACCCGCACCCCACGGAGTTGGCCACGATGGATCTCCTGGTTTTGCCGCTTTCCAGAGCGCGAAATCGCGTGGGTCCCTTTTATAGGTCAGATCTACATCTTCGGCAGATTGAAGGTCATCGAGCTTCTGATTGGAGAGGGTTAGATAGGAGGTGAGGTGACGCACATCGAGATAAACATCTCCGTTGCCTGGCGCGTATGCGCTGCCATTATCAATCAAAATCTGCATGAGTTCGATCATCTGAGTGATATGTCCAGTAGCACGAGGTTCATAAGTCGGCGGCAGAACATTCAATGCGCGATATGCCTCAGTAAAGGCTCGCTCATATTTCTGCGCAACTTCCCACCATGGAATATCTTCATGACGTGCCTTATGCAAAATTTTGTCATCAATATCGGTGACATTACGGATAAATGTTACCTCGTACCCACTTGCACTTAACCAACGTCGCAAAATATCGAAGTTAACTCCACTACGAACATGCCCGATATGCGGAGGCGCTTGAACGGTAGCACCACATAAGTAAATCCCGACTTTTCCGAATGTGAGTGGCTTAAAATCTGCAACAGTTCGAGTCGCTGTGTTATACAGCTTGAGGTGTGTTGACATCGGATAAATCTACCGTGCGCTGCGAAGTAGAAGCGCGGTAGCAATAGCCGAAATGCCACGACCTTCACCAGTAAGTCCCAAGCCGTCGGTCGTTGTTGCACTCACCGAAACCGCAGCGTCGCCTAGAACTGCGGCGAGCACCTTTATAATTTCTGCGCGGCGCGATGCGATATTTGGGCGATTACCAACAATCTGCAGTGAAACATTATTTATTGAATATCCAGCGGCGCGTACTAGTTCTACTGTTTCAGTTAAAAGTTTAACGCCACTTGCACCTGCATATTTATTGCTGTTGGTTCCAAAGTTAGAACCTAAATCACCAAGATCGGCAGCACTAAATAGTGCATCACAAATAGCATGTGCGGCAACATCTCCATCTGAATGTCCGTCAAGACCAACTTCTTCTGGCCAATGTAAACCGGCAAGCCATAGCGCGCGTTTATTATCGCTAGATAAAACATGAGTATCGGTACCGATTCCGACTCGCATCTTTGAATCCACGCTACCCACAAGAAGTCTTTCTGCGAACGCCAAATCTTGCTTGGTTGTTATTTTCATCGCGCGTTCTTCGCCAGGAATAACTTTGACTTCAACACCTCGTTCTTCAACAAGAGCAGCATCATCTGTCAGATCATTGGAAGATGAATGTGCCTTGATCAATACCTTGCGGGTAAAACCTTGTGGAGTTTGAATAGCTCGTAACTTTGAGCGATTATGAGTCTTAGTTACGTAGTTATCGCCATCAACTCTCTTGATGGTGTCGCTCACTTCCAGGCCAGGGATTACCGCCTTTTCACCGGCGCGCAACGAATCAATAACCCGGATTGCAAGATTGACGGTTGCTAGCGCCCTCGCCGCGTCATGAACTAAAACATAACCATTCTCTTCAGCAACATGGGCAAGCGCCTTTTTGACACTCAGCGTTCGCGATTTCCCACCTGTTACAACCGTGACCTCGCTACCTAAGAGATCTTGGAATTGATCTTCAAATCCGGGTGGAGCAGCCACGATAATCTGATTGGCAACTGGTGCCATATTCGCCACCGCATGCTCAATGAGGGTTTTGCCAGCGACCTGGACAAGGGCTTTAGGGACCTTGGCATCTAGGCGCTCACCACTGCCGCCAGCGGCGATGATGACGGCAACTAATTCACTCACAGGATTAGCTTCAGGAAGCTAGAACCTCATCGAGAATAACGCCGGCCTTCTCTTCATCAGTTCGCTCAGCGAGTGCGAGTTCAGAGATCAAAATTTGCTTTGCCTTTGAGAGCATCCGCTTTTCGCCGGCAGAAAGACCACGATCAAGATCGCGGCGATATAGATCGCGGACAACTTCTGCAACCTTAATTACATCGCCAGAGGCTAATTTTTCGACATTTGCCTTATAACGGCGGGACCAGTTTGTTGGCTCCTCGGTATATGGCTGACGCAATACATTAAAAACACGGTCTAATCCGGCTGAATCGACTACATCGCGGACGCCTACAAGATCTATATTTTCAGCTGGAACGCGAACAGTTAGGTCACCCTGAGCAACTTTTAGTACCAGGTAGATCTTCTCTTCGCCTTTAATAGTCCGGGTCTCAATTGCTTCAATGAGAGCCGCTCCGTGATGGGGATAAACAACGGTTTCGCCGACCTTAAATGACATTAATTTGGCTCCTTGGGAATAGATCCCAATTGTACCAGCGACTTGTGTCACAAAAAAATGGAGATATAAGCCCTGAGATATAAGCACTGTATCCTCCTCCCCATGATGATGAAGCCCAAATACATCGCTCCCTTACTCCTTAGCCTCCTAAGCGTTCTGGCTCTCACCGGCTGCGGTGCCTCAGGCTCGAGTGCTCCCACCCGCAATATCAAGCAGGTAACTGATGGCGTTGAAGCTCAAAGCGGTTCAATCTATGTCCGTGACCTATTACTCGTCGCTCAGCCTGATGGCAGTGCTGCGCTCGTCGCCACATTCGTCAATGAAGCTACTACGGCCGACGCGCTAACTGGAATAACGGTTGGCGGCATCCCAGCAAATCTTTCGGCCGCACCATTTAATCTTGTTCAGAACACACCAGTGATTTTTTCTGGTGACTCCGCAAATGCAGTTGGAACAGTTGCTGGGCTTAAGGCTGTAGCTGGTACTCGCGTTGATGTCATAGTGACATTTGCACACGCAGCATCAGTTGCTTTGAACGCGATTGTTCGCGCTAAGAGTGATTATTTTGCCAGCGTTGGTGGCACGCCCGCTCCAACCGCTACAACTGCTACAACTGCTACAACTGCTACAACTGCTACAACTGCTACAACTGCTACAAAATGAATTAAGGCTAACCCTCGAACTTATATCCCAAGCCTCGCACCGTTTGGATAAAAACAGGATTTCCTGGATCTTGTTCTATCTTTGCCCGTAAACGTTTGACATGCACATCAAGTGTTTTGGTATCTCCGAAATAATCGCTTCCCCAGACTCGATCAATTAACTGCGATCGGGTAAGAACGCGACCGCTATTTCGAACCAAAAACTCAAGCAATTCAAATTCTTTAAGTGGCAAAGCTTGGGCAACACCATTAACTGTGACCAAATGGCGCTCTACATCGATACGCACCGGACCAGCTGATAGCAGACCATCAGCGGACATATCTTCATCACCACGGCGACGCAGGACTGCGCGAATACGCGCGATCAACTCGCGGGTTGAGTATGGTTTTGTTACATAATCATCAGCGCCGAGTTCAAGACCCACGACCTTATCGATTTCAGTGTCTTTGGCGGTCAGCATGATTACTGGGACATTGGAGCGAGTACGAATCTGACGGCAGACTTCAGTTCCGGGAAGTCCGGGCAACATCAAATCGAGCAAAATCAAATCAGCCCCATGCCGATCAAACTCTTCAATAGCCCCAGTACCAGTGTCGGCAACAGATACATCGAATCCTTCGCGTCCTAAGAGATAGGCGAGGGCATCTGAAAATGATGCTTCGTCTTCTACTACGAGGATCTTTGTCATTACTCGGCCTCCACGGCTGTTAGTTGAGATGTAATAGGAAAACGAATTGTGAAAGTACTGCCTGCACCTTCTACGCTCCAGACTGAAACATCGCCACCATGATTTGTAGCGACATGTTTAACGATCGACAAACCAAGACCTGTGCCACCAGTTGCTCTAGAGCGCGCCGGATCAACGCGATAGAAACGTTCAAAGATTCGCTCTAAATCTTTTTCAGGGATTCCGATCCCCTGATCTGTAATAGATACTTCTGCTAATCCATCATTGACTAGTAACGCAACTGCCACTCGAGTTCCCTCAGGACTGTAATTAATGGCATTTTCGATGAGATTCGAGATGGCCATCATCACTTGGGTAGGGTCGCCCTTGATCTTTGCGCTCGCTTGCTCGCTATAAATAACTGCAATGTTACGCGCTGTTGCGTTCATCTCTGATTGACCAATCGCATCAAGTAATATTTGATTGAGGTCGATAACCTTTGCATTTTTTAGTGGATCATCATCCTGTAACCGAGAAAGGTTAATGATTTCTTGCACCAGATCGCTCAGGCGTTTTGACTCGGTCTGCATTCTGGTTGCAAACTTAACAATCGCTTCTGGATCATCAGATGCACCAAGAACAGCCTCCGATAGAATGGAGAGAGCACCAATTGGCGTCTTAAGTTCATGTGAAATATTGGCAACAAAATCGCGACGAATCGAATCAAGGCGACGCATCTCGCTATCATCGAAGATCAAAACACAGATCAGCCCATCTTCCTCAAGCGGGATGACTCGGACCAACAAATTATGTGTGCCTCGTCCCAAAGGTCCTCTAGGAAGTTCCATCGTGGCCTCTTGAATGTTTCCGCTGCGCCGCACAGTTCGTACCAAAAGCTGCAGTGATTCGTTTTGAATTCGGTTGTCGCGCAACAGATTAAAATTACTGACGGTATCGCTCGCATAGATGACCATGTCGCTTTGGCCCACGATGATCGCTTCGGCATCGATGTTGGTCAGGAGCGTGGCCATAGCGGGGGTGATTTCATGCGTATTGAAGTACTCCGCGACCTCACTCTTCCGCTTGATCCAACTCACTCCCCAATCGTAGGAGCCTTCTGTACTTGAGGTCGCCGAAGTGGGGTCTTCTTGTGGAAACAGCCCCAAATCTTCAGACGGCGTTTAGGGCGCGTTCATAAATGGGCCAGTATCCAGACGGCGCTAGCGGTACCCTGCACCAATGCGCAATCTATTCCATGAGGAACTCGAGTCAATTACCGCTGACCACCTCAAAATGACTGCCCTGGTGAAAGCGGCCATTAATTCGGCGACCAAGGCTTTGTTAGGCGCCGACCTTCAGTTAGCCGAGAAGGTTATCGCCGAGGACGTTGCGGTTGACACAATTCAGCATAATCTTGATGAGCGCACTCTTAATTTGATCGCCCGCCAACAACCCGTCGCTTCTGATCTACGAAAGTTGGTAAGTTCGCTACGCATCAGCGCCGACCTTGAGCGCATGGGCGACTTAGCTCTGCACATCGCAAAGCTTGCTCGGATGCGCTATCCAAATAGCGCGGTCCCTGACGAGGTCGTTGAAGTCGTTTCCGAAATGGGAAGCGCCGCAAGTCGAATCGTTGAAAAGATGGCGGTTGTTCTTGAATTTGGTGATACAAATCGCGCCTTGGAAATTGATAAAGACGATGACGAGATGGATAAATTGCAACGCAAATTGATCAGCACGATCTTGGGACCAAATTGGGTTCACACCGTCGAATCGGCCGTCGATATGGCCTTTGCTAGTCGCTATTACGAGCGCTTTGCCGATCATGCGGTTTCGATTGCGCAACGGGTGTACTACACCGAAACCGGGGAATTCGCTCCTAAGAGTTAAGTAAAAGACAGAGCTTACTTTTTGCCCTGGTTAGCAACTGCTGTAATCGCTTCAGCTGCAACTAGCGGATCCAAGTACTCGCCACCAATTTTTGTCGGCGTGAAATCGTCATTTAACTCATAGAGCAAAGGAATACCCGTTGGAATATTTATCCCAGCAATATCGGCATCTGAAATTCCATCCAAATGCTTTACTAGCGCGCGAAGTGAATTTCCGTGAGCAGTAACAAGTACGGTCTTATTCTCCACTAGATCAGGAATGATCGAGTCAAACCAATAAGGGAGCATCCGGGCAACTACATCTTTAAGACATTCGGACTTTGGTAGATCCATACCAAGATCGGCGTAACGAATATCACCCGCTTGACTAAATTCATCGCCATCTTCAATAGGTGGTGGTGGCACATCAAAAGAACGGCGCCACAATTGAAATTGTTCCTCGCCATATTGCGCCAAAGTCTGCGCTTTATCTTTACCTTGAAGTGCGCCGTAGTGGCGCTCGTTCAAACGCCAGGAGCGGCGAACTGGAATCCACGGGCGGTCACATTCATCGAGAGCAATTTGGGCAGTACTAATTGCCCGACGAAGTAGCGATGTGTGCACAACATTGGGGAGCAAGCCGCGCTCTTTAAGAAGCGCGCCGCCCC
>Ga0207933_1000398_pt1 | contig 43617 bp, 39 predicted proteins | sample NGESurdeep092012_4_FD_184488 | JGI IMG/M metagenome (GOLD analysis project Ga0207933, IMG submission 184488) | Arctic peat soil microbial communities from Barrow, Alaska - NGEE Surface sample F53-3 deep-092012 (SPAdes) | ecosystem: Environmental > Terrestrial > Soil > Wetlands > Peat ... | reverse complement strand
TTACATCGGCCATCAAAAAATGGTCATCGCGGATTTGAACGTGGGAATTCTTTACACGTTCGGAATCGTTTCGCTCGGCGTTTATGGAATCGTGCTCGCAGGTTACGCGGCGAATTCAAAATATCCATTTCTCGGCGGCATTCGTTCGAGCGCGCAAATGATTTCGTATGAAATCGCGATGGGCATGAGCGTGATTCCGGTTTTTCTCATCGCGAGCACTTTGAATTTAAGCGCGACCGTCAACTGGCAGGCGCAACACGGCTGGCTGGTTGCGTATGCGCCGCTGTCATTTATCATTTTTCTCATCGCGAGTTTTGCCGAAACGAATCGCACGCCGTTTGATTTGCCGGAAGCGGAAACGGAACTCGTCGGCGGCTATCACACCGAATATAGTTCGATGAAATTCGCGCTGTTTTTTCTCGCCGAATATTCCAACATGGTCGCTGCATCGGGCATGATGGTGACGCTGTTTTTCGGCGGCTGGACGCTGCCGTTTTGGGGATTGGATCAACCCGCGCATTCTGTCGGCATTGGCGTGGCGCAAATCGTCGTTTTCATTTTGAAAATGTTTGTGCTGATGACCGTGTTCATCTGGGTGCGCTGGATGTGGCCGCGTTTTCGTTACGATCAATTAATGGATTTGGGCTGGCGCCGGTTTGTGCCGTTGGCGTTGGTGAACATTTTGATAACGGCAATAATTTTATGGATGCGCGCAAGTTAAATTTATGCCAACGGTTTTGCGAATCAAAGGCTATCGAATCGGATTTTACAGTTCGGATTTCGACGAGCCGCTGCACGTCCATGCTGATAAGGCGGGCCATCAGGCAAAATTTTGGCTTGAGCCGTTGCAACTCGCGAAGAATGCCGGATTTTCGCGAAACGAACTCAATAAAATTTATGACATCCTGCGCGAGAACCGACAGGAACTTTTAAGAAAATGGAATGAATACTTTAGATGACATTCGAGTTACAAAAATAAGCAGCACGCGTGACACATTGAAAGTGAACTTCAATGACGGCCGCGCCGTGCAATTGCCGCTGATTTGGTTTCCGCGATTGTTCAACGCCACTCAAGCACAGCGAAATCATTATGAACTGTTGGGCAAAGGCTACGGTGTTCATTGGCCGGACGTGGACGAAGATTTGAGCGCCAAAGGTCTTGCACTCGGCAAACCGTCCATCGAATTTATCAAATCCCAACGTCAGGAAATCGCCGCATGATCGTAAATCGCAAACCATTGACGTTTTGGGAAAAACTTTATTTGCCGGCAATCATCGGCGGAGTCAAAGTCACGATGCGCCACGCCCTTTCGCACTTTTTCGTGCCGCTCGCATTGGTGAACATTTTGATAACGGCAACTATTTTGTGGATGAAATCGTGATGACAAAATGCCAACGGTTTTGCGAATTCGCGGGTTCAAATTTTTTTTCTTCAGTCAGGAAGGAAATAAACCGGCGCACATTCATGTCAACAAAGGCGGCGGCTCGGCAAAGTTTTGGCTGAGGCCGGTAAAATTGGAATACAATGATGGATTTAAAAAACAAGAATTGCGCGCTATCATTGAAATATTGGAACGACACGAAGCAGAATTGATTCAAGCGTGGAATGAAATTGAATAAAGAACCGCGAATTCAAGATGTGATGACGACGGACGACCGGATTACGGTCAGTTTCGACGACGGTCGTATTTTGTCTTTTCCGCTCAAATGGTATCCGCGCCTCGTCCGCGCCACGCCCGCGCAGCGACGCAATTGGCAATTGCTTGGACGCGGTTACGGCGTGCATTGGCCGGACGTGGACGAAGATTTGAGCGCCGAAGGATTTTTGAAAGGCTGGCCGACGCGCGAATATCTGCGCTCGTTCGAACCGGCAAAAAAGAAAGAAGAAATTTTCGCATGAGTCTTGTCGTAAATCGCAAACCGTTGACGTTTTGGGAAAAACTTTATCTGCCGGCAATCATCGGCGGAGTCAAAGTCACGATGCGCCACGCCTTTCGCACTTTGTTCGAGGGCAAAAAAGTGACGATGGAATATCCCGAACAGAAATGGGCCGTGCCGGCGGATTATCGCGGCGCGCCGTATCTCGTCAAGGATCAGGAAGGCAACACGAAATGCGTCTCGTGCCAGCTTTGCGAATTCGTCTGTCCGCCCAAAGCCATAAAAATTATTCCGCCCGGCCCTGTTGGAAAAATTGCCGACCGGCCCAACGCGGAAAAAATGCCGCAGGAATTCGAGATTAACATGCTCCGCTGCATTTTCTGCGGCTACTGTCAGGAAGTTTGTCCCGAAGAAGCGATTTTTTTGCAAAAAGATTATTCGCTCACCGGCCTCACGCGGCAGGAAATGATTTACGACAAAGAAAAACTTCTCGCGCTCGGCGGCGTCAGCCCCGGCATCGAGAAATGGAAACACAAAGCTGAAGAGGCCAAGGAACAAGAGGATTTTCCGGTAAAAGTTTAAGTAACCACGAATGGACACGAATCAACACGAATCTTTCTTAAGACACGAATTTCACGAATTGGCACGAATTCAAAAAATAATTCGTGAAAATTCGTGCAATTCGTGTCGAAATTTTTCGCGTTCATTCGCGTTCATTCGCGGTTTGAAATTTTAGAAAATGGATTTATCCAACATTTTATTTTACGTCTTTGCCGCGCTCACGCTGTTGTGCGGTGTGCTCGTCATCGCGAACCCGTTCAGCCGCAATCCGGTCACGAGCGCGATGTTTCTCGTGCTCACGATTATTTCCATGGCCGGACTTTTTGTGTTGCTGCACGCATTTTTTCTCGCAGCAGTGCAAATTCTTGTTTATGCCGGTGCCGTCATCGTGCTGTTTTTGTTCGTCATCATGCTGCTGGATTTGAAAGAGGAATCGCGCCGTAAAATAAAAATTTACGGCGTCATTGCCGGCGTGATTTCTGTCGGCGCGATTCTTGCAATTTTTCTGAAAAGTTTGCGCGCCACAAATCTCCAGCCGCAACCCTCGCCGTCCATCGAAGGCGGAACCGCCGCGCTCGGAAAATTATTATTCACAAATTACGTTTTGCCGTTTGAAGTCGTCTCAGTGCTGCTGCTCGTGGCGATGATCGGCGTGATTTTGTTGAGTAAGAAAGATTTGAAATGAAATTCGTTGAAGCGTTAAAGAGTTTAAGCGTTGAAGCGGCGCGCGTTGCCAACCGCTTTAACTCTTCAACGCTTCATCGCTTTAACACAAAATAAAATGCCCGTTGGACTCGAACATTATTTGACCGTGAGCTTCCTGCTCTTTGCGCTGGGATTGCTCGGCGTCATCATGCGGCGCAATCTGCTCGTGATTTACATGTCGCTGGAATTGATGCTCAACGCCGCGAACCTCGCGCTCGTCGCGTTTTCGCGCTTCAACAACAAACTCGACGGCCAGGTGCTGGTATTTTTCATCATCACCGTCGCGGCGGCGGAAGTCTCGGTCGGCCTCGCGCTCATCGTCGCGCTTTATCGCCGCCGGCAATCGGCGCACGTGGAAGATTTGACGAGCATGAAACTTTGAAGAAATGAAGAAACATTCAACATTCAACATTCAACATCCAAAGCCGAAATTTCGGCGCGCGGCTTCGTTGAATGTTGGGAGTTCAATGTTGAATGTTGAATGTTCACGGCTCAATTGATGAAATACGAACTTTTTCCCTGGCTGATTTTGTTCCTGCCGATTTTCGCGTCGGCAGCCATCACGCTTTTCACTTTACGGTCGCGCACCGTCAGCGCGTTTCTTTCCGTCGGCGCAGTCGTTGCCAGCTTTGTTCTTTCAATTATTTTTATCAGCGCGAACAGTTTTCATCCCGCCGTCACGGAAATTTCTAAAAGCTGGTTGAGCATCGGCGATTTGCAAATTGATTTCGGCCTCAAGCTCGACGCGTTGAGCCTGATGATGCTGCTCATCGTCACCGGCGTCGGCGGCGCGATCCACATTTATTCCGTCGGCTATATGCGCGGAGACAGCGGCTTCTCGCGCTTCTTCGCGTTCATGAGCCTGTTCACGTTCTCGATGCTCGGCATCGTGCTCGCGAACAATTTCATCGAGATGTTTATTTTCTGGGAACTCGTCGGCGTTTCGAGCTATTTGCTCATCGGTTTCTGGTTTGAAAAACCCAGCGCGGGCGACGCCGCGAAAAAAGCGTTCATCGTCAACCGCCTCGGCGACTTCGGATTTCTGCTTGGAATTTTAATGGTCTGGGGAATTCTCGGTTCGCTGAATTTTTCCGTTCTGCAAAATTCAATTATCGCAAATCCTGTTGCGCTCGGCGCGATGGGAACAATCGCCGGTCTTTTAATTTTCTGCGGCGCGGTCGGCAAATCCGCGCAATTCCCGTTGCACGTTTGGTTGCCTGACGCAATGGAAGGCCCGACGCCTGTTTCCGCTTTGATCCACGCCGCGACGATGGTTGCCGCCGGCGTCTATATGCTCTGTCGCACTTTATTTTTATACAACGCTGATGCGTTGCAAGTCATTGCCTACATCGGCGGATTCACCGCGTTGCTCGCCGCGCTCATCGCCGTCCAGCAAAACGACATCAAACGCATCATCGCCTACTCGACGCTTTCGCAACTCGGCTACATGGTCATGGCCGTCGGACTTTCCGGCCCGACCGCCGCGATGTTTCATTTGACCACGCACGCATTTTTCAAAGCGCTGTTGTTCTTGAGCGCCGGTTCCGTCATTCTCGCCGTGCATCACGAACAGGACATTTGGAAAATGGGCAACCTGCGCTCGAAAATGCCGGTGACATTCTGGACATTTCTCGTCGGCGCGCTCGCGCTTTCGGGAATCTGGCCGTTCGCCGGATTTTTCAGCAAGGACAGCATTCTCGCGCAAGCTCTCGCGCAGCATAATTATATTCTTTTTGCCGACGGCGTTTTCGTCGCCGGTCTGACGACGTTTTATATCTTCCGTCTTTTCTTCGTCGTTTTTTGCGGCGCGGAAAAATCCGGTAGTGGCGCAGGCATCTTGCCTGCGAATGGCGGGCTGGAAGCCCACCCTACTAACGAACCACACGAATCGCCGCTCGTCATCACATTGCCGCTGATCGTGCTCGCCATTTTCAGTTTGATCGGCGGCGTCATCGGCATCGAAGCAATTTACCGCTACAATTTTCCGGGCGAAGCGGAAAAATCCGCCGGATTCGCCGCAACACTTTTTGCGCCGTTCACTCATTCGCCGCTCGCCGCTTCGCTGGGCATTCTCGCATTTCTCATCGGCATTGTTTTGGCATTCGCACTTTACGCAAAAGCTTCAACCGATCCGCTGCCGGCAAAACTTGGCGGCCTGGCGACGGTGATGCGCAACAAATTTTACTTCGATGAACTTTACGAAGCGACTTTCGTGCGCGCGCACGATTTCATCGCCGCGATTTGCGATTGGATTGACCGCTGGCTCGTCGAAGGTTTTTGCATCGGCGCGATTCGCGGCGGCACGGATTTGAGCGGACGCGCGTTGCGCCTCATGCAAACCGGCAACTTGCAAACCTACGCGTTCCTGTTCGTGCTCGGCGTCGCCGTCATATTATGGCTCGTTTTGAAATAGATGAAAATTGTTCCGCCAGATTTGTTGAATGAAGCCGTTGAGCGGTTGAAAAATGAATTTCAGCCGGAAGAAATTTATTTGTTCGGCTCGCACGCATGGGGCGCGCCGACGGATGACAGCGACATGGATTTTATGGTCATTATTCCGCAAAGCGACGAACGCCCGATCCGCCGTGATCAGCGCGCACAACGTTGTTTGGGACGAATGCCGATTTCCGCCGATATTTTAGTGCGCACGCGCCCCGAAATAAATCGCGTGCGCGAAGTGCGCGGCAGTTTGACGCATGAGATTTTGGAGCGCGGGCGGAAAATTTATGGATGAAATCCGACGACAATTTGTGCGCTCATGGATTATGAAAGCTGAAAGTGATTTGAAAAGCGCCCGTGTCTTGAGCGGCGATCCTGAAGGACCGCTGGACGCTGCGATTTATCATTGCCAGCAACGCGCGGAAAAATCTGTGAAACCATTTTTGGTTTTCAAAGGAATCACTCCGGAGAAAACACACGATGTCCGGAAACTTTCAATCGAAGCGTCCGCGTTTGAAAAAATTTTTGAAAAATTAATTACCCCGGCGGCTGCGTTGACGCCTTATGCCTGGGAATTTCGGTATCCCGACGATTTGGCCGATGTCGAACCGACGCGCGAAGAATTTGATGAGGCGCTCCAACAAACTCGGGAGATTTATAATTTTGTATTAAGCATATTGCCGAAAGAAGCGCAGCCAATTTCTAAAAATTAACTGATGTCCATTTTAACTTACATCGCAGGTTGGCCGATTGTCGCGGCGCTGGCGCTGATTTTTGTGCCGCGCAATTATCGTGTCGTCATCCGCTTCATCGCGGTTTTGGCGACGCTTATTTCTGCCGTGCTCGCGATAAAAATGTTTTGCCAATTTGTTCCCGGCGCGAACGGTTTTCAATTCGAGCAACAAATTCCGTGGGTCACTTCGCTCGGCATCAGCTATCACGTCGGCGTGGACGGCTTGAACGTCGGGCTGATTTTAATGGGCGCAATCGTCGGCTGTGCCGCCACGCTCTGCTCGTGGGAAATTCAGACGCGCGAAAAAGAATTTTACATCCTGCTGCTCGTGATGAGCGGCGGAATTCTTGGCGCGTTCGCGTCGCTCGACATGTTTTTCTTTTACTTCCTGCACGAACTCGCGCTCGTGCCGACGTTCATCATGATCGGCGTTTGGGGACGCGGCGAACGTAAAAATTATGCGACGTTCCAGATCACGATGTATTTGAGCATCGGCGCGCTCATTGCGTTGATCGGTTTGATTGCGCTTTACTTGCAAAGCGGCGCAAACACTTTTGACATTCCAAAATTAATTGAGCACGCGAAAGCAAATCCGCTTGCTGTCAACGCGCAAAATTTCATTTTCCCGCTGCTGCTGTTTGGATTTGGAATTTTAGTTTCGCTCTGGCCGTTTCATTCGTGGGCGGCGTTGGGTTACAGTTCCGCGCCGTCGCCAACCGCGATGATTCACGCCGGCGTTTTGAAAAAATTTGGCCTTTACGGTCTGATTCGCATCGCATTGCCGCTGATGCCGCAAGCCGCGCACAGTTGGATGAATGTCATTTCCTGGCTTTGCATCGGAAACATTTTGTATGTCGGCTGGGTCGCGATGCGCCAGCGCGATTTGAATTTGCTCATCGGCAATTCCAGCGTCGCGCACATGGGATTTATTTTTCTCGGCATCGCGAGTTTGAATTTAATCGGCGTGACGGGTGCGGTGTTCATCATGGTCGCGCACGGATTTTTGGCGGCGCTAACGTTTGGCCTGACCGGTTACATTTATCAAAAAACCGGCACGCTCCAAATCAGCGAACTCGGCGGACTTTGCCGTCCGCTGCGATTCATCGGAACCGTTTTGGTCATGGCCGCGATGGCCGGCTGCGGTCTGCCCGGTTTCGCAAATTTTGTCGGCGAAGTCACGGTTTTTTTCGGCGCATGGAAAATTTTTCCACTCGTCACGACGCTGGCGATTTGGGGCGCGCTGATGATCGGCGCAATTTACATGACACGTTTTATCCGCAATGTTTTGCACGGACCGGTTCCTCAAAAATTTACGAATGTCACCGATGCGAGCAGTTCGTGGCGCAAATTACCTTACGCTCTGTTGCTCGCCGCTCTGCTGGTGTTCGGCTGTTTTCCAAAATTGCTCACGGAACAAATCAAACCGGACGCGCAAAAAATTGTGAACATGGCGAATCCGATTTTAGAAAAACAAAGTATGGTTGCCGTTTCTGAAATCCGAAATCCGAAATCCGAAATCCGAAATTGATGAATGCTTCCTTGATGACTCTTGAAATTTGTGTGCTGGCGCTCGGCTTCCTGCTGCTGCTCGCGGATTTTTGGATGCCTCCCGCGCGCAAAAAATTTCTCGCTTATTTCGGCGCGACGGCGCTGGCCGTTTTACTGGCCATCAGTTTCAGCGGTGACGGAATTTGCAGCCATTTCGGCACGGCGTTTCACGGCGCATTTGTCGAAGACGGCCTTGCCCTATTTTTCAAACGCTTTTTCCTCGCTGCCGCCATTCTCGTTTTATTTTTGTCGGCAGAATTTGCCGAAAAAATTTCCGCAACAATTTCTGAATTTTATTCCCTGATTATTTTTGCGCTGGCGGGAATGCTCTTCGCCGCGTCGTCCAACGATTTTGCGATGCTGTTTGTTTCCATCGAACTCATCACGGTCACATTTTATGTGCTCGTCAGTTTTCAACGCGCGAAAATGCTCTCGCTCGAAGCGGGCGTGAAATATCTTATCATCGGCGCGTTGTCATCAGCCTTCATGGTTTTCGGCATCGCGCTGATTTGGGGAACGACCGGCAAAATGAATTTCACGGAACTCGCGCAAGTCGCGCCGCAATTTCTCGACAATAAAATTTTTCTGATCGGTCTTTTATTTTTGCTGGCCGGACTGGGATTCAAAATCGGCGTGGTGCCGTTTCAAATCTGGGTGCCCGACGTTTATCAAGGTGCGCCGACACCGACGACGGCTTTTCTCGCCGTCGGCTCCAAAGCTGCCGGATTCGTTTTGGTCATGCGTCTTTTATTCACGGCAATTCCGGGCGTCGCCGCGCATTGGCCGGATTTTTTAATCATCATTTCGGCGGTGACGATTCTATACGGAAATTTATGCGCGATTCCGCAACGCAATTTGAAACGGCTGCTTGGCTATTCCAGCATTGCGCACGCGGGCTATTTGCTGCTCGGCGTTTCCGCGTTGAGCGCGAGCGGACAATCGGCGGTGATGTATTATTTGGCGGGCTATTTGTTCACGATCGTCGCGGCGTTCACCGTCATTGCATTGGTCATGCGACATTTGGACGATGAAGATATTTCCGCGCTGGCCGGATTAAATCAACGCTCGCCGTTACTGGCGGCAACGATGACGATTTCAATGGTCTCACTTGCCGGCGTTCCGCCGCTCGCCGGATTTTTTGGAAAATTTTTATTGCTGCGCGCGGTCATTGAACAAGGCGCGGCGAATCACGCTTATTATTGGTTGGCATTCATCGCCATCGCCGGCGTCGTCATTTCTTTTTATTATTACTTCGGAGTCATCCGCGCGATTTACTGGAGCAAGAGCGCGCCGGACTTATCGCCGATTCCTCTTTCGGGCGCGGTAAAATTTTCCATCGCCGTTTGCATCGCGGGAATTTTCTGGCTCGGAATTTTCCCGGACACGATTTTGAATCTCGCCAATCAAGCCGCACAGGTTTTCGGTAAATAATTCTAAACTGTCCGCATCTGCACGGCGTCCACGATTTCCGTGCCGACGGAAATCGCGCCAATGATGACGGCGGTCGCGCCGGGTTGCAGCTTGCCTTGTTCGAGCAGGTTTTTCAGCGCGGATTCAATTGTATTTTGCGGGTCAATAAAATCGAACGGCATCACGAAAGCGATAACACCCCAGCATAAGGCCATTTCGTTTGCGGTTTTTTCACTTTCACACACCGCATAAACCGGCGAATAATGCGGGCGCATCCAGCTCGCATATTGCGCCATGCTGCCGTGGCGGGTGAACACTAAAATCGCCGCCGCTTTTAATTCGTTGGCCATGACCACGGCGCTCTTCACCAGTTTCTGGCGCGCGTTCGTCAATTCAGCAAAGTCATGAAATTGCGCGCTGCCGCTGCGTTCGATGCGCATGGCGATCTTGTCGAAAACTTCGATGCACTTGATGGGATATTTTCCGACGGTGGTTTCGCCGCTCAACATGATCGCGTCCGCTTCTTCAAAAATCGCGTTCGCCACGTCGGTGACTTCCGCGCGCGTCGGCATCGGCGATTCGATCATGCTTTCGAGCATGTGCGTGGCGACGATGACCGGACGGCCGATGCGCAGGCACGTTTTGACAATGCGCCGTTGCACAATCGGCAATTCTTCATAGGGAATTTCAATCCCCAAATCGCCGCGCGCGACCATGATGCCGTCGGCTTCCTTGACGATGGATTCGAGATTGGCAATCGCCTGTTGATCCTCGATTTTGGCGATGACCAGCGGTTGCGGTTTGCCGGCTTCAAACATTTCGCGAAGCTGAAGCAAGTCGCGGGCTTCGCGCACGAACGAGAGCGCGATGAAATCCACTTCGAGTTCGAGGCCGAGCTTCACGTCCTTGATGTCTTTGGACGTGAGCGCGGGCAAACTGACTTTGACGCCGGGCAGATTGATATGACGGCGGCTGCCGAGTTTGCCTTCCGTGAGAACTTCGCATTCAACCTTGTTGCCGTTTTTGGCGAGCACTTTCATTTGGATCGTGCCGTTGTCAATCAGCACGACATCGCCGACGCTGATGTCATTGATGAAATTTTCGTAATTCACATCCACGGAATGCTGTTCCAGATCGCGCTCGCCGCGCACGGTGAGCGTGAATTTCTGGCCGGGTTGCAAATCCAGCGGCACGCCCAGATCGCCGGTGCGGATGGCCGGACCCTGCGTGTCCATCATGATGCCGGTGAAATTTTTGCGCGCGGCGGCGGCGGCGCGAATGTCTTTGACGACGCGGCGCACCCACTCGTGCGGCGCGTGCGACATGTTGAGGCGGAAAATGTTGACGCCCGCGTCTATAAGCTTGCCGATCATTTCCGCCGAATCAGTGGCGGGGCCGAGTGTGGAAATGATTTTTGTCCGGCGAACAGTTCCTCGTTGCATGGGAAAAAAATTGCAAATGCGCGGCGCAATTAAAAGTTTAATCGAATTGATTTTTTTGCCTTTCACCGGGCAATTCAAATGAGACTTGCCAGCGCGAAAAAATGAATCCATAATCTGTGACAATTTTATGGCCGACGTCGCAAATAAATATCCAGAAAATATCGCGGGCAAATACTACGTGGACAACCAGTGCATTGATTGCGACCTGTGCCGCGAAACCGCGCCCGACAATTTCAAGCGCAATGATGACGGCGGTTATTCGTTTGTCTATAAACAGCCGACCACGCCCGACGAAGAAGCGCGTTGCAAAGAAGCCAAGGAAGGTTGCCCGGTGGAGGCCATCGGCGACAACGGCGCTTAATCCGCAAAAATTTAACAAAAAAACTCGCAGAAAAAAGCCTGCGAGTTTTTTTATTTTTCCGGCTTTGGCTTTTTTGTTCAAGCCGCCGTGGCAATCGTCGGCTCCAGCGGCAGTGAAACGCGCACGACGCCCGCATGGCCGGATTGCGGCGGAACAATTTCCAGTTTGCCGTGATGCGTCTCGATGATTTTGCGGCTGACCGTCAGGCCGAGTCCCAGGCCGACATTGCGCGTCGTGAAAAACGCGGAAGGAACTTTTTTCGCGGCTTCGGCGCTGAAGCCGGACCCGTTGTCCTGCACTTCAATCTGCAAATCCTGGCCGCCGCCATTTCCCGGTTCGGTGTGAAGATGAACGTCCACGGTCGGCATTTTGGGATTTGCCTGCAACGCATTGAGCATGATTTCGGAAAGCGCGTGCTTGAGCGCGGCGCGGTCGCCGGTGAGGTTGATGGGCTGGCCGGATTTTTCGTATTGCAATTTCGCCGCCTCGCCCGGCTGATGTTTGCGCGCTTCCTGATAGGCATCTTCAATCAATTTTCCGACCGGAAAAGTTTGCTGCTCGAGGCTGCCTTCGCGCGCGAGAAAACGCATTTGATTGACCAATCGCGTGACGCGCTTGACGCCGTCGGCCAGCGCATGGTCGAGCGATTCGCGGAATTCCTTGTCGCCGTATTTTTCCGCGAGCAATTGCTGGTGCGTCGAAAGCGGAACCATCGTGTTGCCGATTTCGTGCGCCATGCGGTCGGCCATGGATTTGATGAGCCGCAGATTCGCCGCTTCCACTTCCAGATTGCGCAACTGTTCGGTTTGCGTCAGGTCTTCGGCGGTCAATAACGCGGAAAAGGGAACGGCGGAATCGCCGCGTTGAAACGGCAAAATGTTGATGTTGTAAATCGTGCCGGAAGAATTTTCCGGTTCGTAACGAAAGGTCGCCAGCGCCGCGCCGGTCTTGAGCACTTGATAAATTTTTGCGCCGAGCGCCTGCGGCAGATCGCTGAATTCCAATTCGTCCGTGCGTTTATTTTTATGGCCGAAATGCCGGCGCGCGGATTTGTTTGCGTGCAAAATTTTGAGATCGTGCCGGACGACGATGCACGCGCTGGCCAATTCGCGCAGCACGTCGGTCATCATTTCATTGCTGTCGGCAATCTGGTTGTGCAGCCAGATATTGCGCAGCGCCAGGCCGAGTTGTTCGAGCAAATGAAAAATCAATTCCAATTCCGCGTTGACCAGCGGTTCGCCCGTCAGCCGCCCGTCAAAAACCGCCAGCCCGACCATGCCGTTGCGGTCGGCGATCGGCACTGCCACTTGCGCGCCAAGAATTTCAAACTCCTTTTGCGTTTCGGCATCGGCGCGCGCCGGCTCGCTGTCGCGGCGCAAAATCCGTCCGAGTTTGCGAATCTGGCCGCCAATGCCCGAGTCCAGCGAAAGTTCAAAATGTTCGAGCAACCCCGGCGAAAGCCCGATGGCCGAAGCCGCGCGAAGCTGGCGGCTGTCTTCCGGCAGGGAAGCATTCGTGAGCGCCGCGCACGAGCGGTTCAAAAAAATGGCGGCGCGGTTGATGCTCAAAATTTCACGGAGAAAAGATAAAAATTGTTTCAACATCGCCTCGCCGTTGAGCGAATAAGTGAGGATGGATGAAAAATCCCGCAGCACATTGAGCGTTTGCGCGGCGTTGACGGAACGGCTGGCGATTTCGGACGATGGAATAAATGTGTTTTGCGGCGTTGACGGGACGATGGAAAGAACGCTCTCGCCCGGATTTTTTTCCAGCCGTTCCAGCAGCGTGTTCAAAAGGCGGCTGCGCACGGGCTTGGTCAAAATATGATTGACGCCGCGCAAAAAAACTTCTTCTTCCCACGCCGATTCACTTGCGGAAGCATAAACGATGACCGGCGACTTGGCGTCATGGCGGCGCAGGCGATCCACGACCCACACGATTTCCACGTCCAGCAAATCCGCGTCCAGAATGGAAGCCGTGACCAGGCCATGCGCCAGCAGCGGTTCGGCCTCATCCACGTTCAGGCGATGGACGACGCGATAGTGTGCCGCGTCCAATCCTTCACGGATTGTTTCCGCAAAATCAGGATGATTTGACAAAACCAGGATGGTTTTCATCGCACGTCAAAAGAAAATGGTTGTTATCTGATTACCGCAACCGAAGGCAAATAATCCACCACTCCCGCCGTCCGGTCAAATTCAATCTTGCTGTATTTGAATGATGATTGCCGGTTGTAAATTCCATTGTCCATTCAGGACGAATCAATTTGTGCATCAAATCCAGACACTGCGTGTCTGGCTAATTTCCATCGTCGCTCCGCGACATTTCCCAAAGTAGCGCAGGCGTCCCGCCTGCGCTACTTTCCCTTTGAAAATCCGTGCGCCGGGATTTGCCTTTACCAAGTCATCGTCGCCCTGACGGTGCAGGAAATCCTGGACGAACCGATGGCGAAGAAGCTGGTTTGAATAAGTAATGCCACTTTTAATTTGTGTTTCCATCGGCTGAAGTGTAAAAGTGCGGCCACCCTAAAAACCCTTTATGAAAACTCTGATTCCAAACCTGTTCCTCGCTCTGGCCTGGCTGACGCTGCCCACGCTCGTGTCGGCGCAATTTAGTTTCACGACCAATAACGGCGCCATCACCATCACCGGCTATAACACGCCGCCGGTCTTAACGTGGTCATTCCCGCCGCCACCAACGGCTTCCCCGTCACCAGCATCGGGGAGGAGGCGTTTGTCGAGAGCCTCCTCACTAGCGTGACCATTCCCAACAGCGTCACCAGCATCGGGGATGGGGCGTTTACGGTCTGTGCCAGCCTCACGAGCGCGACCATCGGAACCGGCGTCACTAACATCGGGGAGGGGGCGTTTGCCGGCTGCACCAGCCTAACGAGCGTGACCATCGGCAATGGCGTCACCAGCATCGGGATTCAGGCGTTTTACAATTGCCGCAGCCTGACGAGCGTGACTATTCCCAACAGCGTCACCAGCATCGGGGAGGGGGCGTTTTTCGAGTGCACCAACCTCACGAGCGTGACCATCGGAACCGGCGTCACCAACATCGGAGATAATGCGTTTGCCTACTGCATCAGCTTGACGAGCGCGACCATCCCCGACAGCGTTACCAGCATCGGGGATCAGGCGTTTCGCGGCTGTTCCAGCCTGACGAACGTGACCATCCCCAACAGCGTCACCAGCATCGGGGAGGTTGCGTTTTTAGAGTGCACCAGCCTCAAGTCCGCTTATTTTCAAGGGAATGCGCCACCTGATAATGGAAACGCTTTCTCCGGTGACCCTGCAACAGTTTATTATCTGTCTGGCACCACTGGCTGGGGTCCGACCTTTGGCAGTGTCCCAACGGCGTTGTGGAATCCGCAGGCAAATACATTGAGCTTCGCCAGCGGTCATTTCGGGTTCAACCTCACGGGACCCACCAACGCGGTCATCGTGGTGGAAGCCTGCACCAACTTGTCCCATGCCGTGTGGCTACCCGTCGCCACCAATACTTTCTCCGGCAGCGGCACGTCCGCCTTCAGCGATTTCCAATCCGGCGCTCATCCCACCCGTTTTTACCGCGTGCGCTCGCCGTGAAAAGAACGCTGGCAGCCCCGCAAATTCCGTTCCGCGAGACGCGAAACAGTGCCACCGGGATGGTCGCGCTCCCCGTCGTTTCCGCCTTATTTTCGTAGGAGTCGAGGTGACGAGACTCATTTCAAATTCCGGCTTTTGGATTTTTTAATCAGAGACTCCTCACGTCGTCTCCTACATAAATGGACAACGTGAAATTAGCCAGACACAGCGTGTCTGGTGCAGGCCGACGAAATCAATGTCCTGAAGGGACATCGGAAAACCTCCGGCCAATGCCATCGTGTCTTCCGGCACGAAAATTATCAGCCAGTGGTTCAAATAATGGCTTCCGCCCGATATAGCAATCCGGTTCCGCGCTTAAAATCATCCGCTGGCGAGCAATTTTTCCCAAAGTCCATCGTTCAGCAACGCTTTTTGAAGAAAATCAGCCTCGGTGGGCGAGGTGGCGAGCGACTCGGATTTGAGCGGCAGGCGCAACGTAAAAGTCGTGCCCACACCGGACTGGCTTTTGGCGTCAATTTTTCCGCCGTGATGATGAACGATAAAAAAGCAGGCCATCAAATTGATGCCGTATTCGGACGGCGCGCTGCTGCTGGTGATGAACGGATCAAAAATGACGCTCAAGGCTTCCTGCGGCAGACCCGGCCCGTTGTCTTTGATTTGCAAAACAATTTCCGGGCTGGTTCCCTCGTGCAATTCCGCCGTGAGAGAAATTTTACTGCCCGCCGGCAACATGGAAAGTTCATCTTTCAACAATAATTCAAACAGCCGGTAAAATTTGGATTTGTCCGCGCGCAACGTCGGAAGCGAATCGGGAATTTTATTTTCAATCTCGATTTTGCGCGCGGCAAATGGTTCCTGGAACATTTCCAGCGCGGCGCCCACGGCCTGCGCGAGCGAAACTTCATCGGCAAATTGCGTCGCGGAATTGTTGTCCGACGACGTCCGCAAATCCGTGAGCAACGTATTTATTTTTGCGATCTGCGACTGGACATTTTGATGGTAGTCCTTCCAAAAATCAGGATTGCGCAAACCGTTTTTGCTGGCGCGTTCCTCGTCCATTTTCGCGGGCGCGAGGTCGAGAAAAGTTTTGACCGCGACGAGCGAATTGCGGATGTGATGGCTCAAGCCGGCGGCGAGCAGGCCGAGGCTCACGATGCGGTCGGCGATCATCATGTTGCGCAGCACGGACATTTTTTCGAGCAGCAACTGGTCGCGCTCGCCCTGCACCATGAAAAATTCCAGTCCCTGCCGCAGCGTGAGTTCGAGTTGCGGCGGATCCCACGGCTTGGTGATATACTTGTAGATCGCGCCGGTGTTGACGGCTTCAATCGCCGCGTCCATGTCGGCAAACGCGGTGACGAGAATCCGCAGCACGCGCGGGCGGAATTGCCGGGCACGTTCCAAAAGCCAGACGCCCTTTTCGCCGGGCATCCGCTGGTCGGTCATCAGCAGGCCAATGTCATCGGCATTTTTTTCGAGCAATTTCAGGCCGTCCTGCGCGCTGACGGCGGTGAAAATGCGGAAGGTATCGCCAAAGGCGCGCGCAAAATTCGTGAGCGATTTTTCCTCGTCGTCCACGTAGAGGATCGCAAATTTTTTATAGTCGTAAAGATTTTCCATGTTCAGGTTCCTGTTCCATTTCGTCGGGCATTTCATCTTTCGTCGGAAAATCGAGGGTGAACTCGCAAAATTTTCCGCGTTCGCTCTTGACCGAAATTTTTCCTCCGTAACCTTGCACGATACGGTAACAGATGCTCAAGCCCAATCCCATGCCTTTGCCGATTTCTTTGGTCGTGAAAAACGGGTCGTAAATTTTGTCGAGCGCCTTGGATTCAATGCCCATGCCGTTGTCGCGGATAATAATCAGTCCCCGGCCGCCCTCGACGCGGCCTTCAATCCAGATGGTCGCGCGCTGGCCGTCCGCAAAGGTTTTCTCGCCGAGCGCGTCAATGGAATTTTGAACCAGGTTGACGAGAACGTGAATCAATTTATTCCGGTTGGCCCAGATGATTTGATCCGGCGGCAATTTTTGTTCGATGTTCACTTTGTCCTTCCATTCGCCGGCCAGAAAACGCAGGGACGCGGCAACGACATCCGGCACATCCACCGGCTCGCCCGTGCCGCCGCCCGGATGCGTGAACGTGCGCAGGTCGGAAACGATGTTGCGCACGCGCTTAAGCCCTTCCTCGACATCGTTGAGAATCTCCTCGTATCCGCCGCGCTGTTCCGCCGGGAGATTTTTGGTTTTATTGCGCAACGCGAACAAGCCGGTCATGGTGAAATTCAGCGGGTTGTTTATTTCATGGATGATGCCCGCGCTCAAACGCCCGAGCGACGCGAGTTTTTCCGACTGCACCAGTTGCATCTCCGTTTCCTTGATCTGGTCAATGGCCGTGGTAAGCGCGTGATTTTGCCTGGAAAGTTTGCGCTGATAATGATGCGACTCGACCAGGTTTTTGATGCGTGCCTGCAATTCGGTGGATGAAAAGGGCTTGGCCAAAAAGTCATTGGCGCCCATCGCCAGCGCGTTGAATTTTGTTTCTTCATCGGCGCGCGCCGTCAATAAAATGATGGGAATTTTCGCGGTCGTTTCGCGCTTGCGCAGTTCGCGGCAAACTTCCAATCCGTCCATTTCCGGCATCATCATGTCGAGCAAAATGATGTCCGGCAAAAATTGTTCCGCCTTTTCAAAGGCTTTCAATCCGTCCGCCGCTTCGATCACTTCATAATCTTTGTCCAGTTCGGACACTAAAAATCGCCGCATATCCGGCTCATCGTCGGCCACGAGCACGACGGGACGTTGATTGCCCAAAGACACTGATTTGATATTGCCGGGCAACGCGGCGCCCGCCGGAAAAAATTCCGCGCGCCGATACAGATTCGCCAGCCATTCTTCGGAAGTCGCCGCCGCGCCATTTTCCGAAGCGCCGATTGCCCCGGCTTCGAGTTGCGACGGCGCTTCGGCTTTTTGATATGGCAAGCGCACGATGAAAGTCGCGCCTTTGCCTTCCTGACTTTCCACGGCGACGGTTCCACGCATCATTTCCACCAATTCCTTGACGAGCGCCAAGCCGATGCCGACGCCCTGGAATTTTCTTTTTGACGAACTGTCCGCCTGCCAAAAACGGTCGAACACAAACGGCAGATTTTTTTCCGCGATGCCCACGCCCGTGTCCCTCACGGCTAAAATAAAATGGTCATCCTTTTTGTCCGCGTGCAACCAGACGCGGCCTTTGGGCGGCGTGAATTTCAGCGCGTTGAACAAAAGATTCAGGACAATTTTTTCCAGTTTGTCGCGGTCGGTCAGGATCGAATCCAGTGCGGGATCAATTTGAGTTTCCAGGGCGATGCTTTTGTCCTCGGCCACTTGTTTCACCGCCGACGCCAGGCCTTTGATGAAACCGGAAACTTCGAGCGCTTCATTTTTGACTTCCATGCGCCCGGCTTCAAGGCGGATGAGGTCGAGCAAATCATTGATGAGTTTGAGCAGTCTCATGCCGTTGGCCTGCATCGTGACGAGCATGTCGCGCGCGTTGCCGTCAAAGGAACGGTCGAAGCGGCGCAGCAACGATTCGAGCGGCGAGAGCAGCAGCGTCAAGGGCGTGCGCAATTCGTGGCTGACGTTCGCAAAAAAACGGCTTTTGAAACGATCCATTTCGACGAGCTTGCGGTTGGTGTCCTCGAGTTCCTGTTTGTTTTTTTCAATTTCGCAGCGCGAAATAAATTCGCGGATGCGGATGCGCGTGTGAAAATAGGCGCCGGCAATAATGGTGGCTTCGGTGGAGATCAAAAAAAACAAATTGTTGATGATCAGTCCGAAATTGGTCGAGGAAAATGAAGACACGCACGCGCCCAAATAAAGCAACAAAACCAAAAACACGCTGACCACGCTTTGCCAAAATGTCCAGTCCAGCACGACGGCCAGCACGAGCAGCACGAGATTCAATCCGGCGTAATAGGGCGAAGCCGCGCCGCCGGTCGTGTGAATCATCCAGGCGATGGTGGCGGCGGGCGCGAGCAGGATCAGGATGCCTTGCGCGCGATAATATTTTCGCCCCCATTTATTTCCCAAAAGCGGATAGAGTCCCGCCATCAACGCCGAACACAGCAGGCGCAACCACAGAAACGACCTCGCCACGTCGCGCGGATAAAGGCAAAAATCCAAAAAAGCGAACAGCGGCACGAGCACGACGCCGATCAAGCAGCCCAGCCGCGTTTTACGAATGGTCAATTCCCGGTCGTATTCGCGGTAAGCGGCTCGAAATTCTTTGGGGATGAAATTCATGCTTCCGGTTTGCGGATGTGCAAAAATAAATTCACGGAAGTCGGTTCGGCGATCACCCGGGTCAACTCCCGGCAACGGTCGGGCACGAGCGAAAAAATTTCCGCGCGATTGCGATAAATCAACTGCCAGTCCAGAATGAACTCGATGAAATTGCGGAACGGTTTTGAATCGTTCATGTTGGCGATCACCATCAGGCCGCCGGGCGTCAATTCATCAAACCACAGGCCGATCAATTCGCGCGCCGTATGCGGCGCGAGATAATCAAAAAGACCGCCGCAATAGATCAGGTCGTAATTTTTGGCGACGGTTTTTTTCCGGGTGGATTTCAAAAGCTCATACACCGAGATTTGGTGCGTGCGGATTTCGGTGCGCCGGGAAAATTCACGTTTGATTTCCGCGAGTTCATTCCCGGCATGGATCAAAGTTTCTTCGTTGAAATCAATCAGGGTGAAAGCGGCGGCGTCGCTCAAAGCGGTTCTTTTCAAAAAATTTTGAATTTCCATCGCCGGGCCGCAGCCGACGTTCAAAATGCGCGCGGTTTTTTTCGCGCGCGCCAGGCGGGCGGTTTCGTTCACGATATTTTCTTCGAGGTGCGCCACGCGATTGCGGACGGATTGCGCCGGCCATTGGCTGACGAGCAAAAGATGGATCAATTTTTCGTAAAGCGAACGGCCTTCCGGCTGGTTCCGATGAATCATGCTCATCATCTCGTAATCGCCGGCGTAACCGATGGGCTTGTGATAAGTGCGATGGCCAAAGGGCGAGCATAAAAATAATTTGTGCCAGTGCTGGCGGACAAAATCCTGGTGCGCGCCGCGCGCTTCGGGCGGCAGCGCGTAAATGATTTCTTCAAAGCGTTCATGCAGGCCATTGAAGGCGGCAATTATTTTTGGGGCGACTTGATTGAGAAGGGCGTGCGCGGGTTCATGGCGGCCATTGGACGGGCGCGGCGCAAATTCCAATTGCTCCAGCCAGTGCCGCACGCCGGTAAGATAAGATTCGACATCCGTGACCAGCACTTTGAACTCCGCCGAAATGCGATAGTTGGCCTGCCAGTTTTGGAAAAAATGATTGTAAGAGGCCAGCAGGTCGGAATCCGATTCGTGCGACGGCAGAAAAAAAGCCGTGTCCGAACCGAGATCGTCCAGTTTGGCTTCGCCAATGATTTGTTCGCCGGTGTTGATCAAATGGCTGACGACGGCGCGTCCGAAATAAATGATCCGGCCTTCCGAAATGATTTTGAACTGGCTCAAGACTTCGGAAGCGCGCAAGGTTGCCGCCGGATCATTGAGCTCGAAAACGACGGCATGGCGCGTCAGGCGCGTCAGCGCGGCGCGCAGTTCCAAACCTTCCGGCGTTTGAAAAGTGATTTCATTTTCACCGGCGCGCGCGGGCGTCGCGACCGCGCGGGCCCTTGCCGATTTTTTTTCAGCGGGGCGAATGGACGTGGAAAGGCGGTTGCCATTTCCCTTGCTCTGGATGATCTGGCTCATTCTCAAAGCCAGAATGAAACATTTTTCAGGCCAAAACAACGTGTTTATTGATGCGTAATTGCGAGGAAAACAGGAGGTTAAGGCAAGGGCGGCCTGTCTTGAAGCCGCAGAAACTGTCCCATTATTTATTTTGCGATTAAATTGTATTTTTGCAGCATGGCGACCAGGGCGGCATTAAATTCCGCCGGCTTTTGCAGCATGAGCCAGTGCCCTGCGCCGTCGAACATCTGATAATCGGTTTGCGGCGAGAGGGAACGGACGTATTTTTCATAGTCGTCATTCCAGAGCGGGCTGCGGGCGTTGAGGACAAGAACCGGCACGTTCACTTTTTTCAAATCCCAATCGGATTGGTTCGGGCCGAACATTCCGAGCATCGCGCCGAACATGACATATTGCGGCGTCTGGAGCATTTCCGCCGTGATTTCATCGCGCAAGGAAGCGGGGCCGTTCGTTCCGAAAAGCATGGCGATAAAATTAATCGCATTCCGACGATAATCAGGAGTGGCAAATTGTCCGATCATGGCCTCGGCTTCAGCGGGAGTTCCGTTGGGCCGCCGCAGCAATCCATCCACGGAAACCAAAGCCGCGACTTTTTCCGGCGCCTGCGCATAGACGCGGCAAATGACGGCTCCGCCCATGCTGTGGCCGATGAGCGTGGCTTTGTCCACTTTCGCATCCTCCATCACCGCCAGAACTGCGCCCGCAAAAAAATCCAGCGTGTAATCGGTGTGTGGCTTGTCGCTTTGGCCGTGGCCGGGCAGATCAATGAGGATGAGCCGCGCCTTGTCCGCCAGCGCGGGAACCTGCGCGCGCCACAAATCCAGGTTGCCCGCCCAGCAATGGACAAAAACCAACGTATGCTGGCCGTGGCCGACGGTGACATAATGGATTTGATTGGTGCCGAACGTGGCGAAATGGGATTCGCCATCGGCCAATGTCTGGGTTTTCTGCGCGGTGGCGCAGCCGGCAAAGGCAAACAAGGTGGCAGCGGTGAGGGCCATGGGGACAATTTTAATCATGCTAGAATTTTTTTCTTGAGATTAAATCGGACGATATTATGCAGACTCAAATGCCGTTCGCAATCATTAGTTTAGAAATTTGAACATCATCAAAAATGAAGGCCGACGGTCACGAACAATGCGTGGCTGCTGAAACCATATTTGCCGTCGGCGGATTGGCCGGCATCCGATCCCGGCGTGGAGGAGGGCGTGCTGCCGGTGACCGTATGGGCCGGGGCGCAACCGAACTGATAGGCGATGTCAAAATCAAAAATTTTCCCATCGTGCCCGGCGCCGATGCTGAAGAAATCCCGGTCCAAGTCCGCCGCCAGCGGAGTATAATATTTATCCGGCACGGAATTCTCATTGAACACATAGCCGCCGCTGACATGCCAGCCGTGGTCAAAATAGCGCGTCACGCCAAATTCATACATCCAGCTTGCCTGCCAGCCGAGATGCACGGGAATGTCTTGATGAAACGGATTGACCACCGCCGGGGGTGATTGCTTGATGGTGACGTTATCGAAACTATTCCAGCCCGTATAGTTCGCGTCAAATTCCACGTTCCATTTGGGCGTGGGCCGGTAGGAAACACCCAGCACAGCCGTCAGGGGAAAAGTAAAACCAGCTTCGGCATTTCGTTGTGTTGGGACGGGATAAGGTTCTCGCTGCAATTCAAAATCCGTATTGCCTTGGAAATTCAAATTTGCCGAACTGCGAAAGTTGGCGCCGAAGGAAATTTTTTTATACGGTTGCCACAGGATGCCCGCGTTGTAACCTATACCCCAGCCATCGCCGGTAAAATTGAAAAAATTTGTTTCTCGCGTCGCTAAATGCAGCAAACCTTGATGTAGATCGAGCTTGGCGTAATTCACCATCACGCCCGCGCCCACCGAAAGACTTGGCAACAGCTTCACCGCCACCACCGGATTGATGGTGATATATTGAAGCGAGCCGCTGATGGCCACCGAACGGAAGCCGGTGTCTTGCGGCCATTTCATGTTTCCACCGTAGGGCGCATAAACACCCAGTCCAAAACTCACCCGTGAATCTTTAGGCGTGCAGGTGTAAAAGATTTGGGGAATAGCGTCGAAATTATCCGAGCTATAATAAGTGCGGCCATGATTGGCGGCGCTCTCCGGCGGAGCATAACTGGGTTCCAGATAGATGCCATAAACGCCGCCGCGAAGATTATTTCCCTGAAGCTGGGTGATGCCCGCCGGATTGTAGTAAATAGCCGATGGATTGTCCGCCGTGGCGGCAAACGCCTCGCCTCGCCCGGTCGCAAAGGCATCCTGATCAGGCAGGCCAAAGCCATTCGCCGAAACTTTCCAGACGGAAACAATTGAGATCAATATTATCAGGCAGAACTGGTTGAGTCGGTTCATAATTCTCGATTCATGGATTCAATCTCGAACGGACTTGGATTGAATATGAGCGATATATAGAAGAGGACAGGATTATCGCAAGCGAAATAAAAAACAGGGAATCATCGGGTGAATATGTCGAGCGGTTGGACTGTGAATTTTGCATTTTGCATTCTTGCCGTTGTAACGTCCTCAATGACTGGGAGATGATGCCTTTGACCCACCATCCGGCTGTTATCCGCAATCCCAATAGTTTGCGCAAGGCATAATGCCAAAAAACAAAGTTAATTTTAGCTTTACTTTATATTATCAGGAGATAAGCTCTCGGCCATGAAACATTTATTGCAATGCCTTGGTGTCAGCTTGTGGTTCGGATTGTTTGTGCTTCCGGCGCACGCTGCCTTCACGTCGCTCTACGTTTTTGGCGATGCGCTTTCAGCTACGACAGATGGAGCGCCGTCGCCATATTATTATGGAGGTCGCGATTCCAACGGTCACGTCTGGGTTGAGGTGCTTGCCAAACGACAGGGACTGAACTTTAATGACGCTAACAATGATTCCTACTATGATCATAACAGTGCGGAATTAGTGAAGGAACTCATTAATTTCAAAGCGCCGCCAGATGTCTCGACCGCTTTATTTGTCGTCTGGGTCTGCAATGCGGATACCTTTGATGCGGCGCAGAATCATGATGATTCACTCCAATGGACGCTTGCCAATACCGTATCGCAATCCAATCATTTGCTGATCATCACTACTCTTTACGCGAAGGGCGTCCGCAACCTGGTCTTGCCGAATGCCGTGGATATTTCCGAAATTCCCGCATATAATGAATCCAATCTGGCGAAGGTCATGAGCGCGGGTTGTATTGCCTATAATGCCGCCCTGGCCAATACCATCAATCAGGCCAGACTCCTGTTTCCTGATCTGAACATATACGCTCCGGATTATTGCACCCTGCTGAACAATGTGCTGACGAACCCCGACGCCTATGGTTTGACCAATGCTCTCTATCAGAAATTTAGCATTGACGCATTAAGCGACCCGACAATAAAAAACTTAACCCTGAATGGTCCCGGCACCAATTACATCTTCTGGGATCCGCAGGACCCGACGGCGAAACTGCATGAGATAATGGCCGATGTCGCCCAGCAGATCATTTCACCCGTCCAAATCAACGGGCTGACGGTGTTCAATGGCAGCAACGAATTGGACGTGGTAAATATGCCGGTGGGCCTTAACGGATTTGTGGACGGCTGCACCAATCTGACGCAACCAAACTGGACGACCGTCACCAACATTGCCGGCACAAGTCCGTTGCAATCCCTTTTCGTCAACGCAGCACCCCTTCCTGCTCCAATAGCCGCGAGCGGCACGGGCGGTTCCGGCTCCATTGATCCAAACAATACGAATAATGTCGGCGGCACCTACATTCCGCCCTTCAGCCCGGCGCAGTTTTACCGGCTGGACTTTCCTTATTCGTGGAGTTGGCCGTAAGCCGCCAAAATCGCCTTCATCCGCTGGGATGAATGCGTGATCCCGAAACGCGGGCGAAGCTGGAAATGGAATTGCTCTGTAGAAATCATTTCATTAACACCGCGTTTTAACGCGGTGAACCACGAACGTGCCCAAGAAAAAACCGTTTAAACGGTTTTTTTCTTCGCGCACCTTTCGCACCCGGCTCAAGCCGGGTGTTAATGAGAAGTTTTCTACCAAGCAAAATGGAATCGGAGAAGCCGAGGTAACGAGACTCATTATTTTCAAATGAAAAACCAGTAGAAACTCGTCACCTCGTCTCCTACAAAATAAACTTTCGCGCTGGAGTGTAAGCGTCACGCGGAGCACCTCTTGACAGGGCAACGGCTGGGGTCATAAGTGTCAGAGATAATATGCTATGACGTTTATGATGCGAGCCGTTGCACGGGCAGTTGTGTTTTGTTCCAAGCCTCTGGTGTGACTTCGGGGATTTGGCGGTTGGTCATGTTGGGCAGGCGGGTGAGGACTTCACGAAGATAAGCGAAGGGATCAAGGCCGCGACGGCGGCAGCTTTCGATGACGGTGTAGCTGATGGCGCTGCGCTGGCCGGCCTCGGCGTCGCCGATGAAGAGCCAGTTCTTTTTGCGATGGCGGTGGGGGCGGATGGCATTTTCCACGAGGTTGTTGTCCAGCTCCACGCGGCCATCTTCGAGATAAACTTCCAACGTGCGCCACTGGCCCAGCGCATAATCAATGGCTCCGCCCAGCAAGCTCTGTGGCAGAGGTCGTCCGCTGGTTTTGAGTTTAACCAGAGCGTGTTCGATGCGTGCAACAATGGGGCGGCTTTGACTGGTGCGCACGGCTTGGCGCAGTCGCGGACCGGCATGGTGTTCGCGCCAGTTCGCTTCGATCCGGTAAAGGTGCTGGATTTGCCGCACGAACCAGCCTGCCGTCCGGGGCGAAGATTCCATGGCTTCTTAAAACTTTCTTCGCCCATGCGCCCAGCAGCCGGCCAGTTCAATCGCATCATTTCTTCCATTGGCAAAGGCGCGATAGGCAGAGTAACCGTCGCTTTGAACTATGCCGGTGAAGTCCACCGGAATGAGGTTGTCCAGGCACGCGGCGGCGCGGCTGGTTTCCCAGCGGAAAAACACATCGCCGCCACCCCGTGACGTTGCGCGTAAATGTGTTCCTGCCGATAGAGCGGCAGGTGGTCGCAGTATTTGCCGACCAAGATGTGCGCCAAAAGTCCAGGCGCGGGCAGGCTGCGATCCAGCAACCGCTGCGGCAAGGGCGCGATTAACGGAGCGCCGTCAGGGTCAACGCGATGAACATATTTTCTACGAATGGTCCGGCGGCGCAGAAAGCGCGCCGGCTCAAAGTCCAGTTGCTCGCTGACTTCCTGCCCGATACAACGTCAGGCCTGGGGCTTTTGCTTCACGGCTTCGGGATCAATCACTTCTTCAATGACAGGCAGGTTCTCCGGCAGTCGTGGCGTGCGTTGTTTGCAGGAGCGTTTGGAAGAACCAACAACCGCCAGCGGAACTTCTTGCGGTGCGCTGGCCGAACTCTCCGATAGTTGCAAGAGTAGTTCCAGTTGCGCCTTGTCCAATCGCTCGCTGCTCGAACCAAACACGCGCCGCACCAGCAAATCTATTTTCCGCCGCAGCAACTCATTCTCCCGACGGGCCTGCCTCAATGCCTCCCGGCATTCTCCCAACTAGCCCACGAGTTCTTTTTCGCGCAACGTCATCGGTTGCGTTCTTTGACGCGCCCACGCCAAAAAAGTCTCCAACTTCGTGAAAAATTTTCAGTCCTCGCGCTCATACCACGGTCGCAGCTTGGCTCCGCGTAAATCCACCTCGTCGGTCAACATCGCCAGCGCCTGTGGCGTCAACTTCAACTTGGTCGTCTCCGGCTCCACATTCTTCGGCCATGAAAAAGTTCCACGTTCCAATCGCTTGGTCAGCACCCCCAACCCAGTCCCGTCCCAGCATAAAATTTTGATCCGCGTGTGCCGACGGTTGCTGAACACGAACAGCGCGCCCGTGCGCGGCTCTTCACCCAACCGCTCCGTGACCACCGCGTGCAAACCATTGAACCCTTTGCGCATGTCGCAGGCTTCCACGGTCACAAACACTTCCAGGCTGCCGCAAAAACTTAACATGGTTTTTCCAATGCCCGCAACCACCCCCCCCGCCAATGCCGCTTGTCTGGCATCACTAATTTGCACCTTCGTTCCGCCGGGCAGCTAAAACTTCAGCGGCGGCGCGAACGAGGAAAACATCCGCAAAGGAATCGCGCTATTGAAGAAATTTATTTGAACAAAATGATCTAATTGCCGGTTAGATTTTTAGTTGCCTCAAGCACATCATCGAATGTTTTGCATTCAATAAGATTACAGCCACGTTCAGTAATAAATTTGCGCGCTTTAACAAGATTGCTGGTATTGTATGCATGACTCCAGCGAAGCAAGTTCCAAAGATCGGTTATAGATTCGCGCTTGGCTGGAATTTTGCCAATTCGGCGTAAAACAAAACGTTTAATTACTCGCCAGTGTCGAATCCAAATCGAAGGTTTCAGTGCGATAATAATATCTGCGGTGTCAAAACTTGGAGCGAGCCATTGATAGTAAACGCCTTCAATAATCCAACCGCTTTGGTTTAAGAAATTCGCTAATTGTCGCTCACGTTCTTTTGAATCAGCACGAACGCCATAATATTGGGCCGCAGGATTCCAGAAAAGTTCATCGAGATCACAGACTGGAATTTTGAAGCGTTTTGCGAGTTCGCGGCAGCATACGATTTGCCGCTGCCCGGACCACCAATCATGTGGATGCGCGGTTTCAATTGTGCGCAGATTCAACCCGGCGGCCAGGCCATGTGGCGTCCGCCGAGAAGGTGGACGTGCAGGTGCGGCACGGTTTCGCCGCCGTCCGCGCCGTGGTTGATGACGAGGCGGTAGCCGCTTTTCAAATCCAGTTTCTTCGCCACTTCGGCGGCCTTGAGCAAGATGTGTCCGAGCAATGGCTGGTCGCCGGCCTGCGCTTTGCCGATGCGCGGAATCACTTTTTTCGGAAAAATCAGGATATGCGTGGGCGCCTGCGGATTGATGTCGCGGATGGCGAGAACCAAATCGTCTTCATAAATGATTTCCGCCGGAATTTCGCGGGTGATGATCTTTTCAAAAAGTGTTTTGTTCATAAAAACTTTAGACACGAATTCGCGAATTTTCACGAATTAAATTTCGGCTCGCAGGACGCTCGCCCCGCCAACTTCCCATTCGTGCTAATTAGTGCAATTCGTGTCTGGAATTTATTCCACGACGAGCGCGCAGGCGTTTTGTTCCGGTTCGGCGGTGAAACATTCGCGGAGGTAGCCGACGATTTGGTCCTGCATTTTTTCGCAGCGGGCGCTCCAGCGGCGCGCGCCGGTCAATTGCTTGGCGCAAACGCGCAGGCCGCGAAAGCGCAAAACACTGGGCGATTGGTGCAAGCGCACGCGCAACTCGTCGCGCAGGCGCGGGAAGAAAAGCAGTTCCAGATTTTCATCGGATTCGCCGATGATCGCGCCGAGGTCGGCTTCAAAAATTTTTCGCGGGCGGGTTTCGATGGTTTCGCCGGACGCGCTTAAGCCGAGGTTGCGCAAGACTTTTTCCAGCGCCTGGGCAAATTCGCCGACGGTGACGGTGTGACGTTCGAGTTCGATCTTGAAATAATGAAACACGGACGCGGCGGCGTGCCGCAGCGTTTCGGGGTCGAGCGCGCTGGCGGAATCGCCGATGAGTTCGACCGAAATCATTTCGGGCACGCACGGAATGCTTTCGCCGTTGGCGAGTTGGAAAAATAAACAGCCGGAACGAAGTGCGATCATTTGTCAGCCTCCAATTTTTGGACTTCGGAAACGAAGTCGGTTGCTTCCTGAAACCGGCGATACACGCTGGCAAAGCGGACGTAGGCGACTTCGTCAATTTCGCGCAAACCGTCCATGACCATCTTGCCGATGAATTCACCGGGAACTTCATTTTCAAATTTAGCGGTCACGACGGCGACGATATGGTCCACCAAATCTTCCATCGCTTTGGGCGTGACGGGACGCTTTTGGCAGGCTTTTTTGAGGCCGGCCAGAAGTTTTTCACGCGAAAATTCTTCGTGCCGCCCGTCGCGTTTGAGCACCATCAAACCTTCGTGCTCCAATTCTTCATAAGTCGTGAAACGATGCCCGCACGCTTCACATTGACGACGGCGACGGATGGTTGCGCCTTCGCGTGAAGAACGCGAATCAATCACCTTATCGTTTTGACTATTGCATTTAGGGCAACGCATAAACCACTTCTAATGGTAGTCCCACGTTTGTAACATACAAAGTTTTGTGGTGTCAAGCGAAGGTTATTCACAAAATAAAGCGCCGATTTTGATAATTGAGAATGAGAAATTTGAAAGAATGACTGCGGAAAAATTGAGAATCTTGCAAAGATTATTATTCTACAATCTTAAAAACTTCGTAACTGTGCGGCAGCAGATGCACTTTGAAGGAAATCCTGTTTTCTTCGTCGTCCTGTCCGCGCCGACGCGACCACGGCGTTTCGGCTGGCATCTGTCCGTCAAGGGTTTCGCCCGTCACCAGATTTTTTAAATGCTTGAAATTTCCGGCGACGGAAATTTTCACGTTGGTTTCCGTCGGCAAATAAGATTCCACGATGAACGTATTGTTGTCATAGGCAAACAGCGCGACTTGCGCCGGGCCGTCCAGACGAACCGGAAAATCGCGCATCAAATAATTTTTGATCGCGCCCGTCACTTGCGGCGGCAGCGCGTAAAGGTCGTTGAAATTTTCAGGAATCGTCCAGATGTAAAGCACACCTTTGGAATAGCGGTCCATCAGCAACAGCGGAAACGCATTGCCATCGGCCTCGGCGCGCACGAGTGACCACGCGTCGTTCGTGAAAAAAACAATTTGCGGAAATAAAACGTCCGCGTTCGTTTCGCCGTCGAGCGCCGAAAAATTGCCCGCGCCGAAGCCGCCGGAAAATGTGTGTGCGAGAACTTTGCGGTCGGTGTAGCGCGCTTCAACGATGTCTTCAATGCCTTTGCCCTGCAACGCGCGCAGCAGGCCGGACGTGATGACGACGGATTTTCCGGCGCGCAGTTGATTTTTGATTTTGGCGACGATGTCCGGATCAAATTTCGCGGACTCCGTCAGCAAAACCAGACTTGCGTTCGTCGGATATTCCGGGCGCAGGTCAATCGGAATTCCGATCATGCCGAAATAATTTTGCAGAAAATCTTCGCCGTCGGATTGATACGGTTTGTAACTGGCGATGCCGATTGGATTGCCGAGCTTGCCGAGAAATTTATTCACCTGCTCCAGCGAATACGCGGCGACGGACGCGATGGTCGGATTGGTTTTGGATTGCAGCATTTCCGAATAGTTAAAACTCGTCGGCAGATTTTTCCAGGCATTGCGCTCGCCGGGTTCAATCGGACGGCTCATCGCCGACCACTCGAAGAGCATCATCTGCCGCGCCTTCGCGAACATCGTGTCCCAAAGTTGCTCGGCGTAACGGTCAAGGTAATTGATGCTGTAAGTGTCCACCCAGCCGCCGCCGTTGCGACCGGGCGCGATGTTTTCAAAGTAGCGGATGATTTCGTAACTCTCGTATTGTTGCAAATGCTGGTCGGTGATGACGGGATCGCGTGTTTCCGTGCCGGTGTAAATGCCGGAAAAAAGTTTCGGCTCCTTGTCGAGATCGTAGCCCGAGCCTTGAAAATGTTCATACCAATTGGGGAATTTGATGACGAGCTTGACGTTGGGATTCACCGCGCGCGCCGGTTTGATGATCAGATTTTCCGCCGCGTCGTCCATCGTTTCGAGACGGAATTGCGACCAGCTTTTTTTACCTTTCGCGGCGATGTCGGAATCCGTTTTCGTCGTGTCAAAAAAGAAATCGTCCTGGATGATTTCGTCAAAATGCCGCGCCGCCAGTTCCGCCGCGCTTTTGATGAACGCGCGGTCTTTCGGATCGATGTAGCAAAAGGTTTTGAACTGGCCGCCGAGGCTGCCGTCCGACAACGCCATGCCGCCGGCGACGCGCACGCCGCGTTCGAGGAAGAATTTTTTCACCTGTTCAAGCGTGGCGTCGCTGTTGGTCTGCCGGTCGCGTTGGACTTCGATATAAACCTTGTCCACTTTCAACTGGCGGCTGATGCGGTTCCAGTCGTCCTGAAGCTTCTGCGGGTCTTCAAAACTTTTGACGACGTTGACCGGGATGTAAATCGCGACGTTGAAATTGGTGTAATTGCCCGCGCGACCCGACAATGCGCAGAAAATGGAACCAGCCAAACACGCCTGAAAGAATGCGCGGCGACAAAGCGAACGTAGGTTCATAATTATTTTTATTCCGCGCCGGCTTGAATCTGCCACGTCACTTTGCCTGCGAGCGGATCGGTGGCGAGTGCAAATGTTCCGCCGTTTTTATTCAAGGAAATTTCATGCAGCACATTGTCCGATGGCAAACAAATCAAACCTTTCGCCTTAATGGGATTTTTTGCAAAGACAGCCAGATCAATTTTCGACCAATCCATGTCCTTGGTGGATTGCGCGAGTTTGATTTCAGGAATGACCGCGCCGTCGCGCACCAAAATGATTTCTGGAATTTTCCCGGCTTCAATTTTGTTCCAGCCGCCGGAATAATTTTTCCCGGTTTGAAAATCTATCCAGCTTCCCGGCGGCAGATAAACATTTCGTCCGGTTTCATTTTCGTGGAACAATGGCGCGACCAAAATACTGGAGCCGAAAAAGTATTCGTCATCCACATTCCACGAACCGGGATCGTTTGGAAATTCCACGAACAACGCGCGCACCATCGGCAGACCGTGTTCGGAACAATCTTTGGCCTGCGCATAAACGTAAGGCATCAATTTATATTTCAATCCGTCCTCGATGCGGAATTCGTTCATGAAATTTGTGCCGTAATTCCACGGTTCCTTGGGCGCGTCGCCGTGGCAGCGCGAATGCGAACTCAACATCCCAAACGCAAGCCAGCGCGCGTAAAGATTGGTGCTCATGTCCGCCACGGAATTGGCCGTGAACCCGCCGATGTCATGGCTCCAAAATGAAAAACCGGAAAGGCCGAACGACAGGCCGCCGCGTAATTCTCCCGCCATGCCGTCATCGGTGCTTTCGGCGTCGCCGCCCCAGTGGATCGGATAACGCTGACTGCCCGCCCACGCGCTGCGCGCCCAGATGATGTTTTCGCCGGTGATTTTTTTGGTGATGTCGGCCACGGCTTTGTTGTAGCGCAGCGGATACAAATTATGTTCGTAAAATCCATCGCGGCCGTCGGCGTAAATTCCGTTGATCGGCGCGGCTTCGCCGAAATCCACTTTGATCGCGCTGACGCCCATTTTCAAAAGACCGGCCAGTTTGCCTTGATACCATTCGACGGTTTGCGGATTGGAAAAATCCAGGATGGCGTCCTCGGTCGGCAGATTGCCCTGGCCATCGCGCACGACGAGATTTTTTTCAAGGAGTTCGGAAAACAATTTATTTTTCGGAACGAAATACGGCAGTTGCCAGCAGGAAACGTGGAAGCCGTCGTCCTTCAAATCCGAAAGCATTTTTCGCGGCGTGGGAAAACGGTTGGTGGAAAATTCGTAGTCGCATTGCCAGTCGGTTTGAAACCAGCCGGTGTCCAGATGAATCACGTCGCAGGGAATTTTATTCTCGCGCAATTTCGCCGCGACTTCGCGCACTTGATCTTCGCTCGAATAAGTGCAGCGGCTCATCCAAAGCCCAAACGACCAGAGCGGCGGCAGGGGCGATTTGCCGGTGAGGCCGGTGTATTCATTCAAAATTTCCTTGGGCGTGCCGAGAAAAACGAACAGGTCGAGCGCGTCATCGCCGATCATCATCGAGTTCACGCCGCTGAAGCGTTGGCCGAAATCCAGCGTGATGGGCGTGCTGGTGTGAATGAACATTCCGTAGCCGCGATTGCTCATGAAAAATGGAATCGGTTTATACATCAAGCGGCTTTGCACGCCGCAGGCGTCGTCCGTCCAGAGCACGATTTTTTGGCCGCGCTTGTCGAAGCTGGTGAAGGATTCACCGCAACCGAAAATTTTCTCGCCGGGCGCCAGCGTGAACGCGGCGTTGAAACTGCGCGAATAATCCGCCGCGCGGCGCACAAACGAAAATGGCAAAATGGGCGTGAACGAACTGGTGTTGTCGGCGGCGTGATCCGTTTTCGTCAAAAGTTTTCCGTTCGCGTCGCGGATTTCAAGGTGCCACGGATTTGCCAGAATGGTGACGGAACCAAATGCGCTGGCGTAACGATAGCCGCCGGGAACTTTGCTGTATTTCCAGGAATCATCCTGCGGCACCGGACCGTCGAGCATGAGTTCCTGATAATTTTTATGGACCTGCGGGCCGCTCGTCATACGAATGCGAAAAGTTCGCGGCGAAATAAATTCGATTGAAAACGGCAGCGCGGGATTGGCGGCATATTGGTCGGCGGGAAATTCATTCGGTTCGGCCGGCTTGAGCACAGCCACCATGTGGTTGAACGACAGCGAAGTGAAATACTCGGAACGCTGGTAGGTGATTTTGCCTGAATGCGTGGCCGGATCAAAAGCGGCCAGCCGGTCGGCCTCATAATATAAATTGGAAAAATCATGGAAATCGCCGCTGATGTCCACCGGCTCGTTGAGCAATCTCGGTTCGGCGGCGAAAATAGAACTGGCGGCAACAAAGGCGGTCAGGCCGGCGGCAATTTTTTTGAACAAGTGCATTTGAATTTTTAATTTTGAGACCCCCGAGCCGGATGAATTTTCAGTGGCTCATTGCCAGCATCAATTAGTCGCGCGCGAATGTCATGTCAATAAAAGTAATGACCCGGAGTTTGACTTGCGGAGTGTTTTGGGGCAAAGCAGAATCTTTGAATGTTTCCCCAAGGGCCAATTTTGAAATTTTCCTCCGCGCCTTTTTTTGCGCGCGGGTTGAATTGGCTGGCGGCCCTCAAATTTTTGGCGTTGTTTCTTGTTTTTATCAGTGTGGCGGCGGAAGCAAGCGAGCCGAAATTGCCGAATTATTTTATTCGTTCCTGGAAAACGGACAATGGCTTGCCGGATAATGGGGTGACGGCGGTGGTGCAAACGCGCGACGGTTATCTTTGGATCGGCACTTACGGCGGATTGGTGCGGTTTGACGGCGTGGATTTCACGGTTTTTAACAGCGCCAGCACGCCGGGATTGCAAAGCGACCGCGTGACCAGCTTGTATGAAGATGCGCAGGGCACATTATGGATCGGCCATGAGCGCGGCGACCTGACACGTTATCGCGACGGAAAATTTGAATCCGAGGAAACGCACGCAACGGGAGCGCGTCGAAAAATTTCCGCCATTGGCGCTGACGAAGAGGGTGATATTTGGATGTTGAATGAGGAAGGAACTTTGGTGCGCGCCCGCGATGGCGCGACGTGCGCGTTGCCGAACCATGATGGCGTGGTGGAAATGGCGCGGGATAACCATGGGAAATTATGGATAACCAGCGGCGGCCAGCTGGCTTCGCTGGAACATGGCCGGTTAATGAGGCTGACGGATACCAATAATTCAAACGGCATTGGTTATTATGTCGAAGGCATCTGCGCCAGCCGCGACGGCGGATTATGGATAACGAGCGACGGGCAGGTGAAGAAATGGAACGGCCATGCCATCACGGCCAGCCGTGGCCCAAATCCCGCCAATCCCACTTTGGTGTCCATGTTGGAAACAAAATCCGGCGTCCTGGCGATGGGCACTTCGGACGACGGGCTTTACCTGCTTTTTTCCAACCGCATGGTTTTGCATTTCGATCATTCAAATGGTTTTCCCAACGACTGGATCCGCTGTTTGCAGGAGGATCGCGAAGGGACTTTGTGGGTGGGCACCGGCAATGTCGGGTTGATCGCGTTGCGTCCCGGAAAAATTGAGACGCTCGATGCGCCCGATCATTGGCAGGGCCGCGTTGTTTTATCCACGACCACTTCGCGCAACGGCGCCATTTGGGTTGGGAGCGAAGGCGCGGGACTTTACCGTCTGCTCGATAATCAATGGAAACGTTTCGCCGAAAGCGCCGGATTTTCAAATTTATATGTCTGGTGCGTTTCCGAAGATGCCCAGGGCCGCATGTGGGCCGGCACCTGGGGCGGCGGAATGTATCGGCAACAAGGTGATCATTTTGTCGTTCCGCCCGGCCTGGAAAATGTCAATGTGCCGATGCCGTCCATTTTACAAACGGCCGACGGCGTGACGTGGATCGGCACGGCGAGCGGGTTGATTCGTTACGAAAATGGCGCGGTAAAATCGTTTGGGGAAAAAGACGGTTTGAAAGTGCCGGACGTGCGCGCCATTTTGAAAGATCCCGACGGCACCATCTGGTTTGGGATGCTCGGCGGCGGACTGGGCCGTTTGCAAAATGGCCGGTTGAAACAATTTCTCAAGCCGGACGGACTTTCCAGCGATTATGTTCAATGCCTCCATGAAGGCGCGGACGGCGCATTATGGATCGGCACTTATGGCAGCGGTTTGGACTGTTTCAAAGACGGACATTTCGCCAAAGTCACTTCGGCGGAAGGCTTGCCGAATAATTTTATCTGCGCCATTACGGAAGACGCTCACGACAATTTTTGGATCAGTTCGCACGGCGGCATTTTTCGCGTTTCGCAAAAAGCATTGGCAGATTGCGCCGCCGGCAAAATTGCTTCCGTCAATTGCCTCGCTTACGGCAAGGGCGACGGCATGCCTTCGCTCGAATGCTCCGGCGGATTGCAGCCGGCCACTTGCAAGCTGGCCGACGGGCGGATTTGTTTTCCCACCAGCAAAGGACTGGTCATCGTCAATCCCGATGACACAAAAATCAACCACTTGCCGCCACCCGTGGTCATTGAAGAAGTGATCACCGGCGGCCACACGCTCCTGCAAAATCCCAACGGCAAATCGCCTTTGAAAATTCCGCCGGGATTTCAACGCTTTGAATTTCATTATGCCGGCTTGAGTTTTGTCGCGCCGGAAAAAATGCAGTTTCAATACCGGCTCGAAGGCTGGGAAAAAGACTGGGTGGACGCCGGCAATAAACGGCTGGCCGAATACAGCTACATTCCGCCCGGCAATTATACTTTTCACGTCCGCGCCGCCAACAGCGACGGCATTTGGAATAAAACCGGCGCGTCGTTGTCCCTCATTATCCTGCCGTATTTCTGGCAGACCTTTTGGTTTCGCCTTCTGGCCTGGACGACGATTGTCGCCCTCAGCGGCGGCATCGTTTGGTTTGACACGCGGCGGCGAATGCGCCGCAAACTCGAACGCATCGAGCATCAACGCGACATCGAACGCGAGCGCTCCCGGATTGCGCGCGACATCCATGACGATCTCGGCGCGCATTTGACGCGCATCACCATGTTGAGCGAATCCGTGCGCGGCGAATTGGGCAACTCGCCGCAAACTGCCGGCGAGTTGAATCAAATCTACGACACCGCGCGCGAATTGACGCGCTCGATGGATGAAATCGTCTGGGCGGTCAATCCCAAGCACGACACGCTGGAAAGCTTGACCAGTTATCTCGAAAAATTCGCGCAGGATTTGCTGGCCACCGCAACCATCCGCTGCCGCCTGGATCTGCCCGTGCAATTTCCTGAGTGGCGGCTGACGGCGGAAGTCCGCCACAACGTTTTTCTCGCCTTCAAAGAAGCGTTGCACAATGTCGTGCGGCACGCAGCGGCCACGGAAGTCCGCATCGTGCTCACGCTGGAAAAAATAGCCTTTGAATTGAGCATCACCGACGATGGCCGGGGCTTTGCGCCTCACCCGGAAAAAATAACGGCGGAGGACGCCGGACGTTTTTCATCCGGCAACGGATTGGAAAACATGATTCGCCGCCTGCGCGAAATCGGCGGCAGCTGCGAAATCCAAACCGCGCCCGGCCGGGGAACAAAAGTGATTTTCAAGGTGCTGCTCAAAGTTGTGGCGGCATAAATTTTGTGGGAGATTGTTTCACTTAAATTTGCGGCTGTGATATAAGAGAAAAAAGCCAAACGCATGAGCATCGTTGTTTCCATTGTCGAAGATGATACCACCGCGCGGGGAATGCTGTCGAACTGGGTTCGCCGCGCGCCGGGATTTCGCTGCGCGGGCGCGCACGCCAGCGGTGAAGCGGCGCTGGCCACGCTGCCCGCCGAGAAACCCACCGTCGTGCTCATGGACATCAATTTGCCCGGCATGACGGGGATCGAATGCGTGCGCCGTCTCAAGCCGCTGCTGCCCGACGCGCAATTTGTGATGCTGACCGTTTATGAAGACACCCATCACATTTTCAACGCGCTGGTCGCCGGTGCGAGCGGTTATCTTTTGAAACGGATGCCGCGCGAAGAATTGCTGGACGCGCTCAAGGACGTTCATGCCGGCGGCTCGCCCATGAGCAGCAACATCGCGCGCAAAGTCGTCCAGTCATTTCAATGGCCCGGTTCTCAAAGCCAGAGTGAAGATGATCTTTCACCGCGCGAACGGGAAGTGCTGGCGTTGCTTGCGCGCGGCTATCTTTACAAAGAAATCGCCGAATCGTTAAAAATCAGCGTGCCCACGGTCAACACTTATATTCGCCGCATCTATGAAAAATTGCATGTGCGCTCGCGCTCGCAAGCCGTCGCCAAATATACCAATGTCCCGCGCGCGCCGGCCTTGACCCATTTCCCGCCGGAAAAGTCCGGCGAATAATTATCGAAGATTCAGAATGGGGAGGCGGCTTCATCTCGCCGCGCAGCAGCAGGCGCGTTTTGTCCTCTTTCAACGCCTCCTTGTCGGCCAATTCCTGCCGCCGCGTCTGCACGGCAAAATAACTTTGCCCCAGCGCCACCAGCGGTTTGCCGGGGTCGGCGTTCTGAATCACCAGATAACAAGCGTAGCGGGAAAGCGTCCAATCCTCGATTGGCCGTTGCGCGCCGGAACCAATGCCGACCATTTCGTTGATTTCAACGAAATGGTCGGCGACCGCGTGGCCGCTCTTCACGCACGCCTCGCGCGCCTTGGCAATGACGGCGATGAAATTGCGAAAGTCCGTGTATTCCAGCACGCGGGCGAGTTCGCGCGCCGACCAGAAATCCGCACCGGCGGCGGTGACGCGCTTGATGCGCTCGAACGTGTTGCTGGCGGCGGTGACGGGCAATGGTTCACTCATGGATTCCTTTTTAATTTGATTTCAATTCCGGCAGCGATTTCACGACTTTGAGCGTCTCCAAACTCACGGTGACGACTTGGCCGATGAGCCGGACGATGTATTGCTCGTCGTCCATCCGGTTTGGGTCGCCGGCGATGCTGCCTTTTTCGTCGCGCGTGACGCGGTATTGGTCAATCACCCAATCCAGCGCGCTGCGGTTGCCGAGTTTGTAATCGAACACTTCCGGCGGGATACCCGTCAGCGTCAGAAAATCGTTATACACGATGGCGGATTTGTCCTTCGTGAGCTTCATCGCCTCGACGCGCCAGTCGAGTTTGACTTCCTTGTTTTCGATGCGCTGCAATTTGAATTCCTTGGCCGATTCATAATTGACGTGCAGGTCGGCGAGCTGCTTGCCGGCGGCGGCGAAGGCGTGGAATAGTTTCGCGCTGGCTTTCGGATTGTGGTCGGGCTTGGCGTCGCCCTGCATTGTTTCGACGGCGGCGAGCGGATAAAATTTCCCGAAGGAGACGACGTGAGGAGTCTCTGACTTTTTCCCTTTTGATTTGAGACTCGTTACCTCGTCTCCTACTCCGATAAAAGGGATGCGCGGCAGGTCGCGTTTCAAATTCTCGGCGAAACGGGTGCGGTAGCCGATGGAAAACTTGTGTTTGATTTCCTTTTCCAGATCGTCGGCGGAGTCCTTGGCTTCCCAGAGGCCATGATTGAGACCGTAGTTGTCGAGCAACGCGCCGTCGGCTGACGCATCAGCCTGACCTCTGCGTTTGATGCGGTATTCGGGGACGAGTTTCCAATCGAACTGGCGGGCGCAATGTTCAAGCAATTCCTGAAACGCGGAACGGACGGAGGTTTCGTGCTTGATGCCGAGCTTGGCGAACTTCGCAAAGTTTTCATAATAGGCACTGACAACCTTGTGCTGCGGTTTCAGTGTTAATGTCGGCATGACGAACGCTACCAAATTTCTCACCGGCGCGGCAAGAACGCGCTTCCCGCGATTGAATCAGGCCGACATAAAATCTTTTTGCCACAGGTTGTGGCAGAATTACATTTTGAACCGGGGACGTTTTGAGCCGGAGCGGATTTTCGCCGGTGTGATGCCTTTGACGGTCAACATGGCCTCGGCTACAGCCCGCATCTGCTCATCCACAATTTTCGGCGGCAGAATTTGCGCGAAGCGGCCTTTCATCTGGTCAATTCCGTCCGGCACGTCGGATTCGCCAAAGCCGAAGAATTTTCCGTTGCCGCTGCGGATGATGGGCAGGAATTTTTGCTTCTGCGCGTCGCGTGCTTTGCCCATAAGAACGATCACCTCCTGCCGGTCGAATGCCTCGGACGGCGGTTCGGTCATGTCGAGTTTTTCACCCGGCTTCGCGCATTTCATCCAGACTTCCAACGCCATGACAGCAACGGTAGCCGCGTGCGCGATGCACATGAGCCGCGCGGTCGTGGCGAAATCGTCCTTCGCTTGGGTGTCCGCGAGATTGTCCGGGATGAACATAAATGAGCCGTTCGCGCCGATCAGAAAAAGTGTCGGCGGCATCCGTCCCATGTTGCGCATGGAAAAATTCGCGTAATGCTCGGCGTTGACGAGCAGGTCGTCCAGCGATTCCGGTTTCGGCTTTGGCTGCATACGGAAAGTTTGAATTGAGAAAGGACTGGACGCAAACGGAATTGGACATTTAGCGGACGTTGACTGCGCTGTCGTCTAGGTTCAGTTCAGCGGCGATTTGTCTGGCCGGTTTCCGTCGCGTCAGCCGGAAAGCCGGACAGTCAAAGCGCCGGTTTATTCCGACTCATTTTACTTGGGTTGCCATTAAGCTGGTTTCTTTCGCCAAACGAAAAGGCGTATTTGGCGGGCATAACTACTGACAGATGATCCCTGCGGTGAATAAGCCGGTTATTCACCGCACATTATGCGGCGAATGTTCTCGCAATCACCGCAGATTAAGCGGAGAATAAAATCGTGAGTTACATTCACCAAAAGGCAGACTGGCCGAACCTAAAATGGAATGATGTGAAGTTGTTGCCGTTGCTGGCGGATGTCCGGCATCGGCAAGGGCGTTTGCTTGGCCGGATGGAGGGTCTTGGCTTTCGGCTGCGCGCGGAAGCCAGTCTGACGACGCTGACTGCCGATGTAATCAAGTCGAGTGCGATTGAAGGTGAATTATTGGATGCCGAGCAAGTGCGTTCTTCGATTGCGCGGCGATTGGGTCTCGATTTCGGAGGCAATATAAAATCCAGCCGTGACGTTGAAGGCGTGGTTGAGACGATGCTGGACGCCACCCAAAAATACGCCGAGCCGTTGACCGCTGAACGATTGTTTGCGTGGCACGCTTCGTTGTTTCCAACGGGACGCAGCGGTATGCGGCGAATCACGGTCGGCGCGTGGCGTCCGGCTGACATCGGTCCGATGCAGGTTGTGTCCGGCCCAATGGGTCGCGAACAGATTCATTTTGAAGCTCCGGCGTCAAACCGGCTGAAGCGTGAAGTATCGGTTTTTCTGAAATGGTTTGAAGCGGCGAATGGAATTGACCCGGTGTTGAAAGCGGGCATCGCCCATTTCTGGTTCGTGACCATCCATTCGTTTGAGGATGGCAACGGTCGCATCAGCCGGGCGATAGCGGACATGGCACTGGCGCGAGCGGAAGGCACGAAGGAACGGTTTTACAGTATGTCCACACAGATCGAAGCTGAAAAAAGGCAGTATTACCTGAACCTGGAGCAAAGCCAAAAGGGTGGCGTGGATATTACTTTGTGGTTGGAATGGTTTCTCGGCTGTCTCGGACGCGCCGTTGCGGGAGCGGAAAATGGCTTGGCAAACGTTCTGCGGAAAGCAAAAACTTGGGAGCGAATCAATGATCAGTCACCGGTAAATGAAAGGCAGCGCAAGGTCATCAACCGATTATTGGATGGTTTTGAGGCAAACTCTCCACGTCAAAATATGCCAAGCTCGCCAAATGTTCCACCGATACGGCATTGCGAGACATTGGTATTTTGCTCAAACGAGGCATTCTCATTCAAGACACTGGTGGAGGCCGGAATACGAGTTACCGTCTGGCCGAATCCGGACATCAGGCTGGCAGAAGAAAATGATTTCTGCTTCACCATTTAGTCAATTCAGTGACCGCAATAAAATATGGTGGAGGCGGCGGGAATTGAACCCGCGTCCCAAGTCAACCTACCAGCCGCGACTACATGCTTATTTCGGATAAAGTTTTCTGCTATGCGATACTGTCCGAACTCAAGTCGCACTGCCTAGTCCGCATGATAAGATCTCGGCTGACAGCGCGCGGTCTCCGCCGTCAACCATGCCTGCTGTTGCGTTCCTCCGGCGTAGCAGGTGTCCACCGGTGAACGTCGTGGCGCTTAGGCCGCGAGAGCTAGTTCTTGATTAGCTGTTTTGTTTTGATGCGAATGATTAACGAGGCCAACGCATCGTCCTCGGCATGCCGCCTCTGGCGTGTTCACATGGTCGAAACCAGTGCGCCCCCATCCAATTCGGCGAGAATATAATCCTTCAATTTGCCGCGCGGGTCAAGTTAATGAAAGAAAGGAAATCAATTGCTTTCATTCGCATTGGACATGAGGCAATTTTTTGCCCGGCCCGGATTTCACGCCGGCTGCTGCTGCGTAAGGCAGTGCAGCGAGCCGAAGCCCCAGACCAAATCCACGGCGTGAATGCCGACGACGGGACGGTCGCGGAACAGTTCGCCCAAAATGCCGAGCGCAACGCGGTCGTTCGGGTCGTTGAACGTCGGGACGATGACGGCGGCGTTGCAGATGTAAAAATTCGCGTAGCTCGCCGGCAGCCGCACACCGTCAAAATACAGCGGTGACGGCATCGGCAACTCCACGACTTCCGGCTTGCCGCCGTCTTCGAGTCGTAAATCCTTGATGCGCTCCCAGTTTTCCGCGAGCGGCTTGTAATTTTCGTCGCGCGGATTTTTTTCGCGCACGAGCACGAGCGTCCTGGCGTTCACGAAACGGCAGATGTCATCAATGTGGCCGTGCGTGTCGTCGCCTTTCGGGCCTTTGGCGAGCCAGAAAATATTTTTGACGCCGAGATAATTTTTCAACGTCGTCTCAATCTCCTTTTTGCCGAGGCTAGGATTGCGGACTTGGATTTTCGGATCGAGATAACATTCCTCGGTGGAAATCAACGTGCCACGACCGTTTAATTCAATACCGCCGCCTTCGATGACGAAGTTTTGAGTTTTGAGTTTTGAGTTTTGAGTTGAAGATGGAATCGGACATTCCGCGTGAAACAATTTTTTGCCGAGGATGCGCGCGGCGGTTTCAGGAACTTTCGTATCCTTGCGCCAGTTGTCGTATTTCGCCCAGCCATTGAAATGGAAATGGACGATGGCGGTTTCCGATTTGCCCGGAGCGCCGAGCATTGCTCGGCTCGAACCTGCCGAGCGATGCTCGGCGTTCCGTTTCACAAAAATCGGCCCGGTGTCGCGCGTCCAGCCGCGATTGGTCGGATGTGTGACGAATTTGATTTTCCGCAAATCCACGCCGACGTGTTTGAAAACGCGGCGCGCAAAGGCTTCATCCTTTTTGTGCCGGACGATGAGATTGATTTTTTCGCCTTCGGAAATTTTTCGAACCATCTCGCCATAAACCCACGGGATGGTTTCAAATTTTCCGGGCCAGTCGCTCGCGTTGTGCGGCCAGCCGAGCCACGTCGCCTCGTGTTTTTCCCATTCGGCGGGAAACGAGTAGCCGAGTTCGGCGGGCGTGGCGGCGGCGGAAATTTTTAACTTCGGCATAAGGCTCGCCCGAAGTTAAATTTTTTTCCGCGCGCTGGCAATTTGAATGCGCTCTTAAGCCGACACGGTTTGCGGTGTGACTTTGGCGCGGTCAAATTCCGCGCTCAATCGCGCAAGGGCAAGCGCGCCGAGCGACAGGCCGAAATCGCGCAACGCAATGTCGTAGTATCCCGATAGCGTGAGCAGGTTGATGATGATCCCCCAGAGCCAGAAGAAAACAATCCACGAACCGACGAGGGGCTTGATGGCGACAATGAGGCCGGCGATGATTTCGACGCCGCCGATGACGAGCATGAGTTGATGGCCGCCGACGTGCAGCAGGTTCGGAATCCACGCCGCGAGGTATTGATCCCAATTGACGAGCAGGTGGAAAAATTTATCCACTCCCGCGATGATGGGCGCCAGGGTGAAGGCCACCCGCAGAATTTGAAACGATTGATAGCACGATCCATTTGATTGATTCATAGTTTTCTCCTTTTCGATTTTCAACATCAAACACGCGCGCAAATTTGTCAAGTGACCAGAACCGGCATTTAAGAGTTGGCAATCGCGCTTGCATCCGTATTGTTTGCAGAAGAAAATTTTCCAAACGAATTTATGGCCAAGAAAAAACCAGCAGCAAAAATTTCCGGCGGACCAGTTTCCCGCTTCATCCAGCATCATTATCGCCACTTCAACGCCGCGTCGCTGGTGGACGCCGCGAAAGGTTACGTCGCGCATCTCGACGGCGGCGGCAAAATGATGATCACGCTTGGCGGCGCGATGAGCACGGCGGAACTTGGCCTTTCGCTCGCGGAAATGATCCGGCAGGACAAGGTGCATTTGATCACTTGCACCGGCGCGAATCTGGAGGAGGACGTTTTCAATCTCGTCGCGCATGATTATTACGAGCGCGTGCCCGGCTATCGCTCGTTGACCGCCGAGGACGAACAGAAATTGCTCGAACGCCACATGAACCGTGTCACGGACACCTGCATTCCCGAAGGCGAAGCGATGCGCCGCATGGAAAAAGCCATGCTCGAAGTCTGGACCGACGCCGACAAAAAGGGCAAACGCTATTTCCCGCACGAATTTTTTTACAAGGTTTTGTTGAGCGGCAAATACGAAAAGTATTATCAGATTGACCCGAAAGATTCCTGGATGCTCGCCGCCGCCAAAAAAAATCTGCCCATCGTCGTGCCCGGCTGGGAAGATGCGACGCTCGGCAATATGTATGCGGCGGCGGTCATTCGTGGCGAAATTAAAAATGTCCACACCGTCCGCACTGGCATTGAATATATGACGTGGCTCGCGGAGCATTATACCAAGACGGCCACGAAAAAGAGCACGCTCGGAATGTTCCAGATCGGCGGCG
>Ga0207933_1000396_pt1 | contig 43822 bp, 38 predicted proteins | sample NGESurdeep092012_4_FD_184488 | JGI IMG/M metagenome (GOLD analysis project Ga0207933, IMG submission 184488) | Arctic peat soil microbial communities from Barrow, Alaska - NGEE Surface sample F53-3 deep-092012 (SPAdes) | ecosystem: Environmental > Terrestrial > Soil > Wetlands > Peat ... | reverse complement strand
AGATCTTCTCGGCACTCTTCCTCCTCATAGTGGGTGAGGAGAAGGTTACTATTTGAAGGCCCGTAATACATCATCGTATTTATGTGGCGAGGTACTAAGCCTCTGCAGCGGGCGCGGCGGTGGGCATCCAGCCCGGCATCTGGTCCAGGAATCGGTCATCGGGCGTGGATTCCGGGAGCACCTTGTGGGGATTCAACAGTCCCCGCGGATCGAAGATCCGCTTGATCTCCTCCATCTTGGCGATCGCTGCCGCCCCGTGCTCGAGCAGCGCGTGGTCCCGCTTCAGCGCGCCCAGGCCGTGTTCGGCGGAGATGGTCCCGCCCAGATCCAGGGCGGCCATGAATATGCGCCGGGCGGCCGCCCCCACCTGGTCGCGCTGCCCGGGGCTGAACATCAGGGAGGGATGGAGATTGCCATCGCCAGCGTGACCGTAGACGTAGATCTTGATACCGCTCTCGTCGGAGACGACCTGGCACCGTCGAGCCATTTCGGGCACCTTCGAGATCGGAACGGCGACGTCCTCGGGGAAGCGGGCGGCGGCCATTGAACTGAGCAGCTTGGGCACCGCCCGGCGCGCCTGCCAGATCCGCTCCCGCTCCCCGCCCGACTGGGCCACCCGATTGTCCGAGCCCTGCATCATCTCCACCAGCTGCAGCAATTCCATCTGCACGAACTCTGGATCACTGCCATCCTGTTCGACCAAAAGCAGCGCCCCCGCCCCGGGCGCAAAACCCGCTGGAAGCAGGTCCCGGACCAGGTCGATGCAGTTCCCGTCCAGCAGCTCCAGGGCTGATGGCAGCATGCCGGCGCCCAGCACCCGCGAGACGGCCGCCGCCGCCGCCTCCAGAGTCCCAAAGGCGACCAGCGCCGTGGCCTGGTGTCGGGGCAGTGGAATCAGCTTCAAGATCACCTCGGTGACGATCCCCAGGGTGCCCTCAGAGCCGATGAAAAGTTGCATCAAGCGGTAACCGCTGGAGCGTTTGCGCGTACGGCCGCCCAGTGTCAGGACCTGACCGTCGGCTAGCACCACCGTCAGACCGATCACGTACTCGGCCGTCACACCGTACTTGACACACCGCATTCCACCCGAATTGCAGGCCACGTTGCCGCCGATGCTGCACATCTCGACGCTGGCGGGATCGGGCGGATACATGAGGCCATGCTGGTTGGCGAGTTGGTCGATGCGGGCCGTGATCACGCCCGCTCCGGCAATCGCCACGGCATCGTCGGGAGCGATCTCCAGCCGGTCCAGCCGCTCCAGGCTCAGTACCACCGCGTCACCGAGGGGGACCGATCCCCCGACCAGGCTGGTTCCCCATCCCCGTGCCACCACCGGAGTGGCCGCACCCGCGCAGGCGGCCACCACCGCCGCCACCTCGTCGGTGTCGGCCGGGCGCGCCACCAACTGGGGCTGGCTGCGCATGAAGGTGGCATCACCGGCGTAATCCCGGGCGCCGTCGCCTTCCAGGACGTGGGCGGAGCCGACGATCCGGATCAATTCCTCCCGCAGCGCGGCGGTTGCTCCCACCAGAGCAGCCTATCGCAGAGAGCGGCGGCGACGCCTCACGCGCTGTCGAGGAGCAGCTCGCCCAGCATGACCAGGGCCTGAAGATCGTTGAGAAGGCGGTGGTCGCCGGGCAGTGATGCCCAGCTGTAGCGCACCTCGACGATGCAGGAGGAGCCACCTGCGCCCAGGCGGAAGGGATACTCGATCACGATCGGCAGGCTCTGCCGCACCGCTCCCGCCGCCTCGCTCCCACCCCAATCGAGTCGGACGTGTAGTCCCCAGGCTGGCAACTCGCAACTGACCACAGGTCCCAGTTCGCTTCCAAAGCCGATCCGAACGGATCTGCTGGGGGGGCTGGCCAGCGCCACCGGATGGCCCGGAAATCGCTCCTGGACCTCGGCGCAAAAGCGCTCCAGGCTGCCCTGGTCGGCCCTCTGAACAGCCTCCAACTCACTTCTCATTGCATCCTCGCGGCGATCCCGCTGCGCCGGGCCGGTGGCTCGCATTATCGATGCAACCTCAGCCGAGGACTGGTGCGGGCGGCCGCCCGCGGCCGCCTCCAACTCGGACGGCCATGTCGTTCGCCTTCTGAGACCGGGTGAACCGGCGCTGTCCGCAAGGGTCCGCGCCTTTGCCCTGGGAGCCGCAGGTAGGCGCCCGAAATGTGCCCGAGCGCCTCCCGCCCGCCAGCGCATCGCAAGGTCCAACGACGCCGTGTGCCTCCGAAATCATCTCTAGCCGCTAAAACGCCGCCACAGAACGATCTGCGGCGGCGCCCAAGCGGGTTGACGAGGCGCAGCGCGATGCACCTCGTCCCCGTGATCGACGAATCCAGGTTCAATTCGCTCTTCCGCCTAGAAGTTGGCGGCTGTGGCCTGCTGGCCCTGGAAGGTGAAGCTGAGCGTGGTGCTGAGCCCCTGGAAGGTGTTGTCAGCGGTCGTGGGAAGGCTGACCTGGAACTTGAGGTAGTCACTGCCGGTGATGCTGCAGGTCGTGCCGCGAGCGGCGCGAATGGCGGCGGTGACTGAGGCCGAGCTGGTGCAGAGCGCGCTGGCGCTGAGGCTGGAGCCACTGGTCAAGATCGCCATCGGGGCGGAGTTGGTGCCGAGGACGTCGGTCTGCATGCCGCCGCAGGTGGCGGCGGCGCCAGTGCCGGTCCAGGCCTGGCTGCAGCGGGACACCCAGACCTGCAGCCCGTTGGTGGTGTCGGTGGTGAGCAGATTGGGGTTGCCGGGGCTGGCCGCGGTCACGGCGGTGCTCAGTTGGTAGGCGGTGATGTCCTCGCTGCCCGTGTTCTGGACGGTCACCGTGCCGCTCACGCTGTCACCCGGAATCATGTTGCTCATGGTCGCGGTGGCGGTGGCGCCGTTTGAGTTGCCCATGGCCAGCGTACCGGTGTTGAAAAGGTTTCCGCCGGTGCTGGTCTTGGCGTTGAAGAGCGCGTAACTGCCGGCGATGAAGACCGCCGACAAGGCCCCCAGAGCCAACATCGCGGCAAGAACTCTGCCCTTCTTCTTCCTGGTCATGATCGAAGCATCCCCCTTGAATTTGGTGTTAATCGGCATCTGGGAATGATGATTGGGGGTCGGGGGGTTCGGGCCACCCTGCCACGGGGATGGAAGTTCGACCCTGCAAGCGCAGGGGGATCCGGCTCAGCGCTCGAGCAGACCGAGCTCGCCGGCGCGGGCCACCGCTTCCAGTTTGGAATGCGATTCCAGCTTCTCCAGGATGTTCTGCACGTACCAGCGGACGGTCGTGAGCGAGATGTGCATGTCCTGGGCGATGGTCTTGTTGTCAAGTCCCTCGGACATCAGGGAGAGCACCTCGCGCTCGCGGGCGGTGATCTGCGCGGTCGCCCGATCCCTCTCCACCTTCTCCCGGTTCCGCTGCCGCTGCCGGGCCATGAGAGCAACCAGTGTGGCCGGACTGAGCAGGATCTCACCCTCGTGGGCCCGGCGCACCGAAGCCGCGATCTGGTGGATCGGCTCGGATTTGAGCAGGTAACCGCAGGCGCCCGCTTCCACCGCCGCCAGCAGAGCTTCGTCGGATTCATCGGCGCTCAGAAAAACGATCTTCAGCGCCGAGCTGGCGGCCCGCATCGCGGCCGCCACGGCCGCGCCGTTGGCGTCGCCCAAGTGGTAGTCCATGAGCACCACGTCGGGCTGAAGCTCCGCCGTCATGGAAATCGCGGTCTCCGCGGCCCCCGCCACCCCGACCACCTCGATGTCGGATTCGCGCGACAGACCGAGCTCCAACCCCTGCGCCACCATCCGGTGGTCATCCACTACCAGCAGCCGAATCCCAGCCATGTCCTGATCAGGGTAAGGGCCTTTCATCAGCAATCCCCACTGGCGAGGCGGGAGGATCATCTTCGTTCCCGCCCCAGAGGGGAAGGACGAAGTGAAAACTGGCACCCGAGCCAGGTTTGGACTCCGCCCAGACCCGTCCCCGGTGCAGGTTCACGATCTGCCGAACGATGGCCAGGCCCAGGCCACTACCCTGGATCGAAGCGAGGCTGGGGCCGTCCAGTCGGCGGTAGCGCTCAAACACCGATTCCAGAGCCTGCTCGGGGATGCCGGGGCCCGCATCGCTGATGACCACCTCAACCAGATCGGGGCGGGCTTCCAGGACCACGCGGACCGCGCTCCCTGCGGGGGAATACTTAATCGCGTTGCTGAACAGGTTGGCCAGCACCTGCGCCATCCTATCCGGGTCAGCCAGCACCAGCGCCGACCCCTCGAGGCTCAGATCGACGGAACGATTTCCGAAGTCGGTTCGCTCCCGCTGCGACCGAATCAGGCTCCCCAGCTCGACCACCCGAGGCTGAATGACGAGGCGTCCGAACTCCAGCCGATCGAGATCCAGCAGGTCGTCGATCAGCCGGCCCAGTCGCCGGGCTTCGTGGTTGATGTCGCCGGCGTACTCCTGGATCTTGCCCGATCCCAGTTCGGCGTCGCGGATGAGTTCGGAAAACCCCTGCACCGAGGTCAGCGCGGTGCGGAATTCATGGCCCACCATGGACACGAAGAGGGCCTGAGATCGATTGACCTGATCCAGTTTCGCAGCCGCCTCCTGAGCGCCGTCGAGTGCCGCCTGCAGGCGCTGCTGATCTCTCACCTGCTGGGTCACGTTGCTCACCACGCTCTGTACGTGAAGGGGCCGTCCGGCCTCATCGCGGAGCAGTATGGAGCGCATCAGGGTCAGCTTCAGGTCGCCATCGCGGCCGATGAAGCGCAAATGCTCGTCGACCGCGACCTCGCCCGCGGTCAGCCGCTCGAAGACACCGGCCAGCAGCCCCTGATCGTCGGGATGAACGAAAGCGGCCAGGCTCAGCTCGGCAAGTTCGCCGGCGCTGCAACCCAGCAGTTCCTGGAAGGCGGTGTTGGTTCGAGTCGGCCGCCCTTCCAGGTCCATGAAGGCCACGGGCTCAGGTGAAGCCTCGAAATGGTGGTGCAATGAGCGGACAAGCCGGATCTGCTCGGCCTCCTGGTAGTGGCGGCGGTCGATGTCTTCGAGGGTGAGGACCAGGTAGTCCAGCGAACCGTCCTCGGTTCGCATGGCGTGGGCGTGAATGTGGGCCCACAGGGGGTTCTGGTCGGTACGTACCAGCCGCTGGCACCAGTCGGACTCGGTTACGACCCCGCCCAGCACACCCTTCCAGTGGGGTCGGGCGCGGTCACTATCCGCGGGTTCCCCGAAATCTCTGACGTCCTGGCCGGCCAGCTCGTCGGGGTCCCTCCGGCCCAGCATGGAGGCAGCTCGGAGGTTGGCTCGCAGCACGATTCCGCCCGAGCTGACGATCATCCCGCCCACGGGCATGACGTCGAACGCCTCGGCCATGGCGTCAATGCCCTGCAAGCGCTCGGACTGGGTTCGCTTGCGGTCCGACCTACCCGGGATCTGAACAGACGTCTCCATGATGAAGTCCAAGCGTGGAGCAGGGCGGCGACAGCGCGGGGGCAAAATGCAGACCCGGCGGGGTCAGATCGAGCGCGATTCTCCCTTCGAGCCCTGTGCGGCCACCGCCTGGGCGCGCCGCGCGATCTCCTCGGGGTCGCCCAGGTAGACCGCCTCGCTCGGCCGCATGGCCCCATCGAGGAGGTAGAGGCGGGGCACGCCGGTGGGGATGTTGAGCTCGGTGATGGCCTCGTCACCGATGTCTTCCAGGTGTTTCATGAGGGCTCTCAGGCTGTTGCCATGGGCCACCACCAGCACCGTCCCGAACGCTCGCAGGTCGGGCACGATGGCGTCATACCAGTAGGGCAGCATGCGCCTCACCACATCGCTCAGGCTCTCGCTGCCGGGCAGCAGGTCAGGAGGCAGGTCGCGATAGCGCGGGTCGTGAATGGGATGGCCGGGATCCTCAGCGCTCAGTTGGGGCGGCGGCTCGGTGTAGCTGCGGCGCCAGATCTTGACCTGAGCCTCCCCATGCAGGGACGCTGTCTCCGCCTTGTTCAGACCCTGCAGGGCGCCGTAGTGGCGTTCGTTGAGGCGCCAGGAACGCCGCACCGGAAGCCAGGCCAGTTGCAGTGATTCGAGCACCAAATCAGCGGTCTGAATGGCCCGCAGCAGGAGCGAGGTGTGCACCACCTCGGGGCTCAGCTGGGCCGACCTCAAGGCCTCGGCGGCAGCGCTCGCCTCGGCCTTGCCAGCCTCGGTCAAGGGCACGTCCACCCAGCCCGTGAAGCGGTTCTCGAGATTCCAGGTGCTCTCCCCGTGCCGGAGAAGAATCAGCCGGTGCATCGCCGCCCTCGGTTCATCCGAACCGAACTCCCAGGGCGGACCCCGAGCAGGGTTAACCCCGAAGCCCGAAAAGGCTGAGGAATTACGCCGGCTGCAGGGGTGAAGGTTCTAGGATCGTCGCTGGCCACGCCTCGATAGTACCCGGGCGCCCTGGCGCTGAAAACGGGGGGCCGATCCGGTCCGACCACGGCCCGCCTGCCGTCGACTACACTGGCCGGCAGGCCATGATCACCCACCTGCGAAGCGATCTCTCCTCAATCGGATGTCCACGCTGGCCACCCGGTGCTGCCCGCCCTTGACTGGGGCGGCGCTTCAGGGAACTGGCCCTCGCATCTCGCGAGGGCCTTTTTTGGTTTTCTGAGATGGCGCATTGGACGATTCGAGTCAGCGGCACCGACGGCGCCGCCGCGCTTGAACGCGCCTTCGCCTGCTGCGCCCGGCTTGAAATCGAACTCAGCTCGGCGCGCTGGCACCGATCGCACCTGCACCTGGAGCTCGGCCACAACGCCGCCACCCTGCCCCTCATCGACGCCCTGAAGGCCTCCGGGTTCGACATCGAGGTGGCCCCCGGCGACCACAAATTGGAGGTCCTGTCGGACCGAGAGCAGGAGATACTTGGCCACCTCTCAAGCGGCCTCCAACTGAAGGAGGCGGCTCGCCACATGGGCATCGAAACCAGCACCGCCCGCGAATACTGGGAGCGGGCCAAGCGCAAACTGGCGGTCAAGACGGTGGGCCAGGCGGCCAGCCTTTGGACCAGCGCCCGGCGCTGACAGCGGCGCTCAGGTCGATTCGGCCTCGGGATCGTAGCCCAGGTTGGGACGCAGCCAGCGCTGGGCTTCCGCAAATTCCAGACCGGCGCGCCGGGCGTAATCCTGAACCTGATCGCGGCCAATCTTGCCGACCGTGAAGTAGCTGGAGTCGGGGTGGCCGAAATAGAGCCCGCTCACCGAGGCGGGCGGCCACATGGCGTAGGACTCGGTGAGCTCCATACCGATCTGGCTGGCCCCCAGGAGCTGGAAGAGGGTTGCCTTGGGGGTATGGTCGGGGCAGGCCGGATATCCGAAGGCCGGCCGGATGCCTCGATATTTCTCCTCCACCAGGTCCTCGCGGGAGAGAGCCGGGCCGCGCTCGTACCACTGCCGCCGGGCCAGCTCGTGCAGGTACTCGGCGAAGGCCTCGGCAAGGCGATCGGCGAGGGCCTTGGCGATGATCGCCCGGTAGTCATCCTGCTCCGCCTCGAAGCGCGCCACCAGCTCGGCCGATCCCAACCCGGCGGTCAGGGCGAAAGCCCCGATGTAATCGCCGCTGGGCCCGACGTAATCGGCCAGCGAGCGATCGGGGCGATCGTCCCCGTGGTCGACCTGCTGGCGGAGCATGGGAAAGCGAATCCCGCCCTCCAGTTCAATGTCATCACCATCGGAACTGGCGGGCCAGAATCCGTACACCCCGCGGGCCCGTAGGAGCCGGCCCTGCTCGATCTCCCCCAGTAGTTCCTGCGCGTTCTCGTAGAGCTCGTGGGCGGCCGGTCCGAAGCGCGGGTGGTCGAGGATGGCGGGGAATCGGCCCTTCATCTCCCAGGCGTGGAAAAAGAAGGTCCAGTCGATGTAGGGACGCAGGGTGGCGACGTCGACCTCGACCTCCCGGGCGCCGGTGAACTCGGGCACCGGTCGATCGGAGAAGTCAAGCCGGGCCCGCCGCTCCCTGGCCACGGAGAAGGGGAGCAGTACCCGCTGTAACTTGCCGGCGTGCTCGTGGCGAAGGCGCTCTTGGAGCTCGCGGTTTTCGTGATCGAGCACCTCGCGGCGGACGGGGTCCATCAGATCGGACACCACCCCCACCACCCTCGAGGCATCCAGTACGTGCACGGTGGGCCCGTCGTAGCGGGGGGCGACGCGAACCGCCGTGTGCTGCTTGGAGGTGGTGGCTCCGCCGATCAGAAGCGGCAGCGTCATGCCCCGTCGCTGCATCTCCTCGGCCACGTGCACCATCTCGTCCAGGGAGGGGGTGATGAGTCCCGAGACGCCGACCGCGTCGGCTCCGAGTTCGATCGCGGAGTCCAGAATGCGGTCGACGGGCACCATCACCCCGAGGTCGGCAACCTCGTAGTTGTTGCACCCCAAGACCACCCCAACGATGTTCTTGCCGATGTCGTGGACGTCTCCTTTGACCGTTGCCAGTACCACCTTGCCCTGGTGGCGGACCGGCCCTTGATCCTTCTCGTCGAGCATGAACGGTTCCAGGTAGGCCACCGCCCGCTTCATGGCTCGGGCGCTCTTGACCACCTGGGGCAGGAACATCTTGCCGGCGCCGAAGAGGTCCCCGACGACCTTCATGCCGTCCATCAGCGGGCCCTCGATGACCAGCAGCGGCCGGCCCAGTTTCTGGCGGGCCTCCTCGGCGTCGATCTCGATGAAGTCCACCACCCCCTGGACCATCGCGTACTCGATGCGGGATTCGACCGACGCCTCGCGCCAGGAGAGGTCCCGCTCCCGCTTGCTCGCCTCGCCGCCACCGGTGGAGGCGAATTGGAGCAGGCGCTCGGTGGCGTCCTCACGCCGGTTGAGGATCACATCCTCGACCAGTTCCTTGAGGTCGGCCGGGATGTCCTGGTAGACGATCAGCTGGCCGGCATTGACGATGCCCATGTCAAGACCGGCGGAGATGGCGTGATAGAGGAAGGCCGAGTGCATCGCCTCCCGCACCCGGTCGTTGCCGCGAAAGGCGAAGGAGAGATTGGAGACGCCGCCCGAGAGGTGAACTCCGGGACAGCGGGCCTTGATCTGGGAGGCGGCCTGGATGAAAGCCTGGGCGTAGGCGGCGTGCTCTTCCAAGCCTGTCGCGACGGCCAGGATGTTGGGATCGAAGATTATGTCCGCGGGCGGAAAGTCGGCCTCCTCGGTCAGAAGTTTGTAGGCCCGCTCGCAGATGGCGACCTTGCGTTCCACGGTGTCCGCCTGGCCCCTTTCGTCGAAGGCCATGACCACCACCGCCGCCCCGTGCGCGCGCACCCGCCGAGCCTGGTCGAGGAAGGGAGCCTCGCCCTCCTTGAGGCTGATCGAATTCGCCACCCCCTTGCCCTGGATGCACTTCAGACCCGCCTCCAGGACCGAGAAGCGCGAGCTGTCGACCATGATCGGAATCCGGGCCACCTCCGGTTCGGTGGCCACGAAATTCAGAAAGCGGGTCATGGCCGCCTCCGAGTCGAGCAGGTCGGCGTCCATGTTCACGTCGAGCAGGTTGGCGCCGCCCCGCACCTGGTCCAGGGCCACCTCCACGGCGGCCTGGAAGTTGCCGCCCTCGATCAGGCGCCGAAAGCGCGCCGACCCGGTCACGTTGGTGCGCTCGCCGATCATCACGAAGCCGGTGCTGGGCAAGATTTCGAAGGGCTCGAGCCCGCTCAGGACGGTGGTCGTGCGGGAGTCCGGGAGGCGGCGCGGCGCGAGGCCGACCACCGCCTCGCGGATGTGCCTTACGTGCTCCGGCCCGGTGCCGCAGCAGCCCCCGACCAGGTTGAGGAGACCGTCCCGGGCGAATTCAGCCAGAAGACCGCTGGTGATGGCGGGCGATTCGTCGTAGCCGCCAAAGGCGTTGGGGAGGCCGGCGTTGGGATAACAACTGATGTAGGTCGAGGCGGCGCGGGACAACTCGCTCAGGTAGGGCCGCATCTGGGCGGCGCCCAGCGAACAGTTGATGCCGACCGCCAGCGGCCGCGCGTGCTCGATCGAGATCCAGAATGCCTCGGCCGTCTGACCGGAGAGGTTGCGACCGCTGCGGTCGACGACGGTCATCGAAATGATGAGCGGCAGGTCGGGCGCGACCTCCCGCGCGGCCTCGATGGCGGCCTTGGCGTTGAGGGTGTCGAAGGCCGTCTCCAGCAGGATCAGATCGGCGCCCCCGTCGCGCAGCCCGCGCACCGCCTCGCAATAACCGGCCTTCATCGCGTCGAACCCGACTGCTCGATAGCCTGGGTCGTCGACCAGCGGCGACATCGAGAGGTTGGCGCTGGTCGGGCCCACCGAACCCAGAATCCAGCGCCCGGGGAACTCGGCCAGGGCGCGCCGGGCGACCTCGGCTCCGGCCCGATTCAACTCGTAGGTGTGGTCCTGGAGACCGAAGTCGGATTGGGAGATGGGGGTGGAATTGAAGGTGTTGGTGCTGATGAAATCGCAGCCCGCCTCCAGGTAGGAGCGATGGACCGCCACCACCGCTTCGGGAAGGGTCAGATTCAGGACGTCAAAGTCTCCCCGCAGGGAGTTGGGGTGGTCCTTGAAGCGCTCCCCGCGGAAGTCCGCCTCGCTCAGTTGGCGGGCCTGGAGCTGGGTGCCCATGGCACCATCGAGGATCGCGATCCGCTCGCCAAGCAACGCGCGCAGCTGGGATTCAACCCCCATTGCCGTCTCCTATTTTCGACCCGCTTGATGCAGCATTCCGGGTTCTAAAGCCCACCCGCCGGGAGTGCCAGCTTACCAAGACGCTCACTCATCCCCGCCTTGCCGCCCCCGCACGCTGGGACTGCCGGCCGCTCAGAATCCGGCGGTTATCAGCAGGTAGATGCTCATGACCAGGCCGATCAGCACCACCACCGGCCTCACCACCCTCTGATCGATGCGGCGCGCGATGACCACCGATAGACCTCCGCCCAGAGCCGATCCGAACAGCATGATCACCGCCGGCAGCCAGACAACGGCACCGGCGACGATGAAGGTGAGGACCGCAATTCCATTGGTGACGGTCGCGAGGAGGTTCTTGCGGGCGTTCGCGAAATGGTAGTCAGAGGCTCCGATGGAGGAGTAGAGAGCCAGCATCATGATGCCCATGCCGCCCCCGAAATAGCCCCCGTAGATCGATATCGGAGCCTGCAGCAGCGCCACCAGGCCGCGGGGAGCGGCGTGTTCGGCGCGGGCCTTGGAAATGCGGGGGCCGAGGGCAAAGAGGGCGGTGGCGCCAAGCATCAGAAAGGGCACGAAGTGGCGAAAGAAGGACTGGGAACTATGGAGCAGGAGCAGCGCCCCGCCCAGTCCACCCAGCACCGACACCACCAGCAGGAGCCGCAGATCGTGGTCCCGGGCGAGCTCCTTGCGGTAGGCGTTGGCCGCCGTCAGCGACGCCGGCCAGAGCGCGACGGTGCTGGTGGCGTTGGCGTTGACGGGGGGGACGGCGGTGAAGATCAAGGCCGGAAAGACCACGAAGCTTCCACCTCCGGCCAGCCCGTTCAGTCCTCCCCCCAAAATCGCGGCGAGAAAGAGCAGCAGCAGCCCCAAGGGCTGGTCCGCTCTCACCTATCCCCCTTCGGGCGGGCCGCCCCTGGCCAGGTCATGCGCGGTAATGATGGTCGATGCCGGATCGACCTGCACCGGAGGGACGGACGTGAGACCTGGCGGCGACGCGTTGGGGACCGGCTGAAATAGAGTCTGGCTAGCCGCGGGCGCCCGCCTCCGAAGCCGCCCAGGAGCGGGCGTAGAGTCCGCCCGCCAAGAGCAATTCGGAGTGGCGGCCCACCTCCGCCACTCGTCCACCGTCGATCACGTAGATGCGGTCGGCGGGGGCGGCCGACGCCAAGCGGTGGGCGATCAGGAGTGTGGTCCGGCCGGCCGCCACCGTGCTCATGGCTCGGGTGACGCGAGCCTCGGTGGAGAGATCCAGGTTGGAGGTCGCCTCGTCGAGCAGCAGAATGCGGGGATCGACGAGCAGCGCCCGGGCCAGGGCCAGGAGTTGGCGCTGGCCGATTGAGAGCGTTCGACCGCGCTCCCCGACCAGGTGCAGGTACCCCCCGGGCAGGCCGGCAACCACGTCGTGGGCCCCCACCGCCCGCGCGGCCGCCTCGACCTCGGCATCGCTGGACTCGGGGCGACCGTAGGCGATGTTGTCCCGGATCGTGCCCGCGAACAGGAAGGGCTCCTGCGGGACCACGCCGAGGCGGCGGCGATAGGCTCCCAGCTCCAACTGGCGGACGTCGACCCCGTCCACCCGGACGGCGCCCGAAGTCGCGTCGTAGAAGCGTGCTACCAGCTTCAGCACGGTCGATTTACCGGCCCCGGTGGGACCCACGAAGGCCACCGTTTCGCCCGCGCCGATGTGCAGGTCCACGCCCCTGAGGGCGTCAGCGCTGGTACCCGGATAGCGGAACGACACGCTGTCGAACTCGATCTCTCCCCTCATCGGAGACGGCAGTGGGGTGGGGCGGGCGGACTCTGGGGTGAGGGTTGGAATGGCCAGCAGTTCCCGGATGCGAGACAGCGCCACGGCTGCCTGCTGGTAGCTGTCGAGGACCTGGGAGAGCTGCTGGATGGGGCTGAAGAAGAGGTTGGTGTAAAGGACGGCAGCGATCAGGACGCCCGCGCTGAGGTGGCCCTGGAGGAGCAGTCCGGTGCCCAACAGCAGCACCAGGGCGGTCGCCAAATCGGAGCAGAGTTGGATGTAGGGAAAGAAGGTCGACGACGCCAGCTGAGCCCGAAGGCGAGCGCTGAGCAGGTCCTGGGAGATGGAGTTGAAGCGTTCCTGGTTGCGTCGCTCGCGGACGAAAGCCTGCGTCACCCGAATCCCCGAGACCCCCTCCTGAAGGTGGGCGTTGACGACCGCGACTCGCTCCCGGGCCTCACCGTAGGCCCGGGCCGAGTAGATTCGAAAGATCTGGGTGCCGACCAGTAGCGCGGGTGTCAGCGCCAGCACGGCCAGCCCGAGTTCAAAATTCAGGGCCAGCAGGACCACGACCACGCCCAGTGAGGTGATCAAGCTGGTGAGAGCGGTGACCAGGCCCTGCTGGATCAGTTGGGTCAGGGCCTCCACGTCCGAGGTCATGCGGGTCATGACCCGACCGGAGAGTTCGCTGTCGTAGTACGAAAGTGAGAGCCGCTGCAGGTGGGCAAAGATCTTGACCCGGAGCGCGTAGAGCGCCCGCTCGGCGGTCCGGCCGGTGATGAAGATCTGAAGCAGGCTCACCACCAGGTCGGCCAGGACCACGATCAGGAAGGCCAGCGCCGCCAGCAGAACAGTGCCCAGGGCAGCCCTCTCGACGCCTCTATCGATCCCGTTCTGGATCAGAACCGGCCCCAGGAGCTCGGCCAAGGCGTCCAGCACCACGAGTGAAAAGCCGAACAGCAACTGCCATTTCCATCGCCCCAGAAAGGCTGGGAACCGAAACCGCCCGGAATTGGTGGAGGCGTCGGCGATGGAGATGTCGGGAGCATCGACGATCGGGGGTAGGGCATCGAGTCCGGCCTCGAGGCCGGGTGTCAGGACCGCGCCCGAGGAGGAGAAGATCCCTCCCCCGCCGCGGCTGCCGCCCACCACCGTGCCCAGCCGGCCCGCCACGCGCATGGCCTCCAGCTGATCGGACGTACCCTCCCGGCTCCAGAGCGCGGTGGTGGTGGTCGGGCGAGAGGAGTTCAAGACCAGCGCAGCCGCGTCGGCATCGATCTCGGCCCCCTCCTCGTCGCCGCCCTCCATCATCAGTCGGTATCGCTGGGATCGATTCATGAGTTCGAGGTGGGTCCCGATATCCTCGAGGCGGCCGCTCTCGACCAGGGCGATGCGATCGGCCAGGCGAAGGCTGGAGCGGCGGCGGGCGACCAGGAGAACGGTTCGGCCCGCGCACAAGCGGCGCAGGGTGGCCTGGATCTCCCTCTCCATCTGGGCGTCGATGGCCGACGTCGCGTCGTCCAGGACCAGGATTCGGGGATCAGTCAGCAGGGCCCGGGCCAGGGCGATGCGCTGGCGCTGGCCGCCGGACAGGGACAGCCCCTGCTCGCCCACCCGGGTTTCGTAGCCATGGGCCAGTTCCATGATGAAGGTGTGGGCCTCGGCCGCCTTGGCGGCTGCCACCACCCGCTCCATGTCGGCATCCGGTCGCCCGTAGGCGATGTTGAATCGAACCGACTCGGAGAACAGGAAGGGGTCCTCGAAGACCGCTCCGATCTGGCTGCGGAGCGAATTCAGGGTGAAGTCGCGAACGTCGCTGCCGTCGATCCTGATGGCGCCGGACTGGACGTCATAGAAGCGCGGCAGCAGCATGGCCACGGTCGATTTGCCGGAACCAGCTCCGCCCACCAGAGCCACCGTCTCACCCGGCTCAACCCGAAGTGAGAATGAGTCCAGCACCGGCTCCGAGCGCAGGTAGCCGAATCCCACCCGGTCGAACTCCACCAAGCCGGTAGAGATGTCGAGGTTTCGTGCCTGCTCCGATTCCTCGACCTTGGGGGTCGAATCCAGGAGCGCGAATATGCGCTCGGCGCTGGCACGACCCTGCTGAGCCTGAACGAACAGCCCGCTCAAGAGGCGGGCGGGGGTCTGCAACTGGGTCACGTAGTTGGCGCAGATGAGGAAGGTGCCGATCGACACGTGGTGGCCGATGGCGAGCCAGCCCCCCACCGCCAGCATGGCGACCTGGGCCAGCGCCGGCAGCGCGGCCAGAACGGCGCCGTAGCGGGCACGCAGCCGGATGGTGCGCATTCGGCTGCCGAACAAGAGGGCCGCCTGCCGGGCCAGGCGTTTTAGTTCCCGCTCCTCCTGTCCGTAGCCCTTCACGATCCGGACCCCGGTCACCGTCTCCTCCACCACCCCCGCCACCACCGCCGCTCTCTGTTGCGCATCCCAGTTGGCGGGATAGACGAGCTGGCGCAGGCGGCCGGAGACCAGCGCCATGAGGGGTACGGCGGCGATCGCCACCAGCCCCAGCAGGAAGCTGAGGTAGAACATGATCCCGATCGCGGCCAGGGCAAAAACCAGTTGCGCCAACATCAGGGGCAGAAAGTTGAGCAGCTGCTGGACGGCATTGAGATCGGAGATCGAACGGCTCACCACCTGTCCGGTCTGCAACTCATCGTGGCGGGCGAAATCAAGTCGTTGCAGGTGCGAGAAGATCGATGTCCGAAGGTCGTACTGGACCCGCAGGCTGACCAGCCCGGCCGCATAGCGGTAGGCGAGCGAGAGCAGGAAGCGAGCCGCCCCCGCCAGCAGCAGAAGCGCAATCCAGGGCCGCAGATCCTCGTGGCGCCCGCCCACCGCGGAGTCGATGACGTGCCGGGTCACCAGGGGGGCGAGGGCGTTGATGAGTTGGGCCGCAGCCGCGCTCCCGACCCCCGCCAGCACCCAGCCCAGGTGAGGCCGCAGGCTCGACCCGATTCTGCGCAGCCAGTTGGAATCGCCGGTCATGCTCCCGCCGCCAACCTCAATCCCGCTCTCCGCCCGCGCGCCCGCCCGTGCTGTCGATCAGCTCCACCGCTGCCCGCTGAACCGCCTCGCGACCAGCCCCTTCTCAGTGGTAGTAGGCGGCCCCGATCGCCCCGCTCATAGCCAGCACCGCGACCAGGGGCACCCGCCGGCTCATGATGAGCAGGGCGCTGGCCAGAATCAAGAGCACACTCACGACATCGACGCCATAGCTCACCGCCAGCTTCATGACGATGACCGGCACGCTGCCCGTGACCGCCAGCGCCAGCCCCCTCACAAACCCCCTGACGGGGGACAGGGAGGCGTAACGACGATGCAACTGACCGATGGGAATGACCAGCAGGGGCGGGATGAGGACTGCGGCCAGCGCCAATAGCGATCCCAAGTATCCGCTCACCAGGTAGCCCAAGGCGACCACCCAGAGCCCGGTTGGTCCGGGCGAGAGTTGCCCGATGGCCAGCGCTTGAGCGAAGGTCTGATCGTTCGCCCAACCCTGCCCGAGCAGGTCCTGGTGGAGGCTGGGCAGGTTGCCCAGGCCGCCCGAGGATAGCAGCGAGGCCTTGAGCATCAGCCAGAAGAAGAGTCCGGGATCAATCACGGGCCGGGCTCAGTTGGGAGCGCGACCGCAGCGTCACCACCAGCGCCATCAGGATGCCCGCAGCGACCAGCACCGCGTAGATGGGCAGTCGCCCGGTGGCGACCAGACCGGCCACCACCACGATCACCACCAGCGAGGCCGCGAAAGTCACCTTGCCCTCCTTGCGACCGCTGTCCAGGAGCGGCTTCAAGATCCGCCAGCTCATCACCAGATAGCCGCCGGCCGCTGCCATCACCACCCCGCGGGTGGCAGCGTGGACCACCTGCAGACCCCGCACCCGCGAGTAGACCAAGGTCACGCCCAGGGTGATCAGGACGCTCGGAGTCAGGAACCCGAGCAGGGAGCTGACTGCGCCCCAGCGGCCGGCCAAGCGGTGGCCGGTGAGGACGGCGAAGGCAATCAGGTTGATCCCCGGCACGACCTGGCAGATGCCCCACAGCTCCGCCCATTGCTCGGGGGAGATCCAGCCGCCCTTCTGAACCAGTTCCGTGTAGGCATAGAGCTGAACCGCGGGTCCGCCCCCGAACGACTGCACCCCGATCCGGGCCCAGATGCCGAGCAGGCGCCGCGCCGACGGTAACTCTTTCACCGTGGCCATTTTGCCCTGTCGGCTGATCGGGCTCCCTCCGCCCCGGGCAGCATCGACCGGATCGAGACTTGACGGGTGCGGCCGGCGGCGCCACCCTCGCCCCATGCCAAGAAGCAAATTTGACGCGGGCGATCTGCTGGCCATCGATTCCACGCTCAGCGGCGAAGAGCTGATGGTTCGCGACACCGTCCGCGCCTTCGTGCACGACAGGGTGGATCCGGAGATCGCCGATTGGTACGCGGAGGGGCGGTTCCCCACGCACCTGATCCCCGAGTTGGGGGCTCTGGGCCTGCTCGGCATGCAGATCGAGGGTTACGGCTGCGCGGGGGCGGGGCCGATCGCCCACGGCCTCGCCTGCATGGAGCTGGAGGCCGGCGACTCCGCCTTGCGCAGCTTCGTGTCTGTGCAGGGGTCGTTGGCCATGTTCGCCATCCACGCCCTGGGATCGGAATCGCAGCGGCGGCTCTGGCTCCCGCGGATGGCCACCGGGGTGGTGGTGGGCTGCTTTGGCCTGACCGAGGCCGAGGCCGGCAGCGACCCCGGATCGATGCGCACCACGGCCCGGCGCCGCGGTCAGGACTGGGAACTGAACGGCAGCAAACTCTGGATCACCAACGGTTCGATTGCTGACCTGGCCGTGATCTGGGCCCGCACCGAGGACGGGATTGGAGGCTTTCTGGTCACCCGTGGTACCCCCGGCTTCTCGGCCACCGCCATGACCAACAAGCTCTCCATGCGCGCCTCGGTGACCTCGGAGTTGGTTCTCGATGGCGTGGTTGTCCAATCACACGCTCAGCTGCCGGGTGCGAAGGGGCTTGGCGGCGCCCTGCGTTGCCTCGACGAGGCCCGCTTGGGGGTCGCTTTCGGAGCCCTCGGCGCGGCCCGTGCCTGCTTCGATTGCGCCCTCAACCACTGCCTGTCGCGAAGCCAATTCGGCCGTCCCCTGGCCTCCTTTCAGCTGGTCCAGCAGAAGCTGGTGGAAATGAGCCTGCGCATCAATCAGGCCACCCTGCTGGTCTTGCATCTGGCTCGGCTGAAGGCGGTTCAGCAGCTGACGAGCGCGCAAGTTTCGATGGCCAAGATGGTCAGCGCGCGGTGTGCGCGCGAGGTTGCGGCCAGCGCCCGCGGCCTGCTCGGGGCGAGCGGCATCACCCTCGACTACCCCGTTATGCGGCATATGAACAACCTCGAATCGGTCTTTACCTACGAGGGCACCGATGACATCCAGGTCCTCGCCGTGGGCCAGGCGCTAACCGGCCTCAGCGCCTTTCGCTGAGCCGTCCTGGGGTCGCCGGCCGGACTGACCGCTTCGCCCTTTCAACCCGCCTGACCCCGGCCCTGCGCGCCGGCGAACGCCTAATCTGAATTGGCGAAGTGCGTTTAGGCGGCAAAGTGGGAATGACGGGGGACAGCATGAATCAAGATGGCGCGGCCCAGACCGTGGTCGTGGTGGGAGCCGGGGAGACAGGAGGGTCCGCGGTGGCCACCTTGCGGGAGGAAGGACACCGAGGCCGGCTGGTGTTGGTAGGGGCCGAATCGCGCCTCCCCTACGGGCGTCCCCCCCTGTCCAAGGGGTACCTGCTCGGAACCGACGAACCGTGGTGGGTTCGCCCAGACCAGTGGTATTCCGACAACTCCGTCGAGTTACGCCTGGGAACGTCGGTGGTCGGGTTGGACACCAAGGCTCGACGGTTGGCGCTCGACTCCGGTGATTGGCTCGACTTCGATAAGTTGCTGATCGCCACCGGAGGCCGCAACCGCTCCCTCCAGCTGCCTGGTTCCGACCTCGACGGACTGCATTCGGTGCGCACCATCGAGGAGGCTGAGGCGCTGATGGGTGCCGCCACCGCCGGCAGCCGGGCGGTCGTGATCGGGATGGGATTCATGGGCTGCGAGCTGGCCGCCTCCTTGATCAGTCGCAAGGTGGAGGTCACCGCCGTCTACGGCGAGGCGGAACCCCTGGAGAGGGTGCTGGGGCCTCAAATCGGCGGAGCGATCGCCCGCCTGCAGCGCGCCCAGGGGGTGCACCTCTCGCCGCTGGATTCGGTCATTCGCTTCGAGGGCAATGGGCACGTCCAAGCCGTGGTAACCAAGAACCTGGGGGCGATTCCCTGTGACCTGGTGGTGGTGGCGGTCGGCATCGCGCTCAATCTGGACCCGCTCGAGGGAAGCGACCTCGCCGTGTCCAACGGCATCCTGGTCGATGAACGCTGCCAGACCAGCGTGCCCGGCATATTCGCCGCCGGGGACATCGCCAATCACCTTCACCCGCTCTTCGGACGAATCCGAGTGGAGCACTTCAACAACGCCGAGAAGCAGGGTCGGGCGGCCGCGCTCAACATGCTGGGCGCGGACCAGCCCTACGACTACGTCCACACCTTCTGGTCCGATCAGTACACGCACAAGCTGGAGTACGTGGGCCACGCCGCCAGTTGGGACCAATTCGTGGTGCGCGGGGATCTCGATGAGGGCAAGCTGGTGGGCTTCTACCTAGCCCGAGGGCGGCTCCTGGCGGCGATCGGCCTGGACCGCGGGGGAGATCCTGAATATGACCCCGAGGATGAGTTGGGGCAGTGCCAGCGCCTGATCGGCGCCTCCATCCAGGTCGATCCCGCCCAGCTGGCAGACGAGGCCGTCGAACTCAAATCATTGTTCCCGTAGTAGCCCATCAGCCGTAGCGGCCGGTGATCGAGACGAGATCGAACTCTGACCGCTGAAAGAAGAGCCCGGCGCGGTACCAGGTGGTGGCGCTGGGATCGCGGTGCGGGGTCACGGAGAGCTCTTGAGTCTGGTAGGTCACGGTCATGGCGAAGGGTCCACTGACCGTGTATAGGGCCGTCTGGGGGTCGTAAGCAACCGTCGCCTGGGCGGCAGGATCACCCTCCAGCGTCCAGTGCGGCGACACGATCCGGCCCGCGGCCCCGTCACTTTGAGGACAGTCGCTGGGAGTCATAGAGGCCTGCGCCGCACACCGCCTGAGGCCGGCGACGGCAGCCGCTATGGCAGCGGCGTCACTCGCTGCCGGGGGACGGCCGGGCGGCCGCGCCGCCGGGTCCGGGCCGAGAGCCGCGACCCGAATCCCGTTGCTCAGATCGAGCTGGGCCCAGAAGGCGCCGCCCACGGCCACGTGGTCTGGACTGCTCTGACCGGGTAGCTGGTAGCTCATCACGAACTGAAAGCGGCCGCGGGCGAGGAGGAGGCCCTGCTGATCCAGGGCAAAGCCAAGTCCGGCGGCCGCGTCCCCGACCTGCGACCACGCCACCGAACTGGCCAGGGCCGGCAGAACCGCTGATTGCGGACAGCCCGGAGGCTGTACCGAGTGGCTTCCAAGGCAGGACCCGATGGCGGCAGCGACGGCCAGGGCCGCCTGGCCCTGGGCGGCGCTGGTCAACTGAGGGTTCCAATCGACTTCGATGGTCTGGCCCGGAGCCGCGGTCAGGGTTTGGCCCACCGGTAGCGTCAGCGATCCGCCCGCCGCCGTCAGCCGGTGCGGCAACGGCAGGACGGCGATGATGGTGGGCTTGGAGCCCAAGCCGGTCACACGCCGACCGTCCAGTTCGAGTGCCCGGTAGCCGGCCGGAAGGCGCACCCGGAGGTAACCGGGAATCAGGTTCACCCGCCACAACGCGAGCGGGGAGAAGGGGGACTGGACGTTGACCAACCCGAAGCCGTGACCGTAAACCTGACCGGTCAGCGCCGCGGGCGGCGCACTCCTCAAGGCGGCCGCCAGCGCATCCTCACCCAGGAAGGAGCGAGAGGCTTTGGACGAGGCGGGCGGCACCCGGGCCAGCTGCCACGCGGCGCCGGCATCGCGGCGGGCCAGAGCCTGGGCAAAGCTGGCCCGGACCAGTGATCGGTTGGCCGACCCGCCCATCAGCGCCGTGCCCCCGCCCCAGCCCAACCCGGCCAGCGCGAGGGCGAGAAGCAGGGCCCCACGCACCCGTGTCAGTCGTAGCCAGCGCTCGGGGATACGCCCCCGTGGATTCACCTTGAAACCCGGACGGTGACCTCGCCCTCGCTGCCCAGGGCGGCGGCGCGCGCCACCTGTCCGCTCTCCAGGAGGGCCCGTACCAAGCGCGACGCCAGTTGACTGCCAGATGAGTCCCAGACCAGCCCGGGTTCCAGCCACCGCACCGCCTTGAGGGGCTGGCCGGCCGCCACGAAGTAGTCCGCCAGCGCCGCCACCACGTCAGTTCGGGCCTGGTGCACGCGTTTGCGGACCGCTCTCAGCAACTCGCCGGAGCTTCCCCGAGACCCCGCCACCCGTTCCAGCACCTGATCTGCCTCGGGCAGGAATTCGCCGAACCCATCGCTGGTGAGGGAGGCCTCGATCTCCTCCGCCAGGGCTGCAGCGCCGGCCCGACCGGCTTCTGCCATCCGCCGCCCCAATTTGGCCAGCGCATCAGCGTCGAGATGGACCCGCTCCAGATCGAAGCGGACCTGGTCCCGGCCTATCAGGAGCGGATCGACCAGCTCCGGCTCGAGGTCGTGCTGGAGATCCCAGAGCTGGCTGGTGAGCCGTCTCAGCTGCTCGGAGCGGGCCAGCCCGGGTGAAACCTCATCCGCCAGCGCGGCGCGGCGGAGGGCTCGACCTGGCTCCTGCAGCGCCCAGAGCAGGAGGTAGAGCCAGATGAAGGCCAGGGTCGGTTTGCGGAGCAGTCCGGGGGTGAGATCCTCGTCTCCCCGGGTGATCTTGAGGCCATCCAGGGTGGCGATGGTGAGCGTCGTGGACCCCTGTGCGACCAGCCCTGACGCTCCCCCCGCCGCGCCACCCCGGAGCTCAGCGCGACCACCGGCGTTCAGCGCCCGAAGGTGGCCGACGATCGCCAGCGCCGCCATGGTGGCCGCGAGCGCGGACTCGATGACCGGCAGCGGGCCGGGTCCGCCGCGCAGGTCTAGGCAAACCAGGGCCAGCGCCGCCCAGAGCCCGGCCTGCAGGGCCCAGGCGCTGGCGGTGGCCACACCAATCAGGGCCAGCCCCGCCAGGGCGACCGCCAGAGGGTTCGACCCGACCGCGAGGGCCTGGGCGGCCAGGGCCCCCCATCCCATGACCAGACCAAGCTGAACCCGATCCTGGGGTGGATTGAGCAACAGCGGCGATTGTTCCCCCAACCTTCGATCTCCCTCAGTGGCCGCGGCGTGCACTCGCAACCGGAGCATAGATGGCGGAGCCCATTTCGTCAGGAGTCGCCCTCCCCGGCGAGGGTGTCCAGTGGGTGGTGGAGGGCGCGATGGCGATTCTCCCGCGCCAGTACGCGGCGCATGGCCTGGCCCGCCCGCAGCATCAGGCGGCGCTCCAAGAAGTCGGGGCGAGATCGCAGTGGCAGCGCGTGCGCCGCCCGGAGCACCTCGAGCACCATCTGCTGGGTCAAGTCCTCCTGGCTCAGCGCCGGGACCACCTCCCGGTAGCGTCGAAGGCGGCTGACCATCGCGGGGGCCAGAAAATCGAGCAGCTCCGATGCGGCCGGCGCGGGGTTGGCGGCGTTTCGGTATCGAACCACGAGTTCGGAGAGCACGTGGTCGCGGGCTCGAAGCCGGGCGCCGAGATCGGGTTCAGCGAGCCCGCCCGGAGCGGCGGACCTGGGGTGCGGGCGATGACCTACCCGGGCGAGCTCTGTGGCCAGGTTGCGAAGCATGTTGACCCTCCTCTTGCAGTGGTCCTCGCAGTCTTTCGGGTTGGCCTCGGACGATCCTCGGAGAGGCCTCGCCAGCGCCGGCGCAGCCCCCGCAGATCCAGGCTGGCCCGGGCCCAAAGCTCGGAAGTTGATCGCCGGGGGGTGATTACTTGGGGTGCAGGCCCCGCTCAGCGGACTCGGTGCAGTGGGCTCAGCGTGTGCAGATATCGCGGCGCCGGCCACTCCAAGCTGATCCAGACGGTGGCGCGGGCGGGCGGCCGAGCCTGGGCCGCGCGGCGGGAGTTGGTGGGCCGGGGCGCGGCGGCCATGGGCACGGCCCTGCTCTGGCTAGCCGGGCCCCACCCCGCCCAGACCCACGGCAGCAGCCGTTGGGCGCGACCCGCGGAGTGGCGAACGCTGGGCCGGCGCTGCCGCCCCGACCGCTGCTCGGGGGACGGAATCGTGCTGGGCTGGTTGGGCCGCTTCCTGCTCGAGACCCCGCGCGAGGACAACCTCCTGCTGCTCGGAGTCCAGCGCTCGGGCAAGACCTCCAGCATCATCGTGCCGACCCTGCTGGGCTGGTCGGGTGCGGTTCTGGCCACCTCCACCAAAGAGGAGTTGGTCCAGCTGACGGCCCGGCAGCGCGCCCGGCGGGGACCCGTGCACGTGTTTGCGCCGCTGGATCGCGACAGCGATTGGATCCGCGCCCTGGGCCTGAGCGCAGCCCGTTGGAATCCGCTCGCCGGAACCCTGGATGTGGCCGCCGCGGCGGAGCTGGCCAGCCACTTCACCCACCCCGGTCGTGGGCGATCACCCGATCACTGGTATCTGGCCGCGGCCAGCCTCATGACCGCCCTTATAGCGATGGAGTCGCGGCGCGGAGCCGACCTGCGCGCGGTCCTGAGCCGGCTCAACTCGCTCCGCCCCGACCAGTACATCGCCCTGGCCGCGACCTGCGGCCATCCGGCCATCGCGGAACTGCTCGCTGCCCACGGCAACACCCCGGAGCGGGAGGCGGGTTCGGTCGCTTCCACGGCCCGCTCCTGCCTGTCCCTGTGGATCGACGATCGGATCGCCGCCGCGACCGGACCGGGGCCGAATCAGCTCGACCTGGACCAACTCTTGGCCGAGGGTGGAAGCCTCTACCTGGTGGCGCCGGCCGAGGAGGCGGAGCGCTGCCGCCCTCTCTTCTCGGCCCTCCTGATGAGGCTGCTGCGATGCGCCACGATGCGGGCCCGGCAGCAGCATGGCAGCCTCTCCCCCCGGCTGCTGCTGGCGCTGGACGAGGCGGCCAACTTCGCTCGCATTCCACGCCTGGCCGGCTACGCCTCGACCGGTCCTGGACAGGGAATCCAGCTCCTCCTCGGGTTCCACGATCTGGCGCAGATCGAACACGTCTACGGCCGCGAGGAGGCCCGAACGATCTGGAACAACTGCCGCGCCCGGATCTTGCTGCCGGGGCAGGGAGACCTGATCACGCTCGATCATTTCTCGCGGGCGATGGGGGAGCAGACCCGCGTCTACAGCGTCGGCCGCGGGGATCGGCTGCGTCCTGCCCGGAGCGAGCAGCGTCTGGCCCGGCCGCTCTGCTCGATCGACGAATTGCGGCGCAGCAAGCGCGCCGTGCTGCTCTACGCGGGAGCCCACCCGGCCCAAATGGTGCTCCGCCGTTGGGATCAGGTCGCCGATTGGAGATCGCTGGTCGAATCGGGCCCGCCCATCGACCCTGCCCCCGATCGCCCCACCACCAGCCAGGAGGTATTCGAATGGAACTGACCGACATCGTCGTCCGCCCCGACTTCACCGGCCTGCCTCCCAATCTGGAGGTCGGACTGACCCACCTCACCGACAATGCGGCGGCGGTCCTGATCATGGTCTCCGGGCTTGGGATCGTGGTCTCGCTGATCGGGCTGCTGCTCTCCGGCTGGACCTCCAATCCCCATCTCGCGGATCGCTTCAAGAGCAGCTTGGCGGTGTCGATCGGCGCCATTGCGCTGCTCTATCTGGGCGTTGCCGCAGCCAACTATTCGGCCCGGTTGTTCCAGTGACGCCGGTCGTGGGGGCCTGGCCGCAGGGAGTCGCCACCAGCCTGCTGGATGCGCTCGGGGAATGGGCGGCGCGCTCGGCACAGCTCGCCATCACGGCGGTATTGAATGATCTCGGGCCGACCAGCGAACCCGACTACGCATCGATCGTGCCGGTCTACGACCGCATGCTTGCCATCGCCCTCTTGCTGAGCGGCGCCATGATCGCCTGCGCCCTGCTGGACGACCTGCTGGGGGGCCGGGGCAGCACATCGATCGGGGTCGTCCCGCGGGCCCTTCTGGCCACGCTGGTGAGCTACTGCGGACTGGCCCTGGTCATCTATGCCAGCCGGGTCACCGGTCTGCTCGGCGAGAGCTGGAATTCAGATCTGCAGGCCATGGGCGAGGGCCTGGGGCAACTGGCGGGAGGCACCTCGCCGGCAAATGTTGAGCTCCTTCCGGTGGGCAGCGTTCTCGGTCTCATCCTGACCGCCATCCTGACCACTCTCATGGCGCTCTTGATCTACGTCGAACTGGCGGCGCGGGCGGCCCTGCTGCTGCTCAGTTGCGTCTTCATCCCATTCATCTCCGCCCTCTGGATCTGGCCCCGTCTGGCCTCCGGGGCGCCCCGGCTGGCCAGCTTCATCTTCGGACTTCTGCTCTCCAAATTCGTCATCGCAACCGCGGTCCTGATCGGGATTCGGCTGGTGCTGGAAGGCGCGGCCAGCGCTCGGACACAGAGTTGGATGGTGACCGGGCTGGCCGTGCTGACCATCGCAGCGGTGTCCCCCGCGCTGCTGGTCGGCGGGATCAGGTTCAGCGAACCCGCCGCCGCCAGCGCGGCGCGAGGGTTCGCGCGCTGGGCCCTGCCGGCGCGCCTTCTCCGCTCCGCCCCGCGACTGGTCGGGTCCCTGTTGCGGCGGCCCCGCCGCCCCCACGGAGGTGACCGGCCCAGCAGTTGATCCCACCCAGCGCCTCGACTCACCTGGCCAGCCGCGCAGCCGACCCGGAGCCCTCAGCCCAACCCAGCCATCTCCTCGGTGATGGCGGCGATCCGCAGCCGGTGGCTGTCCTGGGCCCCGTCGGAGTGCAGGAACGACATGCAATCGCGCACGAACTTGTTGATGTCGCTGTCGCGGTACATCACCGCCAGGCCGCCGAAGATCTCGGCCGCCGAGAGGCAGGTCCGCATCGCCACGTCGGCGGCGTGGACCTTGGCCGCACTGCTCATGCGGAAGTCGTAGTCGGGATCGTTCTCGACCGCCCAGGCGGCGCGCCAGATCAGACTGCGCGCCGCCTCCAACTCGCAGTACATCTCGGCCAGACGGCAGCCAACGTTGGCGTGCTGGTAGATCGGAACGCCACCCTGGACCCGCGTCCGAGCGTGCTCGAGGGCCAGCTCGTAGGCGGCCCGCGCGGTGCCGAGGGTGGTGGCGCCAGCGGTGATCGCGCTCTCCTTGAGGATGTATCGCGAGCCGGCGTATCCGCTGTGCGCCTCCCCGAGCAGGCGGTCCGGGGTTAAAACCACGTCGTTGAAGCGGATGCGCCCGTTGTTGTTGCCGCGCTGAGACATCTTCTCGTGCACGTGAACGACCTCGAAGCCAGGGTCATCGGCAAAGACCAGAAAGGCGCTGGTCCCCGCTCCCGCGGGGCGATCGGGGTCGGTGCATGCGAATACGCAGAACACCTCGGCGTCGGGTGCGTTGGAGATGAAATGCTTGAGCCCGTTCAACACCCAATTGCCGTCCGAGCGCAGCTCGGCGTTGGTCTGGAAACGAAACTGTCGATGGTCAATGATGTAGTCGGAGCCGGTCTCGGGCTCGGTGAAGCAGATGCTGAGCAAGCAGCGGGGGTTGCCCAGAAATCGGTCCAAAAATCGTTGCCGGGCGGCGCCCGAGGAGAGCGCATAGACGATCCGTTCCACCTTGAGGCACTGGTCGATGAGGACGGCAAAGCCCATGTCACCGTAGGCCAGCTCCTCTATCAACACCGCCAGTTCGAGCGCACTGGCGCCCCTCCCCCCCGCCTCGGCGGGCAGCCCCATGGTCCGCCACCCCCGCGTCGACACCTCCTCCAGGAGATCCCACGCCACCCGGTCCCGGGGGTTGGCCGACCATTCGAGGTCACGAGCGCGCTCACGCAGGCGCGAACTGGAGAAGTCGCGGACCTCGGCCTGCAGCGCCCTAAGGTCGGGAGTGAGCCCGAAAAATGGAACGGGCCCGCCACTTCGCGTTTCAATGCTTGACACTTGCCTTCCTCCGCCATGGGTTGCTTCCGGGAAATTGATTGGGGCGCAGCAGAGCCACGCTCAGACCCCAACCTGACGCCGACCACTACTTGCCCGTAAAGAGTAGGCGGAATCAGCGCGGCCGCTGCTCGGTGCCGTCCGCCGTGCGGGAAACCTCGCGCCCAACAGGAAGGCCGGGGGCTGGCCGCCACCTGCAAAGTGCACTTGAATGCGAAGACGACCGTGAACCGAGCCATCAAACGTCGGGCTCCACAGTCGGGTTGATTCGCAGTCCCCACCTGCGATCAAGATTGCCGCGCCCGCGCCCGGGGACGCGTAGCGCCGGCTCGCCTTCTTCCGGTCGAGCAACGACTCGCAGCCAGTGGCGTCAAGATCCGGGCAAAACTGCTCGATCAAACATCCGAGGCGACGGACCGTCGGCCGGTTGCGCATGGGCGCGATCCGTGAACGGTTCGACGCTCGGTCGGCATGTCGGCCACTCGGGCACCATCTGGTAATCACACATGAAAGTTGTCTTTACCAGGGACGTCCAAGCCCCGATTTGAGATCAAATCGGGGCTTGGACGAGGCCGAGAAAAGGGCTAAAAAGCCTACTCGTCCTCGATCTGGTTGAACATCAGGCTGTCCTGGATCTCGAACAGCGCATCCATGGCGTGCAGAATCGTGGAACTGACACGCGGTTGCTCTGCCTCTTCCAGGTCGGCCTCCTCAATCAGCTGATCAACCGCGGCGCCCAATTCCGACGGCGTTTGGGTCTGGTCGGCAAGATTCAGCATCTCGAGTTCATTCAAGAGCCGGTCGATGTAGCGCATCCGATTGCGCCGTGCGTACTTGTACTCCTGAGCGCGCCGATCACGCTCACTCAGCTGCTCAATCGCGTCGCTGGCTTCCTCGATCATCGAAGCTCCCCTGCACAATTAGGTGGTTACGCGGCCATTGTCGACGGTGGCCCCATCTTTTGTCAAGACGCATATTGAAAAAATCCTCAACCGGGTTTTGCCACTGTGCTAAGGTCGGTTGCAGCCAGCCGAAATGCCATCGCTCACAGGCGGAAGATCAACGCGGATGGAGCTACTCGCGCTGCTCCGCCGCAAGCACGCCGCCAGCGCCGAGTCCATCGCCGCCGCGCTTGGCATCACTCCCAACGCGGTTCGGCAGCACCTGACCAACCTGGAGCGCGACGGTCTTGTGAGGAGCACTCCCGAGCGCCACAAGCGAGGACGGCCCTCCTTGCTCTTCGCCCTGACCGAGCGCGCCGACGCCGAATTTCCCAAGCGGTATGGACACCTGGCGACGATGGTCATGACTGAACTGCGTGAGATCGGCGGGGCGGACCTGCTGGACGAGGTGGTGAGCCGCATCGCCGCCCGTCACTCCCGCCAAATCGCGCCCACCATGCAGGGTCTCGATTTCGACGCCGCCATCAATCGGATCGTGCAGTGGATTCGCCGTTCGGGGACCATGGCCGAGGCCGAGAGGGCCGAGGATGGGGTCCACGTGAGCATCCACAACTGTCCCTTCCGGAGCACTGCGGTCAGGTTTCCCCAGGTCTGCGGTCTGACAGCGCGGCTGATCCTCAATACCATGGACGCTCAGGTGTCTCAGGCCTCCTCCATCCAGCGCGGTGATCCCTACTGCTCCTTTGTCGTCCAGCGCCCCCCCCAGTCATAGCCTGACGGGCGCACAGGCGCGCGCCCTGGATCGAATCTGCACCGAGCAGTTGGCGCTGCCGGTGGACTGGCTGATGGAGGCGGCGGGCTGGCAGATCGCGCGCCGCTGCCGGGGTCGAGGTCTGGTCAGCGTGGTCTGCGGAACCGGCGGCAACGCGGGCGACGGGCTGGCTGCGGCCCGCCACCTCAGCGATTGGGGCCTGCTGGCAGCGGTGTCCTGCATCGACGTCGAACACTTGCGGGGACCGGCACGGGCCCAGGCCGAAGCCCTGCTCGCGCGCGGTGTCCAAGTGATGGCAAGTCCTAATTTGGAGAGGGCCGATCTGGTCGTCGATGCGCTGCTCGGGAGCGGGCTGTCACGCCCTCCGGCGGGCCCCATCGCCGAGGCGATTCGGGCCCTGCGGGAGGGCTCCACGCCGGTCCTGAGCGTGGACCTGCCCAGCGGTCTCGACTCCGACACCGGCCAGGCCCCGGGCGAGGTGGTCCAGGCCCAGACCACGGTCGCCCTGGGGATGCCCAAGACCGGGCTCCTCCAGGCCCGAGGGCCAGACCTGGCAGGAGAGGTCTGGGTGGCCGACATCGGGATACCGGCGGCGGCCTACGCCGCCCTCGGCGTTAGCCCCCCGCTGCCCCTTTTCGCCGACTCCGATTGCGTGCTCATGCCCGGGCGCGGGAGATGAAATCCCAGGTCACCTGGGATCGCGGCATTTGCCTGGGCGGCCACGGCATGTGGCTGGATCCCCACACCATCCGCGACCTGGCCTTCGTCAGCCACGCCCACAGCGACCACACCCGGCGCCACAAGCTGGCGCTGATGACGCCCCAAACGCACGACCTCCTGCCACCCGGGCGGCGCCCTCACCAGGCCCAGCTGGTGGGGCTGGGCCAGTCCTGCCAGCTGGGATCGGCCCGACTCGAGATGCACGACGCCGGCCACATCCTGGGGTCGGCCATGCTGCTCTTGGAAGCCAACTCAGAACGTCTCCTCTACACCGGCGATCTGAAGCTGAGGCCATTGCGGCGGCCAGCTCCGACCGCCATTCCTCGCGCCCAGGTCCTGGTGATGGAGAGCACCTACGGCGAACCCCGGTTCCGCTTCCCCGATCCGGAGGAGGTGCTGGAGGAACTCGCGCGCTGGTGTCGTCGACTCATCGCCGAGCGCGTCACGCCCGTCCTCTTGGCCAACGCCCTCGGTAAGTCCCAGGAACTCATGTTGGCGCTCGCCTCCCACGGACTGCGCTTTGCCCTGGAGTCGCGCTGTGTGCCCTGGGTCCGTGGCTACGAGCGGGCCGGGGTGGTCTTTCCGGACTGGGTTGCTCTGGATCCGGCAGCGGGGGTCGGGACCCGCGTGGTCATGGCCCCGCCAGCCGGCAAGTCCGAGGTGCGGCGCCTTGCGCATTACCGCACCGCTCTCATCAGTGGCTGGACTTTGGACCAGCGCATGCGCACCCACTTCGGGGCGGACGCCGGGTTTGCCTATTCGGACCACTGCGGGTTCGACGAATTGGTGGAGGTAGCCCAGCTCAGCGGCGCCGCGACGGTGTACACCGTCCATGGCTTTGCCCACGAACTGGCGCAGCATCTCAAGCGCCGCGGCATCAGGGCCTGCGCGCTGCGCTCGAACGAACAGCTGGAATTGCTCTAGGGGCGAGCGCGTGCCCTAGCGCATATCCCAGCCGGCCCGGGCCAGCGCGGCCCGAAGCGCAGCGTCGCCGGTCGCCTGCCGGCTCAGCTCTCCGACCAGCCGGTCGGACCAGAGCTCGGCCGTCATGGCCGGCCGAAGTCGCAGCTCCCGGCCCTCCAGTCTGGCTCGGAATTCATCCTGCCCAATGCGTATCGTCACCTCGCGCACGGGACCGCGACCCAGCAGCCCCGAGCGCTTGGCGAGGGCGAACGGCAATCTGGCCGCGAGGTATCCAACGAGTTGGTTCTGGTCCCCCCGCCCGGACGACTCCGAGTGGCAAAAGGGGCAGCGCCCGTCGACGGTCAGAGTTGGAGCCGCGCAGACCGAACAGGACAGCCCTGGCGCGCCCTCGGTCACTCTGTGTAGCGGCGTATCACCGCATCCTCGCGTCCCTTCTCGTCCCGGTAGAGCGGGCACGCCTCGTAGTCCCGGACGCAGATGGGTGGAGAGTCGGACAGGGCCAGCTTGCGTTTGGAGCGATGGTCGACGTGGCAATCGAAGGTGTAAACACGCAGCGGTCCATGGACAGCCTTCAGCAGTTCCTCCAGGTAGGGGCAGCGGCGCACGCTCATAACTTACCCCGTCGCCACCAGCTGGAGACCCCGGGCCGCACCGGCCCAGCGCGCCTGAACTTGAACCCGCCCGCGACCGCTCGGGGCGCCCTTTAGGCAGGGCCCCAGCGCCGCCGGGGAGCGAGCAGAGCGATCGCGGTGATGATGGCGATGCAGACGCCGTAATTCAGTTCAGGGAGGAGTAGAACATCGGCGTCCAGATGGGCGATTCGCTCCAGGACGGCGAAGGCGGTCTCGATGGAAGAGAAGAAACTCTGAATCAGGAGGTTGGCCAGCAGCGCCTCCGCCAAGGCCGAGGGACGCGCCGCACGCCAGAGCACAAGCAGCAGCAGGGCAGCCAGGGCGGGGCCCAAAAAGTTGTCGGCGACGTGGACGGCGGCCGGAGGGTCACCCAGGGCGGCGACGTGGAGGCCGAGGATCTGCAGCCCGGCCGCCTGCAGCTTCCAGGGGGTGACCTGCATCACCGCCCGGTAGCCGAACGCGTAGTAGACCATCAGGTGGAGGACTTCATGGGTCGCCATCGCGATCGGAGCCAGTACCAGGGAAAGGAGGGCGACCCTGGCCTGCAGGCGGCGCCGCCGCTGGCGGGTCGAACCGTGGGGCTGGATTCGGATCCTCCGACCCGCACCTGACGCCTCGATCACCTCGCTCCCCCGACCCTCCATCCGGGCACGAGGGCCAGCCTCTCCAGGGCCAGGCGCCCCGGCCCCTTCACGGCCACGTCGACGTTGACGAGAAGGGCCAGAACGTACATCCAGCGGAAGCCGTCGGCGGTCAACGGGGCCACCGTCAGACAGAGGTTCAGCGCCAGGAGGATGCCCGCCAGCGCCGCCCAACGGGTGCCCAAGCCCACCACCAACAACACCCCCACCGCGGTTTCGCCCGCCGCCTGCGCGATCGCGAACGGCTCCCAATTCGGGGCCACCTCGAGGGACAGGATCTGGTGCAGACCGGGGATGGGGTTAGCCGCGGCCGCTGCCCTCAGGAGCGGCTTCATCCACTCCACCCCGGTCCACTTCTGGGAGGCGAAAAATAGCCAGTACGCTCCCACCACGACGCGCACGATGCTTGGCCACCACCCCTGCCCGAAGCGGCTCATGAGAGCGCCCTCAGGACCGGGTCGGTGGCCATCTCAAAGACCGTGGCCAGGGCTGGCAGGCGCAGTCGGCGGAGTCGGTGCTGGGTGGCGCCCTTGAAGATGGCAAAGCGAAGTTTGCGCTCCGAGAAGTCGGAGTTGAAGAGCAGCCGATTGTGCCGAATGTGGTGCCATTCACCCTCCTGGCGACGCGACCGGACCTTGTCGAAAAACTTGGTGCCGGGCAGCGGATAGGCGATGGTGTAACTGACGTAGTCGAGCGGCAGGCGCGACGAGAACTGGATGGTGCGAAGCAGACTCTCCTCGGTTTCACCCAGGTAGCCGACCATGAAGAACCCCGCCGCCTTGATCCCTGCCTTGACGCAGGCCTCGACCGCAGCGCGCGCCTGCCCGGGTGTGATTCCCTTCGCCATCTGCTTCAGCACGCCCTCATCGCCCGACTCGATGCCGAAGAAGACTCGACTGCAGCCGGCGCGACGCATTTGAACGAAGAGGTCGTAGTCGACGTGGGTGACGCGGCTCAAGCACTCCCAGGTCAGCGGGAGGTGGGCGGCCTCGATCTCCTGACAGAGGGCCAGGGTGCGTTGGTAGTTGAGCGTGAAGAGGTCGTCCGACATCCAGATGTGCTGGTAGCCGAGCGCGGCTATCTCGCGCATCTCGTCAATGACGGATTGGGTCGAACGGGAACTGAAGAGATCACCAAAGACCGACTTGTGGCAGAACTCGCAGCGGAATGGGCAGCCCCGGGTGCTCATCAGGGGCGTGGTCGCCTCGCCCCAATGCCGCCGCCAATATCGGATGTACTCATCGTTGGGAAGATCGGCGCGATAGGGAAGGGGTAGCGTCGACATGTCCTTGGATCGGACCCGGGCCGGCGTTCGCACCACCTCGCCGTCGCGCAAGAAGGCGAGCCCCTTGACCTCCTCGAAGCGTCGATCAAGCAGGTGCTCCATGATCTCGACGATGGTCTCCTCCCCCTCGCCGATGGCGACGAGGTCGAAGCGGTCCAGGAATGGCTCCACCTCGCCCGAGGGATAGGGGCCTCCGACCACCGTCAGCGCCATGCCGCCAACGTCCTGGGCCAGCGAGAAGGCCTCGTCCTGCATCGTGATCATGCAGTAGATGCCGATCACCGAGGGCCGCAGGCGGGCGATCTCGGCCAGGACCTGGCTCCGATTCAAGAAGGTGTGGTCGATGTGGCGCACGCTGTACCCGGCCCGCCGGAGCGCGGCCGACAGGTACATGAGCCCAAGCGATGGCATGATCCAGTGCCTACCCTTCTCGGGAGCACGCTGCGGATAGACGAGTACGACGTCGACGCTTTCCATCATCGAGCCCTCCTGACCGTGATCTGGTAGTCGATGCCTTGAAATCCAGGGCCGAATTGGTATTCAAGGCCGCTCAAATCAAGGCCCGGCGCTCGCAGTTCGCGAGCCCGGAAGAAGCCGGCCGACGGTGGAGCGGGCACCGCCCACTCGACTGCCAGTGGGCCGGAGCGGAACCGGGCCCAATCACTCACCACCGGCACCCAGCTGCCGATCGCGGCCCCGCTCGCCTGTCCGCCGGCGTCGGCGTAGTCGTCGAAGGCCGCCGATTCCTCGTTGAGGATCACGAACTGGCTGGCCCCCGCGGTGAGGGAGGTCGGCTTCACCAGAACCTCGATCGCGCCCGCCTGGGGGGTGTAGGTGACGGTGATCCGCCCGCGGCTGGGGGTGGTTTGGAAGCTCCGGAAGCGGCCCTGCTCGTCGTCGAGCTCGCGCCGGTCCAGATCAAAGCTCTTGACCCAGGTTGAGCCGCGCACGGTGAGCGACGAATCCGGTCCGGGAAACCACCAGCCGTCCTTGAAATGGACGATCGGAAGGCCCAGCCCGAGGCCCTCTCCGGCCATTTCACCGGCCCCGCCTTGCAGCACCAGACCCTTGGCCAAAGGCGCCGTCTTACCTTCTTCGGGCCAGCTGCCAGTCCCCAGCGTGGCCCCGATTTGGGGCGTCAACCCGACCTCCGGCCGTCCGAACGCGTAGACGTGGACGGGCTTGCCTCCGGCAACCGCGAACGCGTCCTCCGCCCCGATCCGAAAGAAAGGCGGTGACGCCGCGCCGCCCGCCGCGAGGGCGGGGAAGACGGCACTGGCTCGGTAGTAGCTGATGTTCTCGAGGGCCAGGGCGCCGACCCGCTTGTCCCTCAGCCAGGCCACCGCCAAGGCATGGTCGGTGGGGAGACTCTCGGAACCGTAGATGCCGGTGACCGGTTTGCGGCTCCAGTAGGCGACGACCGGCGAATCGGTCAGCAGGGTCCCCGGGACCCGGGCCGCCGCCGCTCCCGCGGCGACCAGCCCGGCGTTCTCCGCCGACAGGGCCAGGAAGATGGGTATGAAGTAGAGAGCGATGCCGGCCGAGGCGACCAGGGCCCCCAGCTGGAGCTTGGCCGAAGCTCGATCGAGCGCCGCGGCCGCCAGTATCGCCAGCCCCGGCAGAGCCGGATAGTAGTAGCGGTGGCTTCCGCTGTACGCGCCCACGCCGACCAGAGCCGTCACCGCCGCCAAATAGAGCAGCGACGGGGCAATCAGCAGCCGGGTCAGGGATGGGTCCGATTTCCAGAACTGCCGGAAGCCGAAGGGCGCGAAGACCGCGATCGGAAGCGAGGCCCAGGCCAGGTAGGCGATGAATTCCACCGCGCGGCTCAGGGTGGGCAGCGGAATGCTCCCGCGAGTCGCTGCCGAGTTCGCCTCCAGCGCCGCGCGCAGCAGCGAGTTAGAGGCAAAGGCCTGGGTTCCCTGGAGGATCAAAACCAGCGCCAGCGCGGGCACGATCCAGCCGAGGCGGGAGGGGAGCCGGATGCGCTCCCAAGCAATTCGAGCGACCGCGATCACCACCACCAGGGCGCCCAGCCAGAGCCAGGCCTTGGTGCCGGTCAGGCAGGCCAGACACATGAGGGCGGCGGCCAGCGCCGTGCGGCCCTCCCGGACGGCCACCACCGCCCCCAACAGTGCCGCCAACAGGAGTGGCTCGGCCACCACGGTGGAGCTGGTCAAGAGGAATATCGGGTTGACGGCCAGCAGTAGGACGGCGAACACTCCCCGTCGGCGGCCGCCCGCCAGGCGGTAGACAAGCCCCAGGCTGAGGATCGATGCCCCGATGTTGAAGGCCTTGAGCGGTGCCAGCTGCCAGAGCCCGAAGACCTTGAGCAGCGCCGCCGCGATGACCTGAAAAGCCGGCAACCAGGTGTCCTGCATGTGGAAGAGGGGGTCCTGGAGGCGGCCGGTGGAGGCCAGCGTCGCCGCCAGCAGCCAGTGCTGGTAGGAATCCTCGAAAGGGTCTGGCAACTGGGCCATCAGCAGCAGCGGGAGGCCCGCCGCGGCCAGCAACAAGATCAAGTGGAGGGCCCGGCGGGAAACGGCGGCGGGAATCCGGAGTGCCTGCACCCCACTGCCCAGCGAAAGCGCCAAAAAGCCGAACCCAAACATCGACGCGTACAGGACGAGCAGCCAAAGTTCGCGCTGAAACGATAGGAAGGCAACTAGTAGGGATGCGCCACCAGCCACCAGTTCGCCCAAGGCGCGGGCGTCTCGGGGCCGGAAGTAGGCGCTGTGCCCCCAGTCCTGGCCCGGCTTTTCGATGCGGTACTTCGGGGTTCGCGTGAATTCGCCGCTGCGGCGGAAGGCCCGCAGCAGCGAATGCGCGACGGTGAGCGAGGTCCCCGCTCCGACCAGGGACCAGGCCAGCAGTCCACCCAGATGCCGCCACCACGGCCGGCCTCGACGTCGCTGGGCGATGGCCAGACCGATGATCGGGGAGAGGCTGAGCAGGCTGACCGCCAGCGGCAGTGAAATGCCCCGCCCGAGACGACCCGAGGTGGGTAGGGCGAGGAGCAACGGATAGGCTGCGATCTGCAACAGCATCATGAGCGGCGCCGCATAGCCGAGCAGGTGCATGGTGGCCTGGAACTTGACCCAGAGCGACAGCGGACTGGAGAGGGTGGGACCAAGCAGGCGCAGCGCGCATTGGAAACTTCCCGTCGCCCAGCGCGCCTGCTGGCTGCGGTAGGCGTCGACGGAGACCGGCAGCTCCTGAGGGACACAGACTTCCTCCAGGTACTTGGCCTTCCACCCCGCCAGCTGGGCGCGGTAGCTGAGGTCCAGATCCTCAGTCAGTGTGACCGCGCGCCAGCCGCCGGCGGCTTCGATCGCCCGCCGCCGCCACACTCCCGCCGAACCGGTGAAGTTGGTCAGATATCCGCTGCGAGCGCGTACTGCCTGCTCGACCAGGAAGTGGAAGTCGGTCATCAGCGCCTGCAGCGAGGTGAAGAAGGAATAGTCCTCGTTGAGGTATCCCCAGCGCGCCTGAACGAATCCCAGCGTCGCGTCCGCGAAGGCGGGCATGGTTCTCCTCAAGAAATCTGAGGGGGGGACAAAATCAGCGTCGAAGACGGCCAGGAACTCGGCCGAGGTTAGTTCCAAGCCGTGGGCCAGGGCCCCCGCCTTAAATCCGGTTCGAGCCGAGCGCCGGAGGTGAACGATGTTCAGGCCGCGATCGCGCCACCGCCGCACCGCCCGAGCAACGATTTCGACCGTCTCGTCATCCGAGTCGTCGAGCACCTGGACCTCGAGCCAGGCACGGGGCCAATCGAGCGCCGCCACCGCGTCGATGACGCGATCGGCCACGTAGCGCTCGTTGTACATGGGCAACTGCACCGCCACCCGGGCGGGTCGGATACCCGGGCTACGAGTCGCCAGGGGCCGGATGCGGAGCGCGCTCCAGCTCAGGTAGAGGAGGTTCAGTCCGTAGACGAACAGGAACAGGCTCGAGGCTGCGACCAGCGTCACCGCCACGATTCCGGCGAGGCTGATGGCGTTCACGCGTCGTCGAAAAGCGCGTATGGCCGCATCGTCTGCCGCACGTGGGCGACCCGGGCCAGAGCTTCGGGCCGGTCGCGGCGGGTCCACTGCATGAAGCGCCAAGAGAGCCGGCCGACCCGGCGCGCCGGTCCATCCAGCGCAGCCGGAAACAGCCAGCTGGGAAGCCGCGGGCCGGGGGCCATGTCGTACAACTCGGTACGCTCCAGGATCTGCGGGAAGTGTTCTGACAGGCCCGCATTCGCCCCCACCACCGAGCGCCAGAATTCGATGCCATAGACGGGCTCGGAGGCCAGGAACTCGTACGCCATAGCCGGATCCTGCCGGGCCAGGGGAAAGCATTGAGAGCGCTCCAGAAGCAGGTTGGCGGTCATGAACCGGCCCGCCAGCGGGCGGGCGCTGTGCGTGTCGACCGGCTTGGACCGATGTCCGAGCGCGTGGACCAGCCCCAGCAGGTTGAGGGCCACGTAGGCGAGGTGGCGGTGCCCATCCTCCACGATCAGGTTCAGATCCACGTCGTCGGAGGCCTGGAATCCGCCCGATGCCAGGGAGCCGGCGATGGATACCGACAGCACATACGGACAGCACCGGATCAGGGCGTGCACGAATTCCCGTGTCAACGCCCGGTAGGCGTCCACCAAAAGTGGGTGGGAGAGAGCTCGCGCCCTCACCGCCGCCAGCGAGTCCACCATCCGACGGCTGACCACCAGCCCCTCTCGGATGACCAGTACTTCGCTCTCGGCGACGGCCTGGCGCAGCTGGTCGACGGTGACGGCTCCGCCGAGGCAGACCGGGGCCAACCGCCCCGCGCCGAACGCGTAGCCCCTATTCTCCAGCAGTTCGACGGTCTGCTCAAGGCGACCGCGAACGCCGTCCGCCGTGGTTCGACTGGGAGCTGATATCGACAACGTCTCGGCAGGGGATACCGGACCCGGTTACGGCTTGGCAGGCCCGGGCCAGCAGCGCATCAGACCGCCTCGCCGGCCAGCACGCGGGCCGCCCAGGGCGGAACCCGCCCACAGGAGGTGTCAGCTGGAGGTCCCGGCAAGTGCGGCAGCGCCAACTCGGCGTGGTCAAAGTCGAGGCCCTCGGTCAGGGGGTTGGCGCCCCGATCTCCAGCGGCCAGGCTGCGAAGGCGAAAGACCGACTCGGCCAAGGCCACGACCGAACTGTGGTCGTAGGTGAGGTGGCTCACGTACCCCGGTCGAGAGAAGGGCGAGACGATCAGGCAGGGAACCCGAAAGCCCAAACGCGAGCCGCCCACCTGAGGCGGAACGACGTGATCGTAGAATCCCCTGGCCTCGTCGTGGTTCAGGATCAGCGCCAACTGGGGCCAGTCCTGACCCCGGGACAGCGCCTCGACCACCAATGCGATCAGCCGCTGGCCCCACGCGATCGAAGCGGGCGGGTGCTCATTGAGTGGATAGTCGGAGATGATCCAGGAGACATCGGGAAGGCTCCCCGTTCGCGCCGCGTGGAGGAACTCACCCAACGTCCGCCCGATTCGTGGATCCCGAGCCCGCTCCGGGTAGTAGGCGATGGGGTTGTAGGTCTGAGCTCGGGGGTGGACCAGGTAGCAGGCCCAATCCCGACCTGCCTCGTCGAGTCGGTCGACCAGCGTCGGCCGGGGCAGCAGCCGAACATCGAGGGTGGTCGGATCATCGATGAATCCACCCGGAGAGGCGGCCAGGCTGCAGAGCCGATTAGGAAAGGTCGGTCCCAGCACCGACGCGAAATAGGCATCGCAGAGCGTGAATCGGCGGGCCAGCGCCCAATATGTCGGAACCTGCTCTTCGGTGTAGAAGGTCTTGGCGGCCGGGGTTTGGAATCGGTCCATGAGGCCAGCGTGGAATGCCACCTCCAGTGACCTGGCGGCGTGCGGGGGCGAGGGTAGACACAGACCGCTAGCCCGGCTGACGGGGGCGGCGGGAGGGAGTCCATCGACGGCCTTCATGCGGCCGAAGTAGTGGTCGAAGGATCGGTTCTCCTGCATCAGGAAGACCAGCTTTCGGATCGGTGTGGGCGAGGAGGCACCGACTCGGATGCTCGGGAATGCGACCACCGCGCCCAGGCCCGCGATCCCCTGCAGCACCCGCCTGCGGGTCGGCCGCCAGGTCATGGCGGTGCCCCCCCCAGCAGCCACGGCGCCGCCGTCAAGGTTCTGGCCCAAGCTGTGATCACTGCACTGGGGCTTACCGCCCGGGGTTACGGATCTAGCAGCGGAGGTGGAGCAACCTTCATCGGCGGCAGTTCTCAGTCGTCAGGCCCACCCACCTACCCGGATTTGACCTCTTACCGTGAGGTCATGATTCGTCACTCCCAACTCGCTCGACTCTTGGAGGTGGCCTGATGATTGAGGATGGCTGTGCTATCGGAACGCGGGACTTGGTCGTCGCCATATTCAGGCTCGCTGTTGCGGACTACCTCGGCGTAATCGCCTGAAAGTCGCGGTGCTCAAACAGTCTCACTTCGCCTGCCACCCCTTCGCGTGCCGCAACCCGCTCAGGTGGCCGAAGTCGTACTTCGACACCAGACCCAAGCTCCCGCGCAGCGCCCGCAGGTGGCGGAGGGGCATGCCGGCCTCTTGACCAAGGCGCCAAGCATCGCCCGAACTCGGGGAGGTTCGTCCATCGCTGCGACCATCAAGCGATCAAAAGTCTTATCCCGTGCCAGGAGGTCCAGCAGGCGCTTGGCCGTCTCTTCCGCAGACAGATCACTGGTTTGCGCCCGGTCGCGCAGGAATTCCAGAATGGCGCCCTCTCGAGGCGACAAGCGGCGACGAGAGTCTGGTCGGCGGTTCCGGATTCGGGCCGCTATCCGAAGAGGAGCGTTCTCAGCAGAGGTCGCGTATTCGAGGCGCGAGGGGTTCTGAGTCGTGAAGCCCAGCATAGCGGCAGCGGTGAGCCCGGTCGGGTGAAGAGGTTCAGCGAGCTTGGCAGCCACCACGGCTTGTTGACTTGGGATGCTCTCGCCCAGGTGGTCGGCCGCGACCTGTAGTAGACGCCAGGTTGGATCCGGCGCAGTCTGCCCTCCTTGACCAGTCGGGACAGGGTTGAGGCAACAGCGCTAGGGGAAAGGTCGCCAAAATCCCTGAGCCGCCATAGGCGTTCACCCTGCGCTTCGATCTCCCTTCGGATTCGAGCGCTGGCGGTCCTCGGTCGGCGGCCGCGGGCCCGTGTGATCGTAGGCATGGCCATAATCTACCTCGCCCGGTGCCGAGTTTTTACGCGTAAATACTTGGCACTTAGAACTTATAAGGCTCTTGTGACCTTTGAGTGGGTCACGCTGCGCGACCCGGTAGGGCTGGTCGGAAGCCACCGAAGCTGAGCATCGCGAGCGCGATAAGCGGTCTCGAGGAGTGGAACCCGAAAGCACGGCGGGTGAGCAGTCGGATGCGGGTGTTGACCGCCTCGACGAGAGCGTTGGAAAGCCGGTGCTCGAGGGTGACGAGGATGGCGTCGATGTGGTTGGCGATGGTGTCACCGAGGCGGACGAAGGCGTCGATGCGGGAGCGCCACGCCCATTGCATCCACTCTTCAAGGAGAAGGACGGCGTCGTCGAAGGGCAGCTGAAAGACGAGTCGGAGGTGCTCCTTGAGCAGGTGGGCGCGGAACAGTGGCTGGTTGACGCGCTGGATCCAGGCCAGCTTGCCGACCTGGTTGTCAGTCAGGTTCTCGGCGTTCTTCCAGAGTGCATAGCGAGCGCGCTTCAGGCGTCGGGCATGGGCATGATCACCTCGCCGGCGAGCGTCGTTCCAAACCTCGCGGCGAACCTCGTCGAGAGCCTTGGTCGCCCAGGCCACTGCATGGAAGGGGTCGAGTCCGATGACCGCCTTGGGGCAGTAGAAGCGGACCACGTGGGTGATCCACCAGGCGCCGTCGGCGCTGACGTGGGTAATGCCGCGACATCGAGATCGGCCGAGCTCGACAAAGAAGTGTCGCAGCGTCTCCTCGTCGCGCCCTTCGGCCGCCCAGAGCAGCCGGCCGCTCACGTGGTCGACCACGACGGTGAGGTATCGATGACCCTTCCGGAACGAAATCTCGTCGATGCCAATTCGGCGAAGACCGGCCAGGCGACGGCGCCCCTTCGGCTGCAGCCGGGTCGCCACACGTTCGAGGATGCGGCCCACCGTTCGCCAAGAGACCCGCATCAGGTGGGCAACCGCGGTCTTCGAGCACTCCACCGCCAGCCAGGCGACCTGCTCCTCGAAGGCCTTGGTGAACCGCGAGTCATGGGCCGCCCAGGGCACCCGCTCGGTCACCACGCCGTGATCGGGGCAGCTCACCCGGATCACCTCGGCTTCAATGAAGGTCTTCGTGGTGCCGAGATCCAGACTGCGCCACCGGCGCCTCAGCCGGCTCCGGTCATAGCGCGGGCAGTGCCGCCGGCAGGCTCCACAGCGTTGACCTTGGGGCCGGTGCAACGCCACCCTCACCACGAGCTCGTCGGCGACCAGATCGACATCGACGATCTTGACTCCCGACAGGCCGAGCAGACGCCGCCATACTCTTGACTTCAGCACGCCGTTCCCTCCACGAATCCGAGTCGATTCCAGTCGCTCGAAATCGTATTCGGGGGCGGCGTGCCCTCAGTTCAGGAAGACCCACTCAAACGGCAGGAGACCCCCTTAGTCCTTGAAGGGTGCATACCATTCTCCTCAAGCTGGACAGCGCCAGCTACCAGAGATGTGGATCGGAGCGGAGGTCGAGCCAGGCTCGGACGAAAGGGCCACATTCAAGGTCCCGGACCGTCCGTCGCGATTCACGACCAAGTCTCCTGAATGGTCGTCGAGTGTTGACCACCCGGGACCGTCACCATTGAATGCCACGAAGGTGCCGGCGACGGAGACCGCGTATGTTCCAGCGCCGATACGGCTTGTCAGAAATTGCAGGTCGTAGGGCTGCCCGTTGGCCAGGACAGCGAAGCTGGCGATCGTGCCCGGGGCCTCTCCAGCGGGCGCGGGCGAGCAAGACGCTTGGTTTCCGAGGAGATGGGCGCTGAAGGGGCCGGTAATCTGGAGATCTACGCCTGGCTGCTCCCCTCCACAACCGATTGTCAGGGCCGCTGCCCCAATGCAAACAGCCAGAGCGCCCGTCCGGAATCTCACTTAAACGAATTTCCTCGCATGCTTTTGTTGTTATTCACCTGTTAGCCCGACCCCAGAAGCGTCCTCATGCGGCCAGGCGCTCCTCGAACACTTCCCGAAGAACGACGGCCTGATTGTGTTCTTCGTTCTTGGCGGCATAGTGCAACGTCACCGGCCCCTTGCACGCGAGTGCAGCCACCTCCTCGAGGAGCTTCTCACGGTCCGGATCCTCGAGCTCTTTTCGATAACGCCGCTCGAATTCCTCCCACCGCTCTAGGCGATCGTCGAGCACTCGGGCACCGGCATCTTCCCGACGGCCTTCGTAGACGCGGCTCAAGCGGATCATCTTGCGGCTAATCACAGTCGCACCTCGACTCCCTTCACGTCGATGCGCATTGAATGCCGTACCAGAACTAGCTGCCGCCGATCGTCAAGAGGAGCGCAGAGTCGATCAATCCGGTCACGCGATGTGGGGTGTTGGCTTGAAGGGAAGCGAAATCGCCGCGGCCAAGCCCTAACGACTGGTCCAGAAAATCGATCTTGACTGACCTTTCTAGAACACTGAAGGTGATGGCGGCGGCGGTCTGGTGCTCAGCCATGTGTCCCCCCTTGGGTAGCGCGATGAGTATTACCCCGAGGCCGGGATGACGAACAAGAGTCTTGGAGGCGTGGTCATTATGCCTGTAGGAATCGCTCGCTCGTAACGCCGATTGCTCCGCCGAGATGTCGACCTTGATCACCGGGATGGAGATGTGTGTGGCAGGGCGGTCTTCGGCCGGATTACCCGGGTGATCGGACACGGTCAATACCTTCGAGCTGTGGATGAGAGGACGGTCCCGTCGTTCGTGCACTCAAGGCTGGAGCGCCGTAGGGTCATAGCGCCACGCCTCCTCAATGTCCCGTAGCCTCACGAGCCGGTGCGGCCTCCAAATGTAGTTCCGAAGGTGGTGGGCCTCGGTGGAGAGGTAGTTCGGTGGCGCCACAAACACCATGGCGTCGCGCGCTCGGTCTTCGGCGGCAGAGAGCGAGAGAAGTAGGCGATCAGCCTCGTCCCCCTCAAAGTGCGGCTCCAAGAACTCGCAAACGAGCCTTAGCTCCAGAGCCACATGCCCACCAAGCAGATCGGCTAGCCTCCTGGCCGTCCGTTGGACGTAAGGAGCGAGACTCTCACGGGCTCGCGGGACGTCGGCGGCGACTTGGGAGAGCTGTTCCGCTAGGATGCCCGCCTCAGGGCGGGCGCTGTAGAGCCCGGCGATCAGGTCAGATGGGACTTGAGATTCCGCCAAGGCTGGCACCAAGACCTCCAATTCTGCTTGAAGGCGAGGGACGACTTCATAAACAAGCGTTCGGACGAGTTCGGGTGCGGCTGCCGATGCCTGTCGCACGGGGCCCGCGGCAACTTGTTCAAAGACAACTCTGGCTGCAGTGAGGCCAGAAACCAGTTGGTCCTCCAAGCCTGCGGTTGACAGCGCAATCAGCGCCGGATCGGCCCCGTGACTGCCTTCCGATGCGGGCCGATCCAAATCGCGATCGAAGGCTGGAAGCGGGCGAGGGCGTCTCAACTGAACGAGCGCACTCGTCTTTCTCGACTCGCGCATCGCAGCCGGAAGCACCTGGCCCGGATGGTCGCACCCGAATCGCATTGGGGATTGCAAACGGGCGGGTGCCCTGACATGACTTACTTGCTGGCCTTTTGGAAGTAGTTGGCGTTGATCTTGATGAACTCTGTCCACTCGGCAGGTACTTCGTCCTCCGGGTAGATGGCATCGACCGGGCATGGGTCTACGCAGGCACCGCAATCGATGCACTCGTCCGGGTCGATGTAGCACATGTCCGCGGTGTCGTCGGAATAGATGCGGTCGACTGGGCAAACCTCCACGCAGGAGGCGTCCTTAACGCCAATGCAGGGTTGGGTTATGACATATGCCATGGCTATGGCTTCTGGCGCTGATGGTACCGCCGTCAAGGGGATAGTTCCCGGCGCAATCATAGAAGCTCTCGATGACGCAAACGCCCCCGTCGGGGGGCCAGCCGGATGCATGGTGTGTTCCTCACTGCGGTAATGTGGATTGTCACGGCCTAAGTAACGTCTGCTTCGGCTCAAGACCAGTATCCAGTCCGCGAAGTTGTGCGGTGCCACGTGTGGCTGAGGCACATCAAAGGCGCGACGCCCGACCGCGGATCGCCAGTCAGGCGGCCTTGTTCAGTCCTGCGGCCAGGGTGACCATGGCCGCGGCGACGGCGCGCGCACGGTCGCCGCGGGTGGCCAGGCGGGGTTGATAGCCAGGCACCAGACAGCGGAGGCGGACATCCCCTCGGCGCAGGGCCTGCACCGCCTCGAACCCTTCGAGGAACCGCTGACCGGTG
>Ga0207933_1000395_pt1 | contig 43943 bp, 42 predicted proteins | sample NGESurdeep092012_4_FD_184488 | JGI IMG/M metagenome (GOLD analysis project Ga0207933, IMG submission 184488) | Arctic peat soil microbial communities from Barrow, Alaska - NGEE Surface sample F53-3 deep-092012 (SPAdes) | ecosystem: Environmental > Terrestrial > Soil > Wetlands > Peat ... | reverse complement strand
CCGCATCCCACCGTCGTCCGCAAGAACTCGCGCGATTTCTCTTAGCTTGGTTGTTTTGCCGATCCCTGGTCGTCCCAGTAACAAAATCGATTGTCCAGAGCGGACGATCGATTCGATCATATCAATCGTGCCTTCGACCGCTCTGCCCACCCTGCAGGTAAGTCCGATTACTTTGGCATGTCGATTCCTGATTGCAGAGATTCGATGCAACGTCCGCTCAATACCAGCGCGATTATCGCTGCCAAATTCACCGATCGACTTCGTCACAAAATCGATATCGTGCTCAGTAACGATCACATCCGGCATACGCTCAACTGTGTCGCGATATCGCGCCTCGGCAGGACGACCGTAATCTAGTATGACCTCGACCAGAGAATCGAGATAGGGGCTGCGTTCTAAATGGGCTCGCACAACTGCGGGCAAAACCTCCAACAATAATGAGAGGTCATTACTAGAAGCTGTTTCCGCCATCTCGGTGCGGAGAAAATGTTGAGCGTCAAAAGACGATGCCATAAATTGCCAAATTTAAAGTGGTGCAAATTATTCTGCACCACCTTTTTTTATGACGAAATTCTCCTGATCCTTGACTCGGTCATTTTTGTAAAGCTTTTGAAATTAGGGATTCTGGATATCCTGTTCACCTGCTAAAACGCAATTTACGGTTTTGACACTGCCTTTCGACCAATAGGTAACCGATACAGTATCGCCTGATTGCTTGCCATCCAGAACTTTCAAAAGGGCGTAATGATCTACAAGCTTCACCCCGTCGATTTTCAAGAGCACGTCGTATGGGCGGATTCCCGCTTTATAAGCTGGAAAGCCAGCGATGATTCCGAACTGCTGACCTTGTGACCCCGGCGGAACAATAATCCCCTCGCTTGGAACATTACTTAAACCGGTTGCCTGCGCGAATTGTTGGCGGGCATCGGAATTACTTAGCAGTCCATCCCAGCGAGGATTAGGCGCAATGCCCAAGAAACCTTCTTTGCTATGACCAAATTTTATAATGTCAAAAGCAACTTTGCGCACGCGGTTCACAGGAATTGCAAATCCGATGCCAATGCTTGAACCGGTGGGACTAAAAATCGCTGAATTCATACCGATCAACCTGCCAGACGCATCGGTTAAAGCTCCTCCAGAATTGCCTGGATTAATTGCCGCATCAGTTTGAATAGCGTTGATGATGAGTCCTCCATTTTCAGTTGGGAGGGTTCGCGAGACGTTGCTGACTACTCCAACGCTTACAGTTTCATCAAAATCAAGTGGATTTCCAACTGCGATTACCCACTGTCCAGCTGCTATTTTTGTACTGTCTCCAAGTTCAATCGGAGTAAGATTGTTTGCATTTATTTTCAGCACGGCAAGATCAACTCTGGGATCGGTGCCAAGCACTTTTGCCGTGAAAACGCGCTTGTCTTGAAGTCGCACGCGCACTTGTGATTCGCCTTGAACTACATGATTATTGGTGACGATCACTCCATCCGACGTCAAAATGACACCGCTCGCGGTGCTTGTCCGGGACATCTGTGATTGACCCGAAAACATATCGGTTTGCTGTTGAAAATTATCGACACTCACTACGGAAGGCATGACTTTTTTGGCAGCCACGGAAAAATCAGCCGGACCTGAAAGCGGCGCATAATCTGCATTTGAAGTCATCGGGGTTCGCGAGAACAAAGTCGCATCTGAGACCAAATCGCCTCGATTTTGCCACCAATGGTTAAATTGAATTGCAGTTAAAGTGCCGACAAAAGTCGCCAAAAATATTGCAAAAATTACTGTCTTTTTCATTCTAATGTAGTCCACGCTTAAAATCGAATTGAAGGTTCCCGATTCTGCCGCTTGAAACCTGATCCGAATCTGATTGCTCGGTCGGTACACTCTATATATGATGGGCGAGAAAAAACCTGCACTAATTGGAATGTCTCGCGAGGAAATTGCAGCGATTTTGGTTCCCCGTAACGACGCGAAACTTAGAGCCAAACAAATTGCTCACCAAATTTACTCTAGAGGGGAAAATAGTTTTTCCGAAATGGCCGATTTACCAAGCGCATTTCGCGATGAATTGATCGGAAAATTTCAAGTTCAGCCTCTTGAGCTTTCAGTGAGGAAAAATTCTACCGATGGTGTCGAAAAATTACTCGTGCATGGTGGTGATAATCAAGTATTCGAGTGTGTTTTATTGCCATACGCGGATAGAGTCTCAAGTTGCCTGAGCAGCCAAGTCGGTTGCCCAATGGGGTGCCGATTTTGTGCCACTGGTCTTGGTGGATTTGATCGTAATTTGAGTCCTGGAGAAATTGTTGGCCAATATCTGATGCTACAGGGTTTATCAGATCGCCCGATTAGCCATGTCGTATTTATGGGGATGGGCGAACCATTACTGAACCTAAAAAGCGTGTTACGCAGCTTAAAACTCCTTCATGAAGAAGTTGGTATGAGTTATCGCAGAATGACCGTAAGCACAGTTGGAATCGTGCCCGCGATTTACGAACTTGCAGAAATTGGACTTCCCATTCATTTGGCCCTTTCTCTTCATTCACCATTTGACGAGATTCGCTCAAAACTCATGCCCGTGAACTTGAAATGGTCGGTTCGGGAAGCTGTTCAAGCGATGCGTGATTATCAGAAAGCAACTTCTCGCAAAGTGACGTTTGAATATCTATTGATCAAAAACGTGACCGACACAAATGACCAGGCTCGCGCTCTTGCCAATCTCGTAAGAGGGTTTCCCGCAGTTGTGAATCTGATCCCATTCAATTGGGTTGATACGGCCCAAGGATTTGCACGCCCGGATCGGGAGCAAGTGCGTCGTTTCAAAGACATTCTGAGTTCCAGCGGAATAAACGTAACTGAACGCGCGGAACGGGGTCATGATATTTCAGCTGCCTGTGGTCAATTAGCTGGAGATTTTCGCAATAAGAAGAAACGGCTTGAACCGCTAAGGCAAGTGGCTTTCGGAGCAGTTGCGACCTAAAAATTGACAAAGCCAAAATTTCTGCTCGGAATATTGAGCTGGTGTTTAATCCTTATCGGATGCGGTCGTCAAACAGCTTCAAAATTACCGGTCGACAATCCAGCAGCTAAGAATGATTTGAACAGTCAGCGAAAAATGGTTCATGTAGGTTCCGGATCAACGGGTTTCTATTCAAAAGGAAATTTGCGCCAGCTTCTTTACCGCGTTAAATGGAATAGTGCCACTATTACCGGTATCCAGGGGACTCGGTTTTATGGAGTGGCTTCAGGAGTTTCAGGCTTTCTTTACGATGCTGCGGGCAAGGAATCAAGTGAATTTGCTGCAAATCAGGCTACTATGGATCGAAACCAAGGGATTCTCACATTGCAAGGGAAAGTGCGCTTCAAATCGGTTGCAAAGCAAGGAACAATCACTTGTGCGAATGCAACTTATCGAGATGCTGTTAAAATAATCAAGGCACGCGGGAATGTGAAGGCAAGCGGCACCGCGTGGAACCTCGGACCAATGGATGAGGTCTGGGCAACTTCGAACTTAAGTGAAATTGCGACCCCTGACTTATTTCCGAAAGACAATCGGGGGACAAAAGCACCTAATTAATCATGAAAGGACTCACGAAATCAGGCGGATTTATAGTTTGCCTCGTTGGTTTTGGAATTATTCAGGTTCAGGCAGGAGGCTCAGGTTCAAAGTCCCAAGCAACATCTTCCTCAACCTACGAATCGTCGAATTTCGTGGTCACAGGCATTAAATCATTCCGATTGGGCCAACCCAACTCAAGCTCTGGGCTTAGGCCCATTACTGCAATCGGGAATCTACAAGCAACCCTTAAAAATCAGAACGCAGTGGTGAATGCCCTTAAACTTGACGGAAACGTTTCCCAAGCAACGCGATCCCTGACAAATGCTCAACTCAGTGGGGGCGTGTCTGCCGTTTTCAGCGGCGTCGAGGGCTCAAAAACAACGATCGAATCCAGCGAAATTTTCTACAAAAATCTTTCTACAAAATCGACTTCAAGCGCGGAAGTGAGTTCAAAAACTCCCCTGACGTTTAACAATGACGGATCTGCGGTTAACGGAAATAAATATAGCCACGGTACTTTGCAAGCTGACAGCGGCGATTTTTTTCTAGATAAGTCCAACTCTTCGTCAAAATCTTTGGTCTTATCTCGCGGATTGCTCAACGGAAACGTACAATTCACTTACGAATCAGCTTCCGCACCGACAGCAGCTGGCTCGAAGCCAGTTCAAACTAAAATAACCGGCCATGCAAACCAACTGAAAATTGATCGTGAAACTTCTGGAAATTACCAGTTAACATTGCTGGGCAATGTTATAGTCGAAGGCACTGAGGGTGCATTTGGTGGCAATTCCACTACTGAAACGTTAATTATGGAGTTAACGCCGGATTTACATTTGGTTGAATTTCATACCGAAGATACTGCAGGAGGCAAGCTATTCCTGAATGCCCCTGCCAGCGCGCCAAGCCCAGCTAAGAAAGGTAGCAAGGGCAAGTAAATGAAAATTTTTGCCGAAAACCTGGAGAAATCATACAAAGGCAAGCCGGCCGTAAGAGGCGTGAGTTTCTCACTGAATAAAGGAGAAATTGTCGGATTGCTCGGCCCAAATGGAGCCGGAAAAACCACCACCTTTTACATGATTACAGGGCTGGTTAAACCGGATAAAGGCAAAGTTAAGTTCGACGACCAAGACGTCACTCGCTGGCCGATGTACAAACGAGCGAGAAACGGAATTAGTTATTTGCCCCAAGAAGCAAGCATATTTCGCAAACTGTCAGTGCGAGATAATCTGAAGCTGGTAATGGAAATTGCCGACGTCCCCAAAAAATATCACAGGGAAAGAATCAAGACATTAAGCGAAGACTTGCATATATCTCAGCTGCTAGATCAAAGTGGGCAACGACTTTCTGGCGGTGAACGTAGGCGTGTGGAGATCGCCCGCGCGCTCGCTACCGATCCAAAATTCATACTTCTGGATGAGCCCTTTACGGGAATTGATCCAGTCACAATCGAAGAAATCCAAGCGATAATTCACCGTTTGAAAGATCAGGGAATCGGGATCTTGATAACTGATCATAACTTGGTCGCCACTTTAAGAATCACAGATCGAAACTATATTTTAATTGGCGGGGATATCGCCGCCGAAGGCACAAGCACGGAAATCGCCCGGAATGAAGGAGTCCGAAATCGGTATCTAGGCCAAGCTTTTGATCCTGACTCGCTAGATTAACCTGATGATGAAGTTGCCAAGGATGGATCGACTCGTCTATCAGGAACTTATTGGGCCTTACATCTTTGGAGTCGCCATGTTCACGGTTTTGATACTGGCTGCCACTTATCTATTTCGCCTAACCGGATTTTTGGTGGCGGGCGTCCCGATACTTACAATTGTCGAATTATTTGCTTTGTTTACTCCTGGAATATTGGTGAAAACTTTTGCAATGGCGATGTTACTTGCCGGCCTTTTGGCATTTGGCAGGCTCAGCAACGACGCCGAGATCATTGCGCTAAGAGCGGCTGGCGCAAATATGGCAAGAATCATGCGACCCGTTGCAATTTTTTCCCTAGTAGTTGCTGGGGTCGCCTTCGGAGTTGACGAGACTCTGGTGCCTTGGGCAGCTCAAAAAAGTGAAGCCCTTGGAGTCGCAATAGCGACGAAGCTAGACCCCTCAAAAATGACCCCAACAAGTGAACCAATTGTACAAAATGGCAAGGTTTTAGGCATGGTCGTGGCAAGAAACTTAAACACAACCACCGATACTCTTCTTGGTGCAACTGTGCTCATTTATAATCCCGATGGGACAAATGCTTGGGTGCTCTGGGCGAAAGAACTTAAATTTAATCCGGCTTTGGCAAGTAGCACTGGTGGTGGTTGGAGGATAGTGGGCGGAGCGACGCTGCAATCGGGCGATGGCTCAACGTTTACCCGAATCAACGATCGGGCATGGCCGCCTGATATTCCGCATCCAAATTTCAGCATTCAAGATTTATTGGCGGATCAACTCAATAATTTGGATGTCCTCAGTATGAAAGGGATTCAAACTGAAATTGCACGCCTCAAAAAAGACAAGACTGCATCCAAGAGCCAAATTGCGAACTTGCAGTATGGCTATTGGAACAAAATCGCCCTCCCGTTTGCGGCATTTATCTATGGGATTTTGGGCGCACCGCTTGGGATAAGGAATTCAAGATCTTCGACCGCAGGTGGCTTTGCATTAGCGGTTGCAATAATATTTGGATACGTCACAATTGCGAACCTGCTGAGCGTATATGCTCAGGGAGGATTGTTGCCCGCATGGGCTGCAAGTTTTGCCCCGCTCGTGGTTGGCATAGCCGCATCGGCCTGGATCATAAGGAGTAGAAACATCTAAAATGGATCCGCTGGTTCTAACCTTTTTGCTCGCCATTATTCTCGTAGGTGGCGGCATTGGCGTTCTTGCCGATTACCTGGGGCGTAAATTCGGAAAGAAGCGGCTCAGAATCTTTAATTTACGTCCAAAACATACAGCCCGAATTGGTACTTTTCTGGTGGGAGTTATCATATCTGCCACGACTATTCTAGTGGTCTTTGCCGCAAGCTCCGATGTGCGCCAATGGATCATACAAGGGCGTAAGAGTATTGAGCTAAATAAGATACTCGTTAAACAAGTTTCTGATAGGGCTAATCAAATTACTGCGCTTGACAATCAGGTGGCAAAACTTAATTCCTATGTGTCAAGGGATCAAGCGCTGGTGACTAAATCAAAGGTCCAGTTGGTGACCGCAAACAATCAGGTTAAAGTTACCCAGCAAAAAGTTAGTTTGGCTCAATCAAAGGTTAATTTGTATTTGAAAAAACTATTGGCAGTGCAGTTCAAATTGCGGGGGATCCAGGGTCAATTAGTGGTGAATCAGGCTAGTTTGAAGGCTTCGCGGACCATCCTAACGTCGGTTAAAAGTTCTTATGCTGAACTTGAAAAGGAACGTACTCAGGACTTCCAAGAAAATAGAACCCTTACCACCGACAACCAAACCTTAACTAATAAATTGACCGCACTAAACGACCAGATAAAATCAATTACAACTCAATCTACGAGTTTACTAGCCCAAAGGGATCAGCTAAAAGTTCAAGTAGACGATGCCGAAGCACAATATCAAACAACTCAAGAAAACTTGATGAGTGCTGATAACGATCTTAATAATGCACGGCAGAAGTACAAGGCAAGTCAGGAGATATTACAAGATACCGCTAGCGCGACTCTAACCCATCCCGTATTATTCGGTATTGGCCAGGAACTAACAAGAATGCCCTTGGACCAAGGACTTACTGCTGAACAGGCAAGACAGGCCGTCCTCGATATGATTCAAGCTTCTAGTGATATAGCAAAAGCAAGGGGCGCCGGAAAATTTGAGGGCACGAGCTACTATGCCGATTTTGTAAGCCGATCTCCGGTTGCGGGTATTACCCTTAGCCCCGAGCAACAAATCGACCAAGTTACTCGGGCAATAACCGGTAACCCGAGTCCAATAGTGCTGATCTCTACCGCGCTGCTGAACTCTTATGAGCCAGAGCCTGTTCCGATTGACATGCATCCGTTTAATAACCCACTCGTTTTTCATAAGGGCCAGGTGCTCGGTCAAGTCCACGTCGGCCGCGATTGGAGCGTTTCACAAACCGTATTACAGCTAAACGATTTTGTGAATGATGTTGTGGAGAAGAAAGCAAAATCTGCAAATATGATTCCGATAGTTGGTAAAGATGGACCCGTGATTCAATTGAACCCATTGAACACCCTTGCAACGGTTAATGAAATAATCCATATTCAATCGGCAACTTCAGTGCAAGCGGTGGTTACCAAAGATACCCACGCCTCCGATGTGTTGGAATTTGAATTTCGCGTAAAGTAAAGTGTGATGCCGAATTGATCGAGAAAACCGTATTGGCGATTGATCCGGGCACGGAAAAGTGCGGATTGGCACTTGTGAAAAGGGTTTCGGAAAAAAAACTTGAACTGCTATATAGATCAATCGCACCTATCGAGCATCTAAAAGCAATGATTCACAGTGCTTATGCGGTCGAAAAATTTTCACTCATCTTAGTAGGTAGCGGCACCGGATCTAAACGAGTACTTCACATCATAAGAGAGAATTTTGCGAGCATGGGTATCTTGATACTCGACGAGAAAAACACGACATTATTTGCTCGGGAACGCTATTGGGAACACAACCCGAGACGCGGGTGGCGAAAGCTGGTTCCAAGCAGCCTCCAGGTGCCGCCTGTACCTATCGATGACTTTGCCGCGTTCGTGCTTGCAGAGCGTGTCTTACTAGATACCTAAGATTTCTTAAGGGTTAAGGGCTGAGAGCCCCCTGCATTAGTCATCGTCATAGACTTGCCGTCAGGGTTCAAGTTAACTATTATGTCCGGAACCTTCACGGTCGGTGACATTGCCTTCAGTTTCGAAACATCCTGGCCGTCAATTTTTTGAATCGTCAAAGTAAACGTGCGCCCGGAAGAAGTATAGGATCCGTCTGCGGCGGAAACGCCATTGCCATTTCCAAGATGATAGGTCTTATCATCCTTGAAATCGCAAGTTATTCCGCCCTGAGATTGCGCCATCTGGCCGAGTTTTCCACTTGCAGCCGCGTCCAGCGACCAATGTCCTACAATTTGTTTTTCCGGGTTTGATCCGCAGCCGCTCGCCAATATCGCAAGGAAAATTGCGCAAGTTAATAGAAGATTCTTTTTCATGCTATTGCATTCTATCTTAATTTGCACCATATAAAGGCTTGTCCTTAGTCATGATTTGCTTGTCGCTGCTGCCTGGAACATCCATCGTGAGATTCTTTCCATCGGCACTTAGCGTCGCGTGGAGAGGTGCCATTTGCATCGCAAACCCATTAACGCTTTTGTTTGAAATTGTTTGGACCGTCAAAGTCAAATCATTTCCCGAAACGGCATAAGTTCCGTCAATGGGAATATCGGTGTAGCTCAGGTCAAATGTATTGTCGTCGTGAAAGGAAACTACCAAAGTTCCGGCTGCGCCTGGTACTGAGTGTGGATTAACCGACCAATTACCCATGACTCCTTTTGTAGCACTCTTTGCGCAACCTAAAATAAGTGATCCGAAAAGCGCGCAAACAATAACGATGGGAAAAAATTTCACGTGAACAGTGTATCACTCCTTACGATGTCAAAGTTTGGGTATAGTCTTGTCTTGAAAATTAGTCAGCCAGATTACTCTAGAATTGTCTTCGAAGTTTCCGGAAGCATGTGCCCTAGTTTGTCGCGCTTAGTCGATAGATATTTTGATCTTTCCTCGACTTCATTAGTTATTAAGGGTACGTGCTCAATAATCTCAAGCCCATAGCCTTGTAATCCGCTAACCTTTTTAGGATTATTGGTCATAAGCCTTAACCTTCTAAGACCAAGATCAGCCAGTACCTGTGCGCCTAATCCGTAGTCACGCAGGTCTGCCTTAAATCCTAAAGCTTCATTTGCTTCAACTGTATCAAGCCCTTCGTCCTGAAGTGCATAGGCCTTAAGCTTATTCACTAAACCAATACCTCTACCCTCCTGAGCAATATAAAGCACCACCCCTCTTCCTTCATTTTCAATAGCAGTTAAGGCGAGGATAAGCTGGTCGCCACAATCACATCTTAATGATCCCAAAAAGTCGCCGGTGAGGCAGGAACTATGGACTCTAGTTAGCACCGGATCTTCGGTGCAAACGTCACCTTTCACAATCGCTAAATAAGGGGTTGGCTCAACCGTTGTCTCATAGACGTAAAGCTGGAAATGACCGTATTTAGTCGGAAAATCTATTGGTCCCGCCGCACGCTGGACTAATTTCTCATTTTTTCGACGGTAAGCGATTAGGTCCGCAATTGTGATCATTTTTAGACCATGGGTTTTGGCAAAAGTTAGCAGACCATCTAACCGCATCATCGTTCCATCGGGGTTCAAAATTTCGCAACCGATTCCAACCGGCCTAAAATTAGCAAGTATGCATAAATCTACAATCGCTTCAGTGTGTCCGGCACGTTTTAGAACTCCGCCTTTTTCCGCTCTTAGCGGAATTATATGACCCGGTCTGCCCAAATCGTGCGGAGTGGCATCCGGATCCACAAAAACAGCCACAGTTGCGGCTCGATCATGAGCGGAAACTCCGGTTGTTGTGCCCTTAAGCGCATCCACCGTTTCCGCCATTGCGGTTCCAAGACGCGCCGTATTTTGCTTTGTCATCATCGGAATTTGGAGCTCGGCTAGCCGTTCTGCCGTGGTCGGAATAAACGGAACTCCGCCTCCGAAACGAATCATAAAGTTCATGATTTCCGCCGTGCAAGCCTCGCCAGCGGCGACTAGATCCCCTTCATTTTCACGGTCAGGATCATCCACGACAATAATGATTTTGCCAGCTTTGAGATCTTCAACCGCATCAGGAATCGTTGCAAAAGGGTTCATACAAATTTATTCTACGAAATAAAGCTAAACACTACCTTTGCAATGTTCATCGGATTAAAATAGAGGGCACCAACCAGCAGGAGTAGTCACGATGCCTTATCCTGTAAGCTAAACGATTTAGTTGGGTTGGTGAATGTCGTGTAAATTAATCGCAGGGGGCGAGAAAGTTTGAGTCCAAGCCATCGATTTTACATGACCATCCGCAAAAGTATAATTTGCAACTCCGAGATGCCGATGCGTTGAAATTGCTCCTGCGTAAGGATCCATTTCATTTGCAGGTGCAACTGGATTATAGATTGAAAACCAAGGGTGGTAGATGTCATCGCAGTAGGCCGGTGCTCCGTTTTCAGTTTGGCTTCTCCGCTCCGCAAAATAGATGGTACTAGAGGATTTATCTATCTCAGATTCCCGGAGCCCCCAAACGAAATATCCATTGATAAGATAAGAGATAATTGTGGGCCCACCTGGATTAATCAGTTGGCAACCAGTTCCGCCAGGATTCGGATCGTCAGGGCAGACAAAAATGCGTTGGGCAATTAGGTTGTTGGGATCCAGTCCGCCGCCGCCTGTGTACGGATAAACCATGGCAAAAACGGACCCGATATCGGGCTCTTCAATTGAACCATCCGCATCATCAACTGCCGGATTCGCATCCGTGCGTTTGGTCTGGGGGTATTGACCGTCTGAATCGTTGATGTACATGACAGCAGCGATCCCGATCTGCCTCATATTGCTGAGACATGAAATTTTCTTGGCTGCTTCTTTAGCTTGAGCAAACACAGGGAATAAAATAGCCGCCAGTATCGCAATGATTGCAATTACCACAAGCAATTCAATTAGAGTAAAACCGCGCCGAATCTTCAATATCTTCCTTAATGACGGATTACGATCCATCTCCGTTCAGTACAAGTACGCGATTAGCAAATCTTTAGTGACGAAAAATTGAAATTGGTCGGGGCGACAAGATTCGAACCTGCGACCTTTTCCACCCCATGGAAACGCGCTACCAAGCTGCGCCACGCCCCGCGACCATCAAACTATACCCTAGCCAATCCGATTAAGCTCACAATTAACCGAACAAAACCGATAATTAGATCATTGATCCGTGCGCACTTTCTTAAGCTTCACGAGATAAAATTAAATAAGCTCTTCCTGAAACCATTTTAATGGCGAAATCTCATTACGAAACCCTTGGAATCCAACTGAAAAGTAGCCAGGACGAAATCCGGTCTGCTTATCGCAAAATTGCGCGTGAACATCATCCTGACGTGTCAGATAATCCACGTTCCGCAGATATTTTTATTAAAGCAACCGAAGCCTATGACGTTCTGGGCGACACCCAAAAGCGGCGAAGTTACGATGCCGAGCTACGTGCGCAGCGGATGAAACTTGAACAAGATCGCCTGCGAGCGTCTGAACGCTCGTCGCGCAGCAAACCAGATTGGCGAACGCCCGAATTTAAGAAAGAGTCCCCAAGAACGGTAAACAGTCCTGTGCCAACCAAAACATCGACTCCAGGCGGCGCTCAATTTAAGCACACCTATGGCGCAGGCCCGATGAATGCATCACTAACTCTTGAGGTGACGCGCCTCACGATGCTCTTTAATCGCGGCAAAATGCAAGATGCCGAGCAATTAGCCCGTAAGATTCTTCGGCAAGATCCACGTCAACCAATTCCTTATGCAGTACTAGGTGACCTAAGTAGGCAACATGGTGATATGGCTAAGGCAGCCGAACATTATGCATTTGCAGTTCAAATGGATCCTAGAAATGACCTTTACCGAGATCGATATGAGGAATTACTAGCAACTAATTCAGCCCAACGTAGTGGCAGTCAAAGTAACATTTCTCCGAAAGCACAGACGGCAGCATTGATGTCGGCCTTATTTGTTACAGTTTTAGGCAGTATCTATCTAGTGATTAGCAAAGAAAGCCCGCTGTTCAACCACGCACCGGTGGTGGGAACCTGGACTCTCGGACTATTTGTGATGCTATTTCTATCTGGTGTTGCTGGGGGAGCAGCAATGAGCATTGCTGGTTTACTCGATCGTTTTTCTACATTAGCGACCACTTCACTCGGTAGAACCAGCCCGTCAGTTGCCCTCGCAGTTATTGCAGCTGTTAACTTCTGGGCGGCGACGCTACTTTATTTAGCGATTGGCGCAATTGATAAGTCGTTTAACTTTTCAACTAGCCGTGTAGTTGCAGCCGTGAGCGCGTCGACTACTCTGTTAGCTTTAGCATGTTATTTCAACGGATTTGTAAATCCTGTCCAAACTTTTTTATGGGGTGGGAATATCTGTTACTTAGGTTGCCTTTGCGGATGGATGGTAACTGATAGTCTTAGACGATAAGGCTTTCATAACTACGCAGTTATAGCTCGCCAATTACTTTGGCCCAATGGACGTTCCCGGGGTCTAACTGCGCAGACAATCGTATTGCCCAGTTTCGACGAGGCAGCAAAAACATTCGTAGCATTAAATTGTGAATTTATTTAGTGAGTTGGAATTGCGCTCCGTTAAGCTGCGAAATCGAATTGCGATTTCTCCGATGTGTCAATACAGCAGTGAAAATGGGCTGCCAAACGAATGGCACGTGGTCCATTTGGGGCAGTTCGCGTTGGGAGGTGCGGCATTGGTTTTTACCGAGGCCAATGCAATTACACCTCAGGGGCGCATCAGCCCAGAGGACTTAGGTATCTATTCTAATGAGCATGTAAAGGCTTTTAAGCCGATTACCAAATTTATAAAAGATCACGGCGCGGTACCGGGCACCCAACTCGCTCATGCGGGACGAAAAGCCAGTACTTACCGTCCGTGGGCACCTAAGCATGGCGAAATTAAGCTAAAAGACGGAGGCTGGACGACCATCAGTTCCAGCCCGGAAGCCTTTTCAGATACTTATCCGACGCCCCATGAATTGACGATTTCGGAAATCCAAGGGGTGCTGGAAGATTGGAAAACCGCGGCTAAAAGAGCAATTGAATCTGGATTTGAAATCTTAGAAATCCACGCGGCTCATGGATATCTTCTTCATCAATTTTACTCACCGCTGTCCAATCATCGAACCGATAAATACGGCGGATCGTTTGAAAATCGGATTCGATTGACTTGCGAAGTGGTCGCGGCTGTGCGAAGCGTTGTCCCCCAAGATTTTCCGCTAATGGTCCGGATTTCTTGCACCGATTGGATGGAAGGTGGATGGACTATTGAAGACAGCGTAAAGCTCGCTCGAGAATTGAAAAAGCTAGGAGTTGATTTAATAGATGCCTCGAGCGGCGGAAACATCGCCCTGGCAAAAATTCCGGTCGGACCAGGTTATCAGGTGGAATTTGCCCAAAAAATCAAACACAGAGCAGATATTTTGACGGGTGCCGTCGGAATGATCACCGATCCCCACCAGGCGGATACAATCATTCGAACCGGTCAGGCTGATCTTGTATTACTTGCCCGGGAAATGCTGAGAGATCCATATTGGCCCTCACTTGCGGCCAAGGAATTAGGTGCACCTCATGACTTCGTTCCAAAACAATACGCGCGAGCTTGGTAGGAACAAGTTCCAATTGCCGGGAGTATCAAGCCGTGCTCGTCAAAGAAGCGAGTACTTCCACTTCTTTTTCACGCGGAAGCCCAACTTTGCCTGACAACCCGGAGCCTGCCGTGCCCCCTTCAGGCAAACGCAAAGCCCAATCCATTGTGTATTTCGCCGTTTCAACGATTGGTCTTCTTTTAAGTCCAGCCGCCAGACCTGAAGCAGATTCATAGCCTCGCGCTGGAATATCCCAAGTATCTCGCTTGCGCAGGAGCGGAAAATCGGTTCCAAGCTTCAGCCCTTTTTCTTCCAGAAAGTCAAAGTCAGCCCAAGCTGGATGACCTTTGCCGACTTTTTCGCATGCTTGAACCATCTCGCCAAATGAAATCCTTTCTCCGATTGCATCGAAGGATCCCATTTGATTTGACTCGAGCAGATGCACCGCGAATTCGCCTAAATCCCGCGCGTCAATCAGCCGAACCGGGCAGCCCTTCAAATCGGGCGCAAGTACTTCATCAAATCTGCCAAAACGATCTGCCCAATAGGTGAATCGATTAGTCGGATCATAGGCTCCTGCAACGATTCCAGGACGAAGGTGAATTGACCTTCCTTTGAAAAATTGATCCACCGCATCTTCACATTCCACCTTCAAAGGACCGTATGTATCCGCATTAACTTCTTCCGTTTTCAAAGGTTTGGGTGACCTTACAATTTCAACTCCACCAGATTCATCGGGGGTGTATACACTCATGGTTGATACAAACAGGTAAGTTTTTACAGAATCATTTAACTTTTCAGCAGAACCGTGAACAAGGCGGGGCCCATATCCCACGCAATCGATTACCGCATCCCACGATTTTCCGTCCAACGCCAATAAACCACCATCACGATCTCCTAAAATCTCTTGCACTTTCCAGTGATCCGGGATTTTAGTTTTGCCACGGTGAAAAATAGTAACTTCGTGGCCATGATCAAGCGCGCACTCCACGATATGCCTCCCAACGAAAACGGTCCCTCCGATCAATAAAAGTCTCATGCCTGTGAGTTTACATGGTGCCATCAATTGCTGAGTACAGCGGGAAACGCAACGCTGGCGAAAACATTGGCGTCAAACTTCAAATACAATGAAAAAATCACTTTTTCCGTTGAGCGGTATTTCATACCCAAATTCATTTTTGCGAGAACAAAGGCAACACCGCCCGTGGAGAAAGCTCACTAAATGGTTCTTTTGTTTGCTGGGAATTCTAATAGTTTTGTCTCTGGCAAGCAACCTTTGCGCCGCTACTCAAGATGAGCATAAACTTCATGTTGGTTCGCCCGCGCCTAAAATTGAAGTTACAAAATGGATTAAAGGGGCTCCGATCGATTCTTTCGAGGCCGGATCAAGTTACGTGGTTGAATTTTGGTCTACCACTTCGACTGCTTGTAAAGCTGCTGTAACTAATCTCACTTACTTGTCTCATCATTATAAGAAAGTCACTTTTATAGGAGTGAGTATTGACGAAAAAGACCAAAGATTGGTGCGTCCCTATGTTGAGAAAATGTGGAAGAAAATGGAATTTCATGTCGCCATTGATAAGCAAACATCGTTCACAGCTCATCAAGGATACATGGCGGTAAATTGGGTTTTAGCCGCGCATAAAAGATACGTCCCGCTAGTTTTCGTGGTCGGGAATGATGGAAATATTGCGTGGATCGGCGAGGCTAAGAATCTCGGCGTAGAGCTTCAAAAACTGTCGTTTTAGGGCGTTGATTTGGAGCTATCGGACACTACTCACAAAAGCTAAGTTGCCCACCGTTGAAGGGGTGCTCGGAGCTAAAGTACCCCTTTTTGGACGGGTGCCCAGCGGGCGGGGTGGTTTCTCCGCCGGCCATGGAAGATTAGAATTTAGTCGTACGGGCATCCGAAGCCGAGGTAACTAAGGAGAAGGAGAGCCGAACTTTTTGAGCTCGGGAGCTAGGGAAAACGGACTTCCGATCCATGCGATTTTTCCGTTCTTGCCCACGATAAAAGCAGTTGGGATACCGTCTTGATTCGCGGCTGCCATCCATTTTTCTGCCATATAGCCAACTCTAGCAGTTGGGGACGATTGCTTATCTAGAGCCACATGATAATCCATTTTCGATCCCATCTGTTTTACAAACGGAACCACGTCTGCTTGGTTATTCTCAAAAGCACTTACTCCCACAAAAGTAATGTTCTTATACTGCTTGGCGAACTCGGTGAGATGGGGAATGCTTTCACGGCACGGAGGACACCATGTTGCCCAAAATTCGACTACATAAACATGCCCTCTATGAAGATCATTGACTGGCGCACCTTTTACCCAACTGGACACTTCAATTTTAGGGGCGACAGAACCAACATGGAGCTTAGGTGTCGGCGCGGCTCCTGCGGTTGCCAATATCAAAAAACCCAAAAACGGAATTAAAAACTTTTGCATTTGTATTTAAGAACGCGGGAAAATCGACTTTTGTTCCCAAGGCTCGGCTAGCTATGGCCACTCTGTCAATTCCGCAGCGGAGAATCCACGTCTACCCCATTAGCAACGTTCAAATTAGTGATCAGTTCTCGGAGGCATTCAATCGCAAATGGCTTGCTCAAGTAGTGATTCTTCAAATTGCACCTTGAAAGAAACAGGCATCTTGGGCAGCCTTCAACGCAATCGCATTCCAAGAGCAAATCTATGCTAGCCGAAAGCCAATCTTGATGAATTTCAAAAAGCTTTTCAGAAAGACCGATCCCACCCGGCACTCGATCAAATATCTCAATTTGAGGCACCCATTCGTTTTCGCTGAGCGCCAGAACGTTCCATGAATTCCCCAAATCTTGAGAATCGCAGCCCGCAAATAACGGGGCCAAAGCAACCAACGCGTGCTCCGCTCCATGGACGCCGGCAAGCCGATCTTCAACGTCGGTGACGTAACTGGAAGGAAAACAAAATTTGATTCCAACAGTATCGAAAGACTGAGGCGGTAAGGTCAATTCCTGAAAATCCTCAGTTTTTTGCCCCAGGAACGTGCGTTTTTCGAAACCTCGGATTGATTCCTCTACATTCATCCCGCATAGGTGAACTTCATAACTATTTGAGGCTATTTTCGCGATTTCAACCTTAGTTGCGATTTGAGATTCAATGAATGGTACCGTCCAATAAGTGCCGGTTGAAAGAGCCAGTTGGGCGACGCCCATTTCTAAATCAAGGGAAGTCACTTCAAAATCCTGGTTCCGATGCATGTAAATCGCGCCAGGAAAAGCACTCGCAAACGCTTTGCTTCGATCCATGGTGCCGATAATCACCCCGTCTAGTATTAAATCGACATTGCCTAAACTAACTCCGCGGATCGAAACTGATTTGGCAGGAGGCGAGAAGCTCGCATAATAATACCGATCTGCGCTGAATTGCAATTCGCCTTTTTGAACTAGATCATCGGCTACTGCAGGCGCATTTTGCCCAAACCGCAAAATATCGCCCGCAGTAAAGGGTCGTTCGTAAGCAGCGCACAAAAGTTGACTGCCGAGAATGTATTCATTTTGAGGCTTCACGCATAAGTTCTCAATGGTTCGGCTCAGAAGCATTTTTGGCTCGCGGCAAAGATGCTGCTCGAGTGGATCTTCGTGAGCCAAGTAGATTGCAAGCCCATCTTGATTTCCGCGTCCCGCTCTTCCGATTTGCTGCCAAAAACTTGAAATCGTGCCGGGATATCCATTTACAACAACCGCGTCTAGCTCCCCAATATCAACCCCCAACTCCATCGCGTTGGTGGCACTTAAGCCTCGGATTTCAGCCGAAAAAAGCCCAGCTTCTAAAGACTTGCGCTCCTTCGCCGTATATCCGGCTCGATAACTTTCAATTGTCGATTCGTTCCCTCCTATCTCTGAGAGTGCCTTTCGGGCGTATCTTAGGCACAGTTCGGCACCTTGGCGAGAGCGATTAAATGTCAATACTTTTGCTCCTCGACTCACGAGGCGCGCGGTTAGCCTTCCCGCTAAAATGTTTGCCGGCACGGCAGTTTCAGCTTCGTCAAGTGGGCTCAAAAACATTAAAGTTCTTTCACCGTTATCCGATGTGTCTCCGCTAATCAGGGAGCAATCTCGACCGGTCAAGGTTTTAAATGCTTCGGTTGGATTACCGATAGTTGCACTCGCCGCGATAATTTGAGGTCTCGAATGGTGCCACTCGCACATCAGCAATAGTCGTTGAAGCACGTTCGCAAAGTGAGACCCAAAAATGCCTCTGTAGGCGTGAATTTCATCGATTACGATGAGGCGAAGTGATTTAAAAAAGCTTGACCAATGTTCATGATTCGGCAAAATCCCGAGATGCAGCATGTCTGGATTTGAAATTATGATGTGCGCGGATTTCCGGATTGAAGCCCGTTGCCGAGCTGGCGTGTCGCCATCATACTCGCCAATATGGCACCATTCGCCTGGCCGCAACTCATTGAGTTTGTTTGCCTGATCATGAGCCAAAGCTTTGGTTGGAAACAAATACAAAACCCTAGCGGCTGGTTCATCTAATATCTTTTGAAGAGCTGGCAGATTGTAACAAAGCGATTTTCCTGAGTTTGTCCCGGTGGTGACTAAAACGTCTTTGCCTGATTGCGCCAGGTCAAAGGCTTCCGCTTGATGTTTGAACAAAGTATTGATGCCCATCTCCTTTAACTTTTCTCGGAGCCGAGGATGAAACGGATTTACCGTATAGTCTGTTCCTGAGAATAGGGGGAAACCTGTTGTAGCTTCCCTGGAATCGGTGTGGATGATATCCCTAACGTATGGCGACCACTCTTCGCTCTGGACTAACTCAGATATAAAATCCGGTATTGAAAAATATTGAGTCGAGCCTCCCGAATCTTTTGGCCTTGCCATAAGAAATCAGTCGTTCTCTTCTATTTTCAGCCTGCGTTTCTTGCGACCTTCCGTGATTCTTAGAGCCCAAATGCTCACAAGAAATAGAAGAGTCAGCGGAATCGCCATCATCAACATAGAAAACCAATCATTGCTTGGAGTGACGATAGCGGCAAGGATAAAAATACCGAAAGCACCTTCCCGCCAGTGCTTCGCCAAAGCCGCGCTTTCATAGAGCCCAAACGCGCCTAGGAGCCATACAATCAGGGGAAGTTGGAATCCAACGCCAAACGCAAGCAGCAACTTGAGGCAAAAGAAAACCATAACCCCCGCATGCTGATGGAGCTGGACGCCAGCAAAATCGGGCACATACGAAGCAAACCAACCGACTGCTTTCGGAAGTATGAGCCAACACATTGACGCTCCGAGAATGAATAAAAATGCAGACAAAGGTGCTAGCCGTTGAATCGGCTTACGCTCTGAAGCCTTTAGTCCCGGAGCAATGAACCCCCAGGCCTGCAACAGCAGGAACGGAAAAGTGAGGATGAGCCCAATAATAAAAGCAAGCTGAATCTTGAGCATGAAGGCTTCAGTTGTATTGAAAAAGACTTCAATATAATTTGCTTTGCCATCCAAAGATTTCACTATGGCTTTGCTTACCATTGCTGCAAAATAAGCGTAAATTGTTGGCTCTAGAAACCAGCCAGCCGCCCATCCAACCATCAATACAGAAACTGATCGGAATAGGCGAGTTCTAAGTTCCTCTAGATGCTCAACAAGCGTAGCCCGATAGTCTTCGGGATCGTCACTTAACGGAGCTTTCTTAACTGCCACCTACGATACTACGTCAGTTGCTCAGATAGGCTAATAGCATTATTGCTCTAGGATATAGGTGTACTCGTCCGTTACTCGTTGGAAACCTGAAGTTGCAGGAGCACCGCTGCCCGATCCTTGACGTCCAAATCCAGCGATTCCTCCTGTACCCGGTCCGCCTTGCGCGGCAAATCCAGGTGCACCGCCCTTCATTCCACGGCCGCCGCCCTTCAATTGCAGATCACCCAAAGGTTTGATCACACTGCTGGCCCCGCCCAGATTACCCCCTGAATTGCTGGGGCCTATATCTCCTTTCCTACCGCCCATTGGACCTCCAGAAGGTACTCCTGGGCCGCCCGATGCTCCAGCACCTCCAAAATTATTTTCGAATGAGACATTTTCCTCTTGAGTTATCGTCTCAACTGATTTCAACACCACGTGCTTATCCAAAGCAAACCAGAACTCTTGTTTAACTTCCAGTTTGTTACCAGTGAAATCTGCGTTCTGCTTTTCCAAAAGTTTAGATTCGTCGCTTTGGATTCCGGCTTGAATTGAATTGATGATGTGGGCGCAGGGGTGCCCCATTTGCCATTCGACGTCAATGAAATCTCCTCGCTCTGGAAAGTGCTGAACGATTGAATTGACTTCATAGATTTTGGATAAATCAAAACTGCCGTCTTGGAACCGAGTAGCCCATGAACTTCCGGGCCGAACTCTTTTATAAGGAAGGCTCGGCAAGGGCTGAACACCAAACAGATCTTCTGGAGTGCTTCCACCCCCGCTGGTGCCAGGCATTGGAGAAGCATAAGGCACTGCGCCCCATCTTTGCAAGCCAGTGTCGGTCAGCCGTAAAAATACCGAGAGGGCAGAGCTTTCATCATGATAAGTGGGGGTTGGATCATTATCTACAGAAACTAAGATTCGGTGATGCCCCGGCAGTGGCAAAAGTTGGGCACGAACGAGGCCGTCACCATTCTCATAATGATTATCGACTTCAAACAATTGTCGAAAACTTTCTACATCCGCAGATTGAGAAGCAGCGCGACCTCCGTTGCTATTGTCAGTAGATGTGCCCTGCTCAATTTTCGTCTCGTGATAAACGGTGTAGGTGTATTGAATTCCCATGGGCCAAGAATATCGGAGTACGACCCCACCAGGTGGCAAAAAGCCTGCCGCGCTATTTTCAAGGGTGAGCTGCACGCTAGAACGATTAATAATTCGAGGCGTGTCTTGGTAATTTTCAAATAAAACTGCTTCAAGGTTAAGAGGGCCGTCAGCTAGATGTCTGGCTTGAGTGTCAAGTCCGTAAACATAAAATTTGCCAGTGCGATCAGTCGGCAATATCGTGGCCTCTATGAACTTGCCCTGAGCGTAAATTCCGATATATCCGCCTGGTGGAACCGCCGCTTTCGGAATTAAAACATGAACCACTTCACGGACCCGTGAACCGTCTGCTGGACGTACAATTGTGAAAGGTGCCTGAGCTATAGCAAAGGAACCAATCGCAGCCAAAATAAAAGTTGTAAATACTCGCTTCATTTAATGCCTCAGGGGCAGGTCTTTGTCATAAAAAGACCACGATATTTAAGACGAGATTTTAGTTTCGAATGTCACAGACCGGTCTCGTGTTGCATGCCGCCTTCTGTAGGTTCAAAGAACAGGTTTAGGTGTAAATCCATTATAATAGACGTACGTCTATGACTGCCACTCTTGATTTTACGACCCTGAATCCTGAGCAGCTTAGAGCGGTGGAGCATGATCAAGGGCCGCTTTTAGTCTTCGCCGGGGCTGGTTCGGGAAAAACCCGCGTCATCACCTATCGGATTGCTCGGCTGATCTTGTCAGGCGTCCCTTCCTATCGTATTCTCGCTGTAACTTTCACCAATAAAGCAGCTAAGGAAATGAAAGAACGGGTCGAAGCCTTAATTGGTCCAGAACGGACAAAGTCAATGTGGATTGGCACTTTTCATTCTCTTTGCGCCAAGATGCTTCGAATCGATGGACACGCAATTGGAATCGCTTCGTCTTTTGTAATTTACGACGATCAAGACCAAATTTCTCTAATCAAAAACTTGATGAAACAAAAGGACATAGACGATAAAGCGATTCAACCTCGCGCAATTCTTTCTGAAATTTCTAAAGCCAAAGAAAAACTTCTTACTCCTGAGCAATTCTCATCTCACGCATCGAATTATTTTGAGCGAATTGCGGCTGATTTATATAAATCTTATAACCAAAAGCTGCATCAATCGAACGCACTCGATTTCGACGACATCCTTTACTATTGCGTAAGACTTTTGGAACAAAGCGAAACGGTTAGAACCAAATATCAAGATAAATTCCTGCACGTCCTAGTGGATGAATACCAGGATGTAAATTTCTCCCAATTCCGAATCGTACAGCTTCTGGCAGAAAAACATAAAAATATCGTTGTTGTTGGGGACGATGACCAATCCATCTATGCCTGGCGAGGAGCCGATGTGAGCTTAATCCTCAAATTCGGCGTTGATTACGATAATGCTTCGGTGATTAAACTTGAACAAAACTATCGCTCAACTTCCAGAATCCTGGCTGCAGCCAATGAAGTAATCCGGGCCAATCCGGGAAGGTCAGGAAAATCACTTTGGACGGAAAACAATCCGGGCACCCAAGTAACGGTTACAAGGGCTGGCACGGAGCAAGACGAAGCCGCGATGGTAGCCGACGCGGTTCTGAAAGACGTTCAAAAAGGACGCAGAAGCTATAGCGATTTCGCGATACTCTACCGAACCAACGCCCAGTCCCGCGTGATCGAAGAATCTTTTCTCACTTCCAGGATTCCACACATTCTAATCGGGGGCCAGCGCTTTTACGAGAGAAAAGAAATTAAAGACATGGTTGCTTATTTGCGCCTAGTTTTAAATCCGATGGACGACGTTTCATTCCGCCGAGTCATCAACACCCCGCCGCGCGGAATTGGACCGGGCGCAATCGAAACAGCCGATAAATTTGTGACCAAATACGGCGGTTCTTTGCTTCAAGCGGTTGAAACTCAGGACGTGCAGGCCGACCTTTCAAAAAAGGCAATGAGTTCAGTGCGGGCATTTATAAACGCCCTAGAAATGGCTAAGGCCGCGGGCGAAGCGGCAAATGGGAGGGTCACCCCGATGCTGAAGTCCCTTTTCACTTATACCGGATATTTGGACGCGCTTAGGTCGGATAATTCCGAAGAAGCCAAGGGCAGAATCGAAAACCTTCAGGAGCTTTTGAACGTAACCGGCGAATTTGACTTCACCCAGGAAGAACCAAGCCTAGGAGGCTTTCTTGAAAGTACCGCACTCATTTCCGACACCGACAGCCTTAATCAATCTGGAAACGCCGTGACTCTTATGACTATTCATTCCGCCAAAGGTCTTGAGTTTCCCGTTGTGTTTGTCATCGGAATGGAAGAAGGCGTGTTCCCTCATTCGCGCTCTTTGCAATCTGATTCCGAAATCGCAGAAGAGAGAAGGCTAGCCTATGTGGCTATGACCCGTGCCCAGCAAGAGCTTCACATTACCCACGCCAGCCGTCGCTCTTTGTATGGAACTCCAAATTTCAACCAAAGATCGCGATTTCTTGATGATCTTGAGCAAGAAAGCTTGGCTACTTTAACTGACGCGCTCCACGCCATGCCAGCTGGATCTTATAGCCCTTATCAAGACCGCGATAGGTCTTATTCAAGTTTGAGCAAAGGAATCCGCGCAGGAGCTACTTCATCCGAATCTATTGCCTCCAATATTTCCTCTAAGCCAAAACCCCCTAGCTGGAAGCCGCCGTTTGAAGTGGGTCAGCGGGTGAGGCATCCGAAATTTGGAACCGGAGTCGTGATCGCTTGCAGTCCGATAACCGATGATGCCGAAGTCACGGTAGTTTTTCCGGGAGTAATCGGGGTTAAAAAGCTGATTCAAAAACTTGCCAAACTTGAGGCAGTTTTATAAATTGAAGAAAATCGCTAGGCTAATATGCGTTGTCCTGCCGCTTATTGCAGTGGGATGCACAAATCGATCCGAAGCGTGGATGCCGCTAAAAGTGGGCGAGAAATGGACTTACATCATTCGCAACGCCGAGCAATCCGTGGTGGGATCTATTTTAGTGGTTCGATCCGATTCAGTTGCGGGGACTAACGGATACGTGCTCCAAGGACCGTCTGGTGAAAGCCGGCTAGCCTGGGTAGGGTCGCGGCTTTATGCCGAAGAACTTACGAATACCAGATTTGATCCGCCATTGCCGCTCCTCGATACTCATTTACCGAAAAATTTGGAATATTGGAGGGGATCGGTAATTTCAGTGGGATCCAAAGCTGGAATTGCGGCTTCCGCGTCGGTTTACTGTCTACCCAAAAATTTGCTCCAGAATGGCAAAAATTTTGATACTCTTGAATCAAACATTAGAATCTCAGTGCCAAAGATCAGTGAAACCGCGACCGTGGTGTCATGGTTTGTTTCAAATTCTGGGCTGGTGCGTCAGGAAGAGCGCGTGAATGGAATTCAAACATCGGCTCTTGAGATTTTATCGGGACCCTGAGGCTCCGCCCGGCTACCAAGTGATTCTAATTTTCGTCCAGTATCAATAAATATCCATGGAACAACATCTGGAAAATCTGAAACAAATCACGATAAAGGACGTTCGCGCCAACCCAAAAATCAAAAAGCTCTTGGAAGGGGCCAATGAGTTGCTGGATGCGATGGGCTACACAGAACATGGCCTGCGCCATGCCGGAGTGGTTAGCAGCATCACCAGGTACCTATTGATTGAACTAGAAGCACCTCCTCGAATAGTTGATTTAGGTCAAATCGCGGGCTATCTTCACGATATCGGCAACGTGATTAATCGCGTTGACCACCCTTTCCATGGGGCCACCCTTTCGTATTGCCTTCTCAACGAAATGGGCATGGACGTCCATGAAATTGCCCCGATTTTGGGAGCAATTGGCAACCATGAAGAACTTGCCGGTCAGCCTATTTCGACGATGAGCGCGGCCTTAATTATCGCCGACAAAAGCGACGTTCACTTTAGCCGAGTTCAAAATCCAGAACTGGATACCTATGATATTCACGACAGGGTAAATTCTGCGGTTCAAAAGAGCCGCGTTGAACTTAAAAAGAAGGGAACTGAAGGTGGCGGGACCATTGAAATTACTCTTGAAATCGACACCAACCAAGCAACCGTTATGGAGTACTTCGAGATATTCCTTCATCGAATGATCATGTGCCGCAAGTCGGCAGCCTTACTTGGTTACCGATTCGCTCTAAATGTTAACGGCGTTTATTTAGAATAGACGAGTATAATTGTTAACGTTGGGATATAGTCCGACGAAAAAACTACCGGGAGGTGCTGATTAATGACCATTGCTTTTAACCTTTTTAATCTAAATCATGCTCCCCTAATAGTAGTTAGATAAACCATCCTTTGCGGGAGCCATAACCCGGTTCGATAACCGAATTTTGGAATTTGTCCCGCAATTGAATAAATCAATATCTTCTCAACTTAGATCAAAATTGGCTCATCTCGATGATGACCAAATTGAACAACTCGTCAACCAAGCGCGGCTTCTCAGTGCACGGTCTAATGAATATTTTCCGATGGACACATGGGTAAACCGCGTCCTCGCCAAGCATAAACGGAGGTTCGCTAATTCGCTCCAAACCACGAGTGGGCTCGTTGTTTCAACCACAAATCAGACTTGCTTTGTGGAAACTTCAATCGGAATCCTTAACCCTGATATCACCGGTCATTCCCCGGTGGTAGGTGATTTAGTCAGTTTGGCTTGCAACCAAGATAACTTGTGGGGAGTAACTGAAATACTTCCCCGAAAGTCCAAACTCTCAAGGCCAGATGTTGACCGTCCCGACATTGAGCGTGTGATTGTTGCGAATATCGATGTGGTTGTGATCGTTGTCTCGGTGGGTTCGCCTCCGCTTCACCCAAGGATTATCGACAGGTACTTGGCCGCGATTAAAAAAGGCGGCGCTGCTCCACTCGTTTGCGTTAATAAGTGCGATTTGCTTGTCTCAAAGGCGGAACTAAACGTTCTACTCCCATACAAACAAATTGGTATTCCAATTTGTGAAGCTTCCGTGATTGGCGCACTAGGGCTAGATAAGTTACTTCTTCTTCTAGCTGGCAAGACATCGGTGTTTGTGGGCCACAGCGGTGTAGGAAAATCTTCTTTAATAAACGCCTTGCTGCCAAACTCAAAGCTAGCAGTTGGAGACGTGAGCGAGGGCAATAGCAGGGGCACTCACACGACTACAACCTCCTCGCTTTGGCATCTACCGGGCGGCACCAATGTAATCGACAGTCCCGGCGTTCGGGCATTTGGGCTCTGGAAAATGACTCGCCAACAGTTGCAAAGTTACTTCCCAGAATTTCAAAACTTTACGTGTAGATTTCGGGATTGCGACCATAATGTTGAGCCGGGTTGTGAAGTTCGGGAAGCAGTTATTCGAGATGAAATAGCCCAAGAACGATTGGATACTTACCATCGGTTGAGAGAAGAAGTCAGCTAGTCATCTCAATTAGTATCTGCGGCAATTTATGAGTTATTTCGCCGTTAGTTGCTATTCGATCTGCCTTACAGTTGCGGGCGATTTCCAGCAAATTCTTTTCTTTATGGCCAGCATGGGCAAGCACTTTAATGCCCATTTCCTGAAGTTTAGGTATTAGCTCGGTTACGTCATAGGCTTTAGAGCCTAAATTAACAATCGCTACGTCATAGTCTTCTAAATCATTAACAACTTGTGTAAAAACGGCGGGTTCGTGACCAACTGATTTCGTCGCAATTTTGAATCGACCACTCCAGATCAAGTTGTCTTCAAAAATTGCAATTTTCATGTGGGTTTCCGTCTTGAACCTCTAAGAATAGCAGGATCGCGCAAAAATGCTGGTTTCTAATGGTTACTTGAGCCAAGGCGCCCAGGAGACTAAAAGCCCGCAGCATCTTTCCTAAAAGCGACTCCCGCGGTGGATAAGGCTTCCAATGGAACCATAATTAGATAAGAGTCCCACGACTTACAAACTTGCCTAATCCTATTTTGAATCTCAAGTCTTTACGAATTCTGGTAATTGGACTGATTGTGCCATTTCTGGCAAGCATCTCGGCTGCCCAAACCTTGCCGAATTATTTACACTTGCGCCGCTACTATCACATCCGATTTGGCGCGTCCGAAGTTGCCTTAGAAACCAAAGTTGGCACGCGGGTGCTGGAAGTAAAAGCAACTATAAATGGGATTGTCCAGGTTGGAAATGATACCGAGCTCATCGTTCAAGATTCAAATGGAGGCACCTTGGAGATGAAAGCGGCTGGGGTGCCTAGCTGGGTAGAAGGAAGCGATATTGTCGCAAGGCTTTTGGTCCGCGCATATCGCGCAACCGTCCAATCTCCTTTGGAAGTGCGCCTTTTGGGAGTTGCTCCTGAAACCGATATCGAAGCGGTGGAAAAACAACTACTGGCAGAAGATGAGCTAAAATTTGACAACTCAGAGCCGGGCAAAAAATCAAATCAGAGCCGAGGTCCGCATAATGCTCGGCAATGGATATTGCCAAATAATCAGGTTGCTCCCTATTACGCCAGTTTTATCCGCAAGGATAATCCCCGCCTAGGATATGTGGAATCCATGAAAATTGCCAATGAAATCATCGGATTTGGAGATGCCTACGGGGTTGATCCTAGACTAATTATGGCGATGGTGATGACCGAAAGTGATTTTAATCCTAAAGAACATAGTCACGCCGGAGCCATGGGATTGGGACAACTTATGCCTTGCAACGTGCAAGATTTAGGACTCACCAACCCTTGGGATACTACCCAGAACCTGTACGGAACGGTAAAACTGGTGCGTCAAAGTTTGCTTAAATATCGCCGTCAAACGGGGCAAGATTTTCAGGGCTTGGTGCTGGCGTTGGCATCTTATAACGCCGGTGATGGAGCCGTCAAAAGATACGGTGGAATTCCTCCTTATGTTGAAACTCAAAATTATGTAAAGCGGGTTCTTAAACGTTATTACCGATTTTGCGGCTATCAGAGATAAACTGAAATTCAATTGGAAAGTGAATCTACAAATCTGCCACTAGTGGTGAGCGTGGCAATTGATTCGCGTACTGGATCTTTCGATCGGCTCCTTCATTATTCAGTTGCTTCTCCATTGCCAATCGGCTCGGCCGTGATCGTGCCCTTTGGCAAGCGAGAGGTTCTCGGTTTTGTTTTTGAATGTTTTCCCGCAAGCGAATCCGAATTGGCCTTTGATGGAGCGTCTCTCCGACCTATTGTGGATTGCATTGGCGGCCTGGATTTGCCTCCTCAATCAATTCAACTCGCCAAAATTGTAGCCGAGACAACCCTTTCAAGCATTCACACCGCTCTCAGCGTGATGATTCCTCACGGCGCAAGAGAACGACTTGTTCAGGTTTGGAGCATAACCGGTCAGCCCATAACCACCAAGAAGTCAAAATCCCATTTTGAACTTGAAACGGAAGATGATCGCCCGATTAGCCCCCAGCAAAAAGAGATTTTACGAGTAATTCGCGATGCGGGCGGATCAATCTCAGGAAATCCAGCCAGGAAACTTGAGGCTTCCTCCGTGCGCGGTCTCCTCGCCCTTCAAAAGCTCGGTTTAGTAAAACGCGAAACGAGATATCAGCCTGTTCAAGAACGCAGGGATGGGGAAGAATTTCTGCGGCTTTGCCCGGATTCTTTACAGATCGACACCTTCCTTAAAAATGAATCTAGGCGCAAACCAGCCCAGGCTTTGGTGATATTGCGCTTGCAAGAAACCGCTAATTCGTCTGGATTTACTGCTTCCGAAATCAAAGCTCTTGCCGGAGTAACCGATGCCACCATAAGGTCTCTCTTAAGTGAAAAGATCCTCACAAAAGAGGCGGAGCAAGAAGATCATCTGCAGGCTGTTACCCCGATCCCTAACCGATACCAGGTGATCGCGATTGAAGCAATCTCAGAAGCCATTGCCCATCAAGCACCCTTAACTTTCTTGCTTTTTGGCATCACCGGAAGTGGCAAGACCGAAGTTTATTTGCAGAGTGCGGCACAAGCGATAAGGCAAGGAAGGCAAGTTCTCTATTTAGTCCCTGAAATCGTCCTTGCCACTCAGGCGATATCGCGGCTACGAGAAAGGTATGGAAACTCAGTTGCGGTAATCCATAGCGAGCTAACGAGTAGCGAGAGGCTCTTAAGTTATCAAAGAATCCGCGATGGAAAAGCAACCTTGGTTTTAGGAGCCCGAAGTGGTCTCTTTGCTCCTTTTAATAATTTAGGATTGATCGTTGTTGATGAAGAGCATGAGCAGAGTTATAAACAAGACAGCGTTCCCCGATATAGCTCGGTCGAAGTCGCTCAAACTCTCGGGAGAATCCACTCGTGCCCGGTAGTTTTAGGTTCCGCAACACCTTCCGTTGAGAGTTTCTACGCAGCCGAGGAGGGCCGATTCACGTTGCTCAGCCTTCCTGAACGCGCAGCCTCGGCTAAGCTTCCGGAGGTGTTTCTGGATGATCTCACGGTAGCTTATCGGAACAAAATCCCCGCAATCCTAGGCGAGCAGCTTTTTGCCGGTCTCACTGAAACCATCGCCAAGGGCAACCAGGCAATTCTATTTCTAAATCGCCGTGCTTATGCTCCATTTCTACTTTGCCGAGATTGCGGCTGGAGGTCGCCGTGCCCTAGATGCGCCGTGACTTTGAGTTTTCATGCTTCTGAAATGATTTTGAGGTGCCATCATTGCGGGCATTCGGAAAAGCCCCCCGATATATGCCCTTCCTGTGGAAATCCCCGGGTGAATCCAATCGGGGTCGGCACTGAAAAAGTGGAGGAAGCGGTAAAAGAAGCTTTCCCAGGCATCCGAGTCGGGCGAGTTGATCGGGATGTGGCCCGCAAAAAGGGTCAACTTGAGCAGGCATTGGCACTATTTCGAAGCGGAGAAATTCAGGTTTTGGTGGGAACTCAGATGGTGGCAAAGGGATTGGATTTTCCAAACGTAACTTTTGTAGGCGTCGTAATGGCGGACATTTCTTTGAATCTGCCTGACTTCAGAGCCAGCGAGAAAACTTTTCAGTTGTTATCTCAAGTTGCAGGTCGCGCCGGACGAAGTGAGAAAATCGGAAAGGTGGTGATTCAAACTTTTAATCCGGAACATCCATCGATTGTTGCCGCAAAAATCCATAATTATTTGTCGTTTTATGAGGCAATGATAATCGAGCGGCGTCAGGCTCAATACCCTCCCTTTAGGAAGCTGGTGAACATCGTAATGACGTCGGAATCCAGACCAGCTGTCGTTTTAGCTTCGGAAGAAGTCGCGAACCGCCTTGAAAAACAAAACCCCAATTCCGGTGGAAGCTTTGAAATTTTAGGACCAGTAGATTGCGTTTTGGAAAGATTGAAGGAGCGTTGGCGCAGGCATGTGCTTGTAAAATTAGCTCCTGATTCGAGCGCGCATGAAGTCCGCGAGGCTCTCTTAGGATTTGCCCCGCACGACGTGCAAGTTGTAGTCGACGTTAATCCTTACTCAATGATGTAGCCGTTCTCACACCCCCGCTTTCAAAGAGTTGCTAACGTCTAATATTTCAGCTTCGGAGGCAAGCCAGTTCCAGGCTTCCAGCCCTTCAGGCTTGAGCCAGACGGGGCGGTTTGGAGCGAAACAAAAAAAGATTCCCGTGCCATGAAAGGGAATCTTTTGTTTGACCCTTTAAAAATTGGTGGCGATAATCTTACTTCGCCATTGCAGCGGCTAAGTCATCGTGAAGCTCTTTGGCTTCATCGGCAGCGGTCGCATCTTCAGTGTCAGCCACCTTGCCAGTCGTCGCGCTAAGCTCAACTTCAGTTGCTTTGTGATTATGAATAATGATCACATCATAGCCCCATTTGCCATCTTCTGAAGCATATGTGCATGAAAATGCGGTTCCAGGAATTCTTTGCTCAGCAATTTTGATTGCTTGCCAAGGGGTTACTTTCCCGGTTTGCAATTTAGTCGACGTTAGAGCGGCTGGCGCATGCGCACTTGCTAAAGCAATTCCTGCAACTGCTAGGGTGACTAAACCGATTCCGTAAGCTGTATTTCTGTTGTTCATGTTATTTTTTAATGGCACCTCGCACTGAATGCCTAGCAAAATATACTCTGTGAAACTTGCCATCTACGAAAATCTTAATGGGTTTTAAGTGAGCAATTTGTAAGGGGAAAGAACTGATGGCCGACCCGGATGGTGGCCCTTGGAGAAACGGGATAGTTATTGAAAAAAAGAAATTCCTACGGCTGACATACATGAACAACTACAAGACCCGAAGCACGCCAACCCATCTAACCAAGCTGATGGCCGACCTGGGTAGCGACCCTGGGAAGAAGAAGATGGAAGCAGTAAAGAAAAAAGCTCGACTATGACGCCTATCTTATTAGGCACCCGCAAAACTAACAACCGACAACCAACAACATAACAAATTAAGACAAGACCCTGTAAAAAATATCGAGAACGCCGATAAACCTAATGGGGCTGGTAATTATTTCAGTTCAAAAACCTAAAGTAGGTTGCAAGCAATGGCAGTATTAGAATTTGAATGTCAACTGGCGAGATCGCAAATCAGTCGATATATGGGCGGCGAAGTTTTGTCATCGGAACTTTTGCGACAACTTGGTCTTCACGTCGCCGAATGCGGAGGATGTAAATCTTTCCTTGAAGAAAGGCGAGTTGCCCTGCGCAACATGCTCGAATCGGATATCGAAGCCCGCAATCAAGAATCAGAGGAATTAGTTTCTGCTGGTCGGAGACCTACTAAAAGACCGCTGGCGGCAACTGCGCATAACAACCAAGACCAAGCCAGATCCGCTTTGACCCACGCTATCACCGATCCCGCCGCCAATCTCATTGCCAAACTAAAGGAGCATCAATCGGCTGATGATCAAGGTTCTGAATCTAACCCCAAAAAAATATTGCCCAGCTTGCAAGGTTTCACTCGCCCTGCGATTTTGTCGGCCATTCTCGCAGTGGTGCTCATCGGGATGAGCTATTTCGTGAAAACTCCCTCCAATTTATTCGGACCAACTGCTTTAGCCGCATCAAAACAAGCTGTTTCAGTTCAGCAAACCTCAATTTCTAATCCTCCGTTGGCTTCCAAAAAAGCCGATTTTGGCCCTCAGGTCACTTTGCAAAAGGCGGCATCTTCCAACACGGTTAAATCGACAAAATCGAAGTCAATTCCGATAACCGCCTCGCCATCAAATCCGGCCAACCATAAGAATCTGCTTGCGCTAGCTCATCCCACGAAATTGCCAGCAAACCTTAAAAAGATAAGCTTTCATCCTAAATCTGCGAGCTTGAGGCTCGTCAAGGCTCACCGATTTCATACCCGCAGCCGATGGTCAAAAGCCCGCACCCGTCATCGCCATTCGCTCCAATCTGGTCACGGCTCCGTTCATCTTATCCAAACGCTCTAATTTTATCTAAATCAAACAACCATGAATAATAAATCCCTTCTCTTTTCACTGGCTCTCTCATCTAGCCTTTGCTTCCTAGTCGCTACCGCTTCGGCTCAAAGTAATCCACCTACTACGACACCGCCTGCAGCTCAGACTACAACCACTATTCCCACCGTTGATGTCCACGCGAAGGGGGCCGATGTGCGCGATATGTTACATGATCTATTCGTTCAGCAGAAACAAAATTTTGTGATTGAGCCGGGAGTGCACTTTGTTCTCTGGCTTAATCTTGACAAAGTCGATTTTGATGAGGCCCTTGATATCATTTGTCATGAAGCAAATCTAAAGTCATCGAAGCAGGACGGCATCTACTACATCTCAAATGCGCCGAGCAAAAAGATCATGAGTGAATCGAATACTGTTCCGCCTCAGATAGAAAAAATTATGCCTCCCGTTACCGCTAGGGATTTAACTAGGAAAGTAACTACCAGACTCAAAAAAGCAGATATCCGTGCTCTTTTTGCAGAATTGAGTACCCAAACCAAAGTGCCGATCTTAATCGATACTAAAATTCCAAACTACAAGTTGGATGCCTTTTTAATCAAAACTTCATTACGCTATGCGTTAATTAAGATTGACAAAGCGGCTGGGTTAACATACAAGCTTGATGCGCAGGGCATCCACATTACTTTAGACGCCCCGCTTAACACTGTATCTGTGATTAAATAGACCGTTGAGAAGCCGTTCAATGCCCAACGGTGTGCTGAGCTTTGAAAGTCAAGTAATCCGGATTCTCGATGAACTTACTCGATGAAACTAGATCGAGGCCAACTTCAGCTTCATATTCGTTAACCTTTTCAAAAAGTCGTTTGACTTTTCGTTCTACAAAAGAATAATCAACGCTTTCAAATATCGAGCTGTGGCGCATATTGCCAAATTCATCGGGAACTTCGCGGGAACGCCTGATGCCCGCTTCAACTGCTTTCAAGCCTTCCGCTCCAAGCTGCTCGAGCGCGATTTTGACCACATCTCGCGCATAAACCTTGAGTCCGAAGATCGTAGTTCGATGAAGTACTTCACCAAATTTATCGTAATCGGGGATTATTTCCCTTGCGGGCATTGAGAAATGGCGCAGCACGTCCGCCATCGCTTGAAGAGAATCTTCTGGGAAGTAGTAAAGAAACAATCGCGCACCTTCCAAAAAGAAATTATAGTGAGCGGCTTCGTCAATTGCAATTGTGCGACTAGCAGTATCTAGCACCGGGTCAACCTCATTTACAAAGGCAGGATGGTCAAATTTTCCACGCGCAACTAATCCTAGGTTCACGTAATTCACCTGAGTGGCCCGTTCTTGAAACACCGTGTAAAAAATCATGTGAAGCGGATCCTCCCAGGGCAGTTGCCATTCCTGATCCCGCAAGCGCTCATGATAATTTTCGATCCATTCAAGATTGCGCTTGCCCCCAAACAAAACCGCATTACGCCACAAATCCGAATGCTTTTCTTCTTCTGCGCCCCACCTTAAATGAAATTGCTGACGCCCATAGGACTTTCTCATGATTTCTAAACCACGAGAAACGTAATCGGGCACGTATTGCTCAACCGCGTAAAAGCCTTCCAAAATAGTGTGGATGTCTTCCGAATGATCTTTTCGTAAGTTTCGCCAATCGAACGACCTATCCGGATTCCAGTTCCTTGTGTCCTGACTGCGCGCCACGTACCAGCGATAAAGACCAATAAATCCGCGCTCTAGGCATCGCCATCTTTCTTCCTGACTCAATAGCGAAGGTATGAATTGCGGTCGCTGTTCATCGAGTTCCTTCAATAGGGAAAGCTCGGGGGTTACAATGGGCTCCATAAATGCGGATAGAAAATTGCTGTCAAATCTTCTACGTTAGGTTTAAGTTTATCTTATCTTCATTGCAAAAGGCGCAAAATGGGTCCTAATAACTAGTCGATTTACGGTGAACTTTATCGTATTTAAGGGACTGTTTGCTCAAAACACTCGCTATTTAAGCAGATCGTGTAAAGCGGTTTTCCATTTTGTATGCACGTAGCGATTGACCGCGAAAATTGATGGACTGAGATTTGCGGGTTGCTGATGCTCACTAAACGCAAGGATATATCCGGCTGATTTTGCCGCTTTTTCATCCTCTCCTGAAAATTTTCCATCCGGATAAGCTAGCCAAATCACCTTGTGCCCGAGATGCATTTCCAAATCGGCTCTTGAATCCACCATTTCATGCCTTAATTGATCTCCATGAACCGATGGAAGATTTGCCGGATGAGTCACAGTTTGGGATCCAAATCCAAGCTGACCAGTTCTATCCAATTCTTCAATTTGAGTCCAGGTCATTTTTGGTCTTCCTATAGGGCTTCCAACAAATCCGGTGTGAACGAACTCCATTGCATGGATATTAAATTGCTTGAGAACCTGAACGCCGTATTTATAAACTCCCTCATAGCCATCCGCAAAAGTGATCGCAACTGGGCGGCTGGGAAGCGGTTTGCCACTGGTCAAGTAATTGTAAAGTTGTTCAATTGTGATGAAATGGCATCCATCTTTAATCATGGTTTGAATTTGATTTTGCAACTCGCCTTGAGAGCAATCGAACCACAATGAGCTTGCCGTGCGGAATGGAATTACGTCGTGATAATTGATAACAATGACTTTTTGATTTAGATGCTTTCCGAGTTCGTGAAGTCCTCGTGAGTTCGGATTTAGGATATTTGGAACAACTTTAGTGTCGTGTGATTGATTTAATAATGAATTGGAAATATCGCGCCGGTAAGAAGTTGAAAGTTGTGATGGATTTCCTTTCGCGCAACTTAAGCTCAAGTCAGCTATTACCGCTAGAACAAAAGCCAAACTCGAAGATCGGATGGGACAACTTAGCCGCACACCTTGAGTTTACTGATAGTTTCTTCAAAGCTAGTTGCCACACTTACGCCTCGGAAGCAACCCCTTGCAAGAGTAATGAGTCTAAGTGAATTCGCTGTTCAGGCATCCGGTCCCGGCGACCGCCCCCGAGATGTTGATTCCGTATGACCCTCGGGCGTCTTTAACTTATCAATTATTGCGCGTTCTAGCACGACATTAGTCAGCCGGCATTTTTGAAATTCTTAAATATTCGGGATCAAGTCAAAGAATTCGACATCTTCCTGTTTGCCGCCGTGCCCGTATCCTATTTCACTACTTGAACGAATAAATTTAATCTCTTCAATCCATTTCACCATCTTGTAACCCAACTGATTTTCAACCCTTAAGCGCAAAGGTGCACCATATTTTGACGGAAGTGGCTTACCGTTCATGTCAAATGCCAACATGCACTCGGTATTCAGGACGTTTTGCAGGCTCTGAGTGTCATAATACTGACCGCCTTCGGACCCTTCCCCATAACTCAGGAATGCTACAACCTTTCCCTCAGTGGTAGGTTCAACCATTTCAACAATTTTCCTCATTGAAACGCCTGTCCATTTGGCAATTCCTGACCAGCCCTGGATGCATTGATGTTGTGAAATATTTTCAATATCACATAACTCCCTTAATTCTTCGAGAGAAAGCTCTATGGGGCACTTCACTAACCCGCTAATTTTTAAACGATAACTCTCAAAACCTCCTGCCTCTAATGCTTTCCATTCTTCTGAAACTGGTAATTTTCCGTTTGGCCAAAAATAAGGAGATATGTCCGCCTCAGTAAACCGCTCAGCGGGGTGTAAAGGCTCAAGAGTGGCTGCCAAAAATGGAGTTACCAAAACTCGGTGAGCCTTTTGCATAAAACTTGGAAAATTCCAAGCCACGTAATGGGCAAGTACACAAATTAGTACTACACCAATTAGAGCAATGATGCCAACAATGAGTCCGTTATTATTAGTCACATCGGTGCCAAATACGATGTGATTCATGTTACGGCTCAACCCTGTTGCAGCTACTAGGCTTACGTGAATAATTGTAAATACCACATAGCCTACTAACAGCAAAAAGTGGAAAAGCCGCGCCCCTTGACGACCAGCAAAAAGTTTTGCATACCAAGGGAACCGGTTGTCGATCGCAGGCGACATCGCAAGACCAGTTAGTAGAGAAAGAGGACCCATTACGAACACCACTCCGAAATAAGAAAGTTGTTGCAAGGGATTGTAATTGTAAAATCCGTTTGGTTCGGTCGGAAAATGAAAAGTAGAATAGTGAACCCAAACGTTCCAGGAATCTGCTACTACCGATGCTGAAACAGGAACTAATCGTTTCCATTGATCGCTTAAAAAAAGAAGCGCGACAAAGATTAAACCATTTACTAAGAAGATAAAAACACTTATGAAATGCCATGATCTCGCTACTCCAACTGTATGACGACCTCCGGGCAAGGCCAAAATGGGAGAAATATATCGATCGTCATCCTTTGCGGTCCAAAGTCTATCTGTGGGAACGACTACCGGAGTGAACTTAATAATTTCATTTCCTGGAGTGCAACCGCGATCAAAATATAGCCTTGGATGATCCATGAGAATCGACAAGCCACTTCGAGCGAGGAGTATCAGGAATACGAAATTTACGAAATGCGCGAGCCGAACCCATCCTGGAAATCCATGGGGAGAAATAAGTGCTGCTTGCTCAGGAGTCAAATATTGCCGCTGAGGCGGCAAGCCGAAGCAAAGAAATTCCAGCCAAGGAATGCCCACCGCAATAATTCCAAGTCCCACGATAATCCACAAGAACTTGGGGCTTAGGGAGATGTGGATGCGCCTAGCTTCTTTGTTGAAATGAAGAAGGTGATTTTCTCTAAAATCCCTTGCTCTAACAGATTCGCCTTCCTGTTTTTTCACTTGATCCCTGACCATTACTCAAATGCTACCCCTGCTTTAGGCGATCATGACGAGATTTCGCTGCAATTTTTTGGGAGAGTAGAAGAAGGCAAGCTCACATTCCCAACTGGATTCGGAAAGTAATTTGGCATAAAATCGCTACCGTCATCAAGACGCCAAACTTACCATGAAGCTGGGCAACCGAGGGTACCGTCATTGAATAATCATCTTTCTCGATTTTCTTGATGATTTGTATCACCACCGGCACCGTGAGCAAAACTATCAGGGCAAACCAAGAAATCAGCCCAAAAAGGACGGCACAAGCCACTAGCCCGTATGGAAGGACCAATAAGCCAATCAATATTGATTTTGAAGCGGGAAATGACAGAACATTGGCCACCGTTTTTCCTTTGTATTGGGCATCTTTTTCTCTATCTCGATGATTATTTGCATGCAAAATCGCCACTACTAAAAGTGCGCTTGGCAATAAATAAGCAAATAGTGTGGCGAAATGGGCTTGTGACGCCCATCCGGCGCGATAAAATGTTTGAACCATGTAGGAGCCCAAAACCATTGCGACCCCAAAAGTGAGAAATACGGTGAGGTCGCCCAGGGCGTGATACTTAAGCATCAACGGAGGCGCAGTGTATTCAATCGCGAGCAGTCCGCTAATGAGCACCAACCAGAACATTGGCCAGCCGATTTTCAACGTGAAATAAAGCCCGATAAAGGCGCAAATGATCATGACGGAAGCTACAAATTGAGTCATTTGTTTAACCGTAAGTGCACCGGACACAAGAAAATTTGTCCGACCAGCTGATTCCGGATTGTCCACTCCGGTTTTAAAATCAAAGAGGTCGTTAACTAAATTCGAAATCGCTTGGGCTCCAATGCACCCGATTAGCACAAGAATAAAATCACCCAAGTTAAAGGATATATCCCTGAAAACTAGCTTGGCCAGAGCCGAGCCGATGAGTACAGGCACGATCGAAGCGGGATACGAGTAGGGTCTAGCGGCTTGCCAAAGAGTTTTCACCATGGTTTTCTATATTTCAATCTTTACTGAAATTACCTTAGAAATGCCACGCGTACCTCATAATAATAATGCATGTCCCGCTACAGCGCCGCGCCGAAGCCGCTTGAATCCGCAGTTTTGGTTTACATCAACCCAAATGAAGAAGAAGACCTCGTTATGGAAGAGGAATTTGCTGGACTGTGCGAAGCTGCCCTAGTTGAGCCTGTCGCGAGCTTACGCCAGCGACTTTCCCGCCCTAATAGTCGCACGTTTGTAGGCAGCGGAAAGGCAATCGAAATTGCCGAGCTGGTAAGTGAATCAGACGCCGACGTTGTCTTGATCGACGGCGAAATAAGCGCAGTGCAGCAACGCAATCTGCAAGAAGTCACGGGGCGGAAAGTGGTTGATCGAACCCAGTTGATTTTGGACATTTTCGCGCGGCGCGCCACTACCCGGGAAGGAATGTTGCAGGTCGAGCTTGCTCAGCTGAGTTACATCAAACCTAAGTTGATGACTTTTTACACCAAATTTGAACGTCAAAAAGGCGGAATAGGAATGCGCGGCCCGGGTGAGACAAAACTTGAAAGCGATCGGCGCATGGTAGACGATAAAATTTCAAAACTCAAAGTTGAGCTAGAGGACGTCAAACGCATTCGAGGTCAACAGCGACTCGCGAGGCGACGGCATCCATTCCCATTTGCAAGCATCGTGGGATATACATCGGCTGGAAAATCCACCTTGATGAATCGCCTTTCCGGAACTGAACTTCTTGTGGATGCGATGCCGTTTGCCACTTTAGATCCGACTACGCGCAAAGTTGAATTGCCGAACGGGTATTCGCTTTTTTTAACCGACACGGTTGGTTTTATCAGAAATTTGCCTACTCATCTCGTGGCTGCTTTTCGGGCGACCTTGGAAGAAGTCACCCAATCTGATTTTTTAATTCATTTAGTCGATATTTCAAACTCTGCGTGGGAATCCCAAATGAGCGCGGTTGACGAAACCTTGCAAGTTCTAAACGCGGCCCAAAAGCCAATGATCACGGTTTTCAACAAAATGGATCTGGTGGAAGACCCTACCACTTTAAGGCGACTGGTGGCGGAGCATCCAATGTCGGTAACGATCAGCGCATCCTCTGGCAGGGGGGTTGATGAACTGATGCGTTTCATCATGAAGCAAGTTCAAGATTTGCTCGGGTCGGTAAAGGCCTTGGTGCCTTACTCAGAGTCAGCGTTGGTTCAAGATTGCTACGATTTCGGCAAAGTGCTTAAAGTCGACTACCGTGACGAAGGCATTTATATTGAAGCTGAAATTGTTGAGGAAATGCGCAAAAAGCTTGAGAAATATAACATTTCGTGACAATTGCTCAGTGGATGTCAAACGCTTCTAGCCGCCTCGGTGAAGCGGGAATTGAAAGCTCCAGCATCGAATTGCAGATGCTTGTGGCTCATGCTAGTGGCAAAGATCGCACTTGGGTTCTGGCGCATCTTACCGATATCGGTAACAACTCAAGCGAATTAGATATCCTCCTCGAAAGGCGGATAAATCGAGAACCACTGGCTTATATCCTTGGATATCGTGAGTTTTACGGGCGAAACTTTAAGGTATCCAAAAAGGTACTGATACCTCGACAAGAGACCGAACATTTGGTTGAAGCGGCTTTGAAATACATCGAACTTGACGGCTGGGCGGTGGATATCGGCACCGGCTCCGGCTGCATCGGGATTTCACTAGCACTTGAAACTAATAGTTTTAATTGGATTCTTACCGATATCTCGCCAGAAGCTCTCGAAATTGCCAAAATCAATGCAAAATCACAAAATGCCAACGTTCGCTTTCTAAATTGCGATCTTTTATTAACCTTTAAGCCTGATTCCTTAATCTTAGTCGTCAGTAACCCTCCCTATATTTCGATTAACGCTCCACTGCCTCCTGAGATTGATCTTTACGAACCGGTGAGGGCTTTATTCGCGGGAGAAGATGGTCTTGAAATCTATCGCAGATTAATTCCGCAAAGTTTTCAAGCGTTAAAGATTGGCGGATTATTGATCATGGAAGTGGGCTACGGGCAAATGGATTATGTAAAAGACCTTTCCGAATGGATCGGATTTGAAGTCAAAGAAGTGCTCTCAGACTTAGCCAAAATTCCGCGCGTTATCATCCTCAAAAAGTCCTGAAAAATCGGTTATACTGGAATTGCTTGAAAGGTCTTGCCATCGTGGCAAAGCTGAAATAACGGGGAAAGTCCGGTGAAAATCCGGCACTGTGCCGCAACGGTAAGTGCTTTTTTAGAATCCTGAGAAAGTTAAGTAAGTCCGACTGCCCGCTTTCAATGCAAGATTGACCGCTATCGCCTGCGAGCATGGGCGCAGAAAGCGAAAGATTGCCGAACTTGGGGGTCTTTCGCTAAAGCTTCTTGCTTTCATCGATAGCCTTCAAACAAAGGAGGTATCGAATAAATTGAACTTAAATAATTCGCGGTTGAGAATTAAAACGAGCCGCGCATTTACACTCATTGAACTGCTGGTGGTCATTGCAATAATCGCAACTTTATGTGCGATCTTGTTTCCGGTTTTTGCAAAAGCTAAAATAGCAGCTTACAAAACTGTCTCAATTTCCAATTTGCGCCAACTTGGGCTCGCTTGGTCAATGTACGAATCGGATAACGACGCGTACGTTCCCTGGGAAACCGCTGGATCAAACGGAGAAACTTATTATTGGTGGGGCGAAGTTTCTGGAAACACAGTCGACGAAACCAAGGGCCCACTTTATCCCTACACACACGGCAAGGGAATCCAAGCGGATCCCACCTTTCCAAATCGCCTGCGCACAAAAGTGGGCATCACGGGATATGGCTACAACTACGTTTATTTGGGATCAGGCGGTGTTTCATCAACTTCTGTAAGCAGACCCAGCGAAAAAATTGCATTTGGATCGTCGGCGAGAATTAATAATTTTCAATACTCATCGCCTACTCTTGAAGCAAATCCGCTTCTAGACCCTCCGACCAACAATTACCCCGGGTTTCAGGCTCGAGATAACGGTGTCGGCACCGTGCTATGGGTGGATGGGCACGCGAGCACATTGCATCCAACTTACCGAATAACCCTCTTTGGAAATGGATTTAATCCTTCCTTTTACCGCTTGAATAACCTAGGCGATCTCACCCCAAATGGTGATTTTGCCAACGACGACTACTTTGACCTTAACTAAAAATGAAAAAACTAATCGCAACATTACTCGGCATTTCAATTGCCGCATTCTCTTTGTCGTTTGACTTTACCAACATTGTGAATTGGACTGGAACCGGCTCAAATGAGGCGGCGATGGTAGTGGATTTTGTCGACGGATCAGTAAATCCTGCGTTTGTTTGGGGATATCGCTGGAATGGATCGGCTACTGGCGAGGACATGATCAAAGCAATCGCCGCTTCAGATCCAAACCTGACCTATCACATCACAACTTATTCATTTGGCGATGCCCTCGATGAGTTTCGATATGACGGAACTTCCTTTGGGCTTGGACTCCACGATCAAGTTGGGTTTGGCGCAAGTAGTACCGGATTTTGGGGGTATTGGAATGGAAATGGACTCACCATGCCCACTGAATCAAGTTGGATTTCGGCACAACTGGGCTTTAGTGACCGCCAGCTAAGCACTCAAGATTGGGACGGCTGGGCTTGGGCCCCAAACTTCGTAGGTTTGGCTCCCACTCAAGATGTAATCGCCGCTCCTCAAGCCGTTCCGTCCCCGGCTGCCGCATATATGCTCGCATCGGGATGCCTGCTTTTGATTTTTGGAAGAAAAAGGCGTATCCATGCCGCGTAAATCAAGATTAACTTGCTAATCTCCAACTTTTTGCGGCCATTCGCAAACTAACTGCACGGAATTGGTAAAATTACCGTCAGTCCATTGGTATAGTAAGTAGGGTTAAAACAACTATGAAATTTGTATGTTATTTATTGGCTTTAGGCGGAATTTCCGCGGGCATTTTCAGTCAAGTTGACCTTGGCAAAGTAGGGGATTACGTTTCGACGTTGCAACAGTCTAAATACTTAATCGCAACTCTGCACGTGGTTAAAAACGGCGGCGAATCTATGGTCTACAACATTGATTACGCGCGCGGTTTGAAGTACAGGATCGACACCCCCACGACCCTCGAGATTTCAGATGGCAAGACCCTTACGATCTTAAACAAAAAAGCAAATACCTACACTCAAACCGATCCAGAGTCAAGAACGGAATTCTTGAAGCCGACCAAAGAAGACGCCATAGCTGCATACGAAGGATTTTTTAATCCAAAAGCATTTGCAACCGCTACCGGCATTAATGACCAAGGATCAAAACAAATCGAAGGCACAAAATCTGAAGTTTACGAGATCACGTTTCCAAAAAGCGAGACGATGTATTTGTATATTGAGCCCACCACTGGGCTTGCAAGTGGAGTTCAAATCACGAGACCTGACACCCAGATAGTTTCGATCAGCACCAAAGTGAATGCAACCACAAATCCGTTGCCAGATTCAACTTTCGCTTTTGTGCCTCCGACCGGGGCAACCAAAGTCGTTTTAACTCCTGGAACGACCGCAACCGGATACGCAGCCGTAGATCAAATTTTTCAAAATAATTGCGTGAAATGCCATAGCGATGCGGGCAGGCATTCTGGCGGTCTCAGCCTTTCCACTTACGCTTCTCTGATGAAAGGTGGATCAGGTGGAAGTGAAATTGTGGCTGGTAACCCGGAGCAAAGCACCCTTTACCAATATATCTCGGGTGCATTAACTCCAAGGATGCCGAGAAATGCATCTCCGCTTTCAGATTCAGACATAAAAGTGGTTTACGACTGGATCAAAGCGGGAGCCACTGGACCCTAGAATCCAAAAAATGCGAGTTTTTATATCAGCCGACATCGAAGGCATCACTGGTCTTGTGAGCTGGGCTCAGTGCAGCAAACCCGACAGCAAGTTTTACGACTGGCCATTTTCTAGGCGGATGATGTCGCATGATGTGAATGCAGCCGTGCGAGGCGCCAGAGCCGCTGGTGCCACCGAAATTGTGGTGAAAGATTCTCATGGGTGTAGCAAAAATCTGGTGATCGATGAGCTTGAGCCTGGCGTACGGCTTATTTCAGGTGGTGGTCATGGATTCCTTGAAGGCATGATGCAAGGAATCAGCAAAGATTTTGATGCAGCGATGCTCATTGGATATCACGGAAAAGCGGGAACTCAAAGAGGCGTCATGGAGCACACTTTGACCGGGGGAATCCACCGGCTAAAAATTAACGGCGTTGAAACCGGTGAAATCGGCTTGAGCGCAGCTACCGCCGGTCGTTTCAATGTGCCTATCGTAGCAATTAGTTCAGATCAAAAGGGATGCGACGAAGCGACCGGATTTCTCAAAGGCATCCAAACTGCGGTAACTAAAACCGCATTGAGTCGGTACTCGGCTGACCTAAAGCACCCCTCCGAAACGGGCGAACTTATTTTTGAAGCGGCTCGATCAGGAACTGCAAGCGCAAAGAAGATTTCGCCGTTTACAATCGAGGGCAAGTGCCATTTAGACGTGGAATACAACCGATCCGAAATGGCGGAAAGCTGCAGCCGATATCCAGGACTGAAATTAATCGATGGATTTACAGTTAGCGGGGATTTTCCAGATTTTGTCGAGGCTCATCGCGCGATTTGGGTGATGATGGATCTCGAATCCGGCGGCCTAGCCTCTCAAAACTGAAGCTCCGGAAACTTCGTTTGCAGTGGTGTTGCCTCAGGACCCCGACGGTTTTTGTACTGCTGCTCGACACGGGGGATGTAATTTCATTTCAGAGGGAGCGTGTCTGAACTTTTAAGAAAAATCTACCTTTTTGCCAAAATAACGCAAATTACTTGACATTTTTAGAAAAGAGTTGTATCATTTGGACGACAGTTCGCGTCAGAGCTTAAAAGAAGGCGTTTCGCAGGAGACTTTTTTGAAAACCAATGATGGTTTGAATATCGTTACTAGGCAAGACGATAAGCCTGGAAATTTTGAACTCGATTCAAAATACCGAAGCGTGTTCTTGTCTTCAC
>Ga0207933_1000392_pt1 | contig 43963 bp, 41 predicted proteins | sample NGESurdeep092012_4_FD_184488 | JGI IMG/M metagenome (GOLD analysis project Ga0207933, IMG submission 184488) | Arctic peat soil microbial communities from Barrow, Alaska - NGEE Surface sample F53-3 deep-092012 (SPAdes) | ecosystem: Environmental > Terrestrial > Soil > Wetlands > Peat ... | reverse complement strand
AGGGTGGCGGCTTTCAGCCGCCGGCGTTGCAGTGCGTTAAAATCGCGTTTTTGTCCTTTGGGAAATCCCATGCAAGATCAGACAGCATACCCCAAAATACGTTCACTTTATTATGCAGGAGTCAATAGTTGAGGAACTTGATTGCTTGCTAACTTGTTAATTTGCTCCAAAGCAGCGAACGAGTTTTGGCGAAGATCGTAAGAATTATTTGTATTCGCCATAGCTTGAATCAGTGGAGGCGCAACGGATGGCCCAAGCGCCCTTAATGCTTTGTAAGTTGTCCGAATATCTTCATATTGCGTGGCTGTTTGAAAAATTTGGCTTAACCAATAAGACCGAGGCTTTTCCTTATATTTAGGCTCGCGATTAGAATGTCGCCAAATGGCTAATACACTGATGAAAAGAATGGAAATCAGGATTATTGATATGGTTAAATGCCGTTTCATAGTTAAATTCTTTTTCGTCGTGTATCTTTAGAATGTTAAATTTTAGTTTTAAGCTTGTCCAAAATTAAATCTACAAGAATTTCCCGGAATTTCATTTTTATTTCCGCAAGCGCGGACTTGTCATTTTCCCACGGCAACGCCATATTACCGTCATGGAAATCGTTTTCACAGTGACGCAGGAAGCCGACGGCGGCTTTGTGGCGGAATGCCTGTCGCATGACATTTTCACGCAGGGCGACTCGTGGGAAGCGTTGCGCGCCAACGCGCAGGAAGCGGCCTCCGCCTTCTTTTTTGACGGGCCAAAACCCGACTCGATCCGGCTGCATCTGGTTCGCGACGAAGTTTTCGCCCGCGCATGAAATTGCCGCGCGATTTGACCGGCGCGGAGTTGATCCAGATTTTGTGCAAGCATTTCGGCTATCGCCGCGTGAATCAGGAAGGCAGCCACGTCATTCTGCAAACGGAATCGCCGGGGCATCACAGGCTTGCCGTTCCCGACCACAAGACGCTGCGGCTCGGCACTCTTAATTCCATTCTTCGCGCAGTCGCACGGGTCAAAGGAATTGAAAAAGAAGATATTTTGGAACGACTTTAATTTTCTCCCAAAAGAATTTCGTGTCATTTCCCGGAATTCCTGTCTTTATTTCCGCATGAACATTCAAGTGGCGGTGCTTTGCGACGCGGCGACCGAGGACAACGGCAAGCTCAACCTCCTCGGCGCGTTCGACACGATCTTCGCGCCGCAATTGCCCGCCGTGCATCCGCAATGCGCCGTCGCGCTGCGCGTCACGTTCATGTCCGGCGACGAGGGCGATCACAAGTTGAAGCTCAATTTTGTTGACGCCGACGGCAAAAGCATCATGCCGCCGATTGAAATTCCGGTGGCGGTCTCGCTGCCGGACGACGCGCATTTTCTCACGCGCAATTTCATCGTGAACATCCAGCAGTTGAAGTTCGCCGAGGAAGGGTTGTATTCCGTGGACGTGCGGCTGGATGACAAGTCGCAGGGGAACATTCCGCTGCAGATCAAACTTCTGCCGCCGCGCGAAGCGGCGTGATCCATTTTTGATTTACGATTGATGATTTATGATTTTTCAAAATCGCGAATCAAATCATCAATCATAAATTTTCCCGACTTGAATTTTGGATTCCAAACTTAATAATTCCCGCATGACAAACGAAACCGTCCTGCAACTCGATTTGCCCGGCATCAAAAAAGTCCGCTCCGGCAAAGTCCGCGAAGTCTTCGACCTCGGCGACAGTTTTCTGCTCGTCGCCAGCGACCGCATTTCCGCCTTCGACGTGATCATGCCCAACGGCATTCCGCGCAAGGGCGAAGTGCTCACGCAGATTTCGCATTTCTGGTTCGAGAAATTCGCCTCGCTCGTGCCGAACCATCTGCTCGCCGGCGCGAACGATCCGTTGCCGACAAATTTGCAGCCGTTCGCCACGGTGGCCGTCTGCAAAGACCTCGCGCGCCGCTCGATGATCGTGAAAAAGGCGAAGCCGCTCGCCATTGAGTGCATTGTGCGCGGCTACCTGTCCGGCAGCGGCTGGAAGGAATACAAAAAATCGCAGACCGTCTGCGGCATCAAACTGCCCGCCGGCCTGACCGAGTCCGCCGAACTGCCCGAACCGATTTTCACGCCGTCCACCAAGGCCGAGGCCGGCCACGACGAAAATATTTCCTTCGAGGAAGCCTGCAAGATTGTCGGCACCGATCTCGCCACGCAGGCGCGCGATTTGAGCCTGAAGATTTACAAGGCCGGACGCGATTACGCCCGGCAGCGCGGCATCATCATCGCCGACACGAAATTTGAGTTTGGTTTGTTCGAGGACAAATTGATTTTGATTGACGAAGTGTTGACGCCCGATTCCTCGCGCTTCTGGCCCGCGGATCAATACGCGTCCGGTCGCGGCCAGCCGAGCTTCGACAAACAATTCGTCCGCGACTATCTCGAAACACTGACGTGGGACAAAACCCCGCCCGGCCCGAAACTGCCGGACGATGTCGTGGCCAAAACCTCGGCGAAATATCTCGAAGCCTACGAGCGGCTGACCGGCAGGCCGTTATAATTTGCGGCGCGGATTGTAATTTCCAAAAGACCGGATTTGGTCAAAGATTTTCCGTAGGGTTGTTTATATCTTTAGCTTGCAAGAATCGGGCGCAGGCGAAATGCTGGGCAAAACCCGGACGCAATGTTTCACCTGTTCGGGCAATCAATGAGAACCTTATGAAACTAAAAATCCTGCTGTGGAGCGTTGTTTTAATTTTAATCATCGGCGTTGCCGCCATCGCGTTCTGGTGGTTGCGGCGTCCGCAAATCATCACGTTCAGCGACGATTCGAAGCTGACGCTGCTGGCCGTGGATTACGGCAAGAGGCACGCGCCGCCGAACGTCAAGGCGCCGGCGGGAACACGCGCGCGCCGTGGCAATTCATTCACCACGCCCACCGACACGCTGGTGCTCTGGGTGCGGCAGGAGCACGATCCGCAGCAGTATGCGAATTTCCAGTATTACCTGTATGACAAGGCGGGCACGGCGTGCGCGGTGAGTTATGGTTATGGCGGCGGCGGGCGGCAGGGCGGCGAGGTTGTCGGCATCCGGTTTGAGGCGTTTCCGCGCCGGCAGGGAAAATTCATCGTGCGCGTCCAGGAACAGGGCAACGGCGGGCAGGAGATGTCAGATAAAAAATTTGTCATCCGCAATCCGGCGCGCAAATCGTTTCCGGCATGGACGGCGGAGGCGCTGCCCGACACGAAGCAGGACGATGATTTCTCGGCCACGCTGACGAAACTGGTTGCCGGCGCGGCCATGCCTTACCAGCGCGACCAAGATGATGCCGATGACGCGGCGAACAAAGGCGTGCAGGCGACATTCCACGCCGAACGGAACGGCAATTCAGCCACAAACTGGGAGCCGGTCTCGGTGGTAACATCCGATGCGACTGGAAATCATGTGGGCGGCGCAGTCGCCAAAAATGACTGGCAGGACGGCAATGACACCGTGGTTTATCAATATGGCCTGTGGCCGGACGAAGCGGCGTGGAAGTTGCGCGTGGAATTTTCGCAGCAGTCGGATTTTGCCGACAATGAATTGTGGTCGGCGCACAACATTCCGGTGGAAGCGGGACGCCAGATGGATTTTTACAACTACAACAACCGGATCGCCAACACCAATTCGGTTTTTGCCGAAACCGATTTGAATGGTTTTCACTTGAAAATTTTCACGCCAAAGCAGTTCACCGACGTGCAGCAGAATTCATATCTACAGGGCGGTCTGACAATCCAGGTTGCGCCATCATTGACCGAGGGGATGAGCATGACGCTCGTCAATCTGACGGATGACCAGACCAACGACATCGCGAACATGAACCAGGGAACGATGAGCGACGGAAAAAGCACGACCTATCACTACGGATTGAGGAATTTCTACGGCGTGACCAACCTCAACCTCACCATCGCGCTGCACAAGAGCCGGTTCGTGGAATTCACCGTCAAGCCGGAAAAAGCGCCGGCGGCGGTGGCAGCCGATCAGTAAGATAATTCAGGGCCACGAGAAAAATCTTCCCGTGAAGCGTGGCTTTGCAAAATGGCGCGGACAGCCTTGACCAATGCTGCTGCTTCCATGTCGGTGCCGATGCTGATGCGCAAATAATCCTTCACTTCCGGCGCGCTGAACCAGCGCACGAGAATTTTCCTGCCGCGCAATTTTTCCAGCCAAAGCGTTGCCGGGAATTTTGGCGGCTGCGCGAGAATGAAATTGGCGTGGCTTGGAAAAACGCGGAAGCCGAGCTTCGTCAGCTCGCGCGACAGCCATTCGCGCGCGGAAATGATTTTTTTGAAATTCGCGCGGTAGTATTTCAGATCATCCAGCGTCGCTTCGGCGGCAACCTGGCCGAGTCCGTTCACATTGTAACTGTCGCGGATTTTGTCCAGCGCCGCGATGAGTTCAGCGTGGCCTGCAAAATAACCGACGCGCTGGAAACACAGCGAATACGCCTTTGAAAAAGTCCTCGCGACAAGAATATGCGGCAATTGCAAGGCCAGCTTCATCGCATTTTCATTGGCGAAATCCGCATACGCCTCGTCCAGAACCACGACGCCCTTTTGCGCGCGGCACAGTCTTTCAAGCTCCGAAGTCTTGTAGCCGCGCCCGCTTGGCGCGTTCGGCGTCGTCACAAAAGTCAGCGCCGCGCTGAAATTCCATTTTCCGCCGCGCTTCAATTCCGTGACACCGGGCAGGCTGAAATCCGGCTTGAGCGGCGCGGGATTTTTCGACGCGCAATGAATGTCCGCCAGCACCGGATACAGCGAATAGCTCGGCGTGAAATACTGCACCGTCGCCGCCGGCAGTTTTGAATTTTGAATTTTGAATTTTGAATTTGGCTCCGGCTCCACGAAGCCGCGCACCGCCAGCGCCAGCAGTTCATCCGAACCGTTGCCGACGATGATGTTTTCCGGTTTGCATTTGTGAAACTTCGCCAGCTTCTCGCGCAATCTTTCGGCGGTCGGATTCGGATACAGCCGCAACCGCCCGTCCGCCGCCGCCTTGACCGCCGCCAGCACGCGCGGCGACGGCGGATACGGATTCTCGTTCGTGTTGAGCTTGACCAGCCCTTTGATCTTCGGCTGCTCGCCCGGAATGTAAGAGCGCAGGTCGCGGACGAGCGGACGGATCAACTTCAAATTGCGGCCTGTCGCACCGGAACGCGGCGCAGTCGGGACGGCGGATTGCGAATTAGACATCGCGGTCATTTCAAATGAAAAACCGGTGGAAGTCGAGTTCGCTTGCAACGTGAATCATTAACATGAGGTTCCAGAAAGCCGACGCCAAACCTGCCGCTGCGCCCGCTGCCGTTCCCAAGAAATAATTAGAAAAGCCAGACTTTGAAAAAAGCCGGGATCGAAAAGTTCCGGCCTTTTCATGTGAACGCGCGATTTAGAAACACGTGAAGAACCGCGCGGTCATTCCAGGTTTTTCCTGCGGCAAGTCACGGCGTAGTCGCCTCACCCCAAATTCACCGGATCAATGTCCACGGCCAGCGTGACGTCTTCGGGCATCGCCAGCGATTGGATGACGTGCGCGAGTTCGCGGCTCAACGCACTCATCGCGCGCGTCCGCAACATGATCTGGTAGCGGTAAAAAGTTTCCGCGCGCAGCAACGGCGCAGGAGCAGGCCCGGAGATGATTAAATCTTTGAACGAACTTTTAATTTCTTGGTGAGGCGAGCGTCCTCGCGAGCCGTCGTCGGGATTTTCAAAAGGTCTCGCGGGGACGCTCGCCTCACCGGATGAAGATTGTTTCAGATTTTTTTCCAGCTCGCGTTTCAAATGTTCGGCGGAGAATTTCACCTTCTCCTCGTTGCGGCCTTTGAGCGTGAGCAGCGCGACGCGGCTGGCCGGCGGATATTTCAGTTGCTCGCGGAATTCCATTTCCTGTTCGTAAAACCCGTTGAAGTCGTGGCGGCGCGCGTATTGGATCGCCGGATGAAACGGGGCGAACGCCTGCACAAAAACGTCGCCCTCGACATCGCCGCGGCCGGCGCGGCCGGCAACCTGCGTGAGCAGTTGGAAGGTGCGCTCGCCCGCGCGAAAATCCGGCTGGTGCAGCGCGAGATCGGCGTAAATGATGCCGACGAGCGTGACGTTCGGAAAATGCAGCCCTTTCGCGATCATCTGCGTGCCGACGAGGATGTCAATTTTGCCGATGCGAAAATCGCCGAGCACTTTGCGGTAATCGTCCTTGCGCTTCATCGTGTCGGCGTCCATGCGTTTGACGCGCGCGTTCGGAAAAAGTTTCGCGAGCGTCTCCTCGACCTTTTGCGTGCCCGTGCCGGAAAAACGGATGGCCGGATTTTTACATTTCTCGTTCGGGCAAACCGACGGAACTCTTTCAACGTGGCCGCAAATGTGACAGGCGAGCTTTTGTTCCTGCCGGTGAAACGTGAGCGCGAGGCTGCAATTCGGGCAATTGCAGACGTAACCGCACTTCGGGCATTGCAGTGAAGTCGAGTAACCGCGCCGGTTCAAAAATAGAATCGTCTGCTCGCCTTTTTCAATTCGTTGATGAATCGCCTCTTTGAGTTGCGGTGAAAAGATTAAATTACCTTTTTCTTTCGCCGCCTGCCGCATGTCCACGACGCGGACGCGCGGCATTTTTTGGTTGTCCACGCGCTCCGGCAATTCGAGCAGCGAGAATTTGCCGCGTTTGCAATTGTAAAAACTTTCCAGCGACGGCGTGGCCGAGCCGAGCACGACGACGGCATTTTCCATCTGTCCGCGCATGATGGCCACGTCGCGCGCGTGGTAGCGCGGCGCCTCCTCCTGCTTGTAACTCGTCTCGTGTTCCTCATCCACGATGATGAGCCCGAGCGGCTCGACGGGCGCAAAAATCGCCGAACGCGCGCCGATGACGATGCGCGCGCGGCCCTGTCGAATCTTGTGCCACTCATCGTGACGTTCGCCCGCGCTCAAATGTGAATGTAAAACCGCGACGAGCGTCTGCAATTTTCCCGAACTGAACCGCGCCTTGAATCGTTCAACGGTTTGTGGCGTCAAAGAAATTTCCGGCACAAGAACGATTGCGCCTTTCCCTTGCTCCAGCGCGTGCGCGAGCGCCTGCAAATAGATTTCGGTTTTGCCAGAGCCGGTCACGCCGTGGAGAAGAAAGGTCGAGGATGGAGAATTGATGATGGAGGATGGTTTTTCTCCCTCTCCACGTTGCGAGTCTGCGAGCAATGGGAAGAGTGCCGGGGTGAGGTGTCGGCCATCTTCGCCACGATTCATGGCCATCTTGATCTTTTCGAGCGCAGCGGATTGCGCTGGATTCAACACGATATTTTGCGTCGGCAAAATGATTTCGCGCGCATAAGGATCGCGCTCGGAAATTTCGGAAGTGATTTCGACAAGGCCACGGTCTTCGAGTTTGCGAACGGTCGCGGCAGTCGTTTCGGCAAGCTCAAGAAGTTCCGCCAGCAAAATTTCGCGGCGTTCTTCGATGATATTCCAAACACTCTGCTGCCGTTTCGGCAATTTCGGAAATTCGCCGCTCAAATGCAGCGCGCGGACGAACAATTGTTTTTTCCAGCCTTCCTTTTCCTTGCGAATCGCTTCGGGCAAAACACTTTTCAACGCGGTTTCCGGCGCGCAGCAATAATACTCCGAAATCCAGCGTGCGAGTTTCAATATTTTCGGCGTGACCAAAGTTTGCGCGCCGATGATTTTGAGAACCGGCTTGAGATTTGCGTGCGCGGACTCTTCTGCGAGCGCAGTCACCGTGCCGTAAATTTTTCGCGCGCCAAACGGCACCTGCACGCGCGAGCCGACTTCGACTTGCCCGGCCAGTCCGGGCGGAATCAAATAATCAAACTCCTTCCGCAGTGCGATCTCGAGGCTGACGCGGGCGATCATTTTTAGTCATGCGAAATGGCGCGCAGTTCCGCCTCCAGTTGTTTCTGCAATTCCATGCGCGCGGCGTCGGAAATGTCGCGCGGCACATTAACAATTTTCCCGGCGCTGACCGTGCAGATTGAAAACGGCAGAGGAATTTGAAATCCGTCCCAGCTTTTCATCTGGATTTTCCATTTCAAGTGATACGACGCGGGCACGATGGGCAGTCCCGTCACTTGTGCAATCACCATCGCGCCGTCCTGGACGATGTAGCGCGGACCGCGCGGGCCGTCGGGCGTGATGGCGAGATCGTAGCCGCGATCCGCCCACGTCTTGAGTTCGAGCAACGCCTGCGCGCCGCGCCTGCTGCTGGAGCCGCGCACGGGCTGGACGCCGAAACATCCGAGAACCGCCGAAAGAAACGCGCCGTCGCGGCTCGCGCTGACGAGTCCGGCGAGTCCGGCCTTGGAACGGCGTTCGCCGCCGAAAGTGAAATACAATTTCATGCAGAGCGCCAGACGATTGTGCCAGGCGCAATAAATCGCCTGCGAAATGTCCTTGCGCACCAAAAAACCGTGCGGGTCGCGGACGCGATAACGCAGCGTCGCGACGGTCAGGCGCAAGAGCGCCCAAAGCAGCCGCGCCAAAAGCCGCTGGGAAAATGTCGGCGCGTTAGGGATGACGACGCCAGATTTTCCCTTTTTGGGCTTTGCCGGGATTGCGGAAACAAGATTTTGTCCGGACATCAATTTCCTTTTTTCAGGCACGCGCGAACGAGTTGCTCCACCGTCGCCTTCACGCCGAGCATCACCTGCGCGGCGCGGACGGAATCGTGCGCGTCAACCTGCTTGAAGCCCAGCGCCATGAGCGCGAGCACGGCGTCGTTGATTTTCTGGTCGTCGGGCGAAAGGGAATGTTTCGCGCTCGCGGCCTCCCACGCGCCCGCCGCGCCGATCTTGTCGCGCAATTCGACAACGATGCGCTCGGCGGTTTTTTTGCCGACGCCGGAAATTTGCGAAAGTGATTTCACGTCGCTGCCGGCGACCGCGCCGCGAAACGCGACGACGTTCATGCCGCTCAAAATGTTCAACGCAGTTTTTGGCCCGATGCCGCTGACGCTGTTGATGAGCAGCCGGAACAAATCGCGTTCCGCCGCGCTCGCGAAGCCGTAAAGAATGTGCGCATCCTCGCGCACGATGAGTTGCGTGAGCAATTTCACCGGCTGGCCGGGCTCCGGCAACTTGTCGAACGACGACAGCGGAATCAATACTTCGTAACCGACGCCGTTCACGTCCACGACGACCTGCGTGGGCAGCGCTTCGACGAGTTTTCCGTTGAGAAAAGTAATCATGGTTCAATTTATATTACTGCGTAGCAGTCAGAAAATAAAAGCAGCAATCGCAATCACAGCCACCGTTATCGCAATGATGGGATGGTCTGCCAAATCCATCAACAGGCGCGTTATCAACCACGGAGGAAAAAAGAGAGCCATTTGCATTTAAATTTTCTTCAGCGGCGACAAATTGTAACGTGAATTTTCCCGCGCGTGCGTGAGCGCGAGCGCCAGCGCGTCCGCCGCGTCGGGCGCAGGCGGCTTGGGCAGATTCAACAACCGCTGCACCATTTTGGCGACGGCGGATTTCTGCGCCGCGCCATAGCCGACGATGGCCTGCTTCACTTTGCGCGGGGCAATCTCAAAAATATCCAGCCCGGCACCGGCAATCGCCGCCATCGCCGCGCCGCGCGCCTCGCCCATGATGAGCGCGGTCTGCAAGTTTTGCGCGTAGAAAAGTCCTTCGATGACGCAGACGGCCGGGCGATGTTTTTCAATTTCTTCGCGCAGCGTCCGGGAAATTTTTGCCAGGCAGCGCGAACGTTCCCAATTTTTCGGGCAGGAAATCGTCCCATGCGCGAGCGTTTCTGGAAATGGGTTTCCCAATTGGATGATACCGAAACCCGTGCCGCGCAGCGACGGGTCAACGCCAAGAATAGTCTGGCTGGTGACAGGTGACGGGCGGCGTGTGGCCGGTGAAAGAACTGCACGCGCCGGTTTGCCGCCAATGCGTTCCTTCATTTGCTCGAATTGCCTCAACGTGATCCCCACGAGGACACTTTGCCAGCCGCGGCGAAGTTGCAAAAGCAAAAAAGCGGCGCGGATTTTGCCGCGCGGTGCCTGGCAAATCGTGAAAATCAATTTCCCGGCCCGTTTTGATTCCTGCCCCTGCCTGACTTTTGCTGGCCGGATTGCGTTGACGACGCAGGCTGCGAGCCGCTCGGCTGGCTGCCTTGCTGTGCCGGCGGCGTGACGCGACTTGGGGGCGGTTCATTGGCAGGTTGCTGTTCAATGCGCGGAGCGTTGTTGATTTGTGGTTGCCGCGACGGCGTGATCACGCGCGCTTCTGGTCTCGGCATGGTGGCGCGCGGTGATTGTTCCCGCATTCTCGGGGACATATATGGATTTGGCGCGGGCGACCCAACCTGCGGATTGCGGACAACCGGCGCAACCGGCTGCTGCGGTGCGACGCGGTTTTGAGGAACGCGCGCCTGGTTCGCGGGCGGCATTTGCGGCGAAGGCTGGTTGTAATTCAGTCGTGGATCCCGATTATGATCCGCCTGATTCACCGGGCGCTGCGTGTGCGAAGCGTTGTCGCGATTTTGCGGAACTTGCGGCGGTGTCGCCGGCGGGATTTGGACGGGCGCTCCGATTTGTGGATTGCGGGCGGGCGGGGTTTGATTCATCGGCGGCCGCTGGAAATCATTTTGCGGTTGCGCCGGCGGAATGTCCCGGCTGCGGCCCGTCTGCGGAAAATTATTTTGAGCAGGGGCTTCAGGGCGCGGATTAAAATTGTTCCTGTTTTCATTGGGGATCGAAGGATGAGGTGTGTTTTGCCAGGGAACCATCATCGGACGCGGCCTGATGCCCCTGTTCAAAGTAGTGGCGGCGTCTGCGTCAAAATGCGGGCGGTTGACCACTAAAGTGTCCCTATCAATTTGTTCGCCGCGTCGGGCGGGCGCGGAAGTCTCGCGGATTGCGACCGGATGGATTTCCGTCCGCGTGACGGCGGTGATGCGTTGCGGCGGAATGCCGCCATTGATGATGCCGTGACTGCGGCTGTCCACATGGAAATCATTGATTATGGCCGTGCGGCTGTAAAACTTTGTCACCTGCCCCGGTGCTACGCGAAAACGGCGCGGATGGGGGTCGCAGAAATCCCGCGTCGGCACAAAGGTGAAAAAGTTCACGCCTATGCCGAAATCAAAACCGGCGCTGACGGCCACACCGTTGTAAAAAAATCCCGCGCCTTCGCGATAAACCGTGTGCGGCGGCAGCGGCGCCCAGCCGCAATAATCATCTCCGTAACGCCACGTCACCCACGACGGCGCCCAGGCCGTGTTTGGCCACCAGCACCAGCCGTGGCGCGGGTCGTGAAACCAGCGTCCGTAGTGGAAGGCCGTCGCGCCCCAAGAATAATCCGAGAGCCAATACCAGCCGTCTTCGGTATAAACCCAGTGACCGTGGTCGCAATATGGCTGCCAGCTCGAATTATAAATGACCACGACCGGCTGCCAGCAAAGCCCGTAGCCTTCCACGTCCACCCAGTTGCCGTAGGGCGAAAGCGTGTCGTAAAAATAATTCTGGGTGACCTCGGCGGGTTGTTCTGGAGTTTCCGTCTGGGTGGTTGTATCCGGCGCGGGCGCGGCGGTTGCCGTCGCGCCCAATTGCTGGTCGCGCTGGATCATCGCCGTCACCGCGTCGTCCGGCAAACCGAGGTCTTTCAGGTAAATGATCTGGTCCGCCGTCAGGTTGAACGGGCTGCCGGAATTGTTGATGAAGGCGAGGATGACGGCTTCATTCACGCCCGTCTGGGCGAGACGGACAACCTGCGCCAGTTGGCTGTCCGGCGCGATGTCCGCCGGCAATGCGGCATCGGCGGGAGCCGGAGCGGGTTGATCCTGCGCGCTTGCGGCTGGCAATGAAAGCCCGTCCGTCAGGCAAAGAACCGCGACCGCCATTCCCAAGACGCGTTTTTCAAAAAAGAGAATTTTCATAACCAGGTTGCTGTTATTTGTGATCGTCATCCAGTTAAACAACTGTTTGACACGTTTGTTGCGGTAAATGTTCATCATGGCGGAAACAACCTTGATTCATGCGGTTAAGATGCGAAGTCCGCAGCTTGAAGGGCGGCTGGCCGGATATTGCGGCTGCGGGCCGGGCGCATCAAGGTGGTTTTCAAGGCGGAATCCGTTCGCGGCGAACGCGTGATTTTTTTTATGTCAATTTCCGCCCCGTGGTCTATGAATTGTTCGAGCAACTTTTGGCGTCGGGGTTGATTGAGGAATTGAAGCAAAATTAAAATTGCAGAAGTCGAGGTGACGAGACTCAAAAATAAAGGGCTGTCCTGGATAACGCAAAAGCGTGTTATCAAAGCCGAAACGAAAATCCTCGACGGCAGGTGGCGCGAAGAAGTGATGGCTGGAAGAAACATGAAACGCCGGAGGTTGCAAAACTTTCGGCGTTTCTTGTTTTTATTTCAGAGCTTCAAAAAGAGCTTGTGAGGTCGCACACCAAGTGCATGGGCGATTTTTAGAAGAATTTCGACAGTGGGAGCACACTCGCCGCGCTCAATTCGTCCTACATAATTGGGATGAATGTCGGCTTTTTCAGCAAGAGCCTCTTGGCTGAACCCGGCTTTCATCCGGTATTTGAGGATGGTCTCGCCGATAATCTCACGTTGTTTCTTTTTAAGCACTCGGCGATACGGAAACAAAAACATGAAAAAGTCACCACACACGCTCCGTGTATAAATCTGTTTTTTATCTTTGCGTTGCCGATGGCACGGTGTATAGTCCTTTCAATTTCAGGATAAACAGGTCAAAAATCTTGTGAAAAAGCCGCAGGCAATCTTGGCGGGCGTTGTTTTCACGCTCGGACTCATCTTCATCCTTCACGTGCAGGACACTCTGACACCCGATGCGACATCAGTTGCCGCCATGTCCGATCTTGAAGTGGAATTGAAAGCCGTCGAATCGGTTCCGCCAATGCCGGCGGATTCACTGCCAACCTCATGGACATTCCGGTATTCCCAGCACGCTCCGGACAGCGAAGAGCAGTGGCCCCGCTCCCGACTCCGTTTGGCATGGGCGCGTGGTCGCTTGGCGACGATGGCGTTTTTCTTCTGGACGACCTCAACCATGTGTATGGACAGCCCAAAAAATCAAAACAATTTGCATGAACGAATTCATGTCTTTATCTGCTGTTCAAGTCAATCAATTATTGTCTTTTTGCTCAATACACCGTAGCACCAAATACACCGTAGCACCATCATCACGCTTAACAATCAGAAGCAGGTTTGGCTATTGAGTTAATTAAGAAAAATAAATTATTTGTCCGCTGTTTTTTTAGTTGGCGCCATTTTCGTCGGATACTCTTCGCTCTGGCATGTCTCATTGCCTTGATCATCCTCTTTTATGCCGAAGAAGATTTTCGCGGCTGGCTGGCATGGCAACACTTCAAACACGAATGGGAGGCGAAAGTCGGGCGCTTTGATTTCGCCAGTTTCATTCCGCCGCCGGTTCCTGATGACCAGAATTTTGCGCTGACGCCAATTGTCGCCAGTTCCTATGATTGGATTCTTGATAAAACGGTAAAAGATTAAATCCAGAAAAAACAAATTATACGGATCGTTTGTGGATGAGCCGCGAAGGTTATGGTTTTTACGATTCTGTTTCCCAGCCAACGAACTATGTCTCTTGGGCGAAAGGAAAGATGACCGATTTAGTCGAATGGCAAAATTATTATCGTGCCATTGCAGCCAAAACAAATGAGTTCCCCGTTGCGCCGACGCCTCAATCGCCTGCCGCAGATGTTTTGCTGGCATTGAGCAAATACGATTCAGACATTGAAGAACTTCGCAAAGCCAGCACATTGCCGTATTCGCGATTTCCGCTGAATTACAGTGCCGACCATCCTTTCGACGTTATCCTTGTTCATTTGGCAGCATTGAAAGGATGTGGTCAGGTTTTGGAATTGCGGGCGGTTGCGGAATTGGAAAACGGCCAGGGCGAAAAATCACTTGCTGACGTGAAGCTCATGTTGCGCTTGGGCGATTCAATCGATAGTGAGCCATTTATAATATCGCACCTCGTAAGAAACGCCTTAACGAGCCTCGCCATGCAACCAATTTGGGACGGCTTGGTTAAACACAAATGGTCGGATGCACAACTGGTGGAATTGGAACGGGAACTCGCGAAATTAAATTTTTTGAAAGACTATGAAGTTTCCATGCAAGCCGAAAGCGCAGTTTGCATTGCTGAAGTTGATTCTGTTCGACGGCCTCGGAATTATCATAATATCTGGATGATTTGGAGAACCATGTATTCCATGTCTGGCGGAGACGATGAGCATTTTGCGTTTCCGCAAACTTCAAAGATTTCGGCGATAATTTATGAATCATCGATAAGCCCCGTCGTTTTTTATTTGATGCCCGGTGGATGGTATTATCGGAGCGAACTTGTTGTCGCGCAAATGCACCAGCAATGGTTGTTGCCCAGCATTGACTCAAATCTCCAACTCTCATTTTCAAAAACCAAAAAGGATGCGGACAAATACTATCAAACGCTCAATTTTATGCCGTGGGACTTTTTGCCGTTCGTTTTTCCGTTAGGCTTGCCCAGCGACGCGCGCAAATTTGCGTTTGCCCAAAATGCAATAAATATGTCCCGCATTGCTTGCGCCTTGGAACGCTATCGCCTCGCGCATAATGAATATCCCGAAATGCTTGACGCGCTCGCGCCGCAATTCATCACGCAAATTCCACACGATGTCATCGGCGGCAGGCCGCTGCATCACAGTCGCAAAGATGGTGGAAAATTCTTGCTCTATTCAGTCGGCTGGAATGAAACAGATGATGGCGGTCAAATTAGCTTAAACAAATACGGGAATACCGACGCAACCAAAGACGATTGGGTTTGGCCAAATCCATAAATATTTCCAACTTATGATCAACCTTTGGCATCCCATCATTCTCTTCGGCATTTTGCCCGCAACATTTGTGATAAAAATATTGCGCGGCAGGAAGCCAGCTTCAACCAAAAAGACGGCCATTGAAAAATAGGATTTGCAATTGAACGCGACACAAGGAAGCAAAGTTCGCCTAACTCGTGGAACGCAATGCGGCTTTCCAACGCGCGCGCGATGGACGATAGTGAGCCGGACAGATGTTGAAGGTCAAAGACACATTGCGCGCGACCGTCCACTTGGGCTTCGATGGGCGCGTGTTCAAGGCTTACCACGGCGCGAATGCCAGGGAGCGGTTTGAAAATGAATTGCGGATTTTGAAATTTCTCGAATCGCGCGGCTGCAATTTCGTTCCCCGGCTGCTCGAAGCCGACGCGGGGAGATTGAGGATTGTCACGACAAACTGCGGCAGCCGCGTGGAAAAGCTGGATGATGCGCGGCGCGGGCAATTGTTCGCCGAGCTGGAAAAATTCGGCGTGAGGCATGACGATCCCGACATCCGCAACGTGACCTACCGTTTCTCCGACGGACGCTTTTGTTTGATTGATTTTGAGTTTGCGGCCATTCTGCCGGAAAATAAATCCTCCGCATCGTCATCCTCATCCTCATAAATCAAGAAGAGAATTGAAAAGGACGATGACGATGAGAATGAGAATGAATCAAGAATGAAATCATCACCCAAGAAGATGCCTGCTGGCCTGAAATGGTCCGGCTGGACGGACTGCGGCAAGGTCCGCCCGAACAACGAGGATTCCTTCCTGGGCCTGCAATTTGACGCAAAGGAGGTTTTCCACCTCGGAAAAACCGGCGGGGCGTCGCTGGAAAAAACGGACTTTGTCTTCGCCGTGAGCGACGGCATGGGCGGTGCGCTGGCGGGGGAATTTGCCAGCCGCATCGCCGTTGAAAAAATCACGACGCTCCTGCCGCGCGCGTTCAAAAATTCCGCGCTCGGATTCCAGCCGGGGTTTTCCGACGTGATGGCGGAACTGTTCGACCGGATTCATCGCGCGCTGGTTTTCGTCGGCGGCAGCTACGAGGAAACGGCGGGAATGCAGGCGACGTTGAGCCTGTGCTGGTTCACGCCGGGCTGGATGTATTTCGGTCACATCGGCGACAGCCGGATTTATCACCTGCCGAAACGAAAAAAAACAATCAGGCAGGTCACCTGCGACGACACTTATGTCGGCTGGCTTTTGCGGAACGGAAAGATCAGCGAATACGAGGCGCGAACGCATCCGCGCCGCAATCTGCTGCAAAAGGCGCTTGGCGGGGGCAACCAGTTTGTTGATCCGCAGGCCGGCGCAATCGCCTGCGAACGCGGCGACATTTTCCTGCTTTGCACGGACGGTTTGATGGAAGGGCTGCACGACACGCAACTGGCCGAAATTCTGCGCGAGACCCGGGTCTCAAAAAAAGATTCCAATCCGTCGCGACTTCTGGTGGAAACCGCCGTGAAAAATTCCGGGCGCGACAACACTACGGCGCTGGTGGTTCACGTCGCCTGAAAAATAAAAAAATTCCTGTCAGCCCGTGCAGTCCATGTTTGCGATTAAAATTCTAGCGCGCCGGCTGTAATCGTCCTTCACCGCTTCGACAATCCACTTTTCATCCTCAAAAATCCGGCGGATTGCCCCGGCCTGTCCGTCGCCAGATTCCAGCATGATTTTTCCATCGGTGTTCAAGAACGGTTTGGCTTCAATTGCCAGCTTTCGATAAAAGTCCAGTCCATCCGCGCCGCCGTCCAACGCGCTTCGCGGATCAAAATCGCGGACTTCCACTTGAAGCGTTTCAATTTCCGCCGACGGAATGTAGGGCGGATTACTGACAATCAAATCGAATGGTGGGACCCGCATCTTGCCTGACGTTGATGAATTGGACCGGCTGGAAGCCTGTCCCACTGCTTGCAGCGCGGCGAATCCATCGCCTTGCAAAAACTCAATTTGGCCGGCCACGTTGTTTCGCGCTGCGTTTTCTTTCGCCAGCGCCAGCGCCTCCGCCGAAATATCCGTTGCGACGATTTTTGCGTTCGGACATTTCGCCGCAAGCGCGATGGCGATGCAGCCGGTGCCGGTGCCAAAATCTAAAACAGTTGAGAGATGAGAGCCGGGCGTTGACTCGCTTTTGCTCTGCTTCGGCGCGGCGAGGAGAAATTGCCAGCCGGATTCCGCGAGCAGTTCCGTTTCCGGCCGTGGCACGAGCGCTTGGCGGTTGACGGCGATTTCGTGTCCACAAAACGAAGTTGAACCGACAATGTGCTGCAGCGGTTCGCGCAGGCCGCGCCGTCTAACCAATTCGCGATAATCGTCCATTTCCTGCGCTGTGAGCACGCGCTCAAAATTCAGATACAATTTCATGCGCGGCATTTTGAGCAGATGCGCGAGGAGCAGTTCGGTTTGCAGGCGCGGCGACCCGACATTTTTTTTGTCGAGAAATTCCGCGCTTTTCTGGATCGCTTCGAGAACGGTCACGCGCGGATTCTAGCAGCAAAAAAAAGATTTCCAACGCCGCAGATGGCCGCTTGCGCTTCACATAAACGATGACATCCTGATTGTAAAATGAGTCTGTCTCTGCACGAACTTCATCACGGCCTTGGCGCGCGGTTCGCTGAACTGGACGGCGCGGAAATCGTCGCCGATTACGGCGACTGGCTGGCCGAGCATAAATCGCTTTGCGAAGCCGCCGGAATTTTTGATTTAAGTTTTCGCTCGCGCCTTTGCCTTGTCGGCAACGACCGTGCGCGCTTCTTGCACGGACAAGTGACGAACGACGTGAAAAAACTGCGTGTTGGCGAAGGCTGTTACGCAGCCATCACCACGGCCAAGGGTAAAATGGAAAGTGATTTGAACATTTTCAATCTGCCCGACGAATTGCTGCTGGACTTCGAGCCGGGCTTGATCGCGAAAATTTCGCTACGTCTCGAAAAATTCATCGTCGCCGATGACGTGCAAATCGTGGACGTGCTTCCGCATTACGGCCTGTTAAGCGTGCAGGGGCCGCGAGCCGTAGAAATCATTCGCGCCCTGGATTTTTCCCCGGTTATTCCAGCCAAGCCGTTGGCTTCCGTGAAAATATCCGGCGCGACGCTCGGTGAAATTTATCTCGCAAACAATCCGCGTCTCGGCACGGACGGATTTGATTTGTTTGTCCCGAACAATTCCCTCGGCGCGGTGGCGGACAAGTTGATCGCCGCCGCAAAAAAAATCGGCGGGCGCGCAACCGGCTGGACGGCGTTCGAGACCGCGCGCGTCGAGGCGGGCATCCCGCGATTCGGCGCGGACATGGACGGGACGAACATCCCGCTCGAATGTGGCATCGAGGGCCGCGCCGTGAGCTACAGCAAAGGCTGCTACATCGGGCAGGAAGTCATCAACCGCATCCACAGTGTCGGCCACGTCACGCGCGAACTGCGCGGCCTGCGGCTGGCGGACGATTTGAAAATTTTACCGCAGCGCGGCGACAAATTATTTTTCAACGGAAAAGAAGTCGGCCATGTGACCAGCGCTGCAAAATCTCCATCGCTCAATACAGGCATCGCGCTCGGTTACGTGCGCCGTGAGGCGAATCAAATCGGAAACGGTCTGACATTGCGGACAGCGGCTGGCGAAAGTCCGGCGAATATCGTGAAACTGCCGTTTGTGAAATAGCGCAATAACTCGAAATAAATTGTCGGATTTGGGACTTCGGCGGCGATATGCTTTTAGAAAATGACCAGCGATTTGGATTTGCTGCGGCAGTTCGCGCGCGAAAATTCGCAGGACGCCTTCACGGAAATCGTCCGGCGTCATGTGAACCTTGTCTATTCCGCCGCGCTCCGCCAGATCCGCTCGCCGCAACTGGCCGAGGACATTTCGCAATCCGTCTTCGCCGACCTCGCGCGTGACGCGGGCAAGTTGAGCAATGCCACCGGCGGGCCGCCGGTTTTGACCGCATGGCTTTATTCGGTCGCGCGAAGAACTGCAATTGACGTCATCCGCAAAGAATCCCGCCGCCAGTTGCGCGAACAAATCGCCGTGGAGATGAACGACATGAATGCGACCGCGAATGATTGGACGCAAATCGAACCGCTGCTTGATGACGCGATGGCCGCGCTCGACGAAACCGACCGCAGCGCGATTTTGCTCCGCTATTTTGAAAATAAAAATCTGCGCGAAGTCGGCGCGAGCTTGAACATTTCCGATGACGCCGCGCAAAAACGCGTGAGCCGCGCTGTGGAACGATTGCGCGAATTTTTCTCCAAACAAAAAATCACGGTTGGCGCGAGCGGCTTGGCCGTTTTGATTTCCGCCAACGCCGTCCAAGCCGCGCCAGTGGGATTGACTTCCGCAATTTCCACCGCTGTGCTAGCGGGAGCGGCTGCCACTTCAACTGCAACAATTACAACCAAAATAATCATTATGACTACGCTTCAAAAAACTCTTGTCGCCGCCTCCTGCATCGCCCTTGCTGGGACTGGAATTTACGGAGTATTCCACCTTGCAAAAAATCACGCGAGCATTGCTAATTTGGAATCGTCGAATTCAACGGGCGATTATGTTTCGCGAGAACATTTCGCGTTCGCAGATTATGCCACACCGGAATCCACAATCAAATCCCTCTTTTGGATCCAAAGCAAAGGCGATTTCAAAGCCACTTTGGAGAGTGCGTCTCCACGGTTTCGTGCCATTTTAGAGCAAGCAGTGAAAGCGGCTCCAAACGGAGAAAGCACAATTGTCAACAGCATCGTTGCCGAGTCGAAAAACTTTTTGGGCTATCGCATCACCGACGTGAAAAACATTTCGGATGACAAAGTTGTGGTCTCGGTTCTGGTGGACGATGCCAGACTTAAACAAATTGGTGCCGATGATAAAGGTTACAACGCTTTGATGGCAAAATCACAAAAACAATGGCAGTTAATTCGAATCAACTCGGAGTGGAAATACGACGGTGCACCCGATTCGCCCAGACAATAAATCACCGCCGCGCCTTCGCCGCGATGTCGCGGCGGAACTGCGCGCCATCGAAGTGGATTTGCTCCACGGCGGCGTAGGCGGCGGCTTGCGCGGCTTTCAAATCCTTGCCCAAAGCCGTCACGCCCAAAACGCGTCCGCCATTCGTGACGATTTCATTTCCATTTTTTGCCGTGCCGGCGTGAAAAACTTTTACGTCCGACAATTTCGCCGCCTCTGCCAAGCCGTGAATCGGCTTTCCCTTCGCATAATTTCCCGGATAATCGTCGCTGGCCATCACCACGCACACACTGGCAAGCGGACTCCATTTCAATTCGATTTTGTCCAGCGTGCCGCTCACGCTGGCGTCGAGCAGCTCCACCAAATCATTTTCCAATCGCGTCAGATAAACCTGCGTTTCGGGATCGCCGAAGCGCGCGTTGAACTCCAAAACGCGCGCTTCGATTCGGCTCGCGGGGACGCTCGCCCCACCATTCTTGAGAAGCATGATTCCAGGATAAAGAATTCCGCAGAAATTTATTTTCTCCTCCGCGCAGCCGCGCAGCCACGGATGCAAAATCGCATCGCCGACTTTTTTCAATTCCGCGTCGTTCAAAAACGGCGTAGGCGAATAAGTTCCCATGCCGCCGGTGTTCAAACCTTTGTCGCCATCCAGCGCGCGTTTGTGATCCTGCGACGTTGGAAATAATTTCGCCGTCTTGCCGTCGCAAATCGCGTGCAGCGAAATTTCGATGCCTTCGAGAAATTCCTGAATGACAATTTTTGAACCGGCGGCGCCAAAATTTTTCGCGACAAGAATTTCATCAATCGCGCGATTTGCCTCGATTTCATTGGCGCAAATCAAAACGCCTTTGCCAAGCGCAAGGCCGTCCGCTTTCACGGCGCATTTGCCGCCAAGCGTCGCGGCAAAATTTTTTGCGGCGATTGAATCCGAAAATGTTCCGGCGCGTGCGGTCGGAATTCCATATTTTTCCATGAAATTTTGCGAGAAAACTTTGGACGATTCAAATTGCGCAGCCTTTTGATTCGGCCCCCAAATCCGCAATTTATTTTTCTGAAACAAATCCACGATGCCGAGCGCGAGCGGATTGTCGGGCCCGACGACGGTAAGTTCGATTTTCTTTTCCTGCGCGAACGCGAGCAGCTTCGGCAAATCCTCCGCGCTGATGTTGACACATTCGACCAGCTTCGTAGGACAGGCGTCGCGCCTGTCTCTAACTCCGTCTAGCGAAGATGGAGACAGGCGCGACGCCTGTCCTATGGCTTCCTGCGCGATGCCCGCGTTGCCCGGCGCGCACCACATCTGCGTGGCGTGCGGCGACTGCGCGAGTTTCCAGACCAGCGCGTGTTCGCGTCCGCCCGAACCGATGACGAGAATTTTCATGAAAAATGCGTCCGCAGATTACGCAGATTACGCAGATTCAAAACAAAAAAATCACTGAAGTTCCGCATTCAATGGCTTGGCCTCACCCGGTTTCAACGCCAGTTCAACCACTTTATTTCCATAACGAATCCTGGCGCGACTATCGCCGCTGACATTTTTCACCGTGGCGGAAACCAGTTTTCCATTTTGCCAAGTCTCGGAAATTTCATAGCCGCCGCGTGCGCGCAGGCCGGAGATGCTTCCCGATGGCCATTCTTTCGGCAATGCGGGCAGCAGCGCGATTTCGCCCGCCTGCGATTGCAGGAGCATTTCCGCGATGCCGGCGGTGACGCCGAAGTTGCCGTCAATCTGCATCGGCGGATGCAGGCCGAACAGGTTGATGCAGGTGTTCCGCGCGGAAAAAAGCTGCTGCAACATCAGGTGCGCGTGTTCCGCGTCGTGCAGCCGCGCGTAGAGCGCCGTGCGCCAGGCGAACGACCATTCGCGCACGTCGCTGTCGGGCGTGATGCCACGCGCATCGAGCGAAACCTTGGCCGCCGCCGCCAGGGTAGGGGTTTGGGCCACGCTGACCTGGTCGCCCGGATAAACCGCGAACAGGTGCGACGTGTGGCGGTGATGATCGTTGGGCGTGTCGAGTCCGGGATATTTTGGATTGTGCTGCTCGTGCATCCATTCGAGCAGTTGCCCCCAACTGCCGATGCCCGGCGTCACGAGACGGTCGCGCATGGCGGCGATTTTGTCGCGGTAATCCCGGTCCACGCCGAGAGCGTCCGCCGCCTGCACATAATTGTGGAACAAATCCCAGACGATTTCCTGGCTGTAGCTCACGCCGTCTTCCTCCGGGCCGTGCTCCGGCGACCATGCATCGGGCACGACCAGCTTTCCATCCGGCAATGTCTTGAGATGGTCTTCCCAGAATTCGCAGGTTTCTTTCATGACCGGATAGGCGGTCTGGCGGAGAAAATTGGTGTCGCAGCCAAACGCAAAATGCTCCCAGAAACTGCGGCAATACCAGGCGTTCGCGGTCTTGTCCCACTTCCAGCCCATGCCGCCGGTGATGTTGTGCGACGTGCGGATGGCCCAGCCGCGTTCGGCAAAATTTCCATCGCCGGTTTTGAATTCCGGCGCAGCTTGCGTCGTCTTGCGCCATGCGGGAAGCTGGCTTTCCACCAGGTCAAAAAACGGCAGGTGACATTCGCCGAGGTTGGCGACTTCGGCGGGCCAGTAATTCATTTCGACGTTGATGTTCGCGTGATAATCGCTGTGCCACGCGGGCTGGTTGTTGTCGTTCCAAAGGCCTTGCAGGTTGGCTGGCAAACCGCCGGGGCGCGAACAGGAAATCAACAGGTAACGCCCGTATTGGAACAGCAGCGCTTCGAGTCCGGGGTCAACCGTCTTGAACGCTGCCAGCTTGCGCCGATCCGTGGGCAGCGCGGTTTGCGCGGCGGTGGACCGGCCGAAGTCCGCGCTGACGCGGTTGAACAGCGCGTGGTAATCCTTGAGGTGCGCCGCCTCCAGCTTGGCAAAACTCATCTTCGCCGCCGCGTCAATCTGCGCCGTCACCCGCGCGTGCGGATTCTTGCCGTGATAATTTTTCGCAAAATCCATTGCGTAATCCGTGCCCGCCGTGATGAGCAGCGTGAGGCTGTTGCAATCCTTGAACGCCAGTCGCGCGGTGTTCATGTCCGCCGTGACCGTGCCGCCGTGGTTCAACAGCAGCACCTGCCATTCATATTGGCGGCCGTTGTCCAGCGCGCCGGACACGGTGAAGCGGTTGCCGTTGAGAACGACTTTGGCATTGTGGCCGTCACGCAACTCGATGCTGCCGGTGTAAGCGCCTTTCCTGTCCGCCGTGAACTGCACCGCCGTCACCCCCGCCGGATGACTGGAGAAAAATATGCGCTGAAAGTTCACGCCATCCGCCGAATAACTGACCTGCGCGACGGCGTCGGCCAGATTGAGGTCGCGGCGATAGTTCGTGGAATTGGTGTGCGCCAGCAGGTTGACGAACACGTTGCCGAGCACTTGATACGCGCCCATGGTGCCGTCTTCACTGCTGGGATTGTCGGTGCCCGTCCAGAGGCTGTCTTCGTTGAGGCTCAAGCGCTCACGCGCCGGCGAGCCGAAAATGAGCGCGCCCATGCGTGCATTGCCGATGGGCAGCGCCTCGTTCATCGGCAGGTTGTCGGCGGCGGGCTGCTGATACCACAGCGTCAGATCGGCGGCGGACAGGCTGGTGCCGACGCCCAGCACAGCGACAAGCAAAGTGAGAAATATGTTTTTCATGGGAACAGGACGAGGATTCATTGCCCGCAGATTACGCAGATGACGCCGGATTGGAATCCAAAATTTGCCGCCAATTCTAGGTATATTGGCCACAGAGAACGAGTTTTTCAACTCTGTGTTCTCGGTGCCTCTGTGGCTAAAAATTACTCGACCCGCGCCTCGCCCTTGCCTTTCACAACTTCGCCGATGAGCCATGCCTTGTGTTTCTGCGCGCGGATGAATTTCAAAACATCGTTCGCTTTTTCCGCTGACACAATTGAAACCATGCCGATGCCCATGTTGAAGACCTGATAAAGTTCCTCATCCGGCACGCCGCTCTTGGCTTCGATGATTTTGAAAATCGGCAGCATGTCCCACGAACCTTTTTTGATGACCACGTCGAGCGATTTCGGCAGCACGCGCGGGATGTTGTCCACGAAACCGCCGCCGGTGATATGCGCGAAAGCTTTGACCGTAGGACAGGCGTCGCGCCTGTCTCTAACCTTTCCGTTTGAAGATGGAGACAGACGCGACGCCTGTCCTACGTTAAACTTCGCCAGCAGCTTTTTTACGAGCGGCCCATAACTGACGTGTTCTTTCAACAACTCCTCGCCAATCGTGCCTTTCAAGCCCGGCACGCGGCTCGACGGTTTCAATTTCAACTGCACGAAGAAAATTTTCCGCCCGAGCGAATATCCGTTCGTGTGCAAACCGCTCGATGCGATGCCGATGACTGCGTCGCCGCGCTTCACGGTTTTCTGGCCGTTGAGCATCTTGGATTTTTCCACCACGCCGACAATTGTGCCGCTCACGTCGTATTCGCCCGCCTGATAAAATCCCGGCATCTGCGCCGTTTCGCCGCCGATGAGCGCGCAATTATTTTCCGCGCACGCGCGGGCGAAACCCTTGATGATGTCTGTGAAGACGTGCGGCTCGAGTTTGCCCGTGCCGAGATAATCGAGGAAGAACAGCGGCTCCGCGCCCAGCACCGCGATGTCGTTCACGCAATGGTTCACGAGGTCCGCGCCGATGGTGTCGTGCTTGTCGAGCGCGAAGGCGAGCTTGAGCTTCGTGCCGACGCCGTCCACGGACGACACGAGGACCGGCTCGCGATATTTTTTCACATCTAGCGCGAAGAGGCCGCCGAAGCCGCCGACCTTGCCGAGCACCTCGCGGCGATGCGTGCTGGCGAGCAATTGCGGCAACGTGGCCTTGACGCGATTGCCCAGATCAATGTCCACGCCCGCGGCGGCGTAAGCTTTTTGTTTCATGCGGCGGAAAGTAAAACTGTAAAACGCGCTGCGGGCGAGAAAAAATCAATTTCCAATGTTTGTTGGCCGTATCATTTCCGGTTTCGCCGTAAAGTCGGCAAAGCGGCTTTCTTGATAGGCCAGCGTGAGGTTCAAAATTTTGGTATCTTTAGTTAATTTAAGTCCGTAAGAAGCTTGATTGTAGCCACGGAAATCACCATAGCCTCGTTCGGGTTGAGTTATCCTGATTTCCTCACCACGGTCATTCGTGACTTTGATTAAGGCAATACGGAAACGATCCTGACTTGGTGTTACTCCAAATTCGACCGTGGCATTATTGTGGCCCCAAGACCCATTGAATTCGCCAGTGATGCGCTTGACGTTTACGGTGGCATCTTTGAGCTTCACAGTAAACTCGTCGTAGGGAAGATAGGCGTCCAGTTTTGTGGGCACGTTCGTGATAATGACAATTTCGTCCGGCGCATAACCGGCTTTGTGAGAGAATTCGGCGTGGATTTTCCAAGCAGATTCGGTTGGGTTCAGCCAAAGATTGGAGGCGAAGAACAATCCCTGACCATCCGTCGTCATCTCTCTTCCTCCGGCCCAGAGATAAAGCAGATTGCCGGTGTTATCGGTCAATACCACGCTTTCCGGCTGCCAGTCGGTTGTGGCCGCGCCATTGGTCGTCATTTGAAAAACTATTCTTGTGCCGGGATCATTGGTGGAAACAGTTTTTGGCCAGTCTTCTGTAACGCCCGGCCTGACCTGCAAAGCAGTGAGCGCGAATCCCAACGAACCGTCTTGCCGGATGGCCGGCAGCGGTTCGGCTGGCCAGTTGGAAAAATTCCCGCGCGCGGGGTTCGGCAGTTTGAACGAATCTACAATGACCCATTGGCTGTTGCTACCAACGGAATGAACATAAAAAGTGAGATTGGTGGCCTGACGCGGAAAGGCGTCGAAGTGACTGTCGCCCGTGCGTAGCCCAATCCGATTTGTCACAGCCGGTGAAAAGTGATAGCAGCCATAGCCCGGCGGCAGATGCACAATGCCGCTTTCATCTGCCACGGTAAAATAAACATCGCGTTGCATCTGGTGGTCAGGACAGACGGATTGTTGAAACCAAAGATCCAAGGTGTGTTCCGCATGGATACCGCCATAGGTAAATCCATAATAGCTGCCAAAAGATAAATTAGTCACCGCGAGCGAAGAACCATCGGGCAATTTTATGGGCGGGACGGATACCACATCTGACATCCCGGTTGAAATATCTTTTCGGCTGCATCCCACGACGACCACTCCCGCGAGCATAGACGACATAAAGAAAAATTTCATCAGCGTGAATCCGCTGATTTTCGCCCTGGCCGAAAGCATTTTCATGGCGGCTGAAATTGTAACTCCAAACGCCCCGGCGACAAGCGCAGAATCGCGTAGCGGCGTCTCGGCAGAGCGCCGCCATCTAAAAAAGAAATGAATGCGGCTCTCTGCCGAGGAGCCGCTACGAACAGCAGCACGCCGCCTTCATCGAGTTTGCGGCGGTCTGCCGACGCGCCGCTACGCCGGCACCGGCTCCCTTTTCTCCATGTAAATTTTCCAGAACGATTCCCAGAAATCTTCGGCCAGCGGATGCAGAAACGGATAGCCCGGCACGACTGCACCCAGATGCGGCCATTCACGCGGATGATTCACCAGTTTCTTGCGGCACGGATTATCGAGGATGTAGAAACAGGATTTTTCAAACGCGCCGCGCAGCCGGTCTTTTTCCCGTAGCACGCTGTCATGCGATTGCTTTTGCAGTTCAAATTCCACGCCGCCGGGTGAGCGTCTCGCCAATTCCAAGGCCAGATGTTTGCGCAGGAATTTCATCGCGTTACGCTGATCGCTCTCCGCGCGCAATCCCATCCAGAGCAGGTGCAGATGGTCGGGCATGAGGACATAGACGGGACAGAACAAACCTTCGCGTGCGGAGGCGTGGAGCAGCAGTTCGCGGAAATGCAGATGAAAATTTTCGTCCAGCCAGCCGGTGGCACGGCGTTCCAGCGTGATCGTCCATTGCACCACGGCGAACCCGCGATAAAATTCCGGTGCAAGGCGCGCCAGATGGTGCATTTCTGGCTGCGGCGAGAGCGGCGCAGGTTTCATTCTGAAATAGTAGTGGCTTTCGGCAGAAAGTCGCAAATTGAAAATTTAGAAATGCGGCGCTCTGCCGAGACGCCGCTACATTGCAAACGGCAACTCCACAATTTTCACCGGACTTTCGCCCGTCGCCGTTCGCAACGTCAGTTCGTTTCCGGCGGTTCAACCCCCAGAAATTTCGTAAAAGAGGATGTGCTTTTGAAACGGACGAAAGACGGCGATGAATCGCCAGTCGCGCAAACGCGGATGAGAAAATCCCGCGACCGGCCGAGCAGCGGATGTTTAGCGAGCAACTGGCAGGCGGCTTCGACGGCGGCAAGATAACGTTCGGCGATGTTCCAGTCGGCATTGACCGCATACCATTCAAACTGGCGTTCCATGTCCGCGATGAAATCGCCGGACTTGCGCGCGCTCATGCGGCGGAGGTTTTGGCGCGCACCCGTTCGTGGATGGCGGCGAAGTCGGATTTAGTCAGCGGAGTCGTGGGCTTGTCCGCCGCTTCGAGCAGCCACGCTTCGAGTTCGGGCGTGATGTCGAAGGTTTTTTGCTGATGTTCGCGGCGGGGTTGATCGAGCTTGGCCTTCACGTCGTCGGTGAGTTCAAGCTGGTCTTCGAGAAAATCGTCAATCCGCGCGCGAACTTCTTCAATCTCGGCGCGTGACAATTGAGAAATGGCAGCTTCAATTTCTTGAACCGAACTCATGGCAATTAAGATAGCGTTATGAAAAAAAACGGCAACTTCACAATTTTCGCCTTGTCCGAAAGCGTTTTCATGGCTGCTCAAACTGTAACTTCGCCGGATGACGATGACTTCGGTTGGCACGATGGGAAGCTGATTCGCCTGAAATTGGCAAGACCGGTTTGAAAATTAACATTGCCGTAACAAGATTGCATTGACCTTTTCGCGTGGCTGTGGAAAATAGATGGCTAGTAATGACATTCGAGCATAGTCGCCGTAAATTCGGAATGTGATGAAAACGATCTTGGCATTGTCCAATCATCCCGCCTTCGCCGAGACAATTCGCGCGGGGTTGAGTCCCGAGCAATACCGCGTCGTCCACCGGCTCAACGTGGACGAGGCCGAACCGTTGCTCGTCCACGGCCTTGTCGCGGCGTGCATCCTCGACACGGACATGATGGATGTCGAGCTGGTCTGGGTCATTGAGCGTCTCCGCCGCCGCGATCCCAAGTGCGCCATCATCGCCTACACCGCCTACAGCGAGTCGGCTTGGGAAGAGGAGGCGTTTCTGCACGGCCTCACGCACATCCTGACAAAACCCGTCCGCACGCGGCTGCTGGCGTCGCTGCTGGAACGTCCCGAAAACGCGCCGTCAACGCAAATGGTTTCGCGCCCGTCGCAACCGGCTCCGATTCCGTCGTCGCAAATGCCGCCGTTCCGCCAGCAGGAAATTTCCCCGGCCGGGCGGTTCGTCAACGCGGAGCATACGCTCGACGTGCTGCGCGATTTCTCGTCCATCCTCACGCACTCGCTCGACGCGGAGGCGATGCTGAAGCAATTTTTGATGTTCCTGCGCGAAATCTTGAGCGTGAACCGCGCGGCGATTTTTCTGAACCGCCCGTGCTCGCCGATGGCCGAGAATTTTTCGCCGGACGACACAAAATCGCTGCGTTCCGCAGCGGCCATCGGGCTTGCGTCCGGGCTGCTGGAGCATTTTGAACTGTCGCTGGACTCCGGCATCGGCGGGCAGCTTGCGCGGCTGGGACGGATTCTGCGCCGCGACAGCGACGAGGCGCGCGCGGATGTCGAGGCGCAAAAGGAATTTGAACTGCTCCGCGCGCAGGTCGCCGTGCCGATCCTCAACCGCGAAACGATCATCGGCGTGGCCGTTTTCGACGGGCGCGTGACGGGCGAGCCGCTGACGAATGCGGAATTGGAATTGATTTTCCACCTGCTCGGGCAGGTCGGCCTGGGCATGGGCAACATCTGGCTGCACGACCAGCTTTCCGAAAATCACGAGATGATGACCGACGTGCTGCGCGAATTGAGCAGCGCGTGCATTGTCGTCGGGCGTGATTTGAAAGTGTTGCACGCAAACAAGGCGGCGCGGCGGCATTTCGGCCAGAAGAACAAGCAGACCGGCGGACTGGAATTCAGCGACCTGCCGCAGTCTCTCGGCGCGAAAATTTACCAGGTCCTCAAGACCGGCGCGGTGATGGGGCCGTATCGTTACGAGCCGGAAAATTCGCCCGGCACGATTTACAGCATCAGCGTCGTGCCGTTTCAGCGCGTCAATTCCACCGTGCCGATTTCCGCGCTGCTCACCGCCGACGACCTCACGCAGGCCGAGCAGTTGCGGAATCTTGAGGCCGAGGCCGCGAACCTGCGCCTCATCCGCTCCATGGCCGACCGCATGGCGCACGAGATCGGCAACGCGATGGTTCCGCTCTCCACGCATCAGCAGTTGCTCGTGGAAAAATACAAGGACAAGGAATTCCGCGAATCGCTCGACCACGCGCTCGCGGACGGCGTCAAGCGCGTCTCTCGCCTCGTCAGCCAGATGCGTTTTCTCGCGCGCGAAGGACACATCGAGCAGGAGGCGGTCTCCATCGGCGAACTCGTCAACGAATCTTATCAGGAGGCGCGCAAACATCTGCCCGCCGAGAACGCCCAATTGCAGATTGAAGACGGCGGCAAGCCGGTCGTCATCACCGGCGACCGCGCCGCGTTGAAGCACGCGTTCGCGGAAATTTTCCTGAATGCGTTGCAGGCAAATCCAAAGGAGCCGAAAATTCTCGTGCGGTTGAAAACGGTGGCCGACGGCGAAGGCAAACAGAATCTGGAGATCGAGGTCCAGGACAACGGCGCCGGGTTCACCGCCGAGGCCGCCGAAAAGGTGCCGTCGCCATTTTTCACGACGCGCGCCGTAGGCCTCGGCCTCGGCTTGACCGTGAGCGAGAAAATCATCGAGACGCACGACGGCAAGCTGGAGATTGTGCCGCCGCAATCCGGCCAGCACGGCATCGTGCGCGTCCTGCTGCCGGTAGATTCGGGCATTTCCACGGCGAATTGAGTCAATTTTATTTGAGTCGAGAAATGAAATTCGCCGCCCAACAAATTCTCAAACAGATTTCCATATTATTTTTGCTGCTGGCCTGCCGGTGTTGTTTTGCAGGCTCGGCAGACGAGCCAACGTCATTTGGGGACTGGTCAGACTCGACCATAGGAGGTTCATATCTTCACGCACGCTTGAAAGCGCGGCTGGTAGTTTCTGAAACCACCGACGTTTCAGGATCGAGAACAGCAAACACTTATGTGGAATTCCAAAACACGAACCAAATGGCAAACACCTTGTTGTATGTTTATTGGGGCGGAACCAATTTAGCGCTTGATTGTGAATTGAGAGATTCAAGCGGAAAAGCAGTTCCACGCGCGATGGTCTATATGTCAGAGTGAGTCCATATCCCATTTGGCTGGCTCTGCCCGCAGATTCCTTTTTGCGGTTTCATCCTGCTATAGTTAATTCGTATGCATCAAATGGCGAATTAATAATCGGTGGCGGCTCATGTATGGAGTTGTGGCGCATTCCGCGCGGTGACACGAATGATTATTATCTGTCCGGCACGTTGACCCTGACTATCCCAAGCGGAATTAGTCCGCCGACATTGCAGGGCAACAACATTCAACCCATACCGTGGCAAGGCACGCTCAAGCTGCCGCCAGTAAAAATTTCCGCCGGAGGTTTGTCAGAAAAATAGTTCGCAGTATCAACAAAAAAGGCGCGAAGCAAAAACTTCGCGCCTTTTGATTTGTCCTGAAAATCAAGTCCCTTTGTCGCTGGCGGAATCACGGCGCTGGAATTTTCAGGGTTTGCCCGACGTGGAGTTTGTTCGGGTTCACACCCGGATTCGCGGTCTGCAACGCGCTCAATCGGATTCCGTATTTGCGCGCGATGGCGGCCTCCGTTTCGCCGGTGGTGACGGTGTGCGTGCGTTGCGCTGCGGGAATCGCGGGATGGCTGGCATTTGGATTTTGCGGCGGTGCGTGCGCGGGCTCAATTTGCGCCGGTTGAACCGGATTTTGAACTTGCGGCACGACGGAATTATTTGGGGCTGGAACTGAATTGGACAACGCCGCCAGTTGCGCCGCGTAATAGGCATTCCATTTTTTCAACAGGTCAATCTGATCCTGCAACCGGCGGTTTTGATCCGCGAGTTTTTCCAGTTCCTGCTGCGCGGCGGGCGCGCTGGGCATGGCCATCACGTCGGCGGCAAGCTGCTGTTTGCAGGTGACGATGCGCTGGTTGACGACCTCGGCGTTCTCATCCTTCGGATCGAACTTCAGATATTGCTCGTAATGATAAATCGCGGCGGCGGGGTCGGAGATTTTTTCGTCGAAAAGGCACGCGAGTTCGAAGTGCGCCGCCGCCGAATGCGGGTTGACCTCCAGCGACTGCTCGAACGCCTTGACCGCGCCCTGGTAATCCATCGCGTTGACGCGGTTTTCGCCGAGGATGTAATGCGGCTCCTTTTTGTCGTCCAGCGAACTCTGGCCGTCAGGCTCGCAGCCGCACAAAACGGCGCCGAAGCACAAGGCCAATGCGCCGGGCAAAAAATGTCTCCGAAAATCCATGGCGCGAAGCTAAACGAATTTTTGCCGTCGTGCAATTGCGCGCACGATAAGTTTCAAACTTCCGCAATTGAAAACTTGAAACTTGAAACTCGAAACTCGAAGCTGTCCGCAATGCGCGCGTGGTGGAATGGCAGACACGCCAGACTTAGGATCTGGTTCCGCAAGGATTGGAGGTTCAAGTCCTCTCGCGCGCACCAAATTGAAATGCGCTGCATCCGATGAAACATTTTTTGGCCGCCCTGCTGCTCGTCACGGCTTTTCTTGCCGGCTGCGCCACCCGGCAGCATTACATCGTCCTGCTCACCAACGGACGCCAGGTCGTCGCGGCGCAAAAGCCGCATCTGGAAGGTTTCAATTTCGTGTTTCTGGATTTGATGGGCCGGACCAATTCAGTTCCCTCCGAATACATCCGCGCCGTCACGCCCGACACGGGACGGTCAGCCCGCCGCCCGCCGCTGTGAAAATTTCTCCGCGTATTTGCCAAGCAGGTCGGTCTCAAGGTTCACTGCGTCGCCAGTCTTTTTCCCGCGCAACGCCGTGACTTTCAAAGTGTGCGGGATGATCCAGACGCAGAAACTTTTTTTGGCGACGCCCGCGACCGTCAAACTGATGCCGTCAATCGCAATCGAGCCTTTTTCGATGACATAACGCATAACGTTCTCCGGCGCGGAAATTTCCAGGACGTGATCCGCGCCGGATTTTTCCCAGCGCGAAATTTTACCCGCGCCGTCAATGTGGCCCGTCACAAAATGCCCGCCGAATTCATCGCCCGCGCGCAATGGCCGCTCCAGATTCACCAGCGAACCGGTTTTGAGAAACTGGAAGTTCGTCCGGTTCCACGTTTCCGCCAGCAAATCAAATTGAACCAGTTTGAACTTGCCGCGCGCGGAAATTTTCACCGCCGTCAGGCAGGAGCCGTTGACCGCAAGGCTGCCGCCGGTTTTCAAGCCGCGCGCGGAATTTGCCGCGCGGATCGTCACCAGAATGGATTTCGCGCCGCGCTGGATTTTTTCAACCGTTCCGGTTTCTTCGACAATGCCTGTGAACATAAATGCGGCGGTCATCCTACTTTTTCCCGTCATATGCAACAAGCGCCGTCAGCAACAAATCGTCACCCAGCCTGCGCCACGCGACTTCGCACAACCGAATCGCCTCCGGCAAATTATTTACGCCTTCGCCCGCGACGCCTTTGCGCGAATCGCGTCCGCCCAGAATTTTCGGCGCGTAAAAGAACGTGACGCGCTGCGCGAATCCGCCGAGCAGGAACGAAGCATTCACCTCGCCGCCGCCTTCCACCAGCAGGCTGGTGACGTTTTCTGAACCAAGCTTTTTCAGCAGCCACCGCAAATCCAGTTTTGAATTTTTAATTTTTAATTTTGAATTGGCTGGAGGCGCAATGAGGACATTTGCCTTTTTCGCCAAAGCCGCCGCGCGATTTTCCGGCGCGCGTTCGCCGACAACAATTGTCGTGAGCGCCGCAAATTCATCGCTCACAACTTTTGCGCCCGGCGGCGTCCGCGCCAGCGAATCCAAGACAATCCGGCGCAGCCGCAGATTATTATTCTGACTTCTGACTTCTGGCTTCTGACTTCTCGCCGTAAGGCCCGGATTGTCTTTGAGAATCGTATTGATGCCCACCAGCACGGCGTCGCTGCCCTGCCGCAATTTCATTCCGTGCGCGCGAGCTTTTTCGCCGGTGATCCATTTGGATTCGCCGTTGGCCGTCGCGATTTTTCCATCCAGCGTCATCGCGGCTTTTACTGTGACGAATGGCGTGCGATGGACAATCCAATGGTTGAAGGCTTCGTTCAACTTCGCGCACTCGTCGGCAAGCTTTTGGCGAGGCGAGGCTCCTGACGAGCCGTGTTTTGACTTTTTCTTCGGCTCGCGAGGACGCTCGCCCCACCAAGCAACTTCAACTCCCGCGCGTCGCAAAATTTTGAAAGCTTTGCCGGAATGCTTTGGATTCGGATCGGTCGCGCCGACGACCACTTTTTTTATTCCAGCGGCGATGATGGCGTGCGTGCAAGGCGGCGTGCGCCCATGCGTGCAGCACGGTTCGAGCGTGACGTAAAGCGTCGCGCCGCGCGGATTGTGGCCGCGTTTTTGCGCATCGCGGAGCGCCTCGATTTCCGCGTGCGGCAAACCCGCGCGCTGATGCCAGCCGCGCCCGATGATTTTTCCGCCTTTCACCAGCACCGCGCCGACCATCGGATTCGGCGAAGTCGCGCCGTAGCCGAGCCGGGCGAGCCGGAGGGCGAGGCGCATGAAAATTTCGTCTGAAGATTTTTTCTTCACGCGGAAATTTTTTCGGGAGCAAAACGCGACAATTTCTTTTTCAAACTCGGATTCCGGCTCACAATCATTTCATGAAGATAAAACCAGTATTCTGAAACTTGAAGATTTCCCTGAAAATTTCTACGCACGAATGAAGCCGTCTTCAGAACTGGGTGCTTTCGCATATCGTCCAGAAAAATAGGACTTGCGAGCCTGCAAATCCTTTTGATTTTTCCAGCGTAACAATCGCCAATCCTCCAACCGGCTGGTCTTTTGTAAAGTGGACTGTTCAATACAAAAACATCCTGAATAGTTTTTGTCGGCGAACAACGATACATGAGCAAAAGATCCCCTGCGCTCGTTCGTTTTGAAAGACCCCAATCCAAGACTTGTCGTTTCACATCCAAATATGATTGCTGGCTGGCAATGGCTGGCTGAATCCAAACTTTGAACCCAACACCAAAGAATTTTTTTAATTCTATAATTCGCAGCGAACGCGGCGCGTCATGCCAATCATGTTCCCAACAAACAATCCAATCGCATTTTTTGAAAGCGTGTTTATGCGTTTTGAAATTGCGAGACCTAAACTCAAATTCAATTCTTATTCGTTTTTCTCTGCCCCCAACTTTTTGATAAGCAATGCAATCAGGAAAAGCAGCATGAATTTCTTCCACATGCACTTGAAGTTTTCGAGCGATATGAGCAAACAAATAAACGACGCCAAGTTCATTTTCCGGCGCGTAATGCAACGGCGCATTAAGAAGAACTTCGGCGCGATGTTTTTTAATTTTCATTTCTCATTCCTCAAACAACGCCTGCGCAAACTGCTTCGCGTCGAACGGCTGCAAGTCGTCCGGCTGCTCGCCGAGGCCGATGAATTTGATGGGCAGGCCGAGCTCCTTCTGGATCGCCACGACCATCCCGCCTTTGCTCGTGCCATCGAGTTTCGTCACGATGAGGCCGGTGAGCGGCACGGCCTTGTGAAATTCGCGCGCCTGGTTCAGCGCGTTCATGCCGGTCGTCGCGTCCAGCACCAGCAACACTTCGTGCGGCGCGCCGGTCAATTGTTTGCCGATGACGCGATGCAACTTTTGCAACTCTTGCATTAAATTAAATTTTGTATGCAACCGCCCCGCCGTGTCAATGAACACATAATCCGCCGAGCGCGACTGCGCGGCGGTGACGGCGTCGTGCGCGACGGATGCTGCGTCCGCGCCGTAGTTTCCGGCGATGACCTCGACCTTGAGGCGAGCGCCCCAAAGTTTGAGCTGCTCAATGGCTGCGGCGCGAAAGGTGTCGCACGCGGCGAGCAGCACGGATTTTTTCTGCAATTGAAAATAATGCGCGAGCTTGGCGCTGGTCGTGGTCTTGCCGGTGCCGTTGACGCCGACGATGGAGACGACGCAGGTGCCGCCGGGAATTTCGCGCAGGCCGGGCTTGTTGGCGGCTAAACTTTTTTCAATCTCCGCGCGGGCGATGGCGAGATAATCCAGACCCGCCATGCCTTGCGTTTCGTAAGCCAGCTTCACCGCCGCCACGATTTGCGTGGTCATGGCCATGCCGAGGTCGGCGGCGATGAGCGCGTGCTCGATTTCCTCCAGCGACTCGGCGGTCAGCTTGGGCGAGCGCGTAACGATGCGTTTGATTTCGTGCGTGAGCCTGGCGTGCGTCTTGGCGAGGCCGGCTTTGAATTTGGAAAATAAACCCATGAGAAATTAGCCGCAGATGGACACAGATGAACACGGATAATAAATGGCGTTGACACGGATTGCACGGATTTGCACGGATTGAATCCGCGTGAATCCGTGCAACCCGTGTCCTAAACATTCGTGTCTATTTGTGCCCATTCGTGGTTGAAAATTATTTTGTGCCGCGCCTCCGATGTAACAATTCACGACTCAACGATTCACACGCCTGAAGACTTTTCCGACCGCCGCCTGGTCAACGGGCTTCACGACCAGTTCGTCAATGTTGACATGCGCCGGACGGCTGGCAACCCAGACGAGGATTTCCGCGATGTTCTCCGCCGTGAGCGGATGGGTTCCCTCATAGACTTTTTTCGCCGCCGCTGCGTCGCCCTTGAAGCGCACGAGTGAAAATTCCGTCTCCGCCAGACCGGGATCAACCGTGCCGACGCGGATGCCCGTGCCGAGCAATTCAAGCCGCAGCGCGCGGGTGATCTTCAGCTCGCCCGCTTTCGCCGCGCAATAAACCGCGCCGCGCTCGTATGCCGTGCGTCCGGCGACCGAGCCGATGTTGATGATGCTCGCGCCCGCGTCGTGTGGCAGGAGCGGCAGCGCCGCACGCGTCACGCGCAGGACTCCGAGCACGTTCGATTGGATCATCGCCTCCCAGTCGGCGTCCTTGCCATTGGCAATCGTGTCGAGTCCGTGCGCGCCGCCGGCATTGTTGACGAGGACGTGAAGATTTGCGATTGGCGATTTTGGATTGGCGATTTTTTTCTTCGCCCACGCCATGAAAGTTTCGACGCTTTCTGTTTTTGAGACGTCCAGTTCGTGAAAATGCGCCGCCACAGCCCCGGATTTTTTGGATTTGCCGGCGACTTTTTTCAGGCGGTCAACGCGCCGCGCGCCAAGCAAAAGCTTCGCGCCTTCCGCGCCGAACGCGACGGCCGCCGCTGCGCCAAACCCGCTCGAAGCGCCTGTGATCAAGACCCATTTGTTTTTCAACGACATTTTACTCGGATGTTTCATGGTTTTTCTTCTCGTCTTTGTGCCGGATTTTTAACCGTCCGGCCAGTTTATCAATCACGAAGCCCGCCGCGAGCGAGCAGGCGCAGCCGGTCATGACCGCCAGCACGCGCTCCAGCGGCTCCGTCCACGCGGCCTTGCCTGCGCCGCTGGTGAAAGTCACGATGACGACCGCCGCGTAAGCCGGTCGCACCGCGTCCTCCAGCCGGGCAAGATAGCACACAAGCCCGGTCAACAAGACGCCGGCGGCCAAGGCCGTCAGTGTCTGCCCGATGAGCGTGATGAGGACCGCGCCGATGAATGCGCCGATCAGATTGGCGACCACGCGCATCAGTGACGCGCGCAACGATGGATTCAGTCCCGGCTGAATCACCAGCACGGCGGAAATAGACGCCCAAATTGCGCCCGGCAAACCAAAAAGGTTGTAGCAGGGCACTGCGACGATGGCGGAGACGGCGGCTTTGGATGAAAGCAAAATGGCGTCGAAATGGCGGGCTTGCATTGGGAAAAATCACATTTGACCTGCTGGCTTGCCGGAGCCAGAAATTTTGGCGCAGTTTGACTTTCGCCCGCCCGCGCTGCGCTTCGGCGCGACAGCCGGTCGCTTTCACTGCGTTCAAGCGAAGGCTGGTGGAGCCTAGGGGATTCGAACCCCTGACCTTCTCATTGCGAACGAGACGCTCTACCAACTGAGCTAAGGCCCCAACCGAGCTATAACTTACTATATTTCAATCACTTGCTGAAACTCGCAAAAATGTTAAATTTTTTGCTCCTAACCTTCCTCCTAACCTTCCTCCTAACCTGTATAATGGTGGTATGAAAAAACAACATTACAAGCTTGGAGCCTATCATCGAGTGGCAGATCATCTCTACCGTTATTCGGCAACGCTGAAATACTATGCCGTTTTCAAATTGCACGGCAAGACCAAATGGGTGTCGCTTGAAACGACCGACCGCGAACTTGCATCCCGGAGAGTGCGCGAGGAAATTGAAAAATATAAAAAGACTGATCCCAAGACGAGCACAATGGCGTTGAACGCTTTGCTCGACTTGTATGAAAAATCCATTCAGGGACTGGCAGAACACACGCAAGCGACCCGAAAATCCATCCTGAAAGTTTTCAAAGAAACATGGGACGAGAGATTAGAAACACAGGTGCGAAATGTTACCAGAGGGCAGTTGCAGCTTTGGTTAAGCAAACACCGCGCCCGTTTGAAAAATTCCTCATACAATGAATACATTCGGTTTGTTCGCCATTTGTTCAGCCTTGCCTTCGACCACAAAGTCATCGCCGAATCGCCAATAGCCAGCATGAAGCTCGTGCGGGTTGAAAAACCAATTCGACCGACGCCAACATGGGAACAACTAGAAGCAATTGTGGCTGACATCCGAAAGCAAAAATTTAACGCTGACGCGCAGGAGACTGGCGACTTGGTGGAATTTATGGGCAAAGCTGGGGTGGGAACGGCTGAATGTGCAAATTTGTCTGGTGAAAATTTTGATTTGTCGAATGGGAAAATCATCTTGTATCGAAAAAAAACCGATACGGGGTATTCCATTCCGATTTTCCCCCAACTCAAACCGCTGCTGAAAAATTTCACAGAGCGAGGTAAAATCGAATTAGGCAAACCAGTGTTTCGCATCAAAGACCCAAAGAAGGCATTGGACGCTGCGTGCAAGCGATTATCATTTCAACACTTTTCATCGCGCGCATTGCGACGTTGTTTTATCACGAGGGCAATTGAATTGGGCGTAGATTTCAAAACCATTGCAGGATGGCAAGGACATCAAGACGGCAGAGTTCTAATTGCAAAAACATATTCTCATCTTCGCAACGAACATTCCGAAAACATGGCAAAGAAACTTGTCGCTTAATGAAATGCGCGGCGATGGCATTAAAGCAAAGCTGCGTTTAGACTGTCCACTTTCCTGCTGGCGCGACGGAAACCGGACAGACAAAACGCTTGAACCGGGCTGGAAGATTTCAGAAGTCTTTTCGGTGAAATGGTGAAAGCGTCGGATGAACTTCCGCAAACAAAGAGTTTGCCGAAGGCAGCGTGAGGAAAAGTCTTGGCACTTTTAATTAAGTGCCACCTGCGCCTGCGAATCGCCGGGCTTGTTTTCAGTCACCACAATTTCCCGAATCTTGGGTTGGTTTTCGGCAATCAGCGAATGATATTTCTCCGGCAATTTCATCAGACCGGACAATTCCAGCCGGCAGATGGCCGTTTCAATGCGCCGCAAAACATGGCCGGAAATCAAAATTTCATGCGTGGCAAAAACCAGACGCAGTTTTTGTTCCTTGCCATCGCCGTCCAATTCGGCAAACACGAATTGATCCAGCGGCAGCACGAGCAAACGGGTTGCCGTCGTTTCGACGCGCAGACAGCGGGCCTGCGAATCAGTGGTGTAACATTCGGGTGTTTTGGTGTTCATGTTTTTGTCCTGGTTGAGAACGACAACGGGATTGTTTCAATCGGCAAAAAGTATCGGCGGCGCGCTGGCCAAACCGTAGGAGATGGCCATGCAGCCGGTTCCATAGCGGATTGTGTTTGAGCGGGCGCAGACCCCCGGCAAATTCCAATGCCAGCGGCCTGTGGCCGGAACGAACCAGATTCTCACGCAGTTGAATTTTGTCCGGCGTAAAAATGCGGATGCCGCGCCGACCGCGTGAAATGGTGACATACCATTGCTGGGCGTTCGTCGCGGCCTTGATGGTGGAATCAGAAAACAGAACGTAATCCACCGTCTTGCCCTGTGACCCGTAGGACGTGACGGCGTAGCCGGGAAGAAATTCCCGGAAACTTTTGTCCAAAATGCGGCCGTCAGCCAGCTCAATTTTCCCATCGGGGAGAGCCGATTTTACTGTGACCAATTCGCCATTCGTAACGCGAGCGCCAGAGGCCAGCTTGCGATTGGCCTTCAAATGCAATTTGTCGCCTTGCGCGACCGCAATTTCACGCGGCAGACAGACAGTGATTTTATCCAGCACCTTGTTTGACACGGTGACGCATTTGCCGTCAATCTCGACCAGCACGCCAGCTTTGACGATGCCCGCCAACTTTCCGCGCATCCCCGGCTCGGTTTGCCGCACTTTCTGGTTGAACACAATCACTGCATCTTGCGAATAAAATCGCTGATCCCGCTTCTGCGCATTCGTTAAATCCAATTTGTTCAGTGCTTCAACCGTGACATCGTTGACACCAAGCAGCCCTTTTCCTTTGAGCGCGTCACGCACCTTGGAATTGACGCGATGCACTTCCGCCCAAGTCTGCGACACCACCACGACGGAAGCATTGTCTTCCAATAACCGGACGTATTCATCGGCCAGTTTGTCCGCTTGCTCACCCAGACCGCAGGCAACGACCACGCCCATCTTGTCCAGCCGTTCAAACGATTCGGCGAGCTTCCCTGCCGCTGCCATTTCCACCGCCTTGCGATACTGTTTGATTTTGGAACTTTCCGTTTTGCTACGGCCCAGCGCCGGGTCTTGGCGGCGAATGGTGTGCAGTTCGACCGGCTTGACACCGGAGTGACGTTCAATGGCCAGAAGTGCATCGGATGCCTCGACCGCCCCATGCTGGCGCGTATCGCCCGACAAAATCACCCGCGCATTTCGTTCCCGCATCAGCCGGAGTAATTCGGACATTTGCCGCCCGCCAATTTGTCCGGCCTCGTCCACGACCACGACCGCGCCCTCGACCAGCTCACGCTTGAGCAGTAAACTCGTCACCGTAGTTGGTGATGGAAAACCATCTCGTTCCATAACCACGACTTGCTGGCGTTGTGGCGCGAGGACGGCCACGCTCTTACCGGATTGCCGGACTTGCTCGACCAGCTCGCGCAGGACAAAACTTTTGCCTGTGCCGGCACCGCCGCGAAAAAGCGAAACCGCATTGGTGGAATGAAGCAGCGCATCCAAAGCCAGACGTTGCTCTTCATCCAATTTTGGATCTGCCGCATAGGAATGTTCCACCAGTGGCCGACAATTGCCCGCACCGTCCTTGACGGTTTGAACAATCTCCATTTCCCGTAACAACACTTCCTGCAAAGTCACTTCGGCGGGACGTTCTGAATTGCGAATATATGGACGCTGACGCGTGAACTCTTTGAGTTCAGTGAAGGAGAAGTTTTCACCGCGTCCCCGTTCCAATGCCTGTTGCCACAACTGACATTCCAATGCGACCGAGTTGCGGTCAAACAGATGATCCTCGGCCCGCTTCCGAAATCTCTTCGATTTGAAAATCACCACGCGCCTGGTTACGAATCTCGTAACCAAAACTTCGCAGCTTGCGGGCGAGTTCATGGTAATAAAGGTTCTCGGCGAATTTTCGCGCCCGCAACAGTTCAAAATTTTGCAATGCCTTCCAGCGATTTTCGACGGCATCAAACGTGGCGTTGAAAATAATGCAGTGAGTGTGTAAATGCGGGTCTAAAGCGCGTGAGGTGTCGTGCGTGAACATGGCGGCCGTAAAATTGCCGGTGGAACGGTCACAGTTCGCGTTGCCGATCCGAACGCGCGTCGTGGCAAATGCCTCAAATTCCTTTAACGCGGATCGGACGGCATGGGCATGGGCTTCCAAAATTCGATCATCAGCGCCGACCAATGCCGCGACCGAAACTGATTTAGGCGGCGAAAATGTGAAGTCATAAAAAATCCGGCGGTTAGCGGAATTGTCACTGGCTTCATCCATCCGCGTGGTGTTCAACCGTTGAGTCAATGTTTTGCCCAAAGCCGGATGCTGGTTTTCACAGAGACGCAAAAAGGCTTCAGCTCCGACCTTGCTGGTCAAGCCAAGCCGTTCCGCACCCAAGCCAAACCACTGGCCGGCCAACTTGGCGGCCTGATCTGGAGGCGAAACCAATTCTGCCGTGGCTGGCTCATCACCGGCGACACCGGCTCCGGCAAAACCTCTTCGGGGATCAATCAACTGGCGCATCAGGTTTTTCAAAACGAGGATAAATGGGGCGGATTGTGCATTGACGAAAAAGGCGTTTATTGGGAAACGCTTTCAGCGATGGCGCGGCACTACGAACGCGAAAACGATCTCATTCATCTAAAAATTCAGGCCGACGGACAAAACGAAAAGCCGTTGCATCGCTTCAATCTCACCGGCGACCGCAGCATCTCATTCACGACCTATGCGAAATTTGTGGTGGACACGGCCACCAGTCTCGGCCAGGGCGGGGACAAGGGCTTTTTCAAGAATCAGGCGCAGACGCACATCGCTTATGCGCTGGAATTGCTCGCCGAATTGTCACGGCCCGTGACCTTGTCCGGCGCGCTGGATGTCCTTTCCAGCAAGCCAAAGCTGGACGAGGAACTGGAATTTTTGAACAAACTTCCTTTGCAGACTCCGCGCCGCTACGCGCTGAATTACCATTTCAAACACCGTTTCCTAGACCAGCCGGTGGAACAGCTTGGCGGCGTCCGCGAAACCATCGGCAATTATCTGCAATACTTTCTGACGCCCGAAGTGGCGGAAATTTTCTGCGTGGAGAACAGCACCTTCGATTTTTCGGCGATTGACACCGGCAAAATCATCCTCGTGACCATGCCGCAAAAGTTCCAGACCGAGCGGCGGTATGTGAACACCTTTTTGAAACTGCTTTTTTACCATCACGCGCTGCGCCGGTTCGACCAGGCCAAAAACCAACGCGGCAAAAACAATCTGCTCATCCTGTGGGCGGACGAGGCGCAGCGGTTTATGACCGCCAGCGAAGACGGCACTAGCGATTACAACTGCGTGGACGTGATCCGCGAGGCTGGCGCAACCATCGTCGCCGCCGCACAATCCACAACATCGCTCATCCCACCGCTCGGCAACGACAAATCCAAAGTGCTGACGTTGAATCTCCGTAACCGGATAATTTTCCGCTCTGCCGACGAAGCGGATGCCGTTCAAGCCGCGGATTTTCTCGGCAAAAAGTGCGTCATAAAACGCTCGTGGGGTTCAAGTGCCGGGAAGCGCACCGTGAATTACAACGAAACTGAAGAACACAAAATCAAGCCGTATCAACTCCGCACGCTCCGTGACCACGAATGCGTGCTGGTTCACTGTGAAAAAGGATACCGCCGTTTAACCCTGCCGCCGCTGGAAGCCAATGGACAAATCGCCCGATGGTTCTCGTTGTGGCGAAAATTATTCTGAATCAACCCGCCAATGAAAACAAAAAATGAAATCCTCAAATGGTTGCAGGCCAACCTTGGAAAACACTGCACGGCACCGCTAACCAGCACTGATTGTTATGCACTTGTGACCAGTGTCAATCTTTGCAACCTCATCGGTTACGCATCTGCGCCGCCAGAACTTTTCATGGCCTATGGTGCCATCGTCCGACAAATGCAGCCGCACACGCGGGGATTGGCGTATCACGCCATTGCCTGTGAATTAGACTGGCCGCATCGTGACATGATTTGGGAATTGGCAGGACTGCCAGTTGACGACAAACCCAAATGCAAATGTGCGTTTGAACGCTGAAACAACTCACGTCACAGATAATGGCTGTCTTTCAAAATCCAAATGGGCAAAAGCTGCATTGAATCGTCGGCAGACTGCGGGCTTCCGCACCGGGCTTCGCCGCTGGTTTCTCCGAAACCTGCGGAAGCCCGCAGACTGCCGCCGCCGTTAGAAAATGGCCTGAGTCCGTCCGGTTCGGGATCGCTTCACTGCTCTGCGCTTCGCAACCGCGTCCGACCCTTGCCCGCCCGTCGCTGCTTTCGCTTCGTTCCGTTCCACGACACCGAATCCGGCGGACACAGGCAGCAAGCTGAAACAATGAGACAAACCAGCGTGACAATTTCTCTGGCGGCTTGCGCCAATAAAAAAATCTTAAACTATTTTTCGCCTTGAAAACATTGAACGCAAATGGCGTCAAAATTGAAAATCAGCCGGGTTGCCCCGCATAAAATCAGCGTGCTCTTGTGTCAAGCATCGGCAGCAACAGCAGTTTCATTCAATGTTTGCATGGCTTCGGTCGCCAAATTCGCGATCCAGCAAAAGTGCGCCTGATAAAATAGTGTGGTCGTTGAATGAATCAGCGACGCAACCAGGAAAAAAATATGGAAACAACTGAAATGACGGACACGCTGAAAAACATCAACACCACTCCGCATCTGTGCCGGAGCAAAGTAAAACAAACCGCACTGGAAATCGCCGCCGCGATCCGGCCAGCCAATAAATTCAGCCGGGTCGGCATGAGCTTCGTTGAACGCATCGAGGCGAAAGTCCGCGCCGCCATCCGCGAGGAAGTCAGGATTCATCCCAGCAAAGGCAAAACGCTTTTGTGATGCGTCCACGGATGGAAACCAGCTTTGATGTTCACATCTGCGGCGTTGATTTTTGTCGTGTTCCAAACATTTCGTTAAAAAACCGAACACCACGCAGTGACCGGACAATCTATTTTGAGACCCAAAATATGATGGCGGCGTTTAGACTGTCCGGCTGACGTGACTTCGTTTTTTCGGGCCAGGTGATGTGTTAGTCTGGGACTTAAGAAAGGACCAGACAATGAAAGGCAAACGATATACGACGGAAGACAAGATCCG
>Ga0207933_1000389_pt1 | contig 44124 bp, 36 predicted proteins | sample NGESurdeep092012_4_FD_184488 | JGI IMG/M metagenome (GOLD analysis project Ga0207933, IMG submission 184488) | Arctic peat soil microbial communities from Barrow, Alaska - NGEE Surface sample F53-3 deep-092012 (SPAdes) | ecosystem: Environmental > Terrestrial > Soil > Wetlands > Peat ... | reverse complement strand
GCCAAAGCTCGGACTGAACAAGCCCTCGACAAGCAATCACGGAAGCCCTTCAGGAAATATCTCCAGACAACGCACAAGCCTGCTTCAGACTGACCCTCGACTGGGGACAGCTATGATGAAAATGCTCTAGTCCCTTAGTCTTTGGTCCTTGGTCCCCCTAGTCCCTGTTCCCCTATAGCGCCGGCGTCCCCGCCGGCTGTCGTGCGGGCGTCCTCGCCCGCACCTCCCTGCTCCCTTGCTCTCCTTGTTCCCTCGTTCCCTTGGTCCCTGTTACGCTTAATACCAGCGCCCATTCCGGCGCATCATGCCTCGCTCCTCATCTCTAACCCGTACCCGCGGTCAGCGCCACAATCGTCTGCTGCTCCTCATCGCGGTCTACAAGTTCCTCTACGCGCTTTTATTCATCGCCATCGGCATCGGCGCCCATCGCCTCCTCCACAAAGACATCGCCGATCAGATCGACCTCTTCGCCCGCCATCTCCGCTTCAATCCCGAGTCGCGTCTGGTCAACTTCATCCTCGAAAAAGCCTCCCTCATCAACGATCCGGTTCTGCGTCGCATCGGCTTCGTCGCCTACTGCTACGCCGCCATCACCATGGCCGAAGGCATCGGCCTTTACCTTGAGAAAGCCTGGGGCGAGTTCCTGACCCTCGCCATCACTGCTTCGTTCCTTCCTTGGGAACTCTTCGAGATCTTTCGCCACATCAACTGGATTCGCGTTGGCCTGTTCTCCATCAATTTCCTCGTCTTCCTCTATCTCTTGAATCTTGTCATCGCCCGCGCCAAGCACCGAGCCAAAGCCCTCGCAAAGTCCCTCTGACGCGGGCATTCCCCTCCGCCAGCCCCGGGGCGGGTGGCCCGCCCTAATGTCTCAAGTCCCTTAACTCAGCACTACATGGGGTGCCCCGTCCTAACTCGTTAGGGCGGGAAGCGCTGGCCTGAATCGACGATTAGGCGGGTGGGCCGCCTACTGCCTCAAGTCCCTTAACTCAGCACCACATCGGGTGCCCCGTCCTAACTCGTTAGGGCGGGAAGCACTGGCCTGAATCGACGATTAGGCGGGTGGCCCACCCTACTGTCTCAAGTCCCTTAACTCAGCACCACATCGGGTGCCCCGTCCTAACTTGTTAGGGCGGGAAGCATGAAGCTCACCTTGTCCCCGGTCCGTACCCTCTTTCGATGTCAAGCCCCCTCGCCAAACAAATCCTCTAGCCCCCTCAATTCATTCGCGCGATTCTCAGCTCAACCTTGCCGATTATTTCCGCCTTCCGGCGCATACTCAGTTCATGGTTGTTTCAGAGGGCTTCGGACGCGGCGCAACCTCGGGTGGCAGTGCAGCCACAACATCAAACCGGGGAGCAATTGACGAGGGGGAGTGATTTCCTGGATTTTTCAGTGCGAAATCAACTTAACTCTTTTGTAATCAATGGAAATTCCTCAAAATTATGCTCAATTTTAGTCAAATTTCGTCGATTTTATTCTCCAAACAGCCCTTCACCGCCCCCAAATCGCTCTAGTGCGTCATGCTTTTTGCGCCATTTCCGCTGTGCGTCCGCTGGATCCCGTCCCGGCCTCCCTGACCCTGCTATGACCGTGCGGTGAACCCTGCTCTGATGAGCTCGCCGAATGCTTCGACTAGGGAACCGGCTCCAGACCCCAATTCCCTCCACCAGATCCGCGTATTCTGCCGGCCGCTGTAACTCTTTCGCTTTTTGTTCTCCTACCACATCCGCCGACACGTGTCCAGACGGGGAATCACGGCAGTAAACCCCACATCTTGTGGTGTCGCCAGATTACTGCTCTATTAGTCGGCGTTTCCGCGGAAAGCCTGATTTTCCTGCACTTTCCACCGATTTTTTAGTTGGCGGAGGGGTATATCAGGGGTAATATCGACCGAAGTGGAAGATTTTGGAGCTAAGTGGTCACGATTGGACTATCCATTCACGACCATTCATTCGCTCTGATCGATCCCCTTAAGTTTACTCCGGTTCCTCTTTCTAGGTTCGAATATCGGGCGCCAATCACGCTGGGGTACCAGCCTGGCTAACCCGGAGCGAATTACTGAGTGTTCGGTACGCGGTACGGCAGGAAATGGCTCCGCGGAACGCAAGTGTGAGGCTGGCAAATGTTTCGCGGAAACCATCCGGCGAAGGTCGATGAAAAGGGGCGTCTCAAGCTCCCGGCTGCCTTTAAGCAGCTCCTGGATGCTCAGAACGTCTCCCAGTTCTACATCACCAGCGCCGACGGCAAGTGCGCGGAGATTTGGCCCTTGCCGGAGTGGGAAAAGCGCGAGGCGCGCTTGATGGAGTTCGGCACGTTAAACGGGGCAGTCAACAAGTACATCAACCAGACCAGCTACTACGGCCAGCAAGCCGAGCTGGATAACCAGGGGCGTGTGCTTCTTCCGCAGATTCTGCGCGGCAAGGCGGTTCTGGATGCCGAAGTGGTTGTGCTTGGCAAAGGAAATTACCTCGAAGTTGTGAATCAGACAAGCTTCGAGCAGCAATTAGCGGCAAGCCCGATGACCGACGAGGATTTTGAGAAGTTGGCCGGCATCATGAAGCCGCAGACGAATGCCCAGACGAATAGTTGACGCCCTCAGGGGGCGCGCATGACGCAGCAAAAAGTACGCCATGTGCCGGTTCTTTTTGATGAAGTAATGGATTTTATCCGCGTGCGTAGCGGCGGAACTTACGTCGACTGCACGCTGGGCCTGGCGGGACATGCCGAAGGCATCGTCAGGCAATTGGGATCGGCGGGGCACTTGATCGGATTTGACCGCGATCCTGAGGCGTTGGAGTTGGCAAAAGTCCGGCTCGCAAAAATTTGCGAGGAGCTGGGCAGCCAGGCGCCGCAAGTGACTTTGATCGGCAAAGCATTTAGCACCATCGCCGATCACTTGAAGCCGGCCTCGGTAGATGGATTGCTGGCCGACTTCGGCGCAAGCAGCCTGCACTTCGATCAGGCGCGCAGAGGTTTTAGTTTTCAGGCGGACGGGCCCCTGGATATGCGAATGGACACGCGATCCGGTGCAACCGCCGAACAAGTGGTGAATGAGACGGGCGAGCGCGAGCTGGCAAATCTTATTTACGAATACGGTGAGGAAAGGAGGTCGCGGACAGTCGCCAGAGCCATTGTGCGGGGGCGGCCGGTTACATCAACGGCGCATTTAGCCAGGATCGTAGCCTCAGCCGTCCCGCCGATGAAATTTATTCACCCGGCTACAAGAACATTTCAAGCGTTGCGAATCTTCGTTAATCGGGAATTGCAGGAAATCCGGGCTTTGTTTGAGGCCGCACCAAAGTTGCTTAAGCCCTCCGCACGGCTCGTCGTTATCAGCTTTCATTCATTGGAAGATCGCATCGCGAAAGACAACATCCGGGAAGGCGCGCAGAAGGGAATCTGGAATGTTTTAACCAGAAAGCCCGTCACTGCAACAGAAGAAGAGATCAACCGAAATCCGCGGTCGCGCAGCGCCAAGCTGAGAGCAGCGGAAAAAACAGAAAGGCAGGGTCAAGGAAAAACGGATTAGGAATAAACGCGGGTTCAGTCAACACGCGAGAAAGTTTTGGTTTTCTATTCCCTGGTCCCTATTCCCTGGTCCCTGCTCTCCGAAGGAGAGCCAAGATGGCGGCATGTGTAACAACTTATTTCGAGGCCGGACGTGGCGTTAGCGCGAGAATCGCCGAGCACAACGCGACGATGATGGCGCAGCAGGCTCAGCTCCGCCGCCGCGTGCGCATGCCGGAGTACTACTTCGCAAAGCATTTTGATAACACGCGCCTCGTCAAGGCCTCCGATCCAATTCGCGTTCGCGAGATGCGCGTATTCTCGGCCGCCGTAGTCGCACTCTTCTCTCTCATCATGATTTACGGCCTGCAGCATTTCAGCGCCATTGAAAGCAGCTACAGCGTTGAGAGCGAAAAGCAGACTCTCGATCAATTGCGCGAAGAGAATCGCCAATTGCGCTTGAGCGAAGCCGAGCTCACGCAGCCCGGGCGCATTGATCAGATGGCCCACCAACTTGGGCTTGCCGAGCCCCAACCCGGTCAAGTCATTTTCTCTGATGCCCGTCCTGCCTCCGGCGCTCCTGTCCTTGCGCAAGTCGCCCCGCCAACGCCTGCAGTGCAATAGCGAATCTACAGAAGCTACATCGGACACACTCGACATGACGGCAGCCGTCCAAGCCATCCGCAGCCGTACCCAAACACCTAAAGGCGTGCCCCTCAAGCGAGCGCGCTTTCTGGTCATCTGCATCTTTTTCCTCGTGTGGGCTTGCGCCATCGCCGGCCGGCTCTTCTGGCTGCAGATCGTGCGTCACCAGGACTTTGTGGAGCGCGCCGCCAAACAGCAGCAGCGCACCTTTGAAGTAGCTCCGCGCCGCGGCATTTTGTATGACCGCAACCTGCGTGAGATGGCCATGACCATTCTGGTCCCCTCAATCTACGCCGATCCCTCGCAGATCGCCGACAAACAAGCCGCCGCGCGCACTCTGGCTGGCCTGGTTCACAACGATCCTGATGACGCGCTCACCACCGAGGCGCAGATCGTGTCCCGGCTCAATGAAGGCCGTAACTTCGCCTGGATCGCGCGACGCGTCACGCCGCGGGTTGCGGCCGCCGTCAAAGCCCTCGACATAAAAGGAATTTTCTTTCAGCAGGAGTTTGAGCGCTTCTACCCCGACAATCAGATCGCCGCTCAAGTGCTGGGTTACGTTGGCTCCGACGACGGCGGCCTCGGCGGCCTGGAAGAAAAATTCGATAGCCAGTTGCACGGTCGTCCTGGCCTCATGTACACCGCCATGGATGCGCGCCGCAAGGTTCTCGGCTCAAGCGAACACCACCCTGAACCCGGGCAGAATCTCGTTCTCACCGTCGACGAGAACATCCAGTTCATGGCCGAGCGCGCGCTCGATCATGCCATGGCCAAAACGCAGGCGCTGAACGGCACTGTAGTTATTCAGGACGTGCATACCGGCCAGATTCTGGCCCTCGCCATCCGCCCCACATTCAACCCCAATCAGATTCGTCACGCCACGCCCGACCAGTTGCGCGACCACGCCGTCAGCGACGTGTATGAGCCCGGCTCCGTCTTCAAGCTCGTCACCTACTCCGCCGCGATGGATCAGCAAGTGGCCAAGCCGGACGACATGATCGACTGCTCGGGCGGACAGATTACCGTTGCCGGTCAGGTCATCCACGATGACAAAAGCGACCGCGATCTCGGCACGGTGAACGTTGCGACTGCGCTCGCCCAATCGAGCGATGTCTGCGCCATCAAGCTCGCACTCAGGCTTGGCTCTGACAAGCTTTACCCGTACATCCGGAGCTTCGGATTTGGTTCGCGGTCGGGTGTTGAACTTCCCGGCGAAACGCGCGGCCTTCTTCGCCCTCTAAAGAATTGGCGCCCGGCGTCGATCGGCTACGTCGCCATCGGCCAGGAAGTCGCGGTCACACCATTGCAATTGGTCACCATGGTCTCGACCATCGCAAACGGAGGCACCTACCTCCCTCCGCGCATTCTGATGCAGGACCCGCCTGCATCAGGTACAGTATCGTCCCAAAACTCTGCCCCGCCGCAGGCAGCCCTGCAATTCGTAGCCAGTCCCGTTCGCGCCGGTGAAGATCTGCCCAGCCAGCTACCACCCGGAGCGCATCGCGTCATCAGCACCCTCGCCGCCGCACAGATGCGCAAGATGATGGAGGGCGTCGTTCTGTTCGGCACCGGCAAAGAGGCGCAGCTCGACGGATACTCCTCCGGCGGCAAGACAGGCACCGCGCAGAAGATCGATCCGGCCACGCACACCTATTCGAAAACCATGCACATTGCGTCGTTCGCGGGCTTTGCGCCCGTCAACTCGCCCGTCATCGCCGTGGCCGTCGTCCTCGACTCGCCGAGGGGCCAGTACTACGCGACGGCGACCACCGCACCGGTCTTTGCCGAAGTGGCACAGCAAGTGCTCGAGTATCTGGGCGTCCAACACGATATCGACCTGCGCCCGGTCGACCTGGCGTCGAAGAAAGACGCGCCTATCAAGGAAGACGATGCTCCGGCGCAGGAAGAAAATATTCAGGCCCTCTACGATGCCGCCAACGACTTGCCCAGCGACGATCCGCTCCGCGCTCCGCCCGCCACAGAAGCTAAGACCGTCACGCCTGCCGGGCCTGCGCCGGCTCAGGCCGCGAATTCTCCTGAGCCACCGAAGACTGGCGCTTCAAATCAGCCCTCCCCCAATGCCCTCTCACAGTCGTCTCAGCCGCCGCCATCCAAATCGGCGCCGCCATCCGGCACCGTGGTCATAGCCGACGCCGGGCAATTGCGCGTGCCCTCGCTCATCGGTCTGCCCATTCGCGAGATCATCGAGCAAGCAGGCAGCTCCGGCCTCGAAGTAAAAATCACCGGCGACGGCATAGCTCGCGAGCAGGCCCCCGCTCCGGGCACCATGGTGCCCGCCGGCACCAAAATCGTCGTCCGCTGCGAACGCTAACTGCTTCAAGCCCACGTCGTCGGCACAATCTACAATCAACTTCGTGATGAACTGGTCCGATCTCATTGCCGAAGTCGCGTCCGTCGGCGTCGCCGGCAGCTCCGACGCACCTGTCAGCGGCGTCGAATACGACTCGCGCCGCGTGCGGCCGGGATCGGTATTCGTAGCCATGAAAGGTGGCTCGACCGACGGCAATCGCTATGTTGACAAAGCCATCGCCGCCGGCGCTCTCGGCATCATCACTGACTCTGCACCGAAATTCGATCATCTAACCGTCTATCGACCCGACCTGCCGCTTCTTCACGTCGAGCGCGGCCGCCGCGCACTTGCTCAGGCGTCCGCCGCATTCTTCGGTCATCCCGAGCGCTTGCTGGCCGCCACTGGAATCACCGGCACGAACGGCAAAACGACCACCGCGTTCCTCGTCGAATCGCTTCTCAACTCCGCCGCACGATCGAGCATTTTAGTCGGCACCATTGAGTGCCATGTTGCCGGCAATACGCGGCCTTCGATTCACACCACCCCCGAGTCGCGCGATTTGTTCGAATTGATGGCAGAAGGTGTTGTGCAAGGTGCGGAAGAGCTCGTCACGGAGGTTTCAAGCCACGCCCTCGACCAGGGCCGCATGATCGGAATTCCCTTCGACGTTGCCGTCTTTACAAACCTCACGCGCGATCATCTCGATTACCACCGGACGATGGACAATTACTTCGCGGCCAAGCGCCTGCTCTTCGATGGAACAGTTTATCCGGCGCCACGCGTCGCCGTCATTAATGCTCATGACGCACGCGCCCAGGAACTTGCCGCAGCCGCACGCAACGCAGGCGCGGAGATTCGGACGTATGGGATTGGCGGAATCGGCACGGGCGAATGGCGCGCAGCTAGCTACACGCTAACGCCCTCCGGCGCGACAATTCAACTCGAAACTCCCGCCGGCTCAGCCTGCGTCAGTTCGCGACTCGCGGGTGAAGTAAACATCCTCAACCTGCTCGCGGCCTTCACTGCCGCCCATGCGCGCGGCGTTTCGTTCTCTCACCTCGCCGCCGACGTTCCCACGCTCCGACCCGTTCCCGGCCGCTTCCAGCCCGTCGATGCAGGCCAGCCCTTCACCGTGGTTGTGGATTACGCGCACACTGACGACGCCCTCCGCAATCTGACTGCGCTCGCCCGCCAGATGACCGCGGCTTCCGGCGCGCGCGTGATCACACTATTCGGCTGCGGCGGTGACCGCGACCGAACCAAGCGCCCGAAAATGGGTCAGGCCGCCGGCGAAGAAAGTGATTTCGTTGTGGCAACCAGCGACAATCCCCGCTCCGAAGATCCGGCAGCAATACTTGCCGAGATCGAGCCCGGCCTGAAGTCAACCGATGTCGCGTACACCATAGAAGTCGATCGCGCGTCGGCGATTCGGATTGCGCTCGAGGCAGCGAAACCCGGAGACGTCGTCCTCCTTGCCGGCAAGGGGCACGAGAAAGAACAGATTCTGTCCGGCCGCACCATCCCTTTCGACGACGCCGAGGTTGCGCTTTCCATCCTCGCCGAATTGGGCTATGGTGTAGGGCAATGAACCTCACGCTTGCAGAAGTGGCAATGGGCGCCGGAGCGGTGCTTGAAGCCCCGGCCAGCGTGCCCAATGCAGGCACACCGGTCGCGATTGGCTACTCGATCAACTCGCGCACCATCGCTCCCGGCGAGCTCTTTTTCGCAGTGCGCGGTGAGCACCACGATGGCCACGACTTTGTCGGCGCAGCTTTCGAGCGCGGAGCCGTGAGCGCGGTCGTCTCTCTCTCTCTCGCCGCCTCCCTGCCCGATGCCGTGCTTGCGCATCCGCTACTCATCGCGGCTGACCCGCTCGCCGCCATGCAATCTCTGGCCCACCATGTGCGCCGCCAATGGGGACGCCGCGTTGTCGCCATCACTGGCTCGGCCGGAAAAACTACGACCAAGGAAGCTGTCGCTGCCGCGCTTGGCGCAAAATTTCACGTTTTCAAATCCGAGGGCAATCTGAACAATAATTTCGGGCTGCCTCTGCAACTTCTGCGCTTGATGCCGGAGCACGAATTCGCCGTCGTCGAGATGGGTATGAACCACTCAGGCGAGATTGCCGCGCTGGCGCGAATCGCCGCGCCCGACTGGGGCGTGATCACCAACGTCGGCTCCGCGCACATTGAGAACTTTGCTGACGGCAAGGCGGGCATCGCCCGCGCGAAATTCGAGCTGGTGGAAGCGCTTCCCCAGAACGGCGTCGCATTCCTCAACTGCGACGACGCATACGCTGCGCAGTTTGGCCGCGATTTTCCCGGCCGCGTCGTTTACTTCGGCAGCGGTCCCTGCGCCAACCCGCAAATTCTCTCCTGCACTGAGGACCGGGACGGTCTGCACATCCACCTTCGCGCTGGCGAGCGTGAGAGAAACTTCACACTGCATATGCTGGGCGCACACAACGCGCTAAATGCTCTCGCCGGATTGGCCGTGGCGCTTGAAGCCGGAGTGGAACTGGATGCGGTCATCGCCGCGCTTGCCTCATTGACCGCCGGCGACAAACGCGGCCAGATCGTCGAGATTGCCGGCGCGACCATCCTCAACGACAGCTACAACTCCAACCCCGAGGCGCTGCGCTCCATGATTCGCACTCTCGCCGCGCGTCCCGCTAAAGGCCGCCGCATCCTGGTAGCCGGAGAAATGCTCGAGTTAGGCGAGCAAGGCCCTGCGCTTCACATCGCCAGCGGCCGCGCCGCCGCCGAGGCCGGCCTCGATCTCGTCGTCGCAGTGCAGGGCAACGCGGAGCATCTTGCCACGGCCGCATGCGCTGGTGGAGTGCCTGCGGTCTTTCTCAATGACGCCGTAGCCGCAGGCCAGTGGCTCGTCGAAAATCTTCGCCCCGGCGACGTTGTTCTCGTCAAAGGTTCCCGCGGCGTTCACCTCGAGCGTGCCATTGAAACGCTGGCCAATCACGCCGGCAATCGAGACACCCAATGAAAACTGCAAAATTTGTCTTTTGCCTCGCGGTGTTCGCATTCCTCGTCTGCGCCGTCCCACTCGTGGCCCAAAGCAATCCTGCATGGACTACGCCCTTCCCTGCCTTTCGCATGGCAGGAAATCTCTACTACGTCGGCAGCGAAGATCTCGGCTCCTACCTAATCGCCACGCCGAGCGGGCTTATCCTCATCAACTCCGCCTTCGAAGCCTCGGTGCCGCTGATTCGGAAGAGCGTCGAATCTCTTGGCTTCCACTTCAGCGACATTAAAATCCTGCTCATCAGCCACGCGCACAGCGATCATTGCGCAGGCAGCGCGCAAATTATTCACCTCACCGGCGCCAAGTATTACGTGATGGCTGGCGATGGTTCGGTCGTCGAATCAGGCGGCGGAACAGACTTCCAATACGGCGCAAAGAAGTCCAATCGCTATCCACCTGCGCACGTCGATCGCGTCCTTCACGACGGCGACAAGGTCAGTCTGGGCGGCACTGTTTTGACCGCGCACCTTACGCCCGGCCACACCCGGGGAACCACTACCTGGACCCTCGACGAGCCCGAGGGCAGCCGTTTTCTGCACGTCGTGATCGTCGGCAGCCCAAACGTCAACCCGGGCTACAAGCTTGTCGGCAACAAAGTCTATCCACAGATCGCCGCGGACTATAAACGTGGCTTTGCGGTCCTCGAGAAACTGCCTTGCGACATATTTCTCGGCGCTCACGGATCTTATTTTGGTCTCGTTGGAAAATATCCGCGCTGGAAAGACGGCGACAAGAATGCCTTCATCGATCCCGCCGGATACAAGGCCTATATTGCCGATCGCGAGCAGGCATTTGAGAAAGAACTTCAGCGGCAGTCCGTACCCAAGCGCTGATTTAATCGATGATCAGCCAAGCTCAGATTCCGGATCAGTCCTGCTCCGCCAACGGCTGTCGCCTGCCAAAGAGTCCCGTTCCGATGCGAATCCGCGTAGCGCCCTCAGCGATCGCCAGCGCAAAGTCTCCGCTCATCCCCATCGACAGCACATCGAGTCTCAGGCGCGGATTCACCGCTGCCCACCGGTCGCGCCAAATCCTCAAGCTGCGAAAGCACGCCCGCGTTTCATCCTCCGGTGCGCCCCACGGCGCAATCGTCATCAGGCCCTGCGCTTCAAGGTGCGCGAAATCCGGAAGCCGTTCCAGCAACTGCGAAGCTTCGTTGGACTTCGGTTCAACTCCAGCCTTCGCCTCTTCCGGGCTCAGCTTCACCTCGATCAGCACCGGCAAGCGCTTGCCAATTTTCCCGGCCGCTTCGTTCAATCGCTCCGCCAGCCGCAACGAATCCAGCGAGTCAATTCCATCAAAGATCTCTGCCGCCTTCGCCGCCTTATTCGACTGCAAATGTCCAATAAGATGAAATCGTAACCGTTGTCCCCCAGGTTTCCTCCAAGAGTCCGCCGAAGGAGGTGCCACTTTAGAGCTGAACTCTTGAACGCGATTCTCGCCAAACAGCGTCAGTCCCAGCGCCGCGGCCTCGGCAATCGCTTCCGCCGGGAAAGTCTTTGACACCGCCATCAGTTCGACGTCGCCGCGCGCGCGCCCAGCTGCGCGGCAAGCCGCACCAATCGCCTCTTCCAGCCGCTCGAGATTTTCGCTAAGCGCCGTCACTTCGCCATCACCAAAAAATTGCCCTCGCCCACGCGGCTTCCACAACACTTGCCACATTTCATGTATCTAATAAAGGAATGTGGACCATTGTTCTTCTCATCTGCTCAAACATCTTCATGACGTTCGCCTGGTACGGTCACCTGAAATACGGGCAGCAACCGCTTTGGAAGGTCATTCTGGTCAGCTGGGGTATCGCCTTCTTTGAGTATTGCTTTCAGGTGCCCGCAAACCGCATCGGCTACGGCCGCTTCACTCCCGTGCAGCTCAAAGTGATTCAGGAGATCATCACGCTCACGGTATTCGGCGTCTTTGCCACTTACTATTTCGGGTCGCACCTGCGCTGGAATCACGCCGTTGCCGGAGGCTTCCTGGTCGCCGCGGCCTTCTTCGCGTTTCACCAGTTCTAGTTAGGATTTCTCGCGCGGTCTTGCGTCTCATCGATGCGTCCTTAGGCATCGTTGCCCCACTTCGGAACCCGCATATGCCCAACTAACCGTGCTCTTTTCCCCTTGTTCCCTCGTTCGCGTGGCCTATCTGTCCCTGCTCTTTCAGTGCCCATGATCCTCGAGATACTTCTCGGCCTCCAGCGCCGCCATGCACCCCGACCCCGCCGCCGTAATCGCCTGGCGATAGCGCCGATCCTGCACATCGCCGCAGGCATACACGCCGGGCACTACAGCCCCGTTCCGCGTGGTGAATACGTTATTCGTCGTCTTGATGTACCCTTCCTCGTCCAGATCGATCTGCCCGGTAAACGCTTTTGTGTTCGGCTCGTGTCCGATGCCCAGAAACATCCCGCTCACTTCCAGCTCATCTTGCGCGCCGCTCTTCGTGTCGCGCAGGCGCAACCCCTTCACTTCCTTCTCATCCACGCCAAGCACTTCATCCACAATCGTGTTCGTCCGCAACTCGATCTTGGGATGCGCGACAGCGCGCTCCAGCATAATCTTCGAGGCTCGGAATGCGTCGCGCCGATGCAACAGAGTGACCTTCGAGGCAAAGCGCGTCAGAAAGATCGCCTCTTCCATCGCCGAGTCGCCGCCGCCCACTACCGCAATGTCCTTGTCGCGGAAAAAGAACCCGTCGCAGGTGGCGCAGCTTGACACACCGTGACCGATGAGCGCCTGCTCGCTCGGCAGCCCAAGCCAGCGCGCGCTTGCGCCCGAGGCCACAATCAGAGTGCGCGCATGAAGCTTGCCGGCAGACGTGCGCAGTTTGATAGGATGCGCGCCCACCTCCACCGATTCCAAATGCGCATGTTGGTACTCCGCGCCAAACCGCGCAGCCTGCTTCTTCATGTTGCCGATCAGCTCCGGACCCTGAATGCCATCCGGCCAGCCGGGAAAGTTCTCAACCAGCGTAGTAATCGAGAGCTGGCCGCCGGGCTCGTGGCCCTCCAGCACCAGCGGTTTGAGGCCGGCGCGCGCGGTGTAGATCGCCGCCGTCAATCCGGCACAGCCGGAGCCAAGAATAACCGTATCGCGTATCTCTGCCATGGGTTTACCCGGTTCGATTGTAGACGGAAGGGCCTCGAAGCCCAGCCTCTGCGCCCCGTCGTTCTGCTCCAGCTAAGATGTCACACCGGCCTTGCTGGATTCGAATTGGCTGCTTGCGCCAGGTCTCCAAAGGCAGAAGGTTCGACGCTCAGGATTAGAGGTTCCTCATCTTCGCCGCCTCTCCATCAGCCAATCCCTCGCGCCAGACGCCTTAGTTTCCAAGCCAAGCGCACCATAGTTTGCGGCCCGGGACAATCAAAACTCGCTCGTACTCCGAGAATTGCTGTGAATCGCCTCATTTCCCCCGCAGACCATCGCATTAGAAATCATTAAGAATCCCCAAAAACCTTTGGATTTTCAAATGCACCCATCCCGCGCATTTGGGGGATTCCGTGCCCATCGTTGCCTTCGCGTCCGTCAAGGCCTCAACTATCCGCACGGCCTCGCGTCATCGCCGAGCCATCCTCGCCGCCGCAATGCTCCTCGTCCCCGCGAGCGCCCTTGCCGGCGGACCGAAATTCATCGCCGGAAGCACTTTCTTCAATCCCGCTGTCGTCGGCCAGCCCGTACTTTGGACAGGCGGCCAAGTGAATTACTTCGCCGACCAGGGCCCGCTCTCGAGTTCCGTCACGAACCAACAGGCTACCGCGATGGTCGACGCCGCAGCCGCATTGTGGAGCGCCGTTCCCACCGCCGGCGTCACCCTCACCGACGCAGGCCCGCTCAACGAAGACGTAAGCGGCTCAAATATCGCAGTGAACTCGTCCGGAGTGATCACCGCTCCAGCCGATGTCACGCCCACGGCCAACAACTATCCTCTCGCCGTGATATTCGATGCCGATGGCTCTGTCATCAACGCGATCTTCGGCGCCACCACAAGCCAGCCAGATGCCTGCCTGAACAACGGTGTCTACGTCTGGATGGACAATCTCAATCCCGACGCCACCATCGCCCATGCAGTCATCATCCTCAACGGTCTCTGCGCCACCAACTCCGCCAAGCTTGAGATGATGAGCTTCGAGCTGGAGCGCGCTTTCGGCCGCGTTCTCGGCCTCGACTATTCCCAGGTCAATCCCGGCGCAATCTCAAACGGCGAAACCGGCGGCACACAAGGCTGGCCCGTCATGCAGCCGTCCAGCGGCGCTTGCAGCGCGAGCGGCGGTCCGTGCATTCCCAACCCGACCGTTATCCGCTACGACGACATCGCCGCCCTCAATCGCGTTTATCCCATCACCGCCGCCAACCTCGCCAACTTCCCGGGCAAGCAGCTCACAGCGGCCAACACCATCTCCATCCAGGGCAGCGTCACGTTCCGCACTGGCTCCGGAATGCAGGGCGTCAATGTTGTGTCGCGCCCGCTCGATGCAAATGGCAATCCACTCTACCAGTACACCGTCACCGCCGTCACCGGCGCGCTCTTCGGCGGCGATCACGGTAATCCCGTCACCCGATTCACCGATCCTAGCGGCAGCCTTCTCGCGATGTGGGGCTCGAACGATCCCACTCTGCAAGGTTCTTTTGATCTAAGCGGCATCCCACTTCCGCCCGGCGTAACAACCGCCACATACCAGGTCACATTCGAAGCCATTGATCCGCTCTACATCCTCGAAAATTCAGTCGGCCCCTACGCGCAAGGCCAGGTTGCGCCCTCCGGCACGTTGAATGCCGTCACACTTTCCAATCTGTCGCCCGGATCAACACAAACACTCAGCGTCACCGCTACCGCCTCTCCAACCGCCGGATTCAACGACGCCATCGGCTCCGAGTCCCAGCCACGCCCCATGCCCACGGGCGGAATGTGGTGCGGGCGCTTGAGCCAGATCGGCCAGACGGATTGGTTCACCTTCCCTGTCCGCGGCAATCGCATCTTCACCGTCGTAACTCAGGCGCTCGACGAGACCGGCGCGCCCTCGAATTCCAAAGCCCTGCCGTCCATCGGCGTGTGGGACGCATTTGACTCGACCAGCGCATCCCCCGTCGGCGGCGCACCCGGCCTCAACGGCCTGGCCACCGGACAGACCTGGCTGCGCGTGGCCTCGAACGCTGATGATATTGTCCGCATCGGCATCGCCGACTTGCGCGGCGACGGCCGTCCCGACTACGCCTATGACGGCTGGCTGCTCTACGCTGACACCGTGTCGCCCGCACACCTGCCCGCATCCGGCGGCCCCATCACCATCAATGGCGCCGGCTTTCGCCTTGCAGACACCGTTCTGGTCGGCGGCCAGCCCGCGCTTGTCACCAGCATCTCGCCAACGCAGATCACTGCAATTGCGCCGCCCACCGTCTCCGGCGTCACCGGCTCTGTCGACGTCGAAGTTGACGATCTGCCTACTTTTTATGCAGCCGCCATCATCCCCAGCGGCATCAGTTACGACTCCGGCACCGGCGACGCCCTTACTCTGCTCTCTGCGCCCTCCGGCACCGTTCCGATTGGCGTCCCTCTGCCGTTCACCGTCACTGCTCTCAACCCCGCGCTCGCACCGGCCGGCGGCGTCACCGTCATCTACACCGTAACCGCCGGCACGGCCACGCTAAGCTGCGGACTGCCCGTCTGTTCAGTCACGGCCACTGGCGACGGCCGCGCCACCATCAACATCACCGCCGTCAACGGCACCCCGTCCATTATCACCGCTTCTCTCACCAATGGCTCGAGCTTACAAGCGCAGTTTTCGGGAGGAACTCCACCCACGCTCGCCTCTCTCACGCAACGGCTTTCTCTCGCAGCTGGAGCCACCTTCACCTGGACCGTTCAGGCGCTTGTCCTCTCGAATGGCGTTCCTCTCGCCGGCCAATCGGTCGCTTGGCAAACTCCGTCGGGTGGCGGCATCGCACCGCAGGGCCCAGCCGCCGCGCTCACCAACTCCGCAGGCATCGCCACCAACACCCTCACAGTCGGCCCGCTCGCCGAGGGCCAGGTCGTCAGCATCAACGCCTGCCTCAATGGAACCAGCCAGTGCGTCGCATTTAACGCCTACGGCGCGCGCCCGGAGCTCGCAATCCTTGAGCCAATCTCAGGAAATAGCCAGACCCTCGCCGCGTCCGGCACGCCCAGCCAGATCGCGCTCCGCTTGCTCGACACCGACGGCAACCCCATGGCTGGCGGCGCAGTCGCGCTCTATCAGGCGCTCTATGCATGGTCGCCGCCATGCTCGCCGCACACGGTCTGCACCCAGGGATCTCTCCTGGCCACCCAATCCGCAACAGCCACCTCGGCCATTGACGGCTCGGTCACATTTCTTCCCGTTTCCCTGCCTGGTGTGGCCACCAATCTTCTCGGCATCGCCGCGTCCGGAAACACCGCCACCGTCAGCATCGCCATCCAGCAGCACCCATAACGCCGATTGGTATCGAATGCTGCTCCCTGGGTGCTACCGCTGCCGTTTCGCGTGCAGCGCCTCGCATCCTACAATAGAAGCGGAACTCACCCTAGAGGACAAACATGCCGCTTTCTGGAGAAGCAATCCGCCTGATGAACTACATTGACGATGTCGCCGTGACCCTGCGCCGGGTGCTTGCCTTGGTCCCCACGCTCTCCGCCGACGAGCGTGCCAAGGTTGCCGAGCATTTGATCCAGGCCCGCCCCAGCGTCCAGGAAGTGGCCGAGGCCCTTGCCGTCAAGTAGGTTTCCGGGTCCACTGAATCGTGTGATCACCGTCGCAATCATCGGAGCAGGCCCTCTGGGCCGCAGGCTCGCTCTGTTGGCGGCCCGTGCCGGCTATCGCGTCCTGCTTGAGGACGTGATGCCTGGCAATCTTCATCATGCACGGGAGTCGATCCGCCAGGAGCTCAGCCCTCAGGCCCTCCCCGCGGTTGCCTTTGTTTCCTCTATCGAAGACGCAGTCCGCGACGCGGACCTCGCCATCGACTGCGTGCCCGACGAGCTCGAGTCCAAGCTGGAGATTTTCTGGCTCCTGGACCGCATGGCGCCGCCGCGAACCGTCATCGCCACCCCGACCATCCACCAATCCATCACCGATCTGGCCAGTTGCACCAACCGCCGCGAGAAATGCATCGCCATCGCCGCCTCGCCAGAAAGCCTTGCCGCCGGCGCTGCAACCGATCTCCTGCTTCGTGCGGCGCCGTTCACCAGCGACGAAACCGTGGCTCTCCTTGTCGATTTCCTCGGTCAAATTGGCTTTAGCCCCGTGGTCGAGCGCTGCCCGCCCGCGAGCTGAGATTTTCTTCTCGTTCAATCCCCGATTTTCGCCCGTTCACATCCTGCAAATCAGCAGTTCGCGCTCGTAAATCATCTCCGGCGGCAGGTGGTCGTGCAGGTCAATAAAAAGCTCTTCGTGGCCGATAAGTTCCTTGCGCCAGGCTGCGCGATTCACATCCTGCATTTGGTCAAATTGTGCTCGAGAGATGTCGAGCCCCGTCCATTCCATGTCCGCGTAGTAAGGCGTCCATCCGATGGGCGACTCCTTGCCCTGCGCGCGCCCATGCACCCGGTCCACGATCCACTTCAGCACGCGCATATTCTCGCTGAAGCCCGGCCACAGAAACTTACCGTCCTCGCCCTTGCGAAACCAGTTCACATGAAAAATCCGCGGCGTCTTGCTCAGCGAGCGCTGCATCCTGATCCAATGCCGGAAATAGTCGCCCATGTGATAGCCGCAAAACGGCAGCATTGCCATGGGATCGCGCCGCACCAGCCCCACAGCCCCGCTCGCCGCCGCCGTTGTCTCCGATCCCATCGTCGCGCCGACATATACGCCCGCGCTCCAGTTGAAAGCTTGATAGACCAGCGGCATCGTTGTCGCCCGCCGCCCACCAAACACAAATGCACCAATGGGCACACCCGCCGGATCCTCCCACGCCGCATCGATCGACGGACACTGCGAAGCTGGCGCGGTAAACCTCCCATTTGGATGCGCCGCCTTAGCCCCAGTCTTCTTCGCGATCTCCGGAGTCCAGCGCTCGCCGCGCCAATCCGTGCATTCAGCCGGAGGCTCGTCTGTCATCCCTTCCCACCACACGCCGCCGTCCGGCGTCATAGCCACATTTGTAAAAATCGTGTTCCGGCTTAGCGCCGACATCGCGTTGGGATTCGTCTTAACGCTCGTGCCCGGAGCCACGCCAAAAAAACCCGCCTCAGGATTGATGGCGCGCAATTGCCCATTCGCATCCGGCTTGATCCACGCGATGTCGTCGCCGACGGTCGTCACCTTCCAATCGCTCAGCGCCTTCGGCGGCACCAGCATGGCAAAGTTGGTCTTGCCGCACGCTGACGGAAACGCCGCCGCCACATACGTCTTCTCCCCCTGTGGAGACTCCACGCCCACGATCAGCATGTGCTCCGCCATCCAGCCTTCGTCGCGCGCAATGTTGGATGCGATACGCAGCGCAAAGCATTTCTTGCCCAACAGCGCATTTCCGCCGTAACCCGATCCGTAGCTCCATATCTCGCGTGTCTCGGGAAAGTGCGCAATATACTTTTCGTCATTGCAAGGCCAGGGCACGTCCTTCTGTCTGGGCTCGAGCGGCGCACCCACCGAGTGCATGCAGGGCACCACGCGCGCCGAGCCGCGATCGATTTCGGCCAGCACCGGTAACCCGATCCGCGTCATGATGTGCATATTCACCACGACATAAGGCGAATCGGTGAGTTGCACTCCGATGCGCGACATCGGCGACCCCACCGGCCCCATGCTGAACGCCATCACATACATCTTCCGCCCGCGCATGGCTCCGTTGAACAGCCCCTTGAGCTTCTTGCGCATCTCGTACGGCTCGACCCAGTTGTTGGTCGGCCCGGCGTTGTCCTTCGCGTATGAGCAAATGAATGTGCGATCCTCCACGCGCGCAACATCGCGCGGATCGGAGCGCGCATAAAAGCAGCCCGGCCACTTCTTCTGATTGAGCCGGACGAAAGTCCCTGACTCGACCAGTTCATCGCATAGCCGGTCGTACTCCTGCTCGCTTCCGTTCACCCAATGGATCGCAGCCGGTCGCGTCAGCTCAGCCATTTTCTCAACCCAGCGGATCAGGTGCTTGTTTTTCGTCAGCGGCTTGGTGATGCTCATCTTCCTCTGCTTCATGCTTCTTCCTCTGCTTCAGCCATCAGCGGCGTTATGTATGAATCAATTGGATAAACAATACAACCTCACTGTCAGTCTGCCGTTCGCAGATCGAACGGGACCACTCAAGGGAGACCAGGGATTCGTGGACTTGCGTGCAGAACCGGGAGAATCGGCCAGGTTCTGGAGGTTCACGACTGCTCTAAGTTGTTGAGGGATAGTCCCTTCGGGTAAATCTCGGACCTCATTGCATTCGCTTGCCGAGTCGAGCGTAGTTCTCAACATCGTGGGGTCAGCGCACAGTTAAGTCCTTCAAATCACAACCCTCAACAAAAAATTCGATAAGTGTGCAAAATTGACCAGAAACTTCGCCAAGAAGCGGATATCAAAGCATTACCTGCTTCATTTTTCCCCGGACCGCTCAGGAATTGCAGATCTATTCCGGAGGTCCTCATGTCCTTTACGGTTATCCTTGCCATCGGCTTGGATTCATTGCTGGTCGCCGATCAAAGGTCAGCCTGGCAATCCGCGGGATACTTAGTCACGCCCGTAAAATCCATCAGGGAAGCGATCGCCCATCTCAGGGAGGGTGATTTCGACCTGGTCCTCCTGGGCCATTCCATCCCAACCGATAACCTGGAAAGATTCACGTTCCTGATTCGAGCATCTGGATCACGCACACCCGTGGTTTCGATTTCAGCCTCTCCTACAGAGTGCGAGAGCTTTGCGGACGCAACGATCGGAAGCGAGCCAGCCAGCCTGCTCACAAGCATCCAAGAATTGATGGCCGAGAGTGCGAAAGCGCCTGCGACCAATCGAGCAATGCCGGCTATCACAGCATGAGGAGTAGCGGCGCGGCATTTTCAAATCAGCGGCCGGACCTTCCGGGTTACTGGTCCACCGAAAATAACTGTCCAATTCGAATTGAGAAGCTAGGGGAAGATCGATGCGCGCCTTGCAAATAATTCGCCGCCAACACAGTAATGCGTTTCCGCTCGATCGCTACGCAAGCGACCTCGCCGAAACAAGGCCTCGAAATGGTGAAATGCCAATCGGTAGGGAGTTCCGAATGCACGGGCCTCCTGCATTGAACAAGGACAACGTCCGTGGGCCTTGCGGCACCGGAGGATTTTTCCAGGACTTTTCCGCCGACGCGCAGCGCGACTTTACGTCGCTCGCAACTCATTTCCGCTGCCCTGGCTCAACAGTTCTCATCAGTGAGGCACAGGAGCCATCTCGCGTTCTTTTTTTGCTGGAAGGGGAAGTAAATATCTCCATGAACTCCTCCGATGGCAAGCGGCTTCTGCTCGAGGTTGCGGGCGCAGGAGACACTTTGGGGCTCACTTCCGCTCTTTCCGGCGACTCCTCTGAGATTCGCGCGCAGTCCATGTACCCCTGCAGAATCGCGTCGCTTCAGCGCCGGGATTTTCTTGGGTTTATATCGCGCCATCCGGTCGCCGGCCAAAATGTGGCGCGGGAACTATGTGTCGATCTTGCGCGGGCCCGCGAGAGATTGCGCATCCTCGGCCTCACTTCGACCGCGACGGCGAGACTCGCCCTTCTCTTGCTCGAATGGTGCAGGGAGGGCCAACGGACAGCGGAAGGTATCCAGATCCGGTTTGTGCTCACGCACCGCGAAATCGGCGAGTGCATTGGCGCATCCCGCGAAACGGTAAGTCGTACCCTGACTGACTTCAGAGTCCATGACCTGGTGAAAATGCGCGGCTCAATATTAGTCGTCACCAGTTGTCACAACTTGGCAAACTACGCAGGGATTGATACCACACCAGACCCGCAGGAACCGGCCGCATAATCCTTCCGTGGAGTCTAGGGAGGGATTGTTTCGCCTGCGGGCAAAGTGGCTTTCAGGTTAGCTATTCCGCTACGCAGTAAGCGCCACAATCATGCGCAACCATTTTGCTTCGTAGGCCGCAGATTCCTGGGTCCGGCTCCGGCATCCTGAGTCCGGCTTCGTGCTCAACATTGCCCTGAACCCGGGCAGAATCGTCGTGAAACGGCCAGAATTGCCGGCAGCCGGGCGCTTCCTCCGCGTTCATGCAGGGCGAACAATGCGGAGCCCCCGGCATAAGGGCCGCGACTCCTACCACTGCAAACGCTCCAATTTATCGATGGGATTTGGCTCCTCAGGTAGGACTCGAACCTACAACCCTTCGGTTAACAGCCGAATGCTCTGCCATTGAGCTACTGAGGAGTGTGTGGCGCCTGATTGTCCTCTCCTAAGTTAGCAAACCTCATGGACTGCGTCAAAAGCGCCGCAAGCGGCGGCGGTCGGGCAAAATGCCCATTCCGTAACTCCCATCGAAAACGGTCAAAAACGATACCATGAGAAAGCACCAGCAGGAGGCGATATGCACCGGATTTCCCGCGTCGACCGGAGCCAATTGGCCCCCGAAATTGCCGCTCTTTACGACAACGCCTTTGCCCTGCACGGCAATGTGCCCAACATGTTCCGCGTTATGGCCCACCGGCCCGAAATCTACTCGACCAGGCAAGCGCATTTTGCCGCCGTCCTGAATACCGGCACCGTTCCCACCAAACTGAAAGAGCTGATCATCGTCCGCACCAGCCAGGTGAACGAAACGCCCTATTGCCTGGCCAGCCACACCATCCTCGCCCGCAACCTCGGCTGGACCGACGAACAGCTTTCCCACTTGGCAGACTGGGCCCAACGCGACGACTTCACCCCCGCCGAAAAGGCCGCGCTACGTCTCGCCGAAACCGTCACACGCAATGCCAACGCCGTTACAGACGAGCAGTTCGCCGAGCTGCGCGGCTTCTATTCCGAGGGCGAAATCGTCGAGCTGCTCTGCGCCATCGGTCTCTTCAACTACTTCAACCGCTTCAACAACGCGCTCAAAATGGAACCGACCAAGCCCGGCGAGGGCGGCGCCACGCAACAAACGCCCGTTGCCGCCGTCTCAGCACACTAACGCCGGTTGCCCCATCCTTTTCGTTCGACGCGGCGAACGAAAGGATGGGAAATCAACAAATTTTTTCGCGCGAACTCTGGCCCAACCTCAAGGAGTGTCTTCGACGCATGAACCTTCAACTTCCCCCAGGCACTTTCACCGCCTATCTCTTCGATTGCGACGGCACCATCGTAGACTCCATGCCGCTCCATTACATCGCGTGGAAGCAGGCGCTCGGCGAGTGCGGCTGCGACCTCGACGAAAATCTCTTTTACTCCTGGGGCGGCAAGCCTCCCGTCGAAATCATTGAAGCGCTCAACCAGTTGAGGGACCTGAAAATGCCCATCGAAGCCGTCGCCGAGCGCAAGGAAAGCCTCTACTATTCCCTTCTCCCGCAACTCAAGCCAGTTCCGGAAGTTCTCGCACACATCGACGCCCAACATGGCCGCATCCCATTTGCAGTTGTCTCCGGCAGCACCCGCGAGTCGATCGTTAAGTCGCTCACCACAGTCGGCCTTCTCGACCGGTTCTCCATCCTCGTCGGCTCCGAAGACTACACCCGCTCCAAGCCCGCTCCCGACGCATTCCTCACCGCCGCCGCTCGCCTCGGCATCGCCCCCAAAGATTGCCTCGTCTTTGAAGACACTGACATGGGAATTCAGAGCGCAACCGCCGCCGGAATGGCCTCCGTCCGCGTTCCTCAGCCACGCGAGCGCCGCAACGGAACCACTGCCGCATCGCCTGCGTAGACTGGACAGGAAGTTTGAATCCTCAGGAGACTGCTTTGTCTGCGATCGCCCCAGAAAAGCCCTTGCACGCCAAGCCCTCGCCCGCCGCTGCCCGCAAGTCCGACCTCGCCATCCTCCTCGGCATCGCCGCCGCCATCGCGCTCCTTCATCTCCTCACCAACAACCGCTACGGCTTTCATCGCGATGAACTTCAGTTCCTCTCTGACGCGCGCCATCTCGACTGGGGGTTCGTACCCTACCCGCCATTCACACCATTCATCGAGCACATCGGCCTCGAGCTTTTCGGTGTGTCGGTCGTCTGGCTCCGCCTTTCTGCTGTCTTTGCGCAGGCCGCAGTTGTCGTGCTCGCCGGTCTCATCGCCAAACATCTCGGCGGCGCGCGCCTCGCTCAGGTCACGGCCGCCCTCGCAGTCGGCTTTTCTCCTGTCGAGATCTTTGAAGGCCACGAATTTCAATACACTTCGTTCGATCTCCTCTGGTGGGTACTCGCCGCTTACTTCATCGTCCGCCTCCTCAAGTCGGAAGACCCTCGCTGGTTCCTCGCTGTCGGTGCCGCGCTGGGTCTTGGGCTCGAAACCAAATACTCCATCGTCTTCTACATCGCCGGCATTCTCGTTGGACTCGTTCTCACTCCCGCGCGCCGCTACCTCGCCACCGGCTGGTTCTGGGCCGGCGTCACTCTCGCGCTCCTCATCTTCCTGCCTAACCTCATCTGGCTCGCCCGCCATGACTGGATTTCCTACACCTTCCTCCAGCACATCCATATGCGCGACGTCGGCGAGGGCCGCGCCAAAGGGTTCCTCACCGGACAATTCTTTATCTGCGCCAACCTCGCCGCCGCGCCACTCTGGATCGCCGGCCTCATTGGCTACTTACGTGACCGCCGTTACCGCATGATCGCCGTTATGTATCTGGTCCCGCTCGCAGTGTTCTGGATCAGCAAGGGTCGCCACTATTATGTAGCCCCGGCTTACCCCATGCTTCTCGCCATGGGTGCGGTCCTCGCTGAGCGCTGGCTGCGCACGCTCCCGCGCTGGGGTCGTCTCACCGCAGCGTCCATCTACTTCGCAGGCTTCGCTTTTATTTCCGTCTTCGAATGCGCGCTGCTTCTTCCGCTAGCAACAGGTGGCCCACTCAAGCAATACGCTCTCAACCACAGCTACGACCTGCGCGAAGAAATCGGCTGGAACGATCTCGTCCGCACCGTCGCTCAGATTCGCGACTCGCTTCCGCCGGACCAGCAGGCCCATCTAGGCATTACCACCGGGAACTATGGCGAATACGGAGCCATCGACGTCCTCGGTCGCGCCTATGGGCTGCCCGAGCCGATTGGCACCACCAACTCCGAATGGTTCCGTGGCTTTCCCACGCCCCAGCCCACCACGCTCATCGTCATTGGGCTCACGCGTAAGCAAGCCGACTCAATCTTCACCGGCTGCCGCTGGGCCGGCCACAACGGCAACTCCGAAGGCGCTCTCAACGAAGAAAGCCAATACCACCCCGATATCTTCGTCTGCGGCCGTCCGCGCATTCCCTGGTCGGAGCTCTGGAAAGAACACAAAGACTTCGGATGATGTTTTCTCGCGTGGCCGCGCCGTGCCTCTACTGCAGAGGTATTCTTCGTGGTTTTTCTGGACCGGGAAATAAGCCCGCGAAGCGGGCGAAAGACGATAGCCCCAGGCGTGAGCCTGGGGTTCATCGCAACCGAAGCCGCCAAGCCCGCTTAGCGGGCGAAAGAATCACAACTCCGTGTCCGTCACCTTCACGTTCTCAGGAAAGGGTGAGATAGAGCGCAAACCCGGCTGACTCGCTAATACAGCAGCACCGCCACCCGATACGCACTAAACGATCCCCCCGAAGTTTGCGCCGGGCAACTCCCCACCGCCGCCTGCCGATATTTGCCGCTCACGAGCCGATCCGCCAGCGCCTGCGGAAGCTGCGACAGGTCCGCCTCCTGCCAGCGCATCACGAAACGCGGCATCGGTCCGCCCGACCCGACCGATGCGCGCGGCATTCCCTCGTCGGTAGCGCATGCCGCTCGCGCCAAACTCGGGTCGCGCAGAATCGCCACTCCGCTCGCGCGGATAATCGCGGCCACTCGCGCTTCCACCTGCGTAGCGTTCAACTGCTCCACCGCCCGCGAATAGTCGGCCACCGCGTACAGCGAGCCGTGAGCAGCCACGACCGCTATACCCACGCGATCCACATCCGGGCAAAGCAGGTTGGCGCGATGCCCCGGCGAATGCATCCACTGCTCGTGGATTGTATCGGCCGACGGCCCCATCGCCACGTTCTCCTCAATCACGCTGTAGCGCGCTCCCGCCTGCGCCGTGCGAGTGCTCAGGTCCGGCTCGCCGTTGTACTGGTGCGAGACCGGCCCTTCCGCCGCCATGCGCAGGCAGTGTTGCAGGGCCGCGTCCGCGAGCGCGGGATCCCAATCCAGTCGGCCCACTCCCGTCTGCGCGCGCACCTGGTTAGCCAGCGCGAAAATCCGTCCCGCCTCCGCATGCATGTTGCCGGAGCCTAGATTGCCCGAGCCGTGACCAGACGCCGGCGAATTCCGCTGCGCCACGCCGGCCGCAGCCATCGCCAGCGCCGCAAACACAAAAATCCCCTTTGCAAGAACTCTCATCTCCACTTAAACCCCATTTCCGCTCCCGTGTCGCGAAATTCTGCATGGAAATGCGCCGCTCGGTCACATTTCCCCTGTGACATTTCTATGACGGGACCGGATCTTCCGCCTCGGCCGCCGCGCTATCGGGAGTGGGCCTTCTCTCATTGCGATCGTTACGCCGTACGACCAGGGGGAAAAGAAGAAGTGCCGGCAGTCCCACGACGCTCGTCATCACGAAGAACCATGGCCAGCCCATCTTCACTGACAACCATCCCCCTGAGGAGGCCACAACGGTGCGGCCCAGCAATGTAATCGAGGAAAGCAGCGCGTACTGAGTCGCTGTCGCCGTGAAACCCGGCGAGCATAGACTCGAAATATAAGTGATCAGCGCGGTCCCTGCCATTCCGCCCGTGATGTTCTCGGCGGTGACACATAAGGCTAGATAGCCGATGTGATGTCCACCCACAGCCTGCAGGACAAAAAACAGGTTTCCCGCCGACTGCAATATCCCACAAAGGATTAGCGAGCGGAGGATTCCGTACCTCGTCGTCACCACTCCGCCAAGCATCACCCCGACCACAATGGAGAAAAATCCGAACACTTTCGATGCGGCAGCGATCTCAGGTAGAGAGAATCCCAACGATATATAGAGAGGCGTCGACATCACTCCCGCCATCGCCTCGCCCAGCTTGTACCCGAAGATGGCGATAAGAATGACGGGCCAAAGCGGCCGTTGCATAAAATCGCGAAACGGACCGATGACCGCTCTCGAAAGCGCGTGGCGAACCGCATCCCAGCCCGATTCCACCGCGCGCGGCGTTTCCGTCGGCACCTTCGGTTCCGGGGCCAGCAAGAACACCACGACCCCTGCCGCGACGAGCGCCGCCATCGTGGCATAGGCCGCGAACCACCCGGCATAGTCCGCGATCAACAGGCTGCCTGCCCCGGAAACCAGCATGCCGACACGGTAGCCGGCTTGAATCATTGAAGCCCCGGGAGCCTGCTGATCCGCGTTCGTGCTCTCTACTCGCCAGGCATCGATCACAATGTCCTGGCTCGCCGATAGAAATGCGACCACCAGCGCTAGAGCGGCCATCATGGGCAAGTTGTGTTTTGGATCGCTCGATCCCAGGCAGAGAATCGCGCCGATCAGGAGAATCTGGATGGTGATTCCCCAACCGCGCCGCCGTCCCAAAGGCAATGGCGGAGGCACGCGATCCATCAGTGGAGCCCACACAAACTTGAATGCATAGGGGGTACCAACCAGCGCGAAGGCGCCGATCGCCGCGCGCCGCACGCCGACTGTCGAAAGCCACGCCGAAAGAGTTGAGTAAGTCAACAGCAGTGGCAAGCCGCTTGAAAAACCGAGTGCGAGCACCTGCAAGACGCGCGGCTCGGTGTAAGTAGCCAGCGTTTGCCGCCAGTTGGTTCGGCCACGCTTGGGTTGAGGGTTTTCGTTCATCGCAATTTGCGTACGTGCCTTCTCTCAGCCTACCTCCGTCGGCGCGGCTTATTCTGGAAACGTGAAGCTCGGCATCATCTCCGATACCCACGGCCTCCTTCGCCCTGAAGTCACTCCCGCTCTCAAAGGCGTCGACCGCATCTTGCATATCGGCGACGTCGGTGACTTCTCCATATTGACCGAGCTCGCCAAAATTGCTCCCGTCACCGCCATTCGCGGCAATATCGACCGAGAAGGCGCCTGCGCCAAGCTGCCCGAAACCGAAGTCGTGCTCATCGAAAACCCTCCCCACGCCGGCCTCTACATCTACATGCTCCACGACCTCAAGACCCTCCACCTCGATCCCGTAGCCGCAAAATTCGCGGTCGTCCTCCACGGCCATACCCACGTTCCCAATTTCGTCACGAAAAAAGGAGTGCTCTACTTCAACCCCGGCTCCTGCGGCCCGCACCGCTTCGAGCTGCCGGTCACGGTGGGACTGCTGACGGTGGGCGCGGATGGGAAGCTGGAAGCGAAAGTGGTTCCTCTGAGCGTCAGTTAGACGGGGGCGATTTCCAATTGGCCAGTATCACGACACGGGAGATATCGGATTGCCGCAGCCGCCCGGTGAGAGCTCTACCGCTCTAGCTCACCAAACTGAGCGAATGGTCCCCAGGATAAAATCGGTCGTCGGGCGAATCCGCGACGCCCGCGATTGCAGATTTCCCAGAGCGAAGCAGCATGCCGCATTCCGCGCTCGGCACCGCCGGGCTGTACAGAAACCCCTGCATCTCTGTGCATCTCTGTCTTCGCAGGTAGTCAAGCTGCTGTTGCGTCTCCACTCCCTCGGCAACGCGTTCCAGGCCAAGATTTCGTCCCAGACTCAGGATGCCGCTCACCACCGCCGCAGCCGAGGGTTTTGAGGCCACATCGCGCATGAATGATCGATCGATTTTGATTCGATCAATCGGAAATCTACGAAGATAAGACAGCGACGACCAGCCAGTGCCGAAGTCGTCCAGCGATAGGCCGACCCCGATTCGTTTCAAGTCTCGCATCACCTTGACCGTGGCCTCTGAATCATCCAGCGTCAGGCTTTCAGTCAGTTCCAGGTCCAGCCATTTGGCTTCCAATTCGGTTTCGCGCAACGTCTTCTTCACGGTTTCTACAATATCGCCGCGGTAAACCTGCTGCGATGAAACGTTCACCGACACCCTAACCTTCGGCAGTCCTACTTTTTGCCAGGCAATGTTTTGCAGGCAGGCCGTCCTCAAAACCCAATTCCCCACCTCAACCATCAACCCCAGCTCTTCCATCTGCGGTATGAACTCGCCGGGAGGGATCAGCCCCTCCTCCGGGTGATTCCAGCGTAGCAACGCCTCAACACCGGTGATGCGTCCTGAACTGACTGAGACCAGCGGCTGATAATGCAGAACAAACTCGCCGCGCGAGCACGCGTGGCGCAGATCCTTGTCGAGCTTCCGGCGACGTCTCGTCACCTCGGTAAGCTGGGGCGCAAAGAAACAATATATCCCGCGCCCTTTCTTCTTGGCTTCATACATCGCGGAATCGGCGAATTGCACCAGCGTCCCCGCCTTGTCTCCATCGGCCGGGAATACCGAGATGCCGATGCTCGCGCTCATTTGCAGCTCGTGGCCTTCAATATCGAAAGGTTCGTTCAATGTCGCCAGAATTTTCCTTGCAACGGTTTCAATTTCCGGGTTGCCGTCGGCCATTCCGATGCCAATCACAAATTCATCTCCGCCGAGACGCGCAACAATGTCGCTTTCGCGCAGGCAGGCTTGCAGCCGCACCGATATTGATTGCAAAAGACGGTCACCCACAAAGTGGCCAAAGGAATCGTTCACGCTCTTGAAACGATCCAGGTCGAACATGAGCACGGCCACGGATTTTTCATTGCGCGAAGAGAGCGCAATCGCCTGGCCGAGACGATCTTCCAAAAGCACCCGATTGGGCAGCCCGGTCAGCGAATCGTGCAGAGACATGTACTGTACCCATACTTCCGCCTGCTTCCGGTCCGTAATGTTATGGGCGATGCCCATGGTTCCAATGATCCCACCACGCTTGTCCTTCAGCGGCACTTTGGTAGTCAGCGCCCAGCTCTCGTGGCCATCCGGCCAGGTTTCCTTCTCCTCGATTCCGATCTTCGCCTGACCGGTTCGCATAATCTGCTGTTCGTCCTCGAAAGCTTCCCGCGCATGTTCCGCGCTGAAGATGTCACTGTCGGCCTTGCCCACCGCTTCCGCCGGAGTGGACAGCCCGGCATAATTGGCCATAGCCCGCCCGACGCGCACAAATCGGCTCTCGCGGTCCTTGAAAAATACATTGTCAGGAATATGTTCCAGAAATGCTTCCAGCAACTCGCGTTCCATCTGGTAGCGCCGTTCCCCAAGCGCATTGAGGATAACGAGCACAGCAACAACCAGCGCCAGGATTGCTATGGCCGCGATAGTTAGAAATGAAGCGCTTAAGGCATGCGACCGGCTGCCGAATGAAACGACGCCGGGTACGATCCAAAACGCAGTAACCGCGCCCAATAAAATAGCTGGAATGGCGATGACAACGCCTGGAACTGCCGGGATTTGCCATTTCCACTTCATGATTCGTCGACGGACTGAAACTTATGGAGTTAGAAACAATCTAATTCCTTCGTGTACAGAATGATAGGGAACGAAAGTTTCTCGCCGGATACAACTTCAATGGCCGCCGACTGACGCTTTCGTTGTAGAAGCCGGAATGGGAAGAGGCGAACGAGTTTCCGTCGGCAATAAGGAACTTCCATCCCGCGAGGCGCGGACGCTCTTAGAACGTCATCCCCGCATCCGGGGATTGACCCACCGGTAAACCACATCCGTAAAAAAGTTCACCAGCACATACGTCAGCCCAATCGACAGCAGTCACCCTGCACCAACGCATAGTCGCGGTTCGAGATCGGGCTTACCGTCAGTCTTCCCAGCCCCGGCCAACTGAAGATCGTCTCCGTCACAATCGCTCCAGCCAGACGACCGGCAGCGTAAGCGCGAGACGTGTCAGGGTCTGCTTCATGGGCTCGCTCCAACAATAAATCAGCCGCACAACACTTTCAGCAACCTGGGGTTCAAACCTCCAACCGTCGCGCCGCATCAAGGCGGGACATTCAATCCAACTGTTGAGGTTTTGAGAAATGACCGCCCGAAAGATCGCAGGCCTCATTGCTTTGGCACTTCCACTTGCACTGGCTGCCTGTTCGCACCCGCAGCGAGTCGTATACGCTCCCCCACCGCCGCCGGCTGAGTTCAGTCCAGCCGCTCAACGGGGCTATCAAAATGGCGTTGAAGCCGCACGCCGCGACATCGCCAAAGGCTTGGCGCCCGACGTGCAGCGTCACCCTCGGTTCCGCAACCCACCCGTGCCCCCTCCAGCATTTGAGGAGTACCGGCACGGCTTCCGTGCCGGCTACGATCAAACTTTCCGTGGAGGACCACCACCCCCGCCTCCGGGATACTGATCCAATCACGCAGAATCCGCGAGCGCTCGCTTAGATGTCTTACGCGGGCGCGCATTGGCATAACTTGTATTAATAATGTTGATCCCGTGGTGAAGAAGGTACGGTAACGTCCTCTCCGCCCGCCGCCGCAACTTCAGCACGCCGATAATCGTAGGTGTGAACGCTCGCAACAATCTCGCCCTCTTAAACGACTACGCAGCCTATCTTCGTGTGGAAAAAGGACTTCGCCCGCTCACCTGCGAGGCCTATCTTAGCGATTTGCGTATCTTTGCCGAGCTGCTCGAGGAGCGCAACACCGTGCTCCTTAAAGCAGTCGAGGCCGACGTCTCCGCGTTTCTCGATCACCTGCGCAATCACAACATCGACTCCCGCACCGCCGCGCGCAAGCTGAGCTGTTTGCGCGGCTTTTATAAATGGCTCCTTCTGGACCGCTGTATCCATCACGACCCAACCGTCAACATCGAGTCTCCGAAAGCCTGGAAGGTCCTGCCCAAATCGCTTGCCGAGCCCGAAGTGGCAGAGATGCTAGAGCGCGCGAACATGGCGGCCTCGCATCCGCAGGCCAAAGCGACAGCGTTGCGCGACCGCGCCATACTCGAGCTTCTTTATGCGGGCGGCCTGCGTGTCTCTGAGGTCACGTCGCTCGGCGTCAGCGATCTCGGTCTCGATGCCGGCCGCGTGCAGGTTCGCGGCAAAGGCGACAAGGAGCGGATTGTGCCGCTGGGCCGCACGGCCGTGCAGGCACTGGAGCAGTATTTGCGCGAGGGCCGCCCACACCTCGAACGGATCAGCTCGGCCCGCAGAAACCGAGCCGCAAGGCAAGACCGAGCGTCGCTCTTCCTGTCTCTTCGTGGAATGCCGCTTACCAGACAATGGATTTGGAGCATGGTGAAAAGGTCGAACCGATCCACCAGTCCGCACGGATTGCGCCACAGTTGCGCCACGCATATGGTCGAGCACGGAGCCGACCTGCGCAGCGTGCAAATCATGCTCGGCCACGCTGACATCTCCACTACGCAGGTGTATACCCACTTGGCGCTAGGCCGGCTGAAGGCCGTGCACCGCATGCATCATCCGCGAGGATCGCGGCATTTGGCCGAATCCGACACCGATGCCGCCCCACTCCCCGGCCCGCGTCTCGTCGTGCCGCGCAGTGCCGGCGAGGAAACACCATGAACGCAACAGCTGCTCCGCCTACCGCTTCCTCACCCGCCGCTTCGCCTCCGGCCAGCTCCAAAATTGCCGCGCTCAAAATCGCAGAGTTAGTCGACGAATACTTGCGCGTCCTCAACGCCGAACGCGGCGCATCGGCTCACACTTTGCGAGCTTACCGGCGTGAGCTGCACGATTTCGCTGCTTGGCTCCACGGCCATCATCCCCGCCTGACCGTCAGCCGCATCGAACACACGCAAATCCGCTCTTATCTCGGCACGCTTTATGATCGCGGACTATCGAAGGCCTCTGCGGCTCGCGCGCTTGCCGCAATCCGCAGTTGGTTCAAATGGCTGGCCCGCACTCACCACATTGAGCAGAACGCCGCTTCGCTCGTGTCCACTCCGCGCCTGCCAAAACATCTGCCGCGCGTTCCTTCTATTGAGCAGTTGAATCGCGCTGTCGACACAGTGCTCGACGACGCCTCAAGTTGGCCCTCCCGCGACAAAGCAATCATGGAGATGCTCTACGGCTGTGGCATCCGCAACGCGGAACTCACCACGCTCGATCTCGACGACATTCACTGGGCCAATGAAGCGATCCTCGTCCGCGGCAAGGGGCAAAAGCAGCGCTACGTGCCCTTAGGCGACGCAGCCGCCGAGGCACTCCGCGCCTACATCGCCGAGCGCTCCGCCCGCCTGGCCGCAGGCGATGAACAAAAAGAAGGCAAAGCCGCCGCCCGACAACGCTCCCGGAACACGCCCGCGCTCTTTCTTAATCTGCAGTTGCGTGGTCTCGAAAAAGGTGGCCACGCCAGGCTCACCACCCGCAGCGTCGGCCGCATCGTCAAGCGCATCGCCATCCTGCGCGGGCTTTCTTCTGATGTTCACCCACACACCCTGCGTCACGCCTTCGGAACTCATCTGCTCGAAGAAGGCGCCGACCTCCGCGCCATCCAGGAGTTGCTCGGCCACGAGCGCCTTTCCACCACCCAGCGCTACACCCAGCTCACCACCGCGCAATTAACCGCTGTCTACGACCGCACCCACCCCCGCGCAAGGTAGCCGCGCCCGGATTGGGATACAGTCGACGGATTAGGCGCCTTTAGGCCCTATTCCTGTCCACGTGTCCTGAACCGGCATGAAACCACGGCCTTTAAGCCTCCGAATTGAGCGGCCATACAACATCAGCCGTCCGGCTCACATCACATAGGTAGGTCAAATAGGTAGATCAAGGAGCAAGCCCATGGCAAACGCCTCAGTCGACAAACTATCGGTGGATGACATTCTCAATGACGCCAGCCGCATCAAGTCAATCGTGACCGATGCCGTGGAAGATGGCATTCAACAGGCGGTCCGCGCCGTGAACAAGGGGCGCGATGTTGCCGAGGACGCGATCCACGACACCCGCCATGCAATCAAGAAGAACCCGCTTCAGGCCGCGGGCATCTTCCTTGCCGCAGGCGTCGTCCTGGGCAGCCTCATCACTCTCTTAACCGTGCGCCGTTCCTGAAAACTCAACCCGGCCCGAACCGGCCTCCATCCGTCCCATCATCCTGTCAGCGGGTGCCCCGGTCCCTCGCATTTGGGGACCGGGGAAAGCTCCGCTCCGGGCTCCTAGGTGGAATAATCCGCATTGATGCTGATGTATTCGTGAGTTAAATCAGTCGTCCAAAAAACGCACGAACCGTGCCCTTCGTGCAGCTCGATCGAAATCGAAAACTCCCGCTGGCTAATGTATGCGTGCGCAGCGGCTTCGTCGAATTCGGCCGCTCGGCCGCCGTCGCGGCAAATCTGCAACTCGCCGAAGCGAATGTCGATGCGCGCCGGATCGACGTGAGCGCCGGAGTACCCGATCGCGGCCACAAGCCGGCCCCAATTCGGATCGCACCCAGCCCACGCCGTCTTCACCAGCGGCGAATGAGCAATGGCCTTGGCCACCCGCAACGCGTCCGCGTCGCTACTCGCACTATTGACGCGCAACTCCACTACATGCGACGCCCCCTCGCCGTCAGCGACCACCTGCTTCGCCATCGACGTGCACACCTCAGTGAGCGCCGTAGCAAAAGCCGCGTCTCCAGCGCCAATCTTCACGCCGCTTGCGCCAGATGCGAGCAGCAGCACGGTGTCGTTTGTCGATGTGTCGCCATCAACGGAGATTCGGTTGAAGCTGACCTCAACCGCGGCGCGAAGGTAGCCGTCAAGATCGCCGGGATCAACCGCCGCGTCAGTCAGAACGTAAACCAGCATTGTCGCGTGAGGCACAAGCTGCGGATGAATCATGCCCGAGCCTTTTCCGAATGCCCCAATACGAATCTCGCCCCGCACTTCATGCGCGACTCCATCGCCACCCTTTAAATCCAGCCGCGCAAAGGCCATTTTCTCGACCAGATCCGTCGTCAGAATCGCGTGGGCTGCTTCCGAAAAATGACTCGCGTCGGATCCAAGGCTCGCGGCCAGCTCCGGCAGCGCAGCAATCAGCTTCTCCGCCGGCAGCGGCACGCCGATGATCCCGGTCGACGACGGAAAAACTTCCTCCACTCGGCAACCAAATGTCCGCGCAACAGCAGCGCATGTCGCGCGCGCAGCCTGCAACCCCGCCTCGCCCGCGGCGCAGTTCGCATTGCCCGCATTGATGGCCGCCACTCGCACCCGGCCGCCAGTCGCCGTCAAATTCTCTTTGTCGACAATCAGAGGCGCCGCAATCACCCGGTTCGACGTAAACGCCGCCGCCGCGCTCGCCGGCTCATCCGCCACAATCAAGGCGAAGTCGGGCCGTCCGCTGGCCTTCAGGCCGGCCTTCACAGCCGCAAATCGGAATCCGCGCGGAATTGCGCTGTTCGTAAATTCACTCATACGATTAAACTCATTTGGTCCAGCCCCATTTAATCCAGCCCATTTAATCTAGCAGGTAAGGGACGCATCGGCACCTGTTAATGAATGACAACGAAATCAACTCGCAAACCTTTCTCGAAATGCGCGCCGTCAACGTCGCGCGCGGCGATCGCATTGTCCTGCACGACGTCAATCTCAGCATCCGCGCCGGCGAGCATGTCGCCATTCTCGGGCCGAACGGCTGCGGCAAATCCACGCTCATTCTCGCCATGACCTGCCAGCTCTATCCCATCGTTCAACCGGGAATGCTCGTCCGCATCTTCGGCCGCGAGCGTTGGGATCTGACCGAGCTGCGCCGCCACTTCGGCATAGTCAGCGCCGGACCAATGGGCGCCGAACTTCCCGGTGAACGAACGGCCCTCACCTCCGGTCTCGACGCGGTGATCGCCGGTTTCTTTTCGGCTTCTACGCTCTGGCCCAATCTCTACGTCACCGCCGAAATGTGCGCTCGGGCGCGCGAGGCTTTGGAACGAATCGAGGCCACGCACCTCGCCGAGCAGCTCGTCGGCACAATGTCAGCCGGAGAAAAACGCCGCATCCTCATTGCCCGCGCCCTCGTGCATCGCCCGCAACAGCTCCTTCTCGACGAGCCTTCCAACGCGCTCGACCTGGCTGCACAGCGCGAACTGCGCGAAACCCTGCGCGGGCTCGCTCGTGAAGGCACGGGACTGGTCATGGTCACGCATCACCTCGGCGATATACTCCCTGAAATCGCCCGCATCATCCTCATGCGCGATGGCCGCATCGTCGCCGACGGCCCGCGCGATGAACTCCTCACCGAGTCGCGCCTCAGCGAGCTCTTCCATGCGCCCGTGCGCATCGGTCGCGATGCGGAGTGGTTGCATAGCTGGTGATGAAGAAAGAGCCTCGGAAAACAATCGTCGCTCGTTGTCTTGGAAAAAATTATGGAAACCGCCATAAAACCCGCTCGCTGGAAGATCCTGCTTGCCTTCGCGATTATTTATCTCGTCTGGGGATCCACCTTCTTCGCGATCCGCGTGGGCGTCCGCGAGTTCCCGTCGTTCCTCTTCTGCGCCATGCGATTCCTCGCCGCGGGCCTGCTGGTTTTTCTCTGGGCGATCGCGCACCGGGATCGCAGACCAAGCTCCCGCCAGTGGCTTTCCGCCTTCGTGCTTGCGTTCCTGATCTTCGTCGTCGACTACGGCCTCCTCTTCTGGGCGGAGCAGCGCGTTCCCTCCGGCATCGCCGCCGTCATCATGGCCACCATTCCTGGCTTTATGGCATTGTCCGAAATTCTCATTCTCCGCACGCAGCGTCTCACGATTCGCCTAGCCCTCGCCCTCCTTTCAGGAATCACCGGCGTAGCCGTCCTCGTGACCCCGTCGCACCTTCTCGGCAATCTCGCCGGCGCCGCGATCGACAAGGCAGACGCCATCGCCCTCGTCATCGCAGCAATCGCCTGGTCGGTTGCATCGGCACTCTCGCGCAAGCCGCCGCTACCTTCTTCAAAGGTCATGAGCTCGGGCGCGCAAATGCTCGCCGGCGGAATCATGCTCGCGGTCGTCGCCGCACTGCGCGGCGAGGGTCGCGGCCTGCAACTATCCGCTGTCTCCAGCTCCGCGTGGATCGCTTTGGTCTACCTCATCTTCGCCGGCTCCATCGCTGGATTCACGGCCTACGTTTGGCTGCTGCACCACGAATCGCCTACCAAAGTGGGAACCTATGCATACGTCAACCCGGTTGTCGCCGTGCTGCTGGGCTATTGGCTGGGTGGCGAGCCGCTGGGACTCCGCACCATCGCGGGCGGTCTATTTGTTCTCGCCAGCGTTGTCGCCATTACGACCATGCGCCCAAATTCAAAGCCTGCCTCCGCGGAAAAGGCCGATAAGTAGAATTCTGCTAGCTAGAATTCTGCGCAGGCAAAATGCCAGTCTCGCCCACGAGCTTCCCTTGCATATACCTGCGCCTATCAGACGTGTGCTAACATTTTGCCAACTGGTAAGCCCCGTTGTTTAGGGGACGGAGGGCAAAATCATCATGCCGATTTCCAGACGATCTTTCCTCAAAACTACGGCCGCCGTCGGCGCCATCGCGAGCGTCGGCAACCTGCCCTTGCATGCCGAACGGGCAACTGCATCGAGTTTGGTCACGCTGGGTAAATCCGGCGTAAAGGTCACGCGCCTCGCCTTCGGCACGGGCAGCAATAACGGTTATGTGCAAGCGCAGCTCGGCCAGAAGGAGTTCTCCGACCTGGTCGCTTACGCCTACGATCACGGCATCCGCTTCTTTGAAACCGCCGAATCCTACGTAACACCCGCCATGCTCGGCGAGGCCCTCAAGCCGTTCCCCCGCGACAGCTACGTCCTCATGACCAAGGTGACCACGGATCCCGGCGCCGATCCCGAGCAACGCTTCGAAGACATGCTCCGCACCTCCAATACCGACTATTTCGACATCATGCTTCTCCACTGGCAGCACACGCCCGATTGGGTCGAGACCACAAAGCATTGGCAGGCGGCCATCGACAAATTCGAGGCCAGGAAGACGATCCTCTCGCGCGGCGCCAGCGTCCACGGCCTGCCGGCTCTCCGCCAGATGCCCGGCAACCCCTGGCTGCAAGTGGCCATGATCCGCATGAATCACAATGGCACGCGCATGGACGGACCGACATGGGACGACAATAACAATCCGCAATGTGTTCCCGAGGTCGTCGAACACGTTCAGCAGGTCAAGAAGGATGGCATGGGCGTCATCAGTATGAAGCTCATTGGCAATGGCGCCTTCACCCAGCACAGCGATCGCGTCGATGCGATGCGCTTTGCCTTCCGCCACGCAGGCGTGGACGCGGTAACCGTCGGCTTCAAGAGCCGTCAGGAAATCGACGAGGCCATCGAAAACCTGAACCTCGCCTTCGCCTAACTGCGTCTCGCGTCATTGCTTTCGCAAATGCGAGCTAAGTGCCATGGCTGCATTATGATTGGCTGCAGCGGGCCTGTAGCTCAACGGTTAGAGCAGGGGACTCATAATCCCTTGGTTGGGGGTTCAAATCCCTCCGGGCCCACTTCGCGATTAGCCTTCTCGCTGCTCCAGAGCGCCGTGCAGAGGTCATTTCCGAGGTCGTCACGTGAATACGCCGCTCCGAAGCGTCAAGCTCGCCCAGGTTACGGAATGGGACGACGGCCAGATCCGCTCCGGTAGCGACGATCTCGCCGCTGAGGACCCACTGCAAATCCTCGCGTGCGGCAACCCGCTGGTCGTCACGATGCGCACTCCCGGCCACGACCGGGAACTGGCTGCCGGCTTCCTCTGGACCGAAGGCCTCATTAAGAGCTGCGATCAGATCCTTTCCTTCGGCGATCGGCAATCCGCGAGCGAGCTAGCCCTAATCAACATCGACAGCAACACCATCAACGTCGAGCTGCGCGATGGCGTAATCAAACCCGAAGCACCGCAGCGCAATTTCCTTTCCAATTCAAGCTGCGGGCTCTGCGGCAAAACCTCCATCGACGCTGTGCGCACGCGGGGTCTTCAACCGCTGGCCCCGGGCTTCACGATGGATGCCGAAACGCTCACTTCGTTGCCCGCCAAGCTGCGATGCCAGCAACCGATCTTCGATCGCACCGGCGGGTTACACGCCGCCGCGCTGTTTAACGCCGTGGGTGAATTCGTTGTGCTCCGCGAGGACATTGGCCGTCACAACGCCGTCGACAAAGTTGTAGGGTGGGCACTGCTGCAAGGCTTGATTCCGCTCTCGAGACACGTCCTTCTCGTCAGCGGTCGCGGAGGCTTTGAAATCGTGCAGAAGGCGATTGCCGCGGGCGTGCCCATTGTTGCGTCGGTCTCCGCGCCGTCAAGCCTCGCGGTGCAATTGGCCCGTGAGCTCAACTTGACTCTGATCGGTTTTCTGCGTGGACGGCGGTTTGTTATCTACTCAGGCGAGTCGCGCTGCCGGATGCAGCCTTAGGCCCACAAGCTCGCGCCGTCCCCATCTTATCCTTTCCTTCGGCGGCATCGCCGCCCGCTGCTGTAGGCCGAGAGAAGATGCAATAATCGATGCGGCACATTTTGGCCTCCGATTCATGTGCTCAGATTTTTATGAACCTGGAATCGATTTCCCAACTGCCCTGAGGCTCTGTTAACTATGGCGAAGGTCACCATCGACAACACGATCCATTCATTCGAGCCGGGCCAGTCACTGATCGATATCATCAATCGCGCTGGCGAGCGGATCCCTCAGGTTTGCTATCACCCTCAACTCGGCCCCATCCAAACCTGCGACACCTGCATGGTTGAAGTCGATGGCAAGCTGGTTCGTGCTTGCGCTACAGCCGCTTCTGAAGGAATGATTGTCGTCACGGCGTCGCCCCACGCCGCGAGCGCTCAGCGTGAGGCGTTCGATCGCATCCTCGGAAACCATCTTCTCTATTGCACGGTCTGCGACAACAACAACGGTAACTGCACCGTGCATAACACAACAAAGTTCCTCGCAGTCGAACACCAGCAGATTCCCTACGCTCCCAAGCCATACCTGAAAGATTTTTCCAACCCTTTTTACCGCTACGATCCAGATCAATGCATTCTTTGTGGCCGCTGCGTTGAAGCCTGTCAAAACTTGCAGGTAAATGAAACCCTCAGCATTCGCTGGGAAGACGAGCATCCGCGAGTGCTTTGGGATAGTGGCGCGGCCATCGGCGAATCGAGCTGCGTCTCCTGCGGCCACTGCGTCACGGTCTGCCCTTGCAATGCGCTCATGGAAAACTCCATGCTCGGCGAGGCCGGCTACTTCACCTCTCTTCCCGATTCCGCACTCGCGGGAATGATCGAGGTTGTGAAGGAGATCGAGCCTGAGGTCGGTTACGGTTCGATTCTCGGGCTCTCTGACATCGAAGCATCGATGCGCGAGTCGCGCATCAAGCGCACCAAAACTGTTTGCACCTACTGCGGGGTCGGTTGCAGCTTCGACGTCTGGACGCGCGATCGGCACATCTTAAAAGTTGAGCCGGCTGATGGACCTGCGAACGGCGTCTCTACCTGCGTCAAAGGCAAATTCGGCTGGGGATTCGTCAACAGCGATGATCGGCTCACCAGTCCCCTGATCCGCGAAGATGGAAAATTTCGCAAAGCAACCTGGGACGAAGCTCTTTCGCTCATCGCCCGGCGATTCTCAGAAATCAAGGCAGCTTCCGGCCCCGACTCGCTCGCGTTCATTTCTTCGTCGAAGTGCACCAACGAAGAAAGCTATCTGATGCAGAAGCTTGCTCGCGCAGTCATCGGCACCAATAATATGGATAATTGCTCGCGCTATTGCCAGGCGCCCGCAACCGTTGGGCTCTGGCGAACTGTCGGCTACGGCGGCGATTCCGGCTCGATCCATGACATTGAGCAGGCCGATCTGGTAATCGTCATCGGCAGCAACACCGCGGAAAGTCATCCAGTGCTTGCGACGCGAGTAAAACGTTCGCATAAGCTGCACGGGCAAAAGCTCATCGTCGCCGACCTCCGCGAGCATGAGATGGCCCGTCGCGCTGACGTATTTCTGCATCCCAAACCCGGCACCGACCTGATCTGGCTCTCCGCCGTCACGCGTTATCTCTTCGACAATGGGCTCGCTAAGACCGCTTTCATCGATCAGTGGGTCAACGGAGCAGAGAATTACATTGCGAGCCTCGATCCGTTTACGTTGGAGATGGCCAGCCAGCGCACCGGACTACCGCGTGAAACTTTGATCAAAGTGGCGCGCATGATCGCCGAAGCCGGCAACGTTTGCATCCTGTGGGCCATGGGTGTCACGCAGCATATCGCAGGTTCCGATACGTCAACGGCCATCTCCAATCTTCTGCTCGCGAGCGGCAATTACATGCGGCCCGGCACTGGTGCTTACCCACTGCGCGGCCACAACAATGTTCAGGGAGCAAGCGATCACGGAGCAATGCCGAATTTCTTCCCTGGCTATCAGCGAGTCGACGATCCGGCCATTCGCGAGAAATTTGAGCGCGCATGGCATGTTGCGCTTCCTCCCGATCCCGGATTGAACAACCATCAAATGATTGACGCCATCAGCGACGGCCGCCTGAAATCCATGTATGTATTCGGCGAAGAGATGAGCCTCGTCGACTCCAATGCGAATTACGTCGGTGAAGCACTTTCAAAACTTGATTTCTTTGTCATGCAGGACATATTTTTCACCGAGACCTGCCGCTACGCGGATGTCATTTTGCCCGCCAGCCCCAGCCTGGAAAAGGAAGGCACCTTCACCAGCACAGAGCGGCGCATTCAGCGGCTTTACCAGGCACTCGACCCGCTCGGCGACAGCCTCCCGGATTGGCAGATCATTCAGCACATCGCCAATCGGCTCGGCGCCAATTGGAACTACGCTCATCCATCGGAGATTTGTGATGAGATCGCCTCGCTGACACCCATCATGGCCGGCGTTACTTATGAACGCCTGGAAGGCTACAAGTCGCTCCAATGGCCTGTCGGCGCGGATGGCTCCGACCAGCCTCTTCTCCATACGCAGCGATTCCAGATGCCCGATGGAAAAGCAAAATTCTTTCCGCTCGCCTGGAATGAGCCAAGCGACCAACAGGACGCAACATACGATCTTCATCTGAACAATGGCCGCCTCCTCGAGCACTTCCACGAAGGAAACATGACCTATAAAACAGAGGGAATCCGCGAAACAGTTCCTTCGACATTTGTGGAGATTTCGCCTGACTTGGCCGCAAGCCGCGGCATTCAGAGCGGAAGCCTCGTCGAACTGACCTCGCGGTATGGTGCCGTCCGCGTTAGCGCGCTGGTCACCGATCGCGTGACGGGCATGGAGCTCTACATGCCAATGAACTCGATCGACGAGCCGGTGAATCGCCTCACAAGCAGCCACACCGACAAAGTCACCAGCACTCCTGCTTATAAAGAGGCGAGCGTCCGCATGGAACTGATTCATGCCAACGGCGCCTCTCCGCTACCGCGCGGAAATTCGCGCTTCGGCCATCCCACGCCGCAACTCGGAGTCGAAGTCGAACGCAAGTGGAAGCGCAGCGACTACCGCGCCCCCGGTGACGCCCCAGGTGGCCTTGTCCAGATTCAAACGAAGTGAATGGAGAGAAGACGATGGCTCAACCGATCCCGCTTGAACTGCCGCCGCGCGATCCCCGCAAAGAACTTCTCGACCGCCTCCAGAGCGCGCCTTTGGAGCATGCCGAAGCCTTGCTCGACGCCTTCGATCTGCTGGAGCAGCTACACCAGTCAGGCGCCCTCCAAAAACTCCGCGGCACAATCAGCGCCAGCGACGAAATTCTCGAGCGCGGAGTCGACGCTGCGAGGTCGCCCGCCGGGACGCGCGCGCTGCGGAACCTGCTGATCCTTGGCCAAGTCCTCAGCTCCATTGACCCCGACCTGCTCAAGTGCATTGCTGTCGCAGCCGGCGAAACACTGGGCAGCGCGCGCAAAACCGTCATCGAGCCGCCGGGGCTCCTCGCGCTCTTGAGTGAATTTCGTCAACCTGAATTGCGCCGCAGCGTCACACTGATCAATCGATTCCTCGAAACCCTCGGCCATCAACTAAAGACCCCGGGGGCAAATCACCCTCAGTCGTAATCAATCGCCGGCCTGTCCAATTCAATGCGATTGGAATGAATCGTGGATGGTAGGCGAGGCGGGAATCGAACTTGAGCCGCTGTGCGGGCGTGAGCGAAGAGGGAGCCCGCAGGCGAAATCCTGAGCGCGATCGAAGGACCGTGCAGCGCATGGTGGGCGAGGCGGGAATCGAACTCGAGCCGCTGTGCGGGCGTGAGCAAAGCGGGAGCCCGCAGGCGAAATCCTGAGCGCAGGAAGGACCGTGCGGCGCATGGTGGGCGAGGCGGGACTCGAACCCACAACCCTCAGCTTAGAAGGCTGATGCTCTATCCACTTGAGCTACTCGCCCACGATCTTTATTGTAGCTTTTTCGTCGATTATTCGGCAGTCGTGTAGGTTTCGTGAACCTGCAAAGACAGCGGCCATCAATGCTCGGCGGTGCCGCTGCTCAGGTCAGCGCCAGGTACTCGGGCGCCAGCCGCACCACCATCGATCCCTCGCCTACAGCGGACGCCACGCGATTCATCGCGCCCGCGCGAAAATCTCCCGCGGTAAATACGCCGGGAACTATGCTCGGCGAGCCGATCGATCAGATCCATCGCTGTCACCCACGCGTGCTTTCTTCGTTCGCAACGATGTTTGTTTTGCCCCGCTCCAAGGTAGTAGACAGATTGCCGACTGGAGAACTAATTCGGCAAGCTCGATTAGTCGTTCCGAGTGTTCACTTCCGTCACACTCTGAAGGTAACGGATGACGGCGGCCTCGGCCCAGTGAACACCGTCTGCGGATCGGCGGCTGAGGAAAGCGCAGTGGCCTCCGTGGCGCGGCTCGATGAATTCGATGTGCGGATTGGCAAGGATTCGCTCGCGAGTTTCGGGAATGAGATGAATGAATGGATCGTTCTGCGCGCGAAGAATGAGCGTGGGAACCGCAATGCCATCTATGACCCGGGCGCTGGCGGCGCGGTAGTAGTAGTCGTCGGCATCGCTGAAGCCGCAATGGGGCGCGACAATCTTCTGGTCGAACTCCCGGATCGAACGCACGGGACCGATGTTATCGTTCCGATAGACGCCTGGAAACAGCGCGGCTTTGTGGCGGAAGTGCTGCATCAACGCGCGCAGAAAATGGCGCTCGTAAATCAAGTTGGATGTCTCGTGCAGCGCGTCGGCACAGGCGACGAGATCGATGACCGGGCAGACCGTGGCCACGGCAACTAGCGGCCGGCGAGCGCCCCATTCTCCCGCGAGCTTCAGCACCATGTTGCCGCCCATGGAGTAGCCGACCAGCGCCACGCGCTCCAGGCCGAAGCGCTCAGTGAAGTGACGAATCACCGCACCCACATCGCCCGAGCGGCCGGAGTGGTAGAGCGTAGGCGTCAGCGCTTCGGATCCACCGCAATTGCGCATGTTCATGCGGACGACGTTCATTCCCGCTTCCCAGGCCCGCGCTGCGACGCCCCGAATGTAGCGCGAGTTGGATGAACCATTGAGTCCGTGCAGCAGCACGGCAGTCAATCTCGCTGCGCGCACAGGCTCAGGCTGCCAGTGGCAATGACACAAAACGCGGCTGCCGTCGCCAGGGTCCACTTCGACGGTCTCCGCCTCGGCGGGCAGCGTAAAGGCAGGGCGAGGTAGAAAATTGCCAACGATAGTTTGAAGATGGCCGTTTGCGAGCCACGGATGCGGCTCAAATGAGGTGAGCCAACCCGGTGGCGCCTCAGTTTCCTGAATGAGCGTGTCTGCTTGTGTCACAGAGGCTTTCCCCCTGAATGCGAAAGTCGGACCATTGCCATCCTTAGGCTTTTAGGGGGGACTTCTGGGGCGGCTAGTGGGGATCGAACCCACGACATCCTGAGCCACAGTCAGGCGTTCTGCCGCTGAACTATAGCCGCCGTCTACCCTTTCGATTGTAGCATCGAAGCAGTGGGCAAAGGACCCGCCGCAGAGGAGCCAAAGTGCCGCAGCGCCAATCAGATGCGTCCTCCGAAAACGCCGCTCTGTTGGCTGGCGCGGCTGCTGCTCCGCCGCAGGGCGCCACCAATCCCACGCCACTAGGCGCCGCCAATCCCACGCCGAAGAGCGCCGCCAATCCTGCGCCAAAGGGCGCCGCCAATTTCGATCGCTGGAATCGCGGCGCGTGGATATTCCGCGACGAAACGCTGCGCAAGCACGAGATTCTGCTCGATGAGGCCTTCCCCATACCCGGAACCCGTATCCGCTTCGGCCTCGATGCAATCGTTGGCCTTGTTCCCGGCATCGGCGACGTCCTGGCGGGCCTCGCCTCCATTGTGTTCCGCTCGCCGGTTGGATTCGCGGCCTGCCCTACATCGCCTTGGTCCGCATGGTGGCGAACCTCGGCATCGGCGTACTCGTCGGATCAATTCCTCTTCTCGGCGATGCCTTTGACATCGCGTGGAAAGCCAACCGCCGCAACTACTGCCTGCTCACGCGCGACCTCAGTGAACCTCGACGCCACACAGGCCGCGACTGGGTCTTCCTTCTGCTCCTGGTCGCCATTCTCGGCTTGGTCTTCGCCATCCCCGTGTTGCTGGTGCTGTGGCTGGTCGCGTGGCTACTGCGTAAGCGTCCGAAGTTCCCCTCTTGACCGGTTGGGAGCGTCTAGTCGCGAAGTGTCCACTTATTTCTAAGTGGACACCTGTTGAGTGTGTCTAAGC